>Ga0075154_10000689_pt1 | contig 27227 bp, 22 predicted proteins | sample JI71714BDNA_FD_70965 | JGI IMG/M metagenome (GOLD analysis project Ga0075154, IMG submission 70965) | Wastewater effluent complex algal communities from Wisconsin, to seasonally profile nutrient transformation and Carbon sequestration -... | ecosystem: Engineered > WWTP > Effluent > Algae...
TCCCTCTCCCTCCGCCAGTTGTTTTAGATTAGATGGACGCATAGCTCAGCTGGATAGAGTACTCGGCTACGAACCGAGCGGTCGGAGGTTCGAATCCTCCTGCGTCCGCCATCTAAATCACTGGCACTGCAAGCAATACCTTAGTCATGCAAGACCTGTCGCAAGACATACTCACCGGACGCATAGCTCAGCTGGATAGAGTACTCGGCTACGAACCGAGCGGTCGGAGGTTCGAATCCTCCTGCGTCCGCCATTTAAACCTGCTTAGTGCAGGTTTTTTTGTTTTTGCCATCCCGGCAAAAATCCCTGCGGGATCAGCTAAAGCTGTCCAGAAAACGCTCCAGGCGTTTTTGTGTTTTTGCCATCCCGGCAAAAATCCCTGCGGGACCAGCTAAAGCTGTCCAGAAAACGCTCCCGGCGTTTTCTGTTCCATCGTGCAAAAATCCAGCAGTTGTATCAAATCAGCACAGATGATTGCTCCAAAGCAGGGCGGTGCTGGGCGGGCTCTGACCCAATCTGGACAATTGCTTCAAACTCTGGTTAGTCTCTGCACCATTTTGGGTGCTGCAAGCTATTGCTAATTCAATAAATTCTTATATATCAGATATTTATATTGGGAGCTTGAACTGCTGGATTAAATTTTAAGGTTGTGATTTGATGGAACGGCACATGTTTGGGGGTCTTATGTTTTATCAAAAAATAACATCAATAAAAAAGAAAATTCTGTTTGCCGTGGGTGGTTCTACCGCAATTCTGTTAGCAGTGGCTGCGACTTTGGTGATCCAGCACATCGCAACACAAACCAGGGCGCAGGTCGAGGCCGAGGCGAATAGCCTGATGCTGAAGGAGTCTGTCGCTGTAGGGCAGTTTTTTGCTGAGTATGCACAGGTTGCAAAGACGTTTTTGCATAGCCCGCAATTTCAGCAATGGTTTGTCAGTTATCCGGGTCGGGGCACCGATCTGGCAGCAGTGCCAGAGTATCAACAAATTAATGAAACCTTTAAAACCATCAGTAGCGGTGACGCTAACATTCTTTCGGCGTTTTTTGCACTGACCCGTTCCGGAGAGTATTTTCGCGAAGACTCGAGGACTGGCGTGGATGTGGAAGGGCCGGATAAGGGCATTGTCGAGAAAGGGTATTTCGCTACGCAGCGGCCCTGGTATATCGAAACGATGAAGCACAATAAGTTTTTTGTCGGTTCGCCGTCTGCTGATTTTACGACCGGCATTGTTTCTGCTGTGGTCGAAGGCCCGGTCTACTTGCCGGATGGTACTTTACTCGGTGTGGGCGGTTTAGACCTGCATATCAATAAAGTAGGTGATAAAGTCGAAACGATTCGTTATCAGGGCGAAGGTTTACCGTTCTTGCTGGATGGTAAAGGCCAAATCGTGCATTTCTCTGAGCGGGCCGGTGTGACTACAAAACCTAGCGACCCGATTGCAGCACTCGATCAGAAGTTAGCGGATACCAGTGGTTTTGCGGCTCTGGCTTCCGCGGCCGCGCAGAGTCGTTCGGGATTTGCACCAATCCGCCTGAATGGTGCTGAGTATTATGTCGCCTACCAACCGGTCAACCGTGATTTCCCTAAAATGAATTGGCTGGTTGGTATTCTGATACCGGCAGCACTGATTGATGCCCCGATTGAAGCTGCAGTGCAGTGGTCAGTGGCCGGAACCATGCTGATTTTGCTGTTGATCACCGCCAGTATCATGGTCACCACCGGTATCATTACCCGGCCGTTGCAACAATTAACCGACGCGATGCGGGATATAGCTAGTGGCGATGGCGATTTGACGCGACGTATTGATATTGTCCAACAGGACGAAGTGGGCGCGTTAGCGCAGCATTTTAATACATTTGTCAGTAAGCTCCGTCAATCGTTGGCGCAGACACAACAACAGGCTGAACAGGTGAAAAAATCCAGCGAACATCTGAATCAGGTGGTGGGTTTAACCAATCAGGAAATTCAGCATGAAAAACTGCAGATTGATTCGGTATCTGCCGCAGTGACGGAAATGGCAGCGACGGTACAGGAAATCAGCCGCAATGCGCAGTCGACCAGCCATGCTGCGGCCGAAGCCGACGAACGGGGCCAGCAGGGGGCGCGATTGTCGCAGTTAGCGGTGAAGGATATGGAATCGCTTAACCAAAGCATGGCGTCTGCAGTTGACGTCGTGGTGGGACTCGCAAAGGAATCCGAGAATATCGGTACCGTCGTTGATGTTATTAAAGGCATTGCCGAACAAACCAATTTACTGGCATTAAATGCTGCGATTGAAGCTGCACGCGCTGGTGAGCAAGGCCGTGGGTTTGCAGTGGTAGCTGATGAAGTGCGTTCGTTAGCCGGTCGTACCCGCGAAAGCACTGACGATATCCGTCGGATGGTAGAAAAACTTCAATCCATTGCGAAACATGCCGAGGATGTCATGCAGCAGGGCCGCAGTCAGACCGAGGTCAGTGCTGAACGGGCCCGCGCGATGCAGCAATCTTTATCAGCGATTAGTGCGGCTATTGTTGTCGTCCAACAACAGAGTACTGAAATTGCCGTCGCGACTGAGCAGCAGACCATTGTTGCTGACGATATTAACCGCAGCCTGACTACGATCACCGCGCTGGTCGATAATACGGCGGAACATGCAGCAGAACTGACCGGCGAAGCCAGTCAGTTGGATAGTTCTGCTTCAGCGTTGCACCAGGTCGTGGCCCAGTTCCGCATTTAATCAGCAGGTTTGCAGCCCGCGGTACAACAATGGCTGTCGTGTCTTCACGATGGCCATTTTTATTGCCGAAAAACGTCTGAGACAGCAGGCGGATGGCAGATTTATAGTTTCGGCCCTGAGATCATTATGTTTACACGGTTTTAATGCATCAGATGCAGGAGAAAGACTTTGTTTTTTTTTCGTTCTCCATTAACATGCGGCTAAGGGAAAAATAAAAGGAAGATAGGGATATTTTATTTTTCAAGAGCATTTTGAATGAACAGGTCGTATCTAGTCGGATTTATATCTCTTTTTTTCGTCAACTCAGCGCACGCGAACAGCGCTGACTGGGAAAAGTCCCGCAACGATGTAGGCACTTTTTTCGGCATACAAACTAATGACAACTTATTTAACACTTCTGTACAGCAGCAGAACGATCAGCGCCTGAGTGCTGGCATGCGCTGGGATTGGCTTGGCCTGTTTGAAGGCTTTGGTGTGCAATGGCCGCTGCATGTCGAGCGCCGCCAGTATCTGGACACTGCAGATCTGGACGCCACTCTGTATCAGCTCCAACCTGAATTACGCTTCTTTTTAACGCCGCAAACTGACCTCGCGGTTAAAGCAACATTGAACAAACACCAGTTTTTAGCAGGCGATGGCACCGCTGAATTTTTGGCAACAGCAGATCGAGCCCTGATTGAAACTGAACAGGGTGTGCAAAGTACAGTCAGCTTTGGTCGAGCGCCGGATACCCAAAATCTGCAGTTGACACTGGGTACTGAACAACGCCGCCAGAAAGTTCGTGATCTGCAGATTTCGCAGCTGGATGGTGATTTTGCTGAAGTCAACTACAGCCATAAACTCAATGAAAATGTCGCCTTGGTGCTCGATGTTGCAAGACGGCAGGAGCAGCAGAATCAGCGTCGGTCAGATTTAAATCAATATGGTGCCGGTGTCGCTGTGCAATGGACCGGACAACAGTTTTTCCGCTTAACCGGCGGACGTTTTGTGCGTAATTTTGCCGGACAGCAACTCGATGACGCAGCCGGTAGCTACTGGCAGCTGAACAATCTGTGGCAACTAGACGCGCGCTGGCAATTGCAGCTGCAAAGCGGTCGCCGTTCTGTCTTGTCTTATGCCGCACAAAGCATTTCGCAGTTAGATACTGAACATTCAGCCAGTTTGAGCTGGCAGTTCGATCAATCACATCAATTTAGAGCAGTGGCGAGCCAGTTAACCAGTCGTCTCGATCAAAGCAGTTATCGCCGTACCCGCAGTGCCCTTGGTGCCAGCTGGCAATGGCAGTGGGCGCAGCAATGGCGAAGCGTATTGCAGCTGAGTCAGGTCCGGCAGACATTAGCCCAAAGCCCAGATCGTAACCGGCTTGAATTGGCAGCCGAAGTGAGCTGGACATGGTAATGCGGTACTTGGTGCTGCTGACAGCGCTGTTGATGTTCGCGACAGTCCGGGCTGAAACCGTCTCAGCCCCCAGTTTGCAGGGCTACAAGTTTGGCCCTGGCGATGCCATTAAAATTAGTGTGTATCAGGAGCACGACTTGTCGGTCACCGCCGAAATCAGCCAGCAAGGTTTTATTGATATGCCATTGCTGGGTAGCATTAAACTGACCGGGCATACCCAACAAAGCGCAAAAGAATACCTCGAGCGACGTCTCAGAGACGGTTATCTCGTATCGCCCAGTGTGTCTATCACTGTCGATAGTTACCGACCATTCTTCATCTATGGCGAAGTCCGAAATCCCGGCAGCTACGATTACCAGCCAGACATTACGCTGGAGCAGGCCATCGCTTTGTCCGGCGGATTATTGGATCGGGCCTCCCGCAGTGCCTGGCATATTCAGCGTGGCGCTGACAAAGCAACCTTTAAAGCCGCTGCCGATACCATCATCCTGCCCGGTGATGTCATCAAAATAGACAAGAGTTTCTTTTGATGCAGCAAGAACAGCAGCGCTCTGCCCAACAAGCTACAGACGTGATCGAACTCAGCGTCATTTTGGCTATTTTGTCGGCGCGGCGCTGGCTGATCGTGTTAATCACCGGACTTATTTTTTCATTAGTGACCGCATTTGTTGCACAGTTGCCGTCGGTCTACCGCGCTGACACTACCCTGATGGTGAAAAGCATGTTGGCGGCGAATCCATTGCAATCGTTAATTCCAGGCATGAACGCCGGGAATGAAGAGTTGGATACGCAAATCAAATTACTGACCTCTACCCAATTTGCGCAGGATGTCGTGAAAGGTTTGCCGGCAGATCTGGAACTTGGCGTGCCGGATGACCTGCGCCGTGATGACGTCATGGCATTGTTAGGCAGTCTGAGCGTGCAGGCGGTGCCAAAAACGACATTGCTGCAAATTTCCTTTACCCATCATAACCCTTATGTTGCAGCTGAAATTGTCAATCAGGTCGCTGCGCACTTCATGAATTATCAATCCGGCTTGATGAAGCAGCACAATTATCAGGCCAGTGACTGGATTAAGCAGCGGGTTGATGAAGTCAAAGACAAGCTGAACAACTCAGAGCAGAAGCTGCAACAGTTCCGCCAGGAACGCAATATTATTGATATCAGCAGTGATATTGAGTTGAGCAAACAAGAAATTGCCCAATTATTCAGTGAGCGCCGCTTGCTGCAAAAACAGACCGAAGAATTAGCGGTATTGCTGACGAAAATCCAGCAGGCCGGTCAAAACTATGATGCGTTGATCACCATTCCTGAAGTGGCTTCGGTCCCTGTTATCGCGTCGTTACAGCAGCAGTTATCGATGCTGCAGGCTGAGTTTGCGCAATTACGCCTGAGTTATCTGGAAAAGCATCCGCGGTACATTGCGGCTAACCGTAAAATTGAAGTGGCCAGTCAGCAACTTAATACCGAAGTGAATAAGCTGGCAAGTAATCTGCAAATCCGCCAACGCGATTTACAACGCTCGCTGCAGGAAACTGTCGTCAAAGCCGATGCCGCCACCGCACGGTTGGAAAAGTTGGTAGGGGTGGGTCAGGCCCATAAAAAGCTTGAAGCTGAAATTCAGGCCAATCTGCATTTAGTGACCACCTTGTCAGATAAAATGAAAGAGACTGAGTTGATGAAAGATATCAACAAAACGTCGAGCATTTTCGTGGTCGATCCGGCGGTGGTTCCGCTTAAACCGATTGGTCCGAAGCGGCTGTTGTTGTCTGTGGCCGCTTTTGTGTTAGGCATTATCAGCGCAGTCTTTTTGGTGTTATGTCTGCACTTTTTTGCTGACGTGACTTCTAAATACAGGCATATCGCCGCGCGACATGGCTATAAACTATTAGGCGTGGTACCGCAGATCAGGATTAAAGGCATCGACCGCAATTTGCCGGTGATCCAGCAGTCCGGTAAGCAGTACACCCTGTATCAGGAATACATCCGCTCGCTGCGCACGAATATCCTGCTGGACAAGCAACTCAGTACACAACGCTTGCTGGCATTGACGTCGATTTCGCCGAATGAAGGCAAATCCAGTATCTGTTTGCAGCTGGCAAAATCGTTCTCTGAATTAGAACGGGTCATTATCATTGACGCAGATTTACGCTTTCCGGCACTCGCCGAAGCCTTGGGTGAAAATCCGCACCGGCCTGGCCTCACCAATCTGCTGGCAAAAACCCATACTTTTGAGCAATGTGTGTTTTACAGTAAAGAGCTCAATGCCGACGTGTTACCGTCCGGCATTCGGCCGATGAACCCGCTGTTGTTTTTGTCGATGCCGCGATTTGATGCCGTACTCAAAGTACTGGCAAAAAAATATGACCGGGTCATCATCGAATGTCCGCCGATTTTGTCAGTCTCTGATGCGATGGTCGTCGCCAAGTGCGTCGGCAAGCTGGAACTGGTGGTGGATGTGAAGAAAACGCCGTTGGTGGATTTTGCCGCAAAAATGGATTTGCTTTCCGAGTCGGGCGTGAACATCGGTGGTGTCATCCTGAACCGGGTGAAGAACGACACGTCCAACTATTACGCAACTTCTGCAACGCGCGCCAAACAACCTTCTGCGTTACGCCAGCTGTTGCACGACAATTTACGTCGCGCCTGATAGCAAAAACGCCACAGCAGTGGCGTTTTTTTGTAGGCGAAAGCTGGTTTAGTGCTGTAAAAATTCCGGTGCCAGCGTCAGCTCGTCGTTGCGATTGATACCGACACCGCGGTCAATGATGTTCTTGGCGATTTGGCGTGCTTCTTCCAGTGAATGCATTTCATAAGTTCCGCACTGATAAACATTGAGTTCAGGGATCTTATTCTGGTCCTGCACTTGCAACACGTCATTCATTGCCGCCTGCCAGGCCGTTGCAACGCGATTTTCATCGGGTGTGCCAATCAGGCTCATGTAAAAACCAGTGCGACAGCCCATCGGCGAAATATCGATAATTTCTACGCCATTGCCATTTAAATGATTGCGCATAAAGCCCGCAAACAAATGCTCCAATGTGTGGATGCCTCTTTCGGACAAGATCTCTTGGTTTGGCACGCAAAAACGTAGGTCAAACACAGTGATAGCATCGCCTTTGGGCGTGGTCATTTTTTTTGCAACCCGCACGGCAGGTGCTTTCATAATGGTATGGTCAACGGTAAAGCTGTCGAGTAAAGGCATGGTTCGTCTCTCCGTAGTAGCAATGGCGCCGATTATACCGACGCACTGAGGCAATGGGTACGAAAATTCCTTGCGACCAGATTGGCAGACTGCGCAACCGAGATGAAGTTCCCGCTTTTAACTGCTGTTTTGCCCCGTTTAACGCAGAAAAACGAAAATTTTTATTGGAATAACCTTGAATCGATCAGGGCTTAACCCCATTAACCGGTCAACACAATGAAATTGTTCCAAATTATAGAGCGGAGTAAATTATGGGCAGAATTATTGGTATTGACTTAGGTACAACAAATAGCTGTGTCGCGATTCTGGACGGCGATCAACCTCGAGTGATCGAAAACGCTGAAGGCACGCGCACCACACCATCCATCATCGCTTATGCCGAAGATGGTGAAGTACTGGTCGGCCAGCCGGCAAAACGTCAGGCCGTCACAAACCCGAAAAATACTTTGTTTGCAATCAAACGTCTGATCGGCCGTCGTTTCGAAGACGCCGAAGTGCAGCGCGACATCAAAATCATGCCTTACCAGATCGTCCGTGCGGACAATGGTGACGCTTGGGTTGAGATCAAAGGTAAAAAATTAGCAGCTCCGCAAATTTCTGCAGAAGTGCTGAAAAAGATGAAGAAAACTGCCGAAGATTACCTGGGCGAGCCAGTGACTGAAGCGGTGATCACAGTTCCAGCATATTTTAACGATGCACAGCGTCAGGCGACCAAAGACGCCGGCCGTATCGCTGGTCTGGAAGTTAAACGCATTATCAACGAGCCAACCGCTGCGGCGCTGGCTTACGGTATGGACAAGAAAAAAGGCGACACCAAAATTGCGGTGTACGACTTAGGTGGCGGTACTTTCGATATCTCGATTATTGAAATCGATGATGTCGATGGCGAGCAAACTTTTGAAGTGCTGTCGACCAACGGTGACACTCACTTAGGTGGTGAAGATTTCGACTCACGTCTGATCAACTACCTGGTAGACGAGTTCAAGAAAGAACAAGGCATTGACCTGCGCAACGACCCGCTGGCGATGCAACGTCTGAAAGAATCGGCAGAAAAAGCCAAGATCGAGCTGTCTTCTGCTTCTCAGACGGAAGTGAATCTGCCTTACATCACTGCGGATGCGACAGGTCCAAAACACCTGAACATCAAAGTGACGCGCGCCAAACTGGAAGCGCTGGTGGAAGATCTGATCACCCGTACTATCGAGCCGCTGAAACAAGCGCTGAAAGATGCGGATCTGTCAGTCGGTGAAATCGACGACATCATCCTGGTTGGTGGTCAGACGCGGATGCCTAAAGTTCAGGAAGCCGTGACAGCCTTCTTCGGCAAAGAGCCACGCAAAGACGTGAACCCGGACGAAGCGGTTGCTGTCGGCGCGGCTATCCAGGGCGCGGTTTTGTCTGGTGATGTGACTGACGTATTACTGCTGGACGTGACGCCTCTGTCGCTGGGTATCGAGACGATGGGCAGCGTGATGACAGCGCTGATTGAGAAAAACACGACCATTCCAACGAAGAAGTCGCAAACTTTCTCGACAGCAGAAGACAATCAGTCTGCGGTGACTATCCATGTGCTGCAGGGTGAGCGTAAACAAGCGTCTGCCAACAAATCACTGGGTCAGTTCAACTTAGAAGGTATTCGTCCGGGTCGCCGTGGCGAGCCGCAAATCGAAGTCACCTTCGACTTGGATGCCGATGGTATTCTGCACGTCTCTGCCAAAGACAAAGACACCGGTAAAGAGCAGAAGATCACCATTAAGTCGTCTTCAGGTCTGACCGATGATGAAATTCAGCGCATGGTTCGCGACGCAGAACTGAACGCGGAAGAAGATAAGAAGTTTGAAGAGTTGGTGCAAACCCGTAACCAGGCCGATGCCCTTGTACATGCTACCCGCAAGCAAGTGGAAGAAGCCGGTGCGAATCTGGCAACCAACGATAAGCAAGAAATTGAAGCCGCTATCAGCGCGCTGGAAAGCGTGATCAAAGGTAGCGACAAGGCTGAAATCGAAGCCAAAACTCAGGCCCTGATGCAGGCAGCGCAAAAACTGCAGGCGGCAGCGCAGCAACACAACCCGGGTGCTGAGGCAGGCAATGCCAAAAACGCCAATGACGATGTGGTTGACGCTGAGTTCGAAGAAGTGAAAGACAACAAGTAAGCGTTGTCTTGGGAAGACCGAAGCATTAAGCTGCGGTTTTCCGAATATTACTGGGAAAGCGACCGCCTCGGCGGTCGCTTGTCTATCCGGTGACCCTGAATAGTTGAAGCAGCATTATGTCAAAGCGTGATTATTACGAAGTGTTAGGCGTCAGCAAGGGCGCCGACGATAAAGAGATTAAAAAGGCCTATAAGCGCCTGGCGATGAAATATCACCCTGATAGAACGCAGGGCGATAAAGCCATGGAAGAGAAATTTAAAGAAGTTCAGGAAGCCTATGAGATCCTGAATGACGAACAAAAGCGTGCCGCTTATGACCAATATGGTCATGCCGGTGTCGATCCAAACCGCGGTGCTGGTGGATTCGGCGGCGGTGGCGCCGATTTTGGTGATATTTTTGGTGACGTCTTCGGCGACATTTTTGGTGGTGGTCGTCGCGGCGGCGCTGGTGGTCAGCGTGCACAACGCGGTTCAGACCTGCGTTACAACCTGGAATTGAGCCTCGAAGAAGCAGTCAAAGGCAAAGAGCTGGAGATCAAAGTGCCGACTTTGGTCGCTTGCGATACCTGTGACGGTTCGGGCGCGAAAAAAGGCACTTCGGCCAAGACCTGTGGCACTTGTGGCGGTCATGGTCAGGTCACCATGCGGCAGGGCTTCTTTGCTGTGCAGCAAACCTGTCCGACCTGTAACGGCCGCGGCAAGATCATCCCGGATCCATGCCCGAAATGTCATGGCGAAGGTCGTATTGAAAAGACCAAGATGCTGAAAGTGAAGATCCCGGCGGGTGTGGATACCGGCGATCGGATCCGGCTGACCGGCGAGGGCGAGGCGGGTATGCATGGGGCGCCGGCAGGCGACCTGTATGTGCAGGTACATGTCAAAGACCACCCGATTTTTGTCCGCGACGGCAATAATCTGGCCTGTGAAGTGCCAATCAGTTTCTCGATTGCAGCGCTTGGCGGCGAGATTGATGTGCCGACGCTGGATGGTCGGGTCAAACTGAAGATCCCAGCCGAAACCCAAACGGACAAGATGTTCCGTCTGCGCGGTAAAGGCGTACAGTCGGTGCGTGGTGGCGGTGTCGGTGATTTAGTTTGTAAGGTCGTGGTCGAAACCCCGGTCAATTTATCCGACAAGCAAAAAGATCTGTTACGTCAGTTAGATGAAAGCTGGGGCGGCGACAGCGAAGCGATGCACAGACCCAAGTCCAAAGGCTTCTTTGATGGGGTGAAGAAGTTTTTTGATGATTTAACCGGTTAACAGCCTGCTTAAAACTCACCGCCAGCCTCGCTGGCGGTGTTGTTTCAGCGGTCAGGCAATTTGTTAGTTTTTTTACGAACAGGATTTCAGATGAAAAAACCATATGCGCTTGGTGTATTGCTGGTAGCGCTTGGCCTTTCTGCTTGTGCCGAGTCGCCGACAGGCCGGCCGCAACTGATGTTATTTGATCAAACACAGGTCAATAAAATGGGCATTCAGACGTTTGCCGATCTGAAAGCCAAAACACCGGTCAGCAAAGACAAAAAAACTAATCAGTATGTGCAGTGCGTGGCGAAGCAAGTACTCAGTGTGACGCCGGCTAAATACCAGCAGAATCCGTGGGAAATCGTCGTGTTTGAAAGCGATCAGGTCAACGCGTTTGCTTTACCGGGCGGTAAAATCGGCGTGTATACCGGCCTGTTATTGGTCGCTGAGAATCAGCATCAGCTGGCGGCGGTGATAGGCCATGAAATTGCCCACGTGATGGCTGGCCATTCAAACGAACGTTTATCCAGTAATCAGGCAGTACAGGCCACTTTGGGCGTCGCAGATGTGGCGTTAAGCGCCATGGACACCCGGTTTAAAACCGAAATGTCTACTGCTTTTGGTTTAGGTGCGCAGGTTGGCGTGATTTTGCCATTTAGCCGGGTCCATGAATCGGAGGCTGATTTGATTGGCTTAGATCTGATGGCAAAGGCAGGTTTTAAACCAGATGAGTCAGTGAAGCTTTGGCTTAATATGGCAAAACAGGGTAGCGGCAGCACCCCCCAAATTTTGTCCAGCCATCCCGTGCCGGAAAATCGGATCAAAGCGCTGCAAAAAAATATGCCAAAGGCCGAGGAGGAGTACCAGCGCCGCAAAGCGTCCGGTGCTTTACCGGCCTGTAATAAATAGCACACTGCTGTTTTGGTTTAGAGCGTCATAAAAAATCCCGCAGCAGCGGGATTTTTTATGAAGTGCGGTTTGCCGCTGTTAATGTCCGCGCGCCGGGCGTAGCAATACGACAGCTAAAGCGACAACCAGCAGGATCAGACAGTAGTAACTTTGGGTGACCACATCCCAGGGCGACAAACTGAAGCTGGCGCCCAATAACAACGCCTGTGCGCCATAAGGCACCAGACCCTGACTAATACAGGAAAATATATCCAGTAAACTGGCGCTGCGTTTTGGGCTGATGTCATGGTGCTGCGCCAAATCGCGGCTCACATCCGCGGCCAGCACAATCGCCACTGTGTTGTTGGCGATACAGAGGTTACTGAGAAATACCAGGGCCGCAATCGCCAGCTGCTGCGCTTTATTGCCCGCCAGTGTCAGGCGTTTTGCCAGTCCGTCAATTAAGCCTGCGATCCAAGCCAGGCCGCCCTGTGCTTTGACAAATTCGCCGAGCGCACCGACAAACATCGACAATAAGAAAATCTCCTGCATGCTACCAAAGCCTTTGAAGATATCTTTGGCCAGATTTGCTATCGCATAGTCAGCAAACAAGACGCCTTGCAGGGCGGCGAGCACTATGCCTAGCAGCAGCACCGCAAAGACGTTCATTCCGGCAATCGCCAGCACCAGGATTGCCGCGTAAGGCAATACACCAGTCCAACTGAACGCTTTGGCTTCAATTGCCTGATCTGTTGTGGCTAATCCGGTAAACAACAGCACGGTCAGCACAGCCGCTGGCGCGGCGATTTTCAGGTTTTCACGGAATTTGTCTTTCATTTCAGCACCCTGAGTTCGGGTTGCCGCAATGGTCGTATCGGAGATGATCGACAGGTTGTCGCCAAACATGGCGCCACTGAGCAAGGCGCCTGCCATCAATGCCGGTTCAATCTGCGCTTGTTGCGAGAGACCCACCGCAATAGGGGCTAAGGCGCCAATGGTGCCCATTGAGGTGCCCATTGCGGTTGCGACGACGGCAGAAATTACAAACAATCCGGGCAAGATCAGGCTAGGTGGTACCAGACTCAGGCCGGCATTGACCACGGCATCAACGCCACCTGTCGCTTGCGCGACGGTCGCAAAAGCACCGGCCAGCAGGTAGATGATACACATGGTGATGATATTGCTGTTACCAGCGCCTTTGACGAGCAAATCAATGGATTCAGTCAGCGGCGCGCGGTGTAGCCAAACTGCCAGCACTAAGGCTGGTAAAATCGCTACAGGTCCCGGTAACTGATAAAAGGCATAAGCGACCCCCTGGCTTTGCAGGTAGAGGCCAGTGCCTAAAAACAACACAACAAACAGCAACAAAGGCAGTAACGACCTTTTAGCGCCGATGGTAGATCCGGACATGGTAAACCTCGGTATAAAGCACTGGTGCTGATTGAGCAACGCAGTAATTTTTGTTAATTACATTTCTATTTTTAATAATTTTGCGGAATATACGGACGTCCAGAAGTCTTGTCAATATCATTTCAAACAGTCGTATATTGATGTTTTACCGTAGTTTGTAGCAAATGCCGAATTTTTCGCCTTGAAATGCGCCATATTGCGACCATATCCGTCTGGATAATCAATCCTTAGTTTCCTTTACCGGAGCCCAAAATGTTGAATTTTACCTTCCACAACCCGACCCGCATTGCCTTTGGCGAAGGCCAAATTAAAGAGCTTCGCCAACTGGTGCCGGCTGGCGCAAGGGTCTTGTTGACTTACGGTGGCGGCTCTATCAAACACAATGGTGTTTACGATCAGGTGAAAACCGCCCTGAAAGACTTCACCGTCGTTGAATTCGGCGGCATTGAACCGAACCCGAGTTACGAAACGCTGAGCAAAGCGGTCGCGTTGGTGCGTGCCGAGCAGATTGATTTTTTGCTGGCGGTCGGCGGCGGTAGTGTGGTCGACGGCACCAAATATATCGCCGCAGCGGCCCGCTACGACGGTGATGGTTGGGACATTTTGACGAAGCAGCTGAAGGTCAAAGCAGCAGTTGCACTGGGCTGCGTGTTGACCTTACCGGCGACCGGCTCTGAAAGTAATGGTTTTGCCGTGATCACCAAGCAAGCAACCCAGCAAAAATTGTCTTTTGGCAGTCCGAAGGTTTATCCACAATTCGCCGTGCTGGACCCGACAGTGACTTACTCATTACCAGCCAAACAACTGGCAAACGGCGTCGTCGATGCATACATCCATGTGATGGAGCAGTATCTGACCTATCCGGTTGGCGCCGCAGTGCAGGATCGTTTTGCTGAGGGCCTATTACTGACTTTACTGGAGTTTGGCCCAAAAGCGATGCAGGACCCGCAGGATTATAATATCCGGGCGAACCTGATGTGGACGGCAACGATGGCGTTAAACGGCCTGATCGGTGTTGGAGTCCCGCAGGATTGGTCGACCCATATGATTGGCCATCAGTTGACTGCTTTATACGGGTTGGATCACGCCCAAACGCTGGCCATCGTGTTACCGGCTGTGATGCAGCAGCAGCGCGAGCAAAAGCGGGAAAAACTGCTGCAGTATGGCCGTCGGGTTTTTAACCTGCAGCATCAGGATGAAGAACGGCTGATTGACGAAACCATTAGCCACACCCGGGCTTTTTTCGAGCAGATGGGCGTACCGACCCGGCTTGCTGACTATGGTATCAACGCTGAGGCGAAAGCTGCTGTTCTGGCGAAGCTGGCGGAACTGAAGGCAGACCGACTGGGCGAACATGGCGACATCACACCTGAAGTGGTCGCGCAAATCCTGCAGCGGGCGTTATAAAATCTGGTCAGGCGACTGAGTCGCACAATTTCTGGTACAGTATTGTTCATATCTGAAACGACGCCGGCTTTGCCGGCGTCGTTGTATCAAAGCCTTCAGGAGTTGGCAGGGAATGGCGGCAGCAGTTTCATTATTAGTCCTCGCGGGCGGCATGGGTAGCCGGTTTGGTGGCGATAAGCAGTTGGCTACAGTTGGGCACACCGGACGTCCTTTGTTGTATTTCAGTGTGATGGATGCTTATCAGGCCGGGATCCGCCATCTGGTGCTAGTGATCCGTCAGAATTTACAGCCGTTGTTTGTTGAGCAGGTGCTACCTGCTTTCCCTGCTGACTTACAAGTCGAGCTAGTGATTCAGCAACTGCAAGATATGCCGGCTGGCTGCAGTTTCCCTGCGGCAGGCAGAACCAAGCCATGGGGCACTGCACATGCTGTTTGGTCGGCTCGCCATGTGATCAGTCAGCCTTTTATTGTGATTAACGCCGATGATTATTACGGCGCCAATGCGATGCAACAGCTGATACAACATTTTGATCAAAACAGCGGCGATTGGGCGATGGTGGCTTATCCGCTTGAACTAACTTTGTCCGAACATGGCGGCGTGAATCGTGGTTGCTGTGATGTCGTAGCAGGCCGGCTGCGTCAGGTTGAGGAATACACAGAGATCCGTGCCGATGCAGCTGGTCAGCTGTTTGGTCAAAACAGCGCTGGCGAAATTTTGCCTTTGTCAGCACAGCAACTGGTATCAATGAATATCTGGGGCTTTACACCAGACTTACTGCCGCGGCTTCAAATGCAGTTGCAGCAATTTTTCCAGCATGAGCCAGGCGAAAAAGCTGAATCATATCTGCCTTATGCGGTCGATCAGGCCTTGCAGCAAGGTCAGCGCCTTGATGTGAAAGTCTCGACAGAACCCTGGCGGGGCATTACCTATCCGGCAGATTTGGCTGCGCTTGGTAGTTTTTTTGACAATAAAGTGTAATCAAGCACAATAGCAGGCTGAATTCGCTATTGCGTGACCCGTCTTTTAATCAGGTAAGTTCTATGTCAGTTGAATCAGCCGCCGCTGCGGCGTCGTCTTTATTGCCAGCCGATGTGCTGGCTGCTTATCAGTTTTTGCCAGATGCAACAGTCCGGTTGTTTGGCAATGGTCATATCAACCGGACTTATCTGATTGAGAACTCTGCGCAGAAGCTCATTTTGCAACAGATCAATACGCAGATTTTTCCTTCGCCGCAGCAGCTGGTCGACAACGCACTGCGGATTGAACAGCATCTGGAACAAAAGCAGGCCAAAGGATTGTATCCGTTGCAGATTTTACGTCAGCAAGCGCGACAAGATGGCCGGTACTTAAGTGGTCCCTGCGCTGATCTGCGTGCTTTAGCTTTTATTGACGGCGGACGGAGTATCGAGGTTGTTGAAACCGAAGAGCAGGCTTTTGCTGCCGCCTTCACCTTTGGCCAGTTTGCTGCGGCTTTGGCCGATTTTCCGGCCGACGATCTGCACACCGTGATCCCCGATTTTCACAACCTGGCCTTTCGGTTTCGTCAGCTGGACGAAGCGGCGGCGGGCGATAAAGCAGGTCGGCGTGCCGGTTGTCAGGAGCTGCTGAACTACTGTTTGTCGCAGCGTTCCTTGGTCGCAGAGTTAGAACAAGCCTGTGCCACGCTACCGCGTCGGGTCTGTCACAATGATACGAAAATCAACAATATGTTGTATTCCGATGTGGAAGGGCGCGGCATTGCAGCTATCGATTTGGATACTTGTATGCCAGGTTACTGGCTGTTTGATTTTGGTGACATGGTTCGTACCTGTTGTTCGCCTGAACCAGAAGATTCATTAAATCAGGCGGCAGTGCGGATCCGTCCTGAGATCTTTACTGCGCTGGCACAAGGGTATTTGCAAGGTCTTGAAGGGATCATCACGCCAGCCGAGCGGCAAAGTTTGTCGTTAGGCGCCAAAGTGATGTGCCTGATGATTGGCATCCGCTTTCTTGCCGACCACTTAAATGGTGACACCTACTTTGCTGTACACAGACCCAACCACAATCTGCAACGCGCGGAAAACCAGCTACGGCTTTATCTGGATTTGCTGGCGCAGCAGGAGCAATTGCAGCCATTACTAAAATAATCTGCTGTTTTTAGTTGCTCCTTACAACTAAACAGCCACACCCACCGACAGAGTGAGTGTTGTTGTCTGACTTGCGCACCCTTCGGGGTGCGTTTTTTTGGCGATAATTGAATTGGTTGTTTATCGCGGTTGCGATTATGGCGCCTGCGCTACATTTAAAGTACAAGTCCACAAATTTGATTAGAGCCACCGCCATTTTTTTGCTTTAATAAGCCACTTTTTTAAATATGGCGGTCTGGACTGCCATTTTGTCGGTACAGGAATTTATACATGACTTCTATAGGCATCTTTGGCGCCAATGGCCGCATGGGCCGTGCTTTAGTGACAGTGGCAAAAGAACAAAACCTAAATATCACTGCCGCCACTGTGCGCGCAGGCTCCGAGCTGGTCGGGATTGATGCCGGCGAGCTGGCGGGCTGTGGTAGGTTACAGCTGGCTTTAACAGCAACCACCTTAGCGGAAGTTGAAAAAGCGGATGTCTGGGTCGACTTTACGATGCCGGAAGCGATGCTGGCGCATTTGCAACTGGCTGTCGCCGCAAAGAAGGCGATGGTGATTGGTGTCACTGGCCTGACCGACGCCCAGTATGCCGAAGTGCAGGCCGCCAGTCGGATCATCCCAATCGTGTGGGCGCCCAACATGAGTGTCGGGGTGAACTTGCTGCTGCATCTGGTGCAAACTGCCGCCCGCGTGATGGGGCAGAGCGCAGATATTGAAATTATTGAAGCGCATCACCGTTTTAAAAAGGATGCACCGAGTGGCACCGCTTTGGCGATTGGCAATAGCATCGCCAAAGCGATAGGCCGGGACTTAAAACAATGTGCCGTCTATGGCCGCGAAGGCATCACCGGCGAGCGTGATCAGCAGACTATTGGTTTTGCCACCGTGCGTGGCGGTGACATCATTGGCGACCATACAGCACTCTTTGCTGACCTCGGCGAACGCCTTGAAATCACCCACAAAGCATCGAGCCGCAACACTTTTGCCCAAGGTGCACTGCGTGCAGCTATGTGGTTGAAAAAACAACAGGTCGGACTTTATTCTATGCAGCAAGTGCTGGGTTTGGCGGACTTAACATAGTTTTTTGGCTTTTTTAGCGTAAAAATGTGATAAAGCCGTTATTTTCGCAAAATACCAAAAAATAGTTAGACCAAAGAGCGCAAATGGCCTAGAATAAGCAGGTTTGCCTAGGCAGAACTGAGTACACAATTTCTGGGTCAAAACGGGTGGTAAAACAGCAGCATTTTACGCCCGTTTTTTGCTGTTTGGAGGTTATCTTGACTAAGTCCGCCCTGCTCGTACTGGAAGACGGCACCGTATTTCGTGGTACAGCCATTGGCGCTGAAGGTGTGTCGGTTGGTGAAGTGGTGTTTAATACTTCAATGACCGGGTATCAGGAGATCCTGACCGACCCTTCATATGCAGAACAAATGGTCACTTTGACCTATCCCCATATTGGTAATACCGGTACCAATGATGAAGACGAAGAATCCGGCAGAGTCTGGGCCAAGGGCCTGATCATTCGCGACCTTCCTCTGCTAGCTTCTAATTTCCGTAATCAACGTTCCCTTAGTCAATATCTCAAAGATCACAATGTCCTTGGCATCGCCGACATTGACACGCGCAAACTGACCCGCATCCTGCGCGAAAAAGGCGCTCAGAATGGCTGCCTGATGGCCGGCGATATCGACGAAGCCAAAGCGCTGGAATTGGCGCGCAGCTTCCCGGGTTTATCAGGCATGGACCTCGCCAAAGAAGTGACTGTGAAATCAGCTTATAGCTTCGCCGAAGGCAGCTGGGCGCTGGGACAGGGCCATAAAGCGGCGCCTGAGTCTCGTTTTCACGTCGTTGCTTACGATTTTGGTGTGAAACGCAATATTTTACGTATGTTGGTTGACCGCGGCTGCCGTTTAACAGTGGTTCCAGCGCAAACACCTGCTGCAGAAGTGTTAGCGCTGAATCCGGATGGCATCTTCCTGTCGAATGGTCCTGGTGACCCGGCACCTTGTACTTACGCCATTGAAGCGATTAAAACTTTCCTTGAAACCGACATTCCGGTGTTTGGTATTTGTTTGGGTCACCAGTTACTGGCGCTGGCCAGCGGTGCTAAGACGCTGAAGATGAAGTTTGGTCACCATGGTGGCAACCACCCGGTGCAGAATCTTGACAGCAAAAAAGTGCTGATCACTGCGCAAAACCACGGTTTCGCCGTGGAAGAGGCGACATTGCCGGCGAATTTACGTGCAACGCACAAATCGCTGTTTGATGGTTCGTTGCAGGGCATCCACCGTACGGACAAACCAGCGTTCAGCTTCCAGGGGCACCCTGAAGCGAGCCCGGGCCCGCATGAAGCCAGTGAACTGTTCGACCACTTTATCGCACTGATGCAACAGCGTAACGCCAAATAAGCCAGGATTGAGAGAGCTATGCCAAAACGTACCGACCTTCAAAGTATTTTAATCCTCGGCGCTGGCCCAATTGTCATTGGCCAGGCCTGCGAATTTGACTACTCAGGCGCTCAGGCCTGTAAAGCGCTGAAAGAAGAGGGTTACCGGGTGATCCTGGTCAACTCGAATCCGGCGACCATCATGACAGACCCGGAAATGGCCGATGCGACCTACATCGAGCCTATCCACTGGCAGGTGGTAGAGAAAATCATCGAAAAAGAACGGCCATGCGCGGTGTTACCAACCATGGGCGGCCAGACTGCACTGAACTGTGCGCTGGATCTGGAACGTCACGGTGTGTTGGCTAAGTACAATGTCGAGATGATTGGTGCTACTGCAGATGCCATCGACAAAGCCGAAGACCGGGGCCGCTTTGATAAAGCCATGCGCTCTATCGGTCTGGCCTGTCCACGTGCCGGTTTTGCCCATTCAATGGAAGAAGCCTATCAGGTGCTGGAAACCATCGGTTTTCCGTGCATTATCCGTCCGTCGTTCACGATGGGCGGCTCAGGCGGTGGTATTGCTTACAACCGTGAAGAGTTCGAAGAGATCTGTGGCCGCGGGTTAGATTTATCACCGACCAAAGAGCTGCTGATCGATGAATCACTGATTGGCTGGAAAGAGTACGAGATGGAAGTGGTGCGTGATAAAAACGACAACTGCATCATCGTCTGCTCGATCGAAAACTTTGACCCGATGGGTGTCCACACCGGCGACTCCATCACGGTGGCACCAGCCCAAACATTGACTGACAAAGAATATCAAATCATGCGCAATGCCTCGCTGGCAGTGCTGCGTGAAATTGGCGTGGAAACCGGTGGCTCGAACGTGCAGTTCGGTATCAACCCGGTTGACGGCCGCATGGTCATTATCGAAATGAACCCGCGTGTTTCACGCTCATCTGCGTTGGCATCCAAAGCGACCGGTTTCCCGATTGCCAAAGTGGCGGCGAAACTGGCGGTTGGCTATACGCTGGACGAGCTGGCGAACGACATCACCGGTGGTCGTACACCGGCGTCGTTCGAGCCGAGCATCGATTACGTGGTGACGAAAGTGCCACGTTTTAACTTCGAAAAATTTGCCGGTGCCAATGACCGTCTGACCACACAGATGAAATCTGTCGGTGAAGTGATGGCGATTGGCCGCAACCAGCAGGAATCGCTGCAAAAAGCGCTGCGCGGTCTGGAAATTGGTGTCTGTGGTCTGGACCCGATCATCGATATCCATGCGCCGGAAGCCAAAGAAAAAATTACCCGCGAACTGCGCGAGCCAGGTTCACACCGGATTTGGTACATCGCTGATGCGTTCCGCTTTGGCATGACGATGGATGAGATCTTCAAGCTGACCAACATCGACCCATGGTTCTTGGTTCAAATCGAAGATTTGGTCAAAGAAGAAAGTGCGATTCACGCAGCAGGTTTTGCCGGTCTGGATCAGGCACGTCTGACCGTGCTGAAGCGTAAAGGTTTTGCCGACAAACGCATCGCGGATATTCTGGGCGTGGCAGAAGCTGAAGTGCGCAAAAAGCGCCACGGCTATGGCCTGCACCCGGTCTACAAACGCGTCGACACCTGTGCAGCTGAATTCGCCTCCGACACCGCTTACATGTACAGCACCTACGATGAAGAGTGTGAAGCCGCGCCGAGCAATCGTGACAAGATCATGATCATCGGCGGTGGTCCAAACCGGATCGGCCAGGGTATCGAATTTGACTACTGCTGTGTGCATGCCGCTTTGGCACTGCGCGAAGACGGTTACGAGACCATTATGGTCAACTGTAACCCGGAAACAGTGTCCACCGACTACGATACGTCAGACCGCTTATATTTCGAACCTATCACGTTAGAAGACGTGCTGGAAATCGTGAAAAAAGAACAGCCAAAAGGCGTGATCGTACAGTACGGTGGTCAAACGCCACTGAAACTGGCGCGCGCACTGGAAGCGAACGGCGTGCCAATTATTGGTACTTCGCCGGACGCGATTGACCGCGCTGAAGACCGTGAGCGCTTCCAGCAGGCAGTTGAACGTCTGGGCCTGAAACAGCCTAAAAACGCCACTGTCACCAGTATGGAAGAAGCCTTGACCAAAGCGCCGGACATCGGGTATCCGATGGTCGTCCGCCCATCTTATGTGTTAGGTGGCCGCGCGATGGAAATCGTTTACGATGATATCGATTTACGTCGTTATATGACCGAAGCCGTGTCAGTCTCTAACGATTCACCGGTACTGCTGGATCGTTTCCTCGATGACGCGATTGAAGTGGACATCGACGCGATTTGTGACGGCACCGAAGTCGTGATTGGCGGCATCATGGAACACATTGAACAAGCCGGTGTGCACTCCGGTGACTCTGCCTGTTCGTTGCCACCACACAGCCTGAGCCAGCAGATCCAGGATGTGATGCGCGACCAAGTACGTAAACTGGCGCTGGAGCTAGGTGTTGTCGGTTTGATGAACACGCAGTTCGCGGTCAAGGATGGCGAAGTCTATCTGATTGAAGTGAACCCGCGTGCAGCCCGGACAGTGCCGTTTGTGTCTAAGGCCACCGGTGTTGCGGTTGCTAAAGTCGGTGCCCGTTGTATGGCTGGCCGGTCTTTGCAGGAACAAGGTGTCACCAAAGAAATTATTCCGCCGTATTACTCGGTGAAAGAAGTCGTGATCCCGTTCAACAAGTTCCCAGGTGTTGACCCGATTCTTGGCCCTGAAATGCGTTCAACCGGCGAAGTGATGGGCGTTGGTGAGACCTTTGCTGAAGCCTTCGCGAAGAGCGAATTAGGCGCAGGGACTGTGATCCCAACCGGTGGCCGCGCTTTACTTTCAGTGCGTGATAGCGATAAAGTGCGCGTCGTTGAGCTGGCAAAAACCATGGTAAGCCTTGGTTTTGAACTGGATGCCACTGGTGGTACTGCAAAAGCATTGCAGGCTGCAGGTATTCCTTGCCGTGAAGTCAGCAAAGTATTTGAAGGCCGCCCGCACATTCTCGATCGGATTAAAAACGGTGAGTACAGCTATATTGTCAATACCACCGAAGGCCGTCAGGCCATCGAAGATTCGAAAGTGTTACGCCGTGGCGCCCTGCAACATAAGGCCAACTACACCACGACCCTGAATGCCGCATTTGCCACCTGTAAAGCCAACGCAGCCAATGCGTTTGCCACAGTCAACTCGGTGCAGGAGTTACATAAGAGAGTAAACGGATGAGTCAAATCCCGATGACAGTTCAGGGCGCACAGCGTTTGCGTGATGAACTGCATGAACTGAAAACCGTCAAACGGCCGGCAATTATCGAAGCCATTGCTGAAGCACGTGAACATGGTGATTTGAAAGAAAACGCTGAATACCATGCTGCCCGTGAAGCACAGGGGTTCTGTGAAGGCCGGATCCAGGATATCGAAGGTAAACTGGCAAACGCACAAATCATTGATATTACGAAGCTGACGAATAACGGCAAAGTCATTTTTGGTTCGACAGTGACTATTCTGAATTTAGATTCAGAAGAAGAAGTCACCTACAAAATCGTTGGCGACGATGAAGCAGATATCAAAAACAACCTGATTTCTGTGAATTCGCCGATTGCCCGCGGCCTGATTGGTAAGCAACAGGACGACGTAGTCAATATCACCACACCCAGCGGTGTGGTGGAGTTTGAAATTACCGACGTGAAATATCTCTGAGTAGAACTTTCGTCTCAGAATGACTGAAAAAAGCGGCCTCGGCCGCTTTTGTCGTTTTATTCGCTGGCGCTTGTGGTTAAATGGAGCAGAAGCAAATTGGTATCTGTCGTAACAGATATGCTTGTGGCGATGCGAAGGAGTTTTGCATGAAATATAACGAGCCGGCCTACGTGCTCAGGTTAGAACAACGGACGTTGTGGGTGAAGGCTATCGGCGTCTGGACCAGTCGCGATATCAGTGAATATATCCGCGATTTTCGTACGACAGTTCAGCCAGTGATCAGCGCCCCCTGGGCTTTAGTATTGGATGTACGCGAATGGCAAACCAGTCCGAAAGAAATTTTCGCCGGTGTTACCGATAATTCTATCTGGTGTATCAAACACCATCTTGAGCACGTGATCGCATTGCTACCGGCAGATCATGTGATTGGTTGGCAGTTTTTGAAAGCCACATCCATTGATATGCCCGAGACACTCGTCAGGCAAAGAGCAGATTCTGAACAAGAAGCCCGCGACAATTTGATTGCTGCGGGCTATTTGCATAGCAGTTGCCTGTCGGCTGTAGAGATAACTGGTTGAAAATTAACCGCGTGGCAGTTGCAGTTTTTTCTCTTTAGCAGCGCGGTAAAGCACCAGAATGTGGCCAATGACCTGAACTTTGTCGGCTTTGGCTTCGCGCACGATGGCATCCATCACTGCTAATTTTTCTTCACGATCAATGCTTGGAACTTTAACCTTTATTAGCTCATGGTGCTCCAATGCCAGATCAACTTCGGCCATCACGCCTTCAGTCAGACCGTTGCCGCCAAGCAGGATCACTGGCTTCAATTCGTGGGCTTTGGCTTTTAAAAACTGTTTTTGCTTGTTAGTAAGACTCATAAAATGACTTTTTCCGTGTGGAAAGCTTGAAATAGCGTCATTGTACCGCCATCTTGCAGGGAAGACCAATTAAGAGTGTTTCCATGACAAAGAAAAAGCGCTCGGCCAGTTCCAGCCGTTGGCTGCAGGAACATGTGTCCGACCCTTTTGTGCACAAAGCACAAAAACTGGGATTGCGGTCGCGGGCTTCCTTTAAGCTCGAAGAGATCCAGCAAAAAGATAAGTTGATCAAAACCGGCATGACAGTCGTAGATTTAGGCTCAGCTCCGGGTAGCTGGTCGCAGTTAGCGGCCGAGTTGGTTGGACATGATGGCATCGTCATTGCCTGCGACATTCTGCCGATGGACCCGCTGGCCGGTGTCGCATTTTTGCAGGGCGATTTTCGTGAAGATGCGGTGCTTGAAGCTTTGTTAACGCGGATAGATGGCCGTAACGTCGATGTCGTTTTGTCCGACATGGCACCGAATATGAGTGGTAACGCGACAGTCGACCAGAGCCGAAGTATGTATCTGGTTGAGCTGGCGCTGGACATGTGTAACAAAGTTTTGAAAAAAAACGGTAGTTTCGTCGTCAAAGTGTTCCATGGTGAAGGGTTCGAAACCTTTGTCCAGCAGGTTCGGGACGTATTTACCAATGTACGGATCCGCAAACCCGATTCGTCCCGCGCCCGTTCCAGCGAGACATATATCGTGGCGACTGGTTTCAAACTCTAGTAAAGTAGCAACAGAAGCAATTCTGGTAACAAGAGGTTATTTCCTTGAGCGACATGGCAAAGAATCTGATGGTGTGGTTGGTGATCGCCGTCGTCCTGATGACAATGTTCAACAGCTTTAGTCCAGCTGACCGTTCAGACCGGACAACAAGCTATACCCAGTTCATCAACGAGGTGAATCAGGGCCAAATCCGTGAGGTCCAGGTGGACCGTGGCGGTGTGGTACGTGCAGTGCGCAAAGATGGTCAGCGCATCGAAACGACTATTCCGGGTGGTTACGACGAAAAACTACTGGATGATTTAATTAAGAACAACGTGGAATCGACCGGGGTAAAACCGGAAGAAACCAGTTTGTTAGGCCAAATTTTCATTTCCTGGTTCCCGATGTTGTTGTTAATCGGTGTCTGGATTTTCTTTATGCGCCAAATGCAGGGTGGCGGCGGCAAAGGGGCGATGTCCTTTGGCAAGAGCCGTGCTCGCTTGATGGGTGAAGACCAAATCAAAACAACCTTTGCTGACGTAGCAGGTTGTGATGAAGCCAAAGAAGAAGTGACTGAGCTGGTCGATTACCTGAAAGACCCATCTCGCTTCCAGAAACTGGGTGGTCGCATTCCAAAAGGCGTGTTGATGGTGGGCCCGCCAGGAACTGGTAAAACATTGCTCGCTAAGGCGATTGCCGGCGAAGCAAAAGTTCCGTTTTTCACGATTTCTGGTTCTGATTTCGTCGAGATGTTTGTCGGTGTCGGTGCGAGCCGTGTCCGTGACATGTTCGAACAGGCGAAAAAAGCAGCACCATGCATTATCTTCATCGACGAAATCGACGCGGTCGGTCGTCAGCGTGGTGCAGGTTTGGGCGGCGGTCATGATGAGCGCGAGCAAACACTGAACCAGATGCTGGTTGAGATGGATGGTTTTGATGGTAACGAAGGTATCATTGTGATCGCGGCAACCAACAGACCGGATGTACTGGACCCTGCATTGCTGCGTCCGGGCCGTTTCGACCGTCAGGTTGTAGTAGGCTTGCCGGACGTTCGTGGCCGTGAACAGATTTTGAAAGTCCATATGCGCAAAGTCCCACTGGGTGATGGCGTTGATGCATCGCTGATTGCTCGCGGTACACCAGGTTTCTCAGGCGCAGATTTGGCAAACCTGGTAAACGAAGCTGCTCTGTTTGCTGCCCGCAATAATCGCCGTGTTGTGTCGATGGACGAGTTTGAGAAAGCCAAAGACAAAATCCTGATGGGCACAGAGCGTCGCTCTATGGTCATGACGGAAAAAGAAAAAGAAATGACTGCTTATCATGAAGCAGGCCATGCCATTGTTGGTCGCCTGGTGCCTGAACATGATCCTGTGTACAAAGTCAGTATCATTCCGCGGGGCCGTGCGCTTGGTGTGACCATGTATTTGCCAGAGCAAGACCGCCACAGTCATTCCAAACGTTTCTTAGAAAGCATGATCAGTTCGCTGTTTGGCGGCCGTATCGCTGAAGAATTAATCTATGGTTCTGAAGCGGTTAGCACCGGAGCTTCCAACGACATCGAACGTGCAACGAATCTGGCACGTAAAATGGTCACGCAATGGGGCTTCTCGGAAAAGCTAGGTCCATTACTGTATGCAGAAGAAGAAGGTGAAGTATTCTTAGGGCGTTCAGTGACGAAGAACAAGCATATGTCTGAAGACACTGTGAAAATGATCGATCAGGAGATCCGTGAGTTTATCGATCGAAACTACGTTCGTGCGAAACAATTGATCGAAGAGAACATGGACATTTTGCATGCGATGAAAGATTGTCTGATGCAATACGAAACCATCGATGCCAAGCAAATTGACGACTTAATGGCGCGCCGTGAAGTGCGTCCGCCTGAAAATTGGGAGCCAAAGGATAAAAAACCTGAAGCGCCGGGTTCAGGTGGTGCGGCGACAACAGCAGCGCCAACGGCAGATGTGACGCCCAGCGAAAGTCACGGTAGCTAGTCAAGTGATTTGATTTAAAACCCCGGTTCGCCGGGGTTTTCTGTTTGGAGCCCTGATGGAATTGTTATTACCCCGCCAGCGCCGGCTGGATTTAACCAAGACCCGGTTGATGGCAATTTTAAATGTGACACCGGATTCATTTTCCGATGGTGGGCGGTTCCTCGGTGAAGCTGCTTGCCTTGAACGTGTTGCAGCCTTGATTGCAGCAGGTGCAGACATCATCGACATCGGGGGCGAGTCAACCCGTCCCGGCGCTGCGGATGTCTGTTTGGACGATGAATTACAACGGGTCGTGCCGGTGATCAGTGCCATTCGGCGTAAATTTCCTGATGTAGTGATTTCTGTCGATACCAGTAAAGCTGAAGTGATGCGACAAGCCGCTGCGGCCGGTGCAGATCTGATCAATGATGTGCGGGCATTACAGGAAAAGAATGCGCTTGAAGTCGCCGTCCGAAGCCAGTTACCGGTATGTCTGATGCACATGCAGGGGCAACCTCGTTCGATGCAGCAGCACCCAGCCTACAACGATGTCGTCACTGATGTATTGCAGTGGTTAATCCAACGAGCGGAACATTGCCAGCAGGCTGGGATCCGAGCGTCTCAGATCATTCTGGATCCGGGCTTTGGCTTTGGCAAAAGTTTGGGGCACAACTACCAACTACTGGCCGCGGTAACGGCATTTGTCGCGAGCGGCTATCCGGTGTTGGCAGGGATGTCGCGCAAATCGATGATTGGCCAATTGTTGCAGCGAGATGTTTCAGAACGTTTGGCAGGCAGTATTGCCTGTGCCACAATAGCCGCCATGCAAGGGGCGCAGATAGTTCGTGTCCACGACGTAAAAGAGACGGCTGACGCATTAGCGATTGTAGCCGCGACCAAAACTGGAGTAATTCGATGAGCAGGAAGTTTTTTGGCACTGATGGTGTACGCGGCCGGGTTGGCGAGTTTCCGATCACCCCTGAGTTTGCAATGAAATTAGGTTGGGCTGC
>Ga0075154_10000690_pt1 | contig 27213 bp, 21 predicted proteins | sample JI71714BDNA_FD_70965 | JGI IMG/M metagenome (GOLD analysis project Ga0075154, IMG submission 70965) | Wastewater effluent complex algal communities from Wisconsin, to seasonally profile nutrient transformation and Carbon sequestration -... | ecosystem: Engineered > WWTP > Effluent > Algae...
TTCGTCCTGCTGGTTGATATAAGATTGCTGTTTTTGTAAAGTCTGCCAGCCAAAAAACACCAAAAGTGCTTGTAGGGCAATATAGCTGATGAAAGAAGAATAACTCACTAAATCTACAATTGTTGCGCGGCGTATATCCAGTTTAAAATTTACCGCAAAATTATAGCAGCTAATCAACAAGTTGATGAATATAGCCAAGCACAACCAAGACATCCAAAACCTGAATTTTTGCTCAGTTTGGGGGTTGAATAGGCTAGAAATTTCTGATGGCATAGGAAGTTAGTTGTTCAATTGGTTAAATAATATAATCTCCCCTATCGCCCGCCAAGCAGCAAACACAGCAGCGAAAGCGATTAGAACCTGTTGGGGAAGATGCGTTTTTTGCCATTGCTCGGTATCGGGATAAGCGAAAAAATTGGAAAATTTGATTATACACCAAGTTATTATTCCCATCAACAGCACCATTGCTCCCACAAAAACATCCTCTTGCCCATAATTTATTTTCATAATTATAAACCCCATCAACATATTATGACTTCTTATCAAAAAACACACCCAACAAGCAAATAGCAGTACCAATATCCCCAAATGAAATTTTTGGTTTTTCTTGAGTGTCGCTAATATCTCCTGCTCCAGCGTTTCGTTGTCAATGTTGGATAAATTATCTAAAATTTCCTCTGCCATAATTTTTACAATCAAAATTGGGATAAAAGTTGTGTAGAAAAGCACATCATTAGGAAGGTAATCCCCAACATTAGCAGCGTCCAAAATAAAATTTTTTGTTTAGCTTGCAAAACCGCTAATAAATCCTCTTTGCCTTGCTGTAGTAGATAAATATGCTGTTTTTTGATTAATATCCAACTTTTATACATCAATTGTATAAAAAAAACTGGGCTGAGCAACAACGGCAATACGAGCATAAAATTGCCCCCCCATAATCCCCCAAACTGGGGTATGGCGTAAAGCGCGTATAAATCTGCTGATAATAATAATCCAAAAATAAACAGCAAAAGCCTGAAAAAAATCAAATTTCGTTGTTCTATTTTCAAATCAAAGGAATAATGAGTTTTTTCAGGCATAATCTAACCGTTTAAAATTATAATCGTATTAACCCAAGAGGAAGTTTTTGACCTTGTCCAAAATCTGATGCACTTCGCCCAAAGTGGGGGCTTCGCAATACACGCGCAACAAAGGTTCTGTACCAGAGGGGCGAATCATCAACCAAGTGTCTTCTGCTAGGTAAAATTTGAACCCGTCTATAGTTTCGGTGCGCAATACGGGCATACCAGCCAACGAGGTATAAACACCTGATTTGCAATTATCAATAATCTGATTTTTTAGCGAATTATCCAAATGCAAGTCGTAGCGGTCGAAAGCGAAAGTACCCACCAAAGCGTAAATTTCGTCCATCAATTCACTCAATTTTTTGCCCGTTTTGGCCATCAATTCCAACAACAACATCCCCATCCAAATCCCGTCGCGCTCGGGAATATGCCCAGCAGCGCAAATACCACCAGATTCTTCCCCGCCCACCAAAACGGTTTCTTGCAGCATAATCTCGGCTATGTATTTGAACCCAATGGGCAACACTTGATAAGGCAATTGGTACAAATCGCATAATTTTTTCACCTTATCCGTAACTGAGAAAGTTATAGCCACTTTGCCTTTCATCTGTTTGTATTTGTACAGATAATGGATTAGCAATAGTAGAATTTGGTGAGAATCCACAAAGTTACCGTTTTCGTCGTACATACCTATCCTATCCGCGTCGCCGTCATTAGCCAAACCGCAGTTTATCGTTGGGTCGTTTTTGATAAGGTTGGATAAACCCAACAGATTGCGGTGGATGGGTTCTGGTGCTTGTCCGTAAAAATGGGGATTATGTTCGCAACGCAAAGCTACTATTTCGGGCAAAATGCGCTGCATAACGCGCTGTCCTGCGCCGTACATAGCATCGTAAGCCAAGCGAATATGAGATTTTTGGATGGCGGCTATATCAAATTTCTGTTGAACTTCTTGCAAATACAAGCCCTCCAAGTCAATATATTCCAATAAATTCTGCGCTTGCAATTTTTCCAAACTCTGCAACTCCAAATTTGGGGCTTGTTCGGGTATCAAATTTTCCACCGCGTTAATATCCGCTTGTATGGAAGGGCTACCAAAGCGAGATTTAAGTTTAAACCCATTATAATCGGGTGGATTGTGGCTGGCGGTAATCACCACGCCCAGATAAGATTGAGTTTTGACCACGCCCAACGATACCATAGGAGTAGAAACAAAATCTTTGGCTAGATAAACTTTTATCCCGTGCGCAGCCAAAACTTGCGCCGTGTTTTTAGCGAACAATTCTCCAGCAAAGCGGCAATCGTGCCCCACCACTATAGAAGTTCCCCCGTTCTGTTTGACCCACAAAGCTGTAGCCGTAGCTACCCTTCTCACGTTCTCAACGGTATATTCTTCGGCGATAATCGCACGCCAGCCGTCGGTACCAAATTTTATTTTTGACATTTATATCTGTAGTTTGAAAAAAAATAGCTAATTTTGCGGCAAAAATATACCTTTTTAGCAAATAAGGGAAAAAAAATTTAAAAAGCGCGAAAAAATGTTAGAAGATTCCTATCGGCACAAGGGTATGCGGCGGGACTTAATCGCAGAGTTGAGGCAAAAGGGTATAGAGGACGAGCGAATTTTAGAAGCGTTTTGGAGAACCCCGAGGCATTTTTTTCTAGAAAAAGCCTTTGAAGAGTTGGCTTATCGCGACCAAGCCCTGCCCTTAGAAGCAGCACAAACCATCTCTCAACCTTTTACTGTAGCATTCCAAACCCAACTACTCAACGTACAACCGCGGGAAAAAGTGTTGGAAATTGGCACAGGTTCTGGGTTTCAAGCGGCTATTTTGGCTGTATTGGGCGCACGCGTTTATACTATAGAACGGCAGCAAATTTTATACGAGAATGTGATGGAATTGTTTGAAGAAATCCAACTTCCTCAAGTGCGGGTTTATTTCAAAGACGGGTTTATAGGATTGGGAGAATTTGCCCCTTTTGATAAAATTTTGGTAACTGCTGCTGCTGCACAAGTTCCCCCCCCGCTATTAGAACAATTAGCCATAGGCGGCTGTTTGGTTATGCCCGTAGGGAATGAAGAAAGCCAAACAATGCAGCGTATTAGCCGCATCAGCGATACAGTGTATAAAACGGAGGAGTTTGCCCAATTTCGTTTCGTTCCCCTTTTGAGGGGCAAAAATTACAAGGATTAAATTGTCAAAAAAGCGACAAAATATGTTCAAAACCAGCTAATTTTAGCTTTTTTTGGGTTATTTTTAACAAAATGTTAAAAGTTTCAACACGAATTGTATAATTTTGCCGACTTTTTTCGTTTTAACCCTAGTTTTATGCCAACAGACCCCAACCCATAATGACAGCTACAGTTTTAATCCTCATTTATTGCGTGATATTCGCATATCTAATCCGCCGACTGCGCTTTTTTGAGCAGACAGGGCTAAAGACCCAACTTTTATTGGGTTTATTCGGGGTGAAGGTTACAGCGGGAATTTTATACGGTTTTATCCATAAAAACTTCTTTTCTGGCGGTGATACGTTTTTATACTTTGCTGAAAGTCAACAATTAGCAGCTACTTTTGCCGAGCATCCACTATACTGCTTACAATCGCTATTCGGTTTTTCGGCTGATATACCCTCGGCTGATGTGTATTTGTACCCGCCAGCTGCTATTTTTTGGAAAGACTTGGGCACTTATTTTATCATCCATATCAACGCAGCTTTAATCCCTTTTTCGGGGGGAGTGTACGAGGTTCACGTGGTATTTATGGCGATGTTGGGGACGATAGCGAGTGCTTTACTGTACAAAACGCTAAAATCGGGATTAAATTTATCCAATAATTTGCTGATTACAGCCTGTTTTTTGCTCCCGTCGCTCTTATTCTGGACGGCGGGCATACATAAAGATGTCTTTTTGTTCTTTGGGTTGAGTTTATTGATGTGGTCGCTACATTCGCGCCGTTGGCTAGGGTTTGGTTTGGGTTTGTTGATAATGGGACTAACCCGCCACTACAGTCTTTTATTACTTTGTCCCGCTCTGATGGGTTATTTTTTCGCCCAATCCGCCCCGCGTTTTGTTGGTTTCAAGGTTTTATTAGCTGGCGCAGGGGGATTATTTTTGCTAATGCTGGTTGATTATCACATTTTTAACAACTTTATTATCAACATTTTAGCGCAAAAACAGAACGCTTTTATAAACGAAACGGGCAGTTCGGATTTTCGCAATCTACAACCTTTCGACAACTATTGGGGTTTAATCTCGCAGTTGCCTTCTGCATTTAGCAATGTGGTAGCGCGCCCGCTGTTTTGGGAGTTCAAACACATTTGGCAGTTATTGGCTGGGGTAGAAATGGGATTTTTCTGGTGTTTTGTGCTGTTGATGATGTTATTCCCAAAACAACTTCAGTACAGCCCGATGGCTTATTTTATGCTATTTTTTAGCCTATCTTATCTTTTGCTAATTGGTTTTTTGGTCGCCAACGAGGGTACAATGGTGCGTTATCGGGCTATTCCGTTATCATTTTTGACCATTTTAATCTGGCAGGCTACCAATTGGGCGACTGTGCAAAACTGGCTATCTCGTTGGGTGGGCATACGCTCGGATAAGTTCAAATTATACCCTTAGCGGTTAAACTTTTGGCGTTTTCAACTGTTCTAATCAATCTCTTAAAAAATTTTAATTTCGTTTTTTATAAAGCATATATTTTGAAAACTAAACTTTCTTGCAGCCTTTTGGCTGCTATTTTTTTGTGGAGTTGTGGAGACGCTAACAATAAACCCACTCCCAACCCAAACAGCAGCGTTAGCCAACCATCTGTAACCATTCCCGTTTTTGATGCTGAAAATGCCTACAAATTGGTAGAAAAACAGGTGAGTTTTGGCCCTCGCGTGCCCAAAACCCCAGCGCACGAGGCTTGTTTGCAATGGCTCAAAACAGAGTTGGAGACAGCGGGCGCACAGGTAGAAATTCAACAGGGGATTATGGAATCCCACCTCGACCCGCGTATGCCGATAAAAAATATCATCGCCAAAATCAACCCCACAGCCACCAAACGGGTCTTGTTGTGCGCGCATTGGGATACCCGTTACATAGCCGACCAAGAAAAAGATGCCAAATTATCTAAAGAACCCATTTTGGGCGCAGACGATGGCGGTAGCGGTGTGGCGGTTTTGTTGGAAATAGCCCACACGATTAAAAAAACGCCCATTAACAACCTCGGCGTGGATATAGTTTTGTTCGATGTTGAAGACCAAGGTGAACCTCAAGGGGGTTTGGATTTCAAAAAGATACAAACCTGGTGTTTGGGTTCTCAATATTGGGCGAAAAACAAAGGCAACTACAACGCCAACTTCGGCATTTTGTTGGATATGGTCGGTTCAGCTGGTGCAACATTCCCCAAAGAGGGCGGTTCTATGCGCTATGCAGGCCCTTTCGTGGAAAAAATCTGGGCAGAAGCCACCAATTTAGGCTATAGCGATATGTTCGTACAGGGAGAAACCAAAGAGATTATAGACGACCACGTTTTTGTCAACCAATTCGCCAACATTCCCACTTTGGATATTATCAACTTGCCCGTAGGCAATCCCAACCTCACTTTCGGCTCCCATTGGCACACTCAAAACGATAATATGAAAGTGATAGATAAAAACACCCTCAAGGCTGTAGGGCAGGTTTTATTGAATGTTTTGTACAAAGAAGCGGCTGGCACTTTCTAAACCCATTCAGGAGGATTTTAATTATGACAAAAATTAGCGAAGTTATCCATTTTTTGGAACAAATAGCCCCACCTGCGCTGCAAGAAAGTTACGATAACGCTGGTTTATTGGTCGGCGATGCCCAACAGCCCGTAACGGGGGTTTTATTCAGTTTGGACGTTATCGAATCCGTTGTGGATGAGGCGATTAGCAAAGGTTTTAATCTAATCGTAGCCCATCATCCGATTATTTTCGGGGGGTTAAAACGGCTCACAGGGCGCAATTACATAGAAAAAACGGTTATCAAAGCGATAAAAAATGATATTGCGATTTATGTAGCCCACACCAATCTGGACAATGTAGCCTTCAACGGTGTAAATACCAAAATTGGGGAAAAATTAGGGTTAGAAAATGGGCGCGTATTGCGCACAAAGGAAAAAACCTGCAAAAAATTATACACTTATGTGCCTTTGTCGCATCTGGATGCTGTCCGCAATTCCCTGTTCGCAGCGGGAGCGGGCAAAATCGGGCATTACGACGAATGCGGGTTTGTTACTGAAGGTTTGGGTAGTTTTAGAGCGGGCGCGGGTGCAAATCCATTTTTGGGCGAAGTGGGACAACGGCATTATGAAAAAGAGGCGAAATTGGAGGTAATTTTCAACAGTTGGGAAGAACGTAACATCATCAAAGCGTTGAAAAATGCTCACCCTTACGAAGAAATTGCTTATGAAATCGTAGCCTTAGACAACCACAACCCTTATATTGGTTCGGGTTGGATAGGAACTTTGCCCGAAAAGATAGATAGTAAGGATTTTTTGCCCATTTTGAAACAAAAAATGCAAGCTGCTGTTATCAAACATACCACTTTGTGCAAAAAAACGATACAAACTGTAGCGGTTTGTGGTGGTTCGGGGGGATTTTTGCTCAACGATGCTATAGCTGCTGGTGCGGATATTTTTATCACTTCAGATTACAAATACCACGAGTTTTTTGATGCCAACAACAGGATTATTATCGCTGATATTGGCCATTACGAAACCGAACAATTTACTATAGAATTATTTTTTGATTTGATTTGTAAAAATTTTACTACCTTTGCGACCGCAAAAACCAGCGTCAGCACAAACCCAGTGTTTTACGCCTAAACCCCAACCTTTTACTCAAATTTTTTATCAAAAAAAATTACAATTTTATTCATAACAAAAATGGCAAAAACCAAATCCAACAGCGTACCCGTAGAGGAAAGACTAACCGCTTTGTACGAGTTGCAAAAAATTGATTCTCAAATAGATAATCTACACAAACTAAAAGGCGAATTGCCCTCAGAAGTAGAAAATCTAGAAACCGAAATCGCCGCCCTCAACGAACGCAACGAGAAGTTGAAAGAAGAGATTAAGGAATTGGAATCCAAAATCTCCAAATCCAACGCCCAAATATCCGATGGCGAAGCCTTAATTGCTAAATACGAAAAACAGCAAGAAAGTATAAAAAATAGCCGCGAATACGATTCTATTATGCAACAAATTGAGTTGCAAAAGTTGGATATTCAACTCGTACAGAAAAAAAACAAAGAAACAACCGCCAATATCAAACTAAAAGAGCAGTTGTTGGAACAAGGTATCAAAAAACGCGATGCCAAAAACAAAGAAGCTGAATCCAAAAAAGATGATTTGAAAAAAATTATCTCTCGTACCGAAAAAGACGAAAAAGCACTTATCAAACAGCGCGAAAAAGCGCGCAAAAATATAGAAGAGCGTATGCTTAAGTCTTATGACCGCATCCGCGAATTTTATAAAGACGGTTTGGCTATAGTGAGCATAGAACGCGGTTCTTGCGAAGGCTGCCACAACCAACTTCCCCCACAGATGATAGTGGAGATGCGCGCGCGCAAAAAAATACACAATTGCGAGCACTGCGGACGAATTTTTGTAGATAGACAAATCGCTTACCCACATTTAGACCATAACGAGGAAGACAACAGTATGTCCGAATTTCCCGACTATTCAGAAGAAGCTTGGGAAGATTAGTAATAATCCGTTTTTTGGAAAAAAAACCCTAACTTATTTAACGGTTAGGGTTTTTTAGTTTATATTTGCAATTCTTTTTCTCAAAATCCTCTAAAATTTCAATCCTATGAATCGCTTTAACCTCATTAGTTTTTTTATCAGCATACTTTTCGCCCACTGCTTATCCGCGCAAGAATACAACGATGTAGCTTTTTTCGATTTCAACCAAAATATGCGCACAGCGCACGAACACGCCATCCAATTGCGGTTTAAAGACTGTGGGCTGCTCTTACAAACAGAAAAAGCTAAAAATCCGATGAACTTAATCCCTTACTATATTGACGATGTAATGGATTTTATGCGGGTTTATACCAATGAGAACCACAACGAATTTCGCAAACTTCAACCCCAGCGAGAAGTACGCTTAGCCAAAATCAAATCGGGCGATAACGCCTCCCCTTACTATTTGTACTGTCAGGCTGCTATATTGACCCAATGGGCTTTGTTGCATATTCGCTTTGATGAATATCCAGAAGCTGCCAAATTGATAAAAGCTGCCCTGCCCCATTCCGAACAGAATTTGAAACTAAACCCCGATTTCAACGCAACAAAAATGGTACGCGGCGCAGCTATAGCCTTGGGCGCAGCCATCAGCAACGACACCAAAACGGGCTTGGTTCTCAATATGTCGGACGGGTTGAATTTGATAAAAGAAGCCTGCGACTACGGGAAAAAAAGCCCCAAATGGGAATTTAACGAATTTTGTCAGGCTTGGTTGGCTTTTACCCTAATAGAAATTGGGATAGAAGAAAGCGGTTCTTGGGCTGCCCTCAACCCAATCATTTTGGATTATAAAAAAAGCCCAATAGCTGCTTATATTTTAGCTACTTATCACCTAGAATCTGGCAGCAGCGTGAAAGCATTGGCGGCTTTGGAAGCCTACCCTACTGATGACCGCTATCATTCTTTCTACTTTTTGGATTATATGCGCGGGCTTTGTTACCTGTACAAATTAGACAACAAAGCGGATATGTTCATCAAAAAATACTTAGACCGCTATCAAGGCGTGCATCATATCAAAGACGCGCATCAAAAATTGGCTTGGTCAGCGCTGTTGAAAAATAATATGCAACAGTATAAAATTTATATGGCTGACCTCAAGACCAAAGGTAATGCTGTAGCACCTTACGATATCAACGCCGAGCGCGAAGCCAATTTGAACCTAAGCCCCAACCCCAGCCTACTAAAAGCGCATTTGCTATTTGAGGGGGGATTTTATGATAAAGCTGCTGCCGAACTTACCCAATGCAACCCCAGCAGTCTAAAAACAGATTATGAAAAGGCAGAGTATGGCTTTTATAAAGCAAGAATTGAGCATAAAATGAAGCGTTTTGATGCAGCTCTTACCCAATACGATGCGGTTATCAACGCGTATAAAAATAAAAACTTCTACTTCGCTTGTGCGGCTAATTTTTTCGCTGGCACAGTTTGGGAAGAGCGCAAAGAGTACGACCGCGCTCGCATTTATTACGAAAATTGTAATAAATTAAACCCCGAAGTGTTCAAAAAAACCCTTCACGACCGCGCCCGCACCCGTTTGGATGCGATTAAATCGCTAAAAACTGACCCCAACGCTGCCAAAAATCGCGTGGGTGCAACCATAGGCGGTCCCACCAAAAAACAGTAAAAAATGAACTTGGGGAACTTTTTTTTATAGAATTAGTTTCTACCAACAAATAAATTTAGATAAAATGGCTACTCCTCTCTCAGTCGCGTTTTATACGTTAGGCTGCAAACTCAACTATTCAGAAACCTCCAGCTTGAGCCGCTTGTTTGAAGATGCGGGTTATAGCGTGGTAGATTTTGAAACGGGCGCGAATGTGTACGTTATCAACACCTGTTCAGTTACCGACTTTGCCGACCGCAAATGCCGCCAGATTGTGCGCCGTGCTTTGCGCTTTTCACCCAATGCGTTTATTGTGGTGGTGGGTTGTTATGCCCAACTCAAACCCCAAGAAATTTCAGAGATTGAGGGGGTAGATTTGGTATTAGGTGCAGCGCAAAAGTTCCAAATTTTGGATTATATCGACGATTTGAGCAAAGCCCAAGGCAAGGGAATGATACAAGCGGGCGCAGTTAGCGATGCTAATCAGTTCGTACAAGCCTTTTCTTTCGGGGACAGAACCCGCTCTTTTCTAAAAGTACAGGACGGTTGCGATTATAAATGCTCTTTTTGCACCATACCCCAAGCGCGGGGCAAATCTCGCTCCGATACTGTAGAAAGTGTGGTCATCAACGCTCAAGCTATAGCCCAAATGGGGGTTAAAGAAATCGTTTTGACGGGGGTGAATATAGGCGATTTTGGCAACGGTACTGAAGTTATAGAGGGCACGAAAACCAAAAAAGAAGCACTGTTTATAGACTTAATCAAAGAATTGGATAAAGTAGCGGGTATAGAACGGTTTAGAATTTCATCTATAGAACCCAACCTGCTTACTGAAGAAATTATAGATTTTGTAGCCAACTCCCAACGCTTCGCGCCCCATTTCCACATCCCGCTACAGTCGGGCAACGACCGCCAGCTCAAAATGATGCGCCGCCGCTACACCCGCGATTTGTACGCGCAAAGAGTGGCTTGGATAAAATCAAAAATGCCCCATTGTTGTATCGGTGTGGATGTAATCGTGGGATTTCCGGACGAAACCAACGAAGATTTTTTGGAAACTTACCGCTTTTTGTCCGATTTGGATATTTCCTACCTGCACGTTTTCACCTATTCGGAACGCGCCAACACCCCAGCAGCAGAAATGGAAAATCCTGTGCCTATGCACGTCAGAAGAGAACGGAACGAAATGTTGCGGATTTTATCCGATAAAAAACTACGCCATTTCTACCAACAACACCTCAACAGCAGCCGCCCCGCGCTCATTGAAGCCAAAAATGAATCGGGCAAAATGTACGGCTTTACCGATAATTATATTAAAGTGGAAATTCCCGCCGACGAAAGTTTGGTCAATCAGATAATGACTGTAGATTTAAACCAAATCCAACAAGCTGAAGAATTAACCGTGCAAGCTGCAGTTTTGCAATTGGTGGAGCGTTAGAATATGACCAAACACAAACTTTTAACGATAATAAACTCGCACTTACTTGCTGATTATCAACAATTTGCAAATCAAATTGAAAATAAATTTGAACTGCTAAAAGACGCTGAAATTAGCACCGCAACGTTTAGTTTTTACACTTCTGTATCGGCTATGGCGAGTAGTAAAATAGAGGGGGAAGAGTTGGCAATTGATAGTTATGTTAAACACAAAATGTTGAATATCGACTTTCAAAAAAATCTGGTGGAAAAACCCAACGATTTATACAATGCTTACACTTTTGCGCAACAAAATCCCCTAAACGGGAAAAATTTTCTACAAAGCCATAAATTACTATCCAAACATCTGCTCACAAGCCCCAAACAGGGCAAATATAGAGCCGTTAATATGATGGTTATGGAGCACAAAACGTTCAAAATACAGTTTGAAGCTGCGCCCTTTGAACAAGTAAAGCCGCTGATGAAATCGCTGTGGAAAGATATTAAAATACTGATTGACAGGGAGTTAAGTTATGAAGAAGTATTTTATTACGCGGCTTATATCCATTTGGTTTTTGTAAATATACACCCTTTTGAGGATGGCAATGGGCGCGCGGGGCGATTGTTGGAAAAATGGTTTATTGCGCAAAAATTGGGAGAAAAGGCTTGGTTTTTGCAAAGTGAGTTATACTATTACCAAAAAGTTGATGATTATTACCGAAATTTAAACCGCTTGGGCATATTTTATGAGCAATTAGATTATAGCAAAGCCTTAGATTTTTTGCTTATGCTGCCCCACAGTTTAGATTTATAATTTTTTGATAAAAAAATCCCCTCTCCGCGATTGGAAAGGGGATTTTTTATTTTATAACTATTTGGTTTTCAACTCGGTATAGTATTGATAAAAATAAGGAATAGTTTCTATCCCTTTGTAATAATTAAACAAACCGTAATGTTCATTGGGCGAGTGGATAGCATCTTCATTCAACCCAAAACCCATTAACACGGTCTTAATCCCCAAAACGCGCTCAAACAAAGCCACGATGGGAATACTGCCCCCTTCGCGTTGAGGAATGGGCGTTTTGCCGAAAGTTTTTTCATAAGCCAACGCAGCAGCTTGATATTCAATCCCTTCTGTGGGCGTAACTGCAGGCTCGCCGCCGTGATGAGGGCGAACTGCTACCTTGACAGATGCTGGAGCTATTTTTTCAAAATGCGATTTGAACAATTCGGTAATTTCAGCAGAAACTTGATTGGGTACTAAACGCATAGAAATTTTGGCGTAAGCCTTGGACGGCAACACCGTTTTTGCCCCCTCGCCGATATAACCGCCCCAAATGCCGTTGCAGTCCAAAGTTGGGCGTATGCTGGCGCGTTCCAAAGTAGTATAACCTTTCTCGCCCGCTACATCGGCTATATCCAAATGCGCTTTATATTTATCCAGATTGAAAGGGGCTTTATTCATCGCTTCGCGCTCTGCTGCTGTCAATTCAGCTACTTTATCGTAAAAATTGGGAATCGTTATCATCCCGTTTTCATCGTGCAAAGAAGCTATCATTTTGCAAAGTGTATTGATTGGGTTGGCAACCGCTCCCCCATACACGCCAGAGTGCAAATCGCGATTAGGACCTGTAACTTCCACCTCCAAATAACTCAAACCACGCAAGCCCGTAGTAATTGAAGGCACATCGTTGGCTATCATAGAAGTATCAGAGATTAAAATCACATCGGCAGCTAATTTCTGCGCGTTGGCTTCTACAAACGGTCCCAGGTTGTCAGAACCTACTTCCTCTTCGCCCTCAATCATAAATTTTACATTACAAGGGAGGGTATTGGTGTGCATCATCGCCTCAAACGCTTTCAAGTGCATATACATTTGCCCTTTGTCGTCGCAAGCCCCGCGAGCGAAAATTGCGCCGTCAGGGTGTAGTTCTGTTTTTTTAATTACAGGCTCAAAAGCGGGCGAATCCCACAAATGCAACGGGTCAGGTGGTTGTACATCGTAATGCCCATACACCAAAACTGTAGGCAGCGCAGGATTGATGATTTTTTCCCCGTACAAAATCGGAAAACCTTTAGTTGGGCAAAGTTCTACCTTATCCGCCCCCGCTTCTATCAAACGCTGTTTCAACGCTTCTGCTGTGCGCAAAACATCCCCTTTATACTTGCTATCGGCACTCACCGAAGGTATGCGCAATAAATCCATCAATTCGGACAAAAAACGCGCTTTGTTTTGTTCTAAATAATCAGTAGTTGCTTGCATATTGGCTTTTTTGTTTAAAAATCGGCACAAAAGTAGGCATAAAAATAGAAATTCCTAACAAAAGCCGATAAAAAATAAAAACCACCTTTTAAGTGCTTTTCCAAAATTGAGAAACATTAAAAGCCTCATATTTGTGTTTACCTTTTATATTACCAATCGCTTCGCCTTTCTGAATGTTTCCTATAGTTTTCGCTATTTTTTTTGCATCAGAATCTGACAGCCCCAAAAAATTGTTTATGGCTTTACTATTCCCTTTTTCTTTGATATCAAGTAAAAAAGAAAATTCGCAAAGTGATGAAAAATCAAAATCAGGAGTATGAAACTCTTTAATATTTTGGGCTAATAAAACCACTGATACACCTTTAGAACGTATTTGTTCTAACATTTTTTGGATAGTATTAGCAACCTTTTTCTCCCTAAATAAGACCTGCGCTTCATCCACCAACAACACATATCGAATTGGTCTAATACCATTTTGAATTTCAACATCAGGCATAGACATAAATTGTTGGTAAATGTAGTTTATCACCAAATATATAGCTGTAAACCTAATGTCTTCCGTTAAATTACTAGAAAGAGAAAAATAGTAATTTTGATTTAATAAATCAGGATTTAAGTTAGCATCAAAAACTGGAGGGTCAGAGAGTCCGTCAAGTGTATTCACAACTTTGTTATTTGTGTTATTTTCAGCTTTCAGGGTTTCATAAATTTCTTCAATTGTTGGATAGACTCCCCCTTTTTGACTTGAAAAACATTTTTTGATAGTATCTTTCAGTTGTAAAACTCTTGAAGAAGCTGCATCATGATAACTTGAGATAATTTCTGCAAATCGTGCAATTCCTAGTTTTTTATTTTTCTCGTTTATATTATCTATAAAACCAAGCGGATTAAAAGGAAATTGCTTGTTGGGCGCATTGATAACTAAAGTTGATGTCCGCTGAAAGAAGTTTTCTAATTTTTGCTCGTCATCAGGATTAAGACCTTTGAAATCTAGATACATAAAATTAGTCTCATTTTTTGTCTGCTTAGAAATTTGATATAGAATATCCAATGCGAATTGCGTTTTTCCAGAGCCGCTTTGGCCTGCAATAGCAATATGGCTATTATTATATATATCTGCATTATTAAGAGGCAAATAAACTGGTTCTTTTCCTTCAGTAGTATGGCCAAGTAATAAATTTAATTGGCCACTAAAAGGAGTTTTGTAGATTTTATTGCTGTACTGGTACTGATTAGGCACATAAGCGAATGCCTGCTGGTTGATTTCTATTTCATCAATACCTCTTTCCACAAACTGAAATATAAAATCAAATAAATCAGAGTTATGATTACTTTTTAGGAAAGTATTAATTTGATTTAGACCATCATCAATATGCATTTTCACATACTTTAATAAATCAGAATGGCTTTTAGGAAGTTCGTATTTTTGGCAAATTAATCCTATGAATAGGTGCCGATTTAAGCCGAATAGAGTCGTATCTTTAAACTCTTTGCCATTATTATCTAAATAATCTGACAGTAAAGATAATTTTCTATCTAGAGCCATTGAATACGAAAATGCTAATCTTGCGATTATATTATCGTTTTGCCGTAATTTACTTGCAAAAGTGCGGAGTAAATCCTCTGTCGTTTCTGATGTTTTAATGCTACTCATTAGGATATAGAGATTTGTATGTTTCAAATAGCTTGCCCCGTTCTACTTGTTGGAAAAACGAAAGTTCATTCTCTCTAACAAGCAAAAAGCAGTTTGAAATTCTACTTTTTAGAATTTCGTAATCTCTTTCTTGAAACTCCCTATGTAAAAGGGGCAATAAGACTACTTGCTTTGAAATATTAGGATAAAAATTTTCAATCACGTTTTTAATGTGCTTGTCATCCAATTTTTGTAGCGGGCTATCAATAAAAATAGGGAAATCAATCCCACTTTCTTCAACTAGAGCCATTAATAAGGACATGGCATATAATTGCTGCTGCCCTTTGGACAACGATTCTTTCGGAATAGTCTCTCCAGATGAATTAATCAAGCGGATATCCATTTCGTCATTCATCATGGTAACTTCCACCTTAGAAACGTGAATGGTGTGCATAAGAGTACTCATACCTAACAGAATTTTAGCTTCCAATGACTGTCTTTTTGTATCTTTGTATTTTTTCATAAAAGTCTGAACGGTCGATAACAATCTTGTGGTCGCCTCACTTTTATCTTTATACTGGGCTGAAATTTCAACTTTTTTATGAAGTTCTGCTATTGAAGCCTTGATACTATTAAGCTGATTTTCAGATACTCCTATTGATTTTAACAATTCTTCATTTCGCCGTTCCAAGGCGCTTACTTCTGCTTGCAAGAGGTTTTTGTTTTTTTTGTATTCTGTAATAATAGGTTCATCGGCATTACTTTCAGCTTTTTGGAGTTTTGTCCCAATTTTATCGCATTGTTGTTTAAGATTATTATACAAACGAACAGCATTTTTAAAGTCCTCGCTATATGAAGCCTGTAAGTCTCCCAATAAGCTATCCAAACTTTGTCGTTCAGATGCTGAAAAGTCGATAAGTGATGGAACAAGTGTAGATTCGTGGTTAGCTTGTTTATCCATAAAGTATTTATGAATAAGTTGTTCTACCTTTTTTATAGTGTCGTCTTTTAGAGTTCGCATATGCTTGTGTGCCGTATCAAACTCTGGTTTTCGAATTTCATTAACTAAAAATACATCTAAATCATTAGATAATTGATTAGATTTTTGCTCAAAATTTTCTGAACGGAATTGGTAAATTTTATTTTCGTTTTCCAAATCCGATAAGCTTTTTAGTTTTAGTAATAAGTTACCCATGATTGCAAAGGGAGCTAGCTCCAATAAAGTTTTTACTTTATTTTGAGCTTCTTCTTTTTGTAATTCAAGGTCTAATTTTTCTTTTCGCCATTCTTCTATATCGCTTATAGAAACCGTGCTACCTTCTTTAATCAGCCTATTTTCTATTTCTCGAATTTCAAACTGTTTACTGTTGATAGTTTCAGCGTTTTCTTTTTTCTCAAGTTCATCTTTTTGGATAGCATCGTATAGATTTTTTTCTTTTAGCCGCAAGCTTTCAAGTTTTTGTTGTTCATCTATCGAAGCTGAACGACTCTTGAAATCGTTTAAAAGACTAGTGAGATGTTTAACTAATTTTTCGTATTTTGTTATCCCAAGCACTTCCACGTAGGCTCTATTCAATTCTTTTCCTTCCTCAATTTGCTTTTTTTCAGCTAAAGAAACGATTTTTTCAGCATCAAAGAAGAAAAATTTTGCTGCTTCAATAGGCATAATAAAGTCTCTAATGAGTCGTTCTGCTGTTTCAGTATGTTGCACTAAGTCAGAATTTTGCCCGTCTAACAAAATTTCTACTATTTCTGGAGTGGTATTTTTATTGGCATCATATTTTCGCCTCACAGTCAATTCACGGCATGATAACCCTATAACAGACACACCAGAAAAAACAATGGATACATAAAAAATATGTTCTCCTGCTTTCTTAGCGTGCACGTTTAAACTATTGGTGATATATTTAGCATAATCCCCTTGTTTTTCTATTTCTGTTTTAAAAAACTCATCAACCCGTTTGGTTTCTCTACCATACAGACACCAAACGAGAGACATCAGGAAGTTAGTTTTCCCATGTCCATTTTTGCCACTGATGATTGATATGTTTTGAGTTTCATCAGTATCTAGTACAATAGTATTTTCACCTTTGTATTGCCTAAAATTATACAAAGTAATTTGCTTAATACGCATTTTATGAGTTTTTTATAAATTTTTCGATGTGTTCCTCAAATTCTTCTGGAACTCCACGCGAGTTTAACATTAAAGATTTTGATTTTAAAATTCCTAAAAGAGTTTCTATAAGTTCAACATCTTTAGGCGAATCTTTGCACACCTCGTTTAAAAGTGCTTGTTCTTCTAACATTTTTTCTTGTGTTTTTTCCATAGTTTCGGAATTTTCATGATAGACCGTGTGGTAGATACCAGAAACATTTTGATTAATTATACCATCTCTGTACCATACAATTTGAATAGCAATTAATTCCTGATAAGTAATTAATTGCACTGCTTCGCCTTCTTCTTGTATAGATTTTTGCGCATTCAGCAGTCTTCTGAGTATTTCAGCACGAATGTGTGGTTTATAAGGACCTGGGCCTTCTTGCCCGTTTCGTCTAACCTGTTGCCGCATATCCATATTAAACATAGATTCAGCTAAGTACTCTCGCAAATCTAGTAAGGGTTGCATCCATTCTTCGCCGTTATCTATCAATCCTTGCATTGACTTATCTTTATTAACCACTGTACAAGTCCAGCACCCGAAACGGGAGTTGCCACAAGAAGGTGTGGTGGTGTCTATGACTAAAGGACAATCTCCGCCACTTGCGTTTCTATACAACGTTATTAATTCCCTGTGATGTCCCCCCCAAGGGGCTGGGTTTTGAAGCAGATATTGCCAGACTTCATCCGTTGTTATATCTTTTAATGGTGCGTAAACATAAGCATTAGGAAGTATATGTTTTCTAAGACGTTGTCCAAAAATTTCATGCTTTTTTATAGAATTAGCACGATTTCTACTTTCGTCAGAACGGGTTCCCAGTAAGATTATTACTTCACCATTTTTATCTATTTGATTCAATATAAACTGTGTAGTTGGATTAATTTTTAATCTTTCTGTGCACCACCTAAAGTTAGTATCAGGGGAACGGTAGCCTTTTCCTATAAGATTTAGCCAAAAAGTTTCTTCTATTTTAGGTGTTGTTCTATTTACAGTGATATTTAACCCTTGTAGCAGACTTGCTTTTTCAATACTTTGTAAAGTTTTTTCCGTAAATTTTAAAATTTTAGGATTTTCAACTAATGTATTGTTGCAAACAATGTGAATTTCCCTTAGGTTTCTGTGGGAATGGGGTAGTTTTTTCACAGTATTCCAAACAAGTTGAAGAAGCATTGTGCTATCTTTTCCACCACTAAATCCAATTATCCACGGCCTGTTATTATCAGACATAAGATACTGGTCTAAGATTTCGTGTTCAAGAAATTTAATATCTATCATTTTTTTCCGCAAAGGTAACTAATTTTTTATTACTGCCAACTTTTTATACAAAAAATAAAAAAAATTTATACAAAACACTTTCCCTCTCCCCGATAAGTCAAAATTTCCTGCGCAATTTCGCCCTTTTCTACCCAGTATAAGCGGTTGAAACGCTCGCAAAGTTCGCCCGCTTTGGCGTGGCGGAAAAATACTAAGTCGCCCACAGCCAATTTTTCATCTCCAGCGTATAAAACGGGGGTTTGTACCTCGCCCGCGCCCTCGTTATTATCCAAAACACAGCCTTCAGGCAAGCAGGGCAAGGGCAATTTTTCTTTACCTACAGAACCTGACGCTACATAACCACCGCCCAGGCAAGTATAAACGCCCTTTTGTGGTATTCGGCATATCTCCAAAGCGAATAAAGCGGCGGGTTGGTGGCGAAAATTACTATAATGGTCGAATAAAGTGGGGCTATAAAACCCAGAACCGACGGCAACTTCAGTAATCACGCCCTCTTCTCGACTACTTTCCAAACTTCCCGTACCGCCACCGTTGACAAAATCCAATTTAAACCCAGCTTTTAGCAACATTTCCACCGCTTGGGCGCGCCATTGACGCAATTTTTTGATACTTTTGCGCTTGAGATATTGGATAATTTTATTCATCAGCAAACGCCCCTTCATCACATCCCCAACTCCAGCAATTTGCGCCTCGTAACCCATCAAACCGCATAGTTTTAGATTAGGAGACTGGTTCAAAATGGATATAAAATCGCCAAGTTGGGCGGCATTGGTTAGATTAGAGCGTTTTACCCCAAAATGCAAGCCAAAAAAGGGCATAGAAAGGTCAATATCTACGCAAATGGGCTGGATAATCCCCTCTTGTGCGGCTATTTTTTGCAGTTGTTGCAAGTGTTCGGGCTGATTAGCCATTAAAATAATCTTTTTGCCCAATTTTACCCGCGCGGCTACCTGTTCCAAATGATTTTTTTGCACGGTGGGATAAGCTACCAACAAATCGTCAAAGCCCAATTCAGCCAACCAAGCGGCTTCTTCGGCACTGTAGCACATCAAACCCTGCATTTGGGGGCTTTGGGCGAGCAAAAATTTTAACACTTCCACCGAACGGACGGATTTGGTGGCGATGCGAATTTTTTTATCTTGAGCGCGTTTCAAAATCGCTTGACAATTGGCTAATAAAATATCTTTATCCACGAACGCAAAGGGCGTGGGCGTATGTTTAAAAATCTCTTTGTAATATGAATAAGACATAAATAAGGGTTGTTGTTGGTTATTTTTGATTAAGGGCTGGTTTTGGAGGTCATTTATTTTCTCTGCCAAACTCCATTCTCCACCTCTATAAAATTTTTGGGTAAAAATTGGGGTTCAAAATGGGGGCAATTATGCACAATAATCTCTTTTAGCCGCTTAGAAATATGATTTTTTAGATTATCAAACCGCAAATCTGGATTATCAGAACAGTTTAAATACTTGAGATAAGTGGGCAAACGCGCGGGCAACTGTTGGATTTGGTTATTGGCGAAAGATAAATGGGTGATTTTGTCGGGCAAATTTTCGGGTAAAGCCGTTAATTGGTTGCGATAGCAGTATAAAGCCTGCAAATCTGCGGGTAAATTTTCGGGCAAAATCGTTAATTGGTTATAAAAACACTTCAAATTTTTTAACTTTTGGGGCAAGTTTTCGGGTAAAACCGTTAATTGGTTATTGGAACAATCCAAATGTTGGAGTTTATTCGGCAAGTTGGCGGGCAGGCTGGTTAATTGGTTGTTGTTGCAGTCTAATTCTTTCAATTTTATCGACAATCGCTCGGGTAAAATGGTTAATTGATTATCGCTACAGTGCAATAATAGCAAATTTTGGGGCAAATTTTCGGGTAAAGTGGTCAGTTGGTTATTGCTACAGTTCAAAAAATCTAACTTATTCGGCAATTTTTGGGGCAAAGCGGTTAATTGATTATAACTACAGTTCAAATCTTTCAACCCACGGGGTAAATTATCCGATAAATGGGTAATTTGGTTGTGCGAGCAGTTTAACGTATCCAAATTAGCGGGCAAATCGGGCAAGCTAACTAATTGATTTTCAGAGCATCTAAAAATGGATAAGTTTTCGGGCAAATGTGCGGGTAAAGCGGTTAATTGGTTTTCATTACAATAAAAATGTCTTAAATTACTTGGCAAATTTTCGGGTAAAGCGGTTAATTGGTTATCATCGCAGTACAAATACCTCAACTTATCGGGCAAATTGGTCGGAAATTGGCTAAGTTGGTTGCCATTAAGCCGCAAAGACTCCAATTGGGACGGCCAAACGCTGGGTAAAGTCGTCAGTTGGTTATAACTACAGCTCAAAGTTATCAACGAATCGGGCAAGATTGGCAACTCGCGCAACAGATTATTATCGCAATAGGCAAACAATAGACTGTTGGGCAGCGAAGATATGCTACTCAAGCGGTTTTTATCGCAATGTAATTGTAACAAACCAGCAGGAAAATTGGGCAAAGCGGTTAATTCGTTCCCACTACAGTAAAATTTGCGCAAAGCAACAGGGAATAAATCGGGCAAAACGGTTATCCCCGAATGCCAACAAATCAATTCGCTATCTAAAAAATTGCGCGGTTCGTCCAAACGTATGCGTGCGTAGCCGTATTTTTCCAAAATGGCAGCTATATCCCAACCTTGGGAAGTACAAAGCTGTTCAGCCAAGGCGATATTTACCTCTTGTGAGGAGCACAATAATTCTATAATTTGATAATCGGACATAGATAATTGTTAGTGGTTAGTTATTAGTGGTTGATTTTTGTAGCAAGATTTTATCTTGATACGTGATACTTTTTATCTTGCTACCTTCCACCCTACCGCGCAAAAACCCTTATCGTTTCATCCTCAAAACCCTTCCAAATATCTTCGTGGTTTAGATAAAAGGGCGTATCGCCCCGCACAGCGCGCATTTCATCAGGCAGGCAGATTTGTTGGGCAAGTTCTGCAAATTTTTGTTGATAGGCACAAAGCGTCCATTTTCCATAAAGTGTATGCCCACCCTCATAATGTTGGGTTTGATACTCTTCTGGAGTCGTAATATAACCCGCATAACCGTTGGCATAAGGGCATAATTGTATGAACTCAACCCCGCGCTGGGCTAATATAGGTTTTAAACTATTCCGCAAACGGCGGGCGGCTATAGTGGTAATTTCGGCTGGTATGCCAATTAGTGCAACTTGTCCAATGATGAAAATTTGTAACTGTACAATTTCAGGCACCCAAGGGGTTTTTATCGGGCGTTCTTTATTCCCCATACGCTTAATGTATTTTATCACGGGGTCTACAGCATCGGGAATTATCAAATCGTGGGGTCTATCCGTGCCGATTACATAACCTTTGCTGTGGTTCATAAACATTTTTTTTGGATATTGCGACTCCAGCAAGCGCAGCATATCTTGGCTAAATTCATTCTTAGGGCGAAGTGCCGCAGCTAATTTTTCCAAACGATGCGCTACAGCAAAAATACCCTTCAACACAGTTCCCAACGGCTTGGGCATACCTTGACCGTCTGTAGTTCCCTCCAAAAAAGCCAATCCGAAAGTTGCCCAACTCGTAGTCTGATTTTTTTTCCCATTGGTGTATTCTTCGCTAATCGCTACTTTGGTCATATCCACATAAAAATCCAAATAATCCACTTCTGCTTTTAGCTCTTCGCCTTTATTGGCAGCTTTTGCGAACAATTCTGTGGCCAATTGCGCTTGAAACTTGCCGTTGTATTGCGCGCTTTCGTAATCGTCTTCTGATTTGCCCGTGTATTCTTGATGTTTTTTATTCCAAACAAAATTGGGGCTAATATCCCCGCAAGCATCTTGAGCAAAAGCACAAACGGGCTCTTGAGGGTAAATTTCGTTCAAATGCGTTTCCATAAACGTAGCCGCATAACCTTTGTTATCGCTGCATACTTTGTCCATACGGTTGGAAACTGAAGTCGTATGCACGCCAAACCAATTCACACTCCCCAAAGGCTGCGCTGTATCGGCTTGTTCTATCCGCCATAATTTCATCGTGCGGTCAGCAGCTAAATGGCGATTTTTAAACTCCACCTTTTCCAACACCTCTGGGTTAGCGTTGTAAGCGGCTATAGAGCGATTGAAACAGACTTCCGCGTGCTTGTCTAATTCGCCCGTTTGTTGGAAAATGCGGGCAGGTTGTAGATTATTGTAAGCTGCGATTACGGCATCTGATAATTTTTCGCTGTAGTGCAAATAAACATCCTCTTGAAAGCCTGGATTGACCAAATTATACGCCATATGTTGACTATATCCGCCCGCTGTGCTGTGTGTATGTTGGGCTAAAATCATCAAATTGCTGTTGTTAATGGACATTTCTGGCGATTTTTGGGCAATATAGCGCAAGATATTCTGCTTCAGATAATCTGTAGAAAACGCAAATTCTACCACCAACAAAACCACCAACTTTTCCCCTTTTACTGCATAGGCGCGCGCATATTGGGGCGTTTCTACCCCGTTCATAAAGTGAAAATGGCGACCGTAGCCCAACATTCCCAACTTATCCCGAAAATAGGTAACATCAGTTTTGCTGATGCCAATGTTAAAATTTTTACTCATAATAAATTATTTAGAGAGCACAAAAAAACGAATAAACTATTTTTACAGCTAAAAGGTTGGTATGTTTGCGAAGAATTTTGCATAATTATTCAAAAAAAACGGTTAAGTTTGCGCCCAATTTTTAATCTTTATTCAAACTAAAACTAATGAATAGCTATAAATTACCCACACAGGGCGCAACTGCTGAACATATTTTTACCGCTTTACAATCGTTTAAATCTCAAGATGTGCCTTGGGCTACAGGGCGCGCCTTTGCTTATGTGTACGAACCCCCAGCCGATGCCAAAGAGGTGATTAGCCAAGCGTTTGTACAATATCTTTCCGAGAATGTATTAGACCCGACCTCCTTCCCCAGCGTGCTAAAAATGGAAAGGGATGTTATCTCTATGGTCGCCAACGTGTTGGGCGGAGATGCGCAAACTGTGGGTAATATCACCGCAGGGGGCACAGAGAGTATTATGTTGGCGTTGAAAGCAGCGCGGGATTATTTTAAAGCGAATAAAAACGCTACAGTTACCCCAGAGGTTATTTTAGCCAGCACAGCGCACGCTGCATTCTTCAAAGCCTGCCATTATTTGGGGTTAAAACCCGTATTAGTGCCCGTCAATACCCAAACATTCCAGATAGAAACGGATAAAATAGCCCCACTTATCAACGAAAATACAGCTATTATTGTGGCTTCAGCCCCCAATTATTCTCACGGGGTAGCTGACGATGTGGTAGCAATGGGACAAGTTGCCAAACAGCATAATATATTCCTACACGTAGATGCTTGTGTGGGCGGGTTTTATCTGCCCTTTGCGCGGCGAAATGGGGCTAATATCGCAGCTTTTTCGTTGGAGGTAGAGGGCGTTACGTCCATTTCTTGCGATTTGCACAAGTACGGTTACACCTTTAAAAGCGTTTCTGTCATCTTATACAAATCCGCGCTGTTGCGCCAATACCAAATTTACACCTGTTCCGACTGGGCGGGCTATTCTTTGGTCAATCCTACAGTAGCCTCGAGCAAATCGGGCGCATCTTTGGCTGGTGCTTGGGCTTGTCTGCACTATTTGGGTGAGGCAGGTTATCTAAATTTGAATAAAATCACTCAAGGCGCAACTGCTGAATTTATCAACGGGGTTAAAAATATACCCGCTTTGGAAGTTTTGGGCGAGCCTGTGATGAATTTGGTAGCTGTGGCCAGCCGCAATCCTGTAGTTTCTGTGTTCAAATTAGCGGATATGCTCAAGCAAAAGGGTTGGTATGTACAAACTCAACTCGCTTCCAGCATCAGCCCAGAAACCCTACACCTCAATATCAACCCCGCCAACGCAGAATGGGTGGCAGATTTGGTAAAAGACCTGCACCAAGCCGTGTTGGAACTGTTGGAAATCAACCAATCTTTACCCATTTTTGATGTAGAATGGATAGAAAAAACATTAGGCGCGCCCGACGGTATAGCGCAGATATTCCAACTCTTCGGCAGCGACGGGGGCAGTTTGCCCGATGATTTTGTGCTCATCAATAACTTTCTAAATCAACTTTCTCCCAACCTGCGCAACTTGCTACTGACTTATTTTGCCAACAATCTGTTCGTTGCGCCCTAACTTATTCATTATTTTACCAAAATTATGTCTAAAACCATCTTTTTACTCTTCTTTTTCCAACTCATCGCCTTATTCGCACAAGCTCAAGAGATTTTGCCCGCTGACCATAAACGGGTGAAAAAAGGACAATTGAGTTACGACCATACCTACTATACAATGCGGGACGGGTTTAATATCCCCTCTTTGCGCATACCAGAGAAAGAGATTTACGCGGTAAAAAGCCCCGCAACTGCTTTCCTTATCCGCGCCCAAAATTTGTTGGAAGATGCTAAAATAATATACGAAAAACAGGGCGAAATACGATTTTTGGACGATATTCGCCACAATATAGCCCAAGTGAAGGCTTTGGATTGGTATTGGGAGTGTAAAACTTTGGAATTGGAGTATAATTTTTATCTGGAGTACGAAACCCAACGCTACCAGCGCGAGGTTGTAATGGTAGAAAAAGCAGCAGAAGAGCGCAAAAAACGCGAACAAAAGCGAATTGATAGCCTTAATCAAGTGTTTGCGACGGAAAATCAGCGCGCCGATAGTTTGGAAAGAATCCGTTTGGCTTATTTAGCTTCGCGCAAAGACAGCATAATTAGAGCGGATAGATACGCAGGTTATCATTTTGTCAACACCAAATCGTTAGATTTACGCGCCGCGCCAAGTTCTGATGCGCCTTTAATCGTGTGTTTGCGCGCTTGTACTTATGTGCAAAAACTAACCCAACCCGATGCCAACGGTTATGTGTTTGTGGAAGTGAGCGATTATAAAGGTTATGTTTTGAACGGTATGTTGGTGGATAATCTGAATAAAATAGGCGTATCGGGCGCAGATGTCAAATTTGCCAAAGAAAATTATTTTGTGTCTATCTATGTACCCGTAGGTTCTACCTATGACCCTATGCGCCAAACGGGAGAAGTCCCCAAAGCGATAAGCCCAGAAGAATACCGCAATAATCCCAACGCGCTAACTGATTTGGTGGCTAAATTGGAACGCGAGAATAAACTGGTCAAAGAGCGCAAGAATAACAATCCCATCTTCGCAATGAACGATAACCCCACTCCCGAAAAGCAAGAACCAAAAAATGTAGCCGTTGTACCAGAACCTAACCCCGTTCCTATCAATAGCGAAACTAAAACCACTAAAAAAGAAAAAGATAGCCCTTTAATCGTAATAACCGAAGCGGACAAAAAAGCGGAAAAAGAGAAGAAAAAGAATCAAAGCACAGGCCGCCGCAAACAATGCACAGTTTTATTACCCGACGGTACTCAATGCCCTAATGTAACCACTTCCAACGCTTGCCGTTGCTATCTACACGATAATTAAAAAAACCACACTTATACGCACCAAACCTCTCAAGAACAATACTTGAGAGGTTTTTTTATATAAAAAAAGCCCCCGCATTACGCAGAGGCCTATTAGAACTATCTCTAAATTTTTATCCAATTAGTTATCGGCTAAAATAACGCCACACCCAAACCAACGAAATCAACATTAACCCAATAATAGCAGCTAAATAATATATATTTTCATACAGATTAGAAAACCAAATCACCAAAGCGGCGGTAATCAACAAACGCAACGTTTCAGCCCATTTCAGCCAAGCATTTTTTTCCAAAATACCAGCCCAGTTGATAATCATAAACCATAACAATCCCGCTCCAGCCCAACGTTCTGCTACCGTCCAAGGGCTATTTTGTTGAATAACCAGCATCATCAAACCCAAGCCCATAGCCAAATGCGCAATCAAATAAGGCTTTGCCATAGCGAACATTTCCGTACTAAATCGAATCTGGTTTTGGGTGGTAATTTCTACCAAAGGAGGTTTAGGGGGCAAACCCGCAGGTCGCCAAGTCAAGGGCATAAACCATATTTTAAACTTATCTACCCAATGGGGCGCGGCTACAGCCTCTTTCCAAAGTATGGTAAAATAGTGAAAATTTATCGTTATTGGATTCCAAGAGCAGGGCGGGCTGTACATTCCATACACAACCTTTTCCGTCTCTGGGGCAAAACTCCCAAATAATTTATCCCATATAATCAAAAACTCACCATAGTTTTTATCCAAATATCTAAAATTAACCCCGTGATGTACGCGGTGGTGTGAAGGAGTGGTAAAAATTAACTCTATAAACCCCAACTTGCGCACATATTCGGTGTGGTGCAAAAACGAGATGAACAAATGTATAGCCGACATCATATAAATATCCATAGGCTTAAACCCTATCAGCGTAAGCGGCCAAAAGAAGAGAAAAGAAACCAACCGTTGGGTAACACTTGCGCGCAAAGCCACACAAAAATTCATCTCTTCAGCCGAATGATGCGGCGAATGTGCTGCCCATAAAATGTTGATTTCGTGCCCCCAACGATGCACCCAATAGAAAATAAAATCTAATCCCAACAACAACAGGATAAACGTATAAACATTCAATTCTATACTAAAAGGGGCATAATTATCGTGCAAAAAGCCGTAAATGTGATACACGCCCACAGCTAGCAACACGTTCATCGTTTGGTTGCCTATAGCTGTGCCAAAGTTGGTAATGGCTTCTGCAAAAGATATGTAGCCTTTTTTGTAATAATACTCCACCCCAACTTCTATCAACACAAACAACAAAGCCAAGGGGGTTATCCAAGCGTACACATTTCCGCCATCTGTAGTAGCGTTTGGATTTTGTGCCATAAGCGGCCAAATCCAGCATAAAAATAGTAAAAGGAGTGAAAAACGCATTTTTAATAGAAAGAGATGTTTAGTGAAAATTAAACAAAGAAGAGGCAATAAAAAGCCAAGCCTCAAAATGAGAAGCTAAAAAATCAAAGCGAATGAGAACGCGTTTAAAATGGTCTAATTGCCCAAAAA
>Ga0075154_10000692_pt1 | contig 27195 bp, 24 predicted proteins | sample JI71714BDNA_FD_70965 | JGI IMG/M metagenome (GOLD analysis project Ga0075154, IMG submission 70965) | Wastewater effluent complex algal communities from Wisconsin, to seasonally profile nutrient transformation and Carbon sequestration -... | ecosystem: Engineered > WWTP > Effluent > Algae...
TGCTGGGGGAAATGCACAGCCGACCCTATAGCGAATGGCGTGATTTCATCGATCCGCACTATGTCGATCAAAGCCATATGCTGCGTGATTTCCGGGACTTTCTGGGGATGAGCCCGTCGGCTTATTTTGCCTTGTCCCGTCCCATATTGAACGCGACAACGCGCGCCCGTGCTGCGGCAGCAGGCAAGCCTTACCAGATATTGCACGATCCCGACGCCGCAAAGCCGGGCGACTGAAACTGTCAATTTATTCCTATATCGTCGGGTCGCATCCGGTTTAGCCCGCTCCGGTTGCAACAGCGGGAGAGTCACAATGCCGTCATGGATACGACCAAGCGATGGACTATGGGATGATCTGACAAACTGGTCAGGCGGGATACCCGACGCAGAGGGTGCGATTGCCAACTTCAATTTCTTTAATCAGACTACCGCACTCACTGTATTTGTGCCGAACGCGAACACCATGTCGATTGGCAGGCTGAATATCAACAACTCCAGCGCCGGAATGATCTTTCGCGGCAACGGCACCTCTGCAACCAACTACTCCTGGCTGGCATTCGATCAGTTGCCGGGATCGGCGGCAGCGGTCAATCACAACTCGACTGGCGCCCTAACCTTTTCCAGCGAGGGTGCACTGCGCCTGCTGTTGAATGATGAAACCATTTTCAACGCCGCATCCACTGGGACAATTTCCATCCTTTGCCCGATTGCGGGCACTGGCAAGCTGACCAAAAGCGGATCGGGAGATCTCGTCATGAGAGGCTGGAGCAATACATATTCCGGTGGAACCCAGATTGAGGGCGGGCGCGTGATCGTTGATCGCGATGTTTCTCTGGGTACTGGATTTGTCAGCCTGACCAACGATGCCGCTTTACAACTGCGCTTCACATCCACGCTAGATCAATGGGTCGGCACCGTGAGCACAGGGACAACAGCACCCGGATCGGGCAGGCTGTTGGCAAATACTGGCGCGATCATTACACTGACTGGTACATTAAGTCACGCAGGCGGGGGCACCTTAACGTTCGGCAGTGCAACCGAAACCGGCCGGATCGTTGTTGATACAGCCAGCTTTCAGTACAACGCGACGGCTACCAGCTTTCGCCTCGCAGGCGGTATTCTCGAGATCGGCAATCAGATTATCGGGACTCATATGTTCCGCTATGCTGGGGCAGGAACGAACACGATCGAAAGCGGCGCTTGGCTTAATACGGGCGGCTTCACGACATTTGTTTCCAATCTGGATTTGAACGGGGGCGCAATTTATACCTCCACAGGAGCAATGCGGTTCGATGCCACGCTTGCCGATGGCGCTGCGCAAACGGGCCAGATAACCGGCACCGGATTCGTCGATTCCGCCTCTTTCAGCACCGACGGCAATTGCGATCTGAGCACCCTGATATTCCACAGCTGGACGACATCGGACACCGTCGCGATCAGCGGAAACTCAGCAAGCAATTTCCTGATCGGTACCGCAGTCAACGATAAGATTAGGGGAAATGGCGGGTTCGATATCCTGCGCGGCGGGCTTGGCGATGACGAGTTGATATTTAGCTCAAACAACGGCGGCTCCTGGGCCGATGGTGGAACTGGCAACGACCGGATTACTATCTTCGGTTCGATCTCACTCGGTGCGATTACCGGGATCGAGGAGCTCAACCTGCCGACGGGCGGGAACCTGACGATGAGCCTGGCACAGTTCACGTCCTCGATGCCCAGCAACCTGCTGCTGATGGGCACCGGATCGCTGACCATCAGCAAGAGCGCTACAGATCCGACGCTAAACCTCGGCGGGCTGAACTTCGTGGCGGGATCGAGTGTGACAATCAACATCAACGGATCGACCGCGACCGACATCATCAAGGGCTCCACCCGCGGTTCGAACACGATCAACAGCGGCGACAGCAACGACCAGATTCGTGGTGGCAATCTGGCTGACACGATCAATGGCGAGAACGGCAACGACAAGATATATGGCGCTGGCGGATCTGACACATTGACCGGCGGGATTGGAGTGGACCAGTTCCGCTATGTCTTCGCCACCGACAGCGGGCTTGGCGCGGCGGCGGACCGGATTACGGATTTTCTTAGCGGAACCGACCGGCTGAACTTCGCGCTGATGGATGCCGATGCAGTCACCGCTGGCGATCAGGCGTTCAACTTCGTTGGAACAGCGGCCTTTGCCAATACGGGTATCGGCCAGATCCGCTACCAGAATTCTGGCGCGGACCTGCTGGTGCAAGCTGACGTCAATGGCGATGGTGTGGCCGATATGGAGATCATCCTGCAAGGTCAGGCTGGCGGCACGCTGACGGCTGGGGATTTTATTCTTTAGCGGATTGCTGGCAATCGGTCGGGCCAATCGCTTTTTAACCAATTTCCGCTAAGACGCAGTGTGTGACTGACGTTGTTACTCCAAAGGCGGACCCGCGCCCCGTTTCCGCTGTCAGCGCCGCTGTCGGCCTGTGCGGGCTTGCCGGGCTGGCGCTCGCGGTGCTGATTGCGCGGCATTTCGGGCCGATTATGGACGCGCTGGGCTTTCCCGGCTGGCCGCAACTGGCCGATGGTTCCTATTCGGCGGTCGCAGCCTTGCTATTCTGCGGGCTGCCGATGGTGCTGTGGTCGGTTTTCGTCGACAAAGTTCACCGCCGTGCCTCGACTGGTCTCGACTGGTCGCTGAGACGCCCGGTGTCGGAGGTGCTCGACACCAGCATTGTCAAGATTGCCGGGCTGTGGGCTACCTGGGCGTTGATTGCGCTCGTCTATTTTCTAGGCCGTTGGTATTGGGCACCGCCCTATGATTTTTCGATGATGCTGTTCGGCGTCGCGATCATCCCGCTGATCCTGCTTTCGATTCCCTATATTGTCTGGCTCGACCGCTATCTGGTCAATCCGCGCGATGGCAGTTGGCATTTCGGCGCATGGGTCGCTGGACGCAGCGATTGGGACGTGAGCGAGATTTTCCATCACCTGCGCGCTTGGGCGGTGAAGGGCTTCTTCCTCGCCTTCATGCTATCGATTGTTCCCGGCGGCTTTGGCGAGGTTGTGCGGATGGATTTCGGGCAGATGTTCTCGAACCCGGTCGGCATTGCCAATGCGCTGATCACCGTCATGTTCCTCGTTGACGTGCAGATTGCGACCGTCGGCTATATGCTGACGATGAAGCCATTGGACGCGCATATCCGCACGGCAAACCCTTATCTGGCGGGCTGGGTCGCGGCACTGATGTGCTATCCGCCTTTCATCATCGTCAATGAAGGGCGGCTGGTCGATTATAAGGTACACACCGCTGAATGGGATTTCTGGCTGCAGGGGCAACCGGCGATGTTGTGGATCTGGGGTGCGATCCTTGTCACGCTGACCGCGATCTATGCCTGGGCGACGGTGGCCTTTGGCCTGCGCTTCTCCAATCTGACGCATCGCGGCATCATCACCAACGGGCCATATCGCTTTACCAAGCACCCCGCCTATCTCAGCAAAAATGCCTTCTGGTGGCTTGCGACAATGCCCTTCCTTGTCACCAGCGACAGCTGGACCGACGCAGTGCGCAACACGGTGATGATGGTCGCGGTCAGCGGCATCTATTATTGGCGCGCACGGACCGAGGAGAAGCATCTGGGCGCAGACCCTGCCTATACCGACTATGCCGGATGGATGGAACGCAACGCTTTGGTTCCGCGCTTCTTCGGGCGACTGCGCAAGGCCGCCGGGGCACGATTGCGCCCCACCGACGGACCGCACCCCGCCGAATAGGGGTTTAATCGCGCGATTAATGTGATAGTTTTCCCGGCAAAGGCTGAGGAGAATCGCTATGCACGATCTGGTTATTCGCGGAGGAATCGTTGTCGATGGCACGGGCAATCCGCGCTTTGTCGCTGATGTCGCCCTAGATGGCGGTTTGATCAGCGCGGTCGGGCAGAACCTGCCGGCCGGTCGCGAAGAGATCGATGCGACAGGCAAGATCGTCGCCCCCGGCTGGGTCGATGTTCACACCCATTATGACGGCCAGGCGACATGGGACCCCGAAATGGCGCCCTCAAGCTGGCACGGTGTGACAACGGTGATCATGGGCAATTGCGGTGTCGGTTTTGCCCCTGCCAAGCCCGACCGGCACGAATGGCTGATCAGCCTGATGGAAGGGGTCGAGGATATTCCCGGCACTGCGCTGGCCGAAGGGATGAAGTGGGATTGGGAAACCTTCCCCGAATATCTCGACGCACTCGACCGGATGCCGCGCACCGTCGATATCGGTACGCACGTCCCCCACGGCGCGGTGCGCGCCTATGTGCTCGAAGATCGCGAACAGCCGGGTGCCGTCCCGACCGAAGCGGATATCGCGGCGATGGCCAAAATCGTCGAGGAAGGCGTGCGCGCTGGAGCACTCGGCTTTTCCACCTCGCGCACCATCCTACACAAATCGGTAGATGGCGAATTGGTACCGGGTACCAGCGCAACTGCAGAGGAACTGATCGAGCTCGGTCGGGCAATGGGCCGCGTCGGCTATGGCGTGTTTGAAATGGCATCCGACCTGAAACGCGAATGGAATGAGTTTCAGTGGATGGGTGACCTCAGTCGCGAAACTGGCCTGCCGGTGACATTCGCCGCGCTGCAATCGATCGCCAAGGAATTGCCGCTGGAGGAACAGATCAGCGAAATGCGGGCGCAGAATGACAATGGCGCGAACATCGTCGCGCAGATCGCGCTGCGCGGCAACGGCATCATTATGGCGTGGCAGGGGACAGTGCATCCGTTCCGCTTCGCACCAGCCTGGGCAGAGATTGACGGCTTGCCATGGGATCAGCAACTCGCCCACCTGAAAGACTCCGCCTTCCGCCAGCGGATGGTCAGCGAGCCTCCCGTGATACCCGATGTCGATGTGGCAGATCTGTACCGCGTCATTGCCGGTGGCTGGTTTGCCCAGTTCGAAATGGGGCCGGACTTCAACTACGAACCCACCCAAGCCGACACCATTGCCACGCGCGCGGCGGCGGCAGGCGTGACTGGCGCGGAATATGCCTATGACTTGCTGATGAAAGATGAGGGCAAGGGCTTCATTTATTTTCCGATCCTTAATTACCGCGACGGCAACCTCAATTTCCTGGAAGATTTGCAAGAGGCCGACGATACCGTCAATTCGCTGTCCGATGGCGGCGCGCATTGCGGAACGATTTGCGATGCGGCTTCGCCCACCTTCATGCTGCAGCATTGGGTGCGCGACCGTGAACGCAAACGGATTGGTCTTGAACATGCGGTCAAGCGGCAGTGCCGCGACACTGCCCTGCTTTATGGTCTCGACGACCGTGGGCTGATCGCGCCGGGCTACTTGGCCGATATCAACATCATCGATCTTGACGCTCTGAAACTTGGCAAGCCGTGGCTGGCCTTTGATCTGCCTGCGGGCGGCAAGCGGTTGTTGCAAAAGGCCGATGGCTATGTCTGCACGATCAAGTCAGGGCAGGTGACGTTCCGCAATGGCGACTATCTGGGCGTTCATCCGGGTAAACTTTTGCGGGGTCCGCAACAGGCACCGCTGGCGATCGCAGCAGAGTAAGCAAATCCCCGACTTCCAGCGGCATTTGCAGTGCCGCTGGAATATTCGTCACTAACCGCAAATTAACAGCGTGTCGGGAGATCATATTAACCTGATCCGGCGAGAAATGGCTCACCAGATACGGTAAGCCATAAGCGCTGGAGGGACATATGACACCGGACACGATGTTGATCGCATTTTCATCCTTGGGATTTGCTGCCGTCTTTCTGGCACTGGTCATCGGATTGGCCGATCGTGATCCGCGTAGGGCAATCGCAGCAGTATCGAGCATGACGCCCGGCGCAAAGCGTCAGGCCAAATATGACCGGCTGTTGGAAATGACGCGGCTTGCCGACGAAGCGATCGAAGCGCGCGTGATGGGCGGGCAGCATCCTGCCAGAGAAAGCGGTTTCTGAATTGAAATGGCCCGCAGCCAAGCGGGCATAGGAGAATTGCGAAGGTACAGTCTGGTCCAACTCTCTGGGCAGCACACCACCCCGCTGCCCGACTGTTCCAACGCTCTGACGGTCGTGCCAATGCCCCCCGGCACGACCGTCATTTTTTGCTTAATTTTCGCGCATATGCCCGCCGCCGGTCCGCTGACCGCGATCACCGGTTTGCCGCGCGGGAGCAGGCGCTGGAGCCGGTGCTGCCTGACGTTGTGGCTGCTGAGGTGGCGGCGTGTAGTTACCACCACCACGCGGCTGTCCGCGCAGACCGTCACCCCGACCGCCGCCGCGTGGCGACGCACCGGGCTGTGCTTGTGGGGTCACCACCGGAGCGGCATTTGCCCCTGCATTGTTATTGGGCTGCCAGTTGCGACGACCGCTTCCGCGACCTTCGCCACGTCCGTCACCACGGCTTCGTCCCTGCCAGCCGCTACCGGCTGCAGGCGGTGTGCCATTGCTATAATTTGGAGCAGCGGCACTTCCGTTGTCGCTGCGGCGACGACCGTTACGGTCATCATCGCGACGTCCAGGGTGATCATAGCTGCCATGACCGCCTCCGCCATTGTGTCCGCCGCTCCAGCCATTTCCGCCGCCCTGATGGCCACGGTTGTCGCGGTACCAGTTGTGGCGGCGTTCGCCCCAATAGCGGCGATCATGGTCGCGCATATTGTGGCGACGGCCATAGCTGTCGAATATGAACATGCCATAGCCCGGGTACCAGTAACTGTCGTACCAGCCACCGCCATAGCCTATATTGGAAAAGCCATAGCCATAGTCGCAGTCATAATAGCGATCGAACGGGCTATAGGGGTCGCAGTCATAACTGGCATAGCCATTGTCATAATAGCCCATTCCCATGTCGTAATAGCAGCCCGAAAGCCCAATTGTCGCTGCACCAAGCAGCGCCAGCTTCGTTGCCAGTCCTTTGCCGATCTTGATCATCATTCCACCCCTTTTGCCGGAACCATAACGAGCCGCCCTCGGTTCGTCGAATCATAGCCACGGCCTATCGTGTCGCAAAATTGGACTGTTGCGGTTGAATTGCGGGTGAACATCGTTGTTGGCTGGCGTTCAGATTTGTAAATGGCGGGACGCATAAACCCGGCTTGCTTGTCCGTGGGCGAAGTGGCAAATGCAATTTAATCGCGCGATTAAATGAAGGAGTCTCCCATGGCACTTGCCAGCAGCGAAGCCGCCAACCCGCATTGGGCCAAACGGGCCGGGAAAAACGACCTAAGTCACATTCCGGGCGAAAATGGCTGGCCGGTAATAGGCACAACGCTACGTATGTTGCGTGATCCGGTTGGCTATGGGCGGCACATGGTCGAAACCTACGGCCCTGTGTTCCGGTCTAACGCCTTTGGAGGGCAGAATATCTCGCTGGTCGGGGCTGACGCCAATGAGCTGATGCTTTTCGACCGTGACAAACTTTTCTCCTCCGAACAGGGCTGGGGGCCGCTGCTCAATCTGTTGTTCCCGCGCGGGCTGATGCTGATGGATTTCGACCATCACCGCATGGACCGGCGTGCGTTGGGGGTTGCCTTCAAGCCTGAGCCGATGCGTGGCTATGTCGCCGAAATGAACCGCATCTTTGCCGAGCAATTGCCGCGATGGCGCGGTGACATGGTTTTCTACCCTGCAATCAAGCAGATCACCTTGGACGTTGCCGCCAGCGCCTTCCTCGGCGTTCCGCTGGGGCCAGAGGCGGACCGCGTCAACAAGGCCTTTGTTGATATGGTTCAGGCTTCGATCGGCGTCGTGCGTGCGCCGGTTCCGGGTACCGCCATGGGCAGGGGTGTCGCAGGCCGCAAATATCTGATAGACTATTTTGGTCCGCAGATTGAGGAACGGCGGCGCAATGAAAACCGGCAGGACATGTTCAGCCAATTCTGCCGCGCGACTCGCGACGATGGCAGCCATTTGAACGATGGCGAAATTATCGATCATATGAACTTCCTGATGATGGCGGCGCACGACACGATAACCTCTTCGGTAACCTCGATGGTCGCCATGCTCGCGCGCTATCCCGAATGGCAGGAAAAAGTGCGGGCCGAATGCCTGTCGATTGCGCCTGCTGGTGCCAATATCACTCCCGAGCAACTCGATGCCTTTGAAATCACCGAAATGGTGTTCAAGGAAACATTGCGGGTGATACCGCCAGTCCCGTCGATCCCACGCCGTGCGTTGCGCGATTTTGAATTTCGCGGATATAAGATACCGGCGGGGACATCGGTCGGGATTAGTCCCTCCTATGTCCACAAAATGCCCGAATATTGGGAGGATCCCGAACGTTTCGATCCGCTGCGTTTCACGCCGGAAAATTCAAAGGGGCGGCACAAATATGCCTGGGTGCCCTTTGGCGGCGGCGCGCATATGTGCCTAGGCCTGCATTTTGCCTATATGCAGATGAAGTTGTTCATCCACCATTTGCTGACACAGGTAAGCGTGGAAACGGCTGAGGGCTATGTGCCCGAATGGCAGCCCTGGCCGATACCGAAGCCCGCCGATGGCCTGAAGGTAACAATGCGGGCGCTTTAACGCCCTATTGTTGCAAACAGCTGGGCCAATACATCCTTCTGCCCGGCGACCGTATCGGCAATTTCGGTCTGGACCGCGCCCAGCAGTGCGAGCAGCCCCTTGTCGGCACCCTTGTCGCGTTCGACCGCAATCAGGTGGTCGATTTCACCCAGTGCCGCGACCGAATCGGCGCGAGAGGCGTCGAGCCGCGACAGCATGACATGCGCCTGCGCCCAGCCTTCGCTGCCAAATGTGGCACCTGCCGCCGATTGCGCCGACGTGCGGCTGGCGGGAAGGGCCGCTGCAAACTGGCTTTGCCCGGTGCGATTGCGCGCAAGCAGACTCTGTGTGACTCCGATCAGCCGGTCAGGCATGCTGGTCGTCTGCGTCTCAGGCGTCGCCTCGGGGATGGCCAGCGGATCGGCGCTTTCATAAGGACGCTTTGACAAGGACGGAAAATTGCCGTTGGGCGTGGAGCAAGCAGTCAATGCCAGCGCGAGTGAGATGCAGGCTGTCGCATGCAGTTTTGGGCGGATTTGCATGGCAGAGATTGTAAGCCGGGTTTCGCGTGCGGACAAGTGGGAGCAAAAGGCCAAAATGTCCGCTCAAACGCCCGATCAGCGTTGACAAAGCCGAATCATTCGACTAGCTGCCCGCTCTCTGGCGTCGGCCTGCATGTGTTCGCATGTGCTGCTGCGTGCCGGAAAAGCGCCCCTCACGGGGAGCCCACTGACTGAAACAGATTGAGACAAAGCCATGTTCGCTATCGTGCGCACAGGCGGCAAGCAGTATCGCGTAGCCGCCGGAGACAAGATTGCAGTTGAAAAGCTGCCCGGAGTAGCTGGTGACAAGGTGTCGCTGGATGACGTTTTGCTTGCTGGCGACGGCGGCGAAATCAAGGATGCCAAGGGCCTTGCTGTTTCGGCAGAAATCATTGCGCAGGACCGCACCGAAAAGGTGATCGTGTTCAAGAAGCGTCGTCGGCATAACTATCGCCGCAAGCAGGGCCATCGCCAGTCGATGACATTGCTCAAGATTCTTGCCGTTGGTGGCGCTGCACCGAAAAAGGCTGCTGCACCCAAGGCAGAAGCTGCTGCTGAAGAAGCCCCCGCCAAAAAGGCCGCGCCGAAAAAGGCCGCTGCCAAAAAAGCCGAATAAGAATTCAGGAGTTTAGACCATGGCACATAAAAAAGCAGGTGGTTCCAGCCGCAACGGTCGCGACTCAGCGGGTCGTCGCCTTGGTGTGAAGAAGTTCGGCGGTCAGGAAGTGATCGGCGGCAATATTATCATCCGTCAGCGCGGTACCAAAGTGTATCCGGGCGCTGGCGTTGGCATCGGCAAGGATCACACCCTTTTTGCGCTCGTCGAAGGTCGCGTCCGATTCCACGCTGGCAAACTCGGTCGCAAATATGTGTCGGTGGACACTATGGCGATCGCGGCCGAATAACATACGGACAATCAATGAAGGGTTGTCCAATCGGATGACCCGGGGGTTTCGGTAACGAACCCCAACCAGCAAGGGAGACGGGTCAACCGGTCTCCCTTTCTTTTTGCCCCATTCTCCCTGCAAACCGTCGCTTCATCGCGGCGTCATTCACAGGGCTGTCATCTTGGTTCGCCAAGGGTCGCCCGCAACGCGAGGAGAAAGTTCATGTTCGCATTGACCGAGAGATTGCTGCTGCGGCCCGCTTGGCCCGAAGACGCCGATACGCTGTATCGTGCGATTGCGGATGAATCGATCGTGCGCAACCTCGCCAAAGTGCCGTGGCCCTATACCCCTTCGGACGCGGAATATTTTGCCTCGATGCAGGCTGAGGATCATTATCCCAGCGCGCTGCTCTGGCTGCGAACCGGCGCAGCGCCTGTCTTCGTCGGCACCTGCGGCCTTGCCGAGCATGAGGGCGAACCCGAGCTGGGTTACTGGATCGCGCGCAAGCATTGGGGGCAGGGCTATGCCACCGAAGCGGCAAAAGCGATGGTCGGTGCTGCCAAGGCATTGGGTCACAAGCGGCTGGTGTCAGGCCATTTCACCGACAATCCGGCATCAGGTCGGGTGCTGCGCAAAACCGGTTTCAAGCCCACGGGCCAGATTGCCCGGCGGTATAGCGTGGCGCGGGGCCAAGAGGTCCCCTGCGCGCTGTTTGCGTTGCATCTGGACGAAGGTGAAGGTGGATCGGACGGCAATGCCGATATGGTTATGCCAGCAGCGCCAATGGCATGGATGGCTGGACCAACGCGTCAGGCTGCCTGAATCTGGCGGCTGACGGTCTGGTCTTGCCTGTCTGCCGGGCGTAGCTGCAACTCACCCTCAGTGATGATCTGCAACGCCTTAAGCATTGCTTCGCCCTTGGCGATCAGCTGGCGGTCGTCAATCTGCCAGGGGTGAAATCCGGGCTTCAGAAACTGGAACCACGGTTTCAGCACAGCGCGACCGACCCCGCCCTTGGCAAAGCCGTTGCGCAGGATCATCGGCAATGCCTTGGTCCAGCCAAAGCCATCCTGCCGCATCAATTCCACTTGTCCGCGGGTGCGGTTGATGAAGAAGCTGATGCTCACGGCGACCATAAGTGCGCTGCGCACCAGCCAACGCCGCATCGGGCTCCAATGCGCGGTCGCGAACATCCATGTGTCGAAAGCGACAGCCTTGTGCTCGATTTCCTCAATCCCGTGCCAGAACCACAATTTCTGCATTTCGGGATCGGAGCCTTGCAGATGATGCGGACGGAGCATCAACTCGGAGGCAACAATTGCGGTCAGATGTTCGATGCACATCGTCGCACCCAATTTGGTGATGTCGCCTGCATTGGCGAATGTGCTGACAAACCCGCGGATCGCACGGTCTAGCGGAGCCATGTCGTAGCCCGATGCAATCAGCGCCTTGTTCATCGCGCCATGCTCGCGGGTATGGGCTGCTTCCTGAACGATGAAGGCGGCAACGTCGCTTGCCAGCGGTTCGGGCACGCGGTCACGCCATGGCTTGAGTGCCTCGATCATGAAAGCTTCGCCCACCGGGAACACCGCGGACAAGGCGTTGAAGAACGCGGTCGCACAGGCGTCGCCACGCACCCAGTGCCGTCCCGCCTGATGCAGGTTGCGTGCGCGGAATTTGCGCGGCGAACAGCCTGTATGCGCCAGATCCTGCGCCGGGATCGAAGAGGACGGGGTTGCCTTCATGACAACCCTGATAGTGTCTCGCCGATAAAGCGAAGCTAACGGAGAAGGTTAAGTCGCGTTAACACCAAAGGAATTTACAATGTTTCCATTCGGTTATCGGATTAACGGCAAGGGTTAGTGCAAAGTCATCAAGCGGCTGCTTCCGCCCCGGAAATGTAAGCGCCAATCAAATGGCGTTCGTCCGCATTCCATGGATGGAAGCCGGGCAGGAAATAGGCCACCCACGGCAGGGCAATTTTGCGGAACATGCCCGGACCCGCGAATGCGTAGCGCAGCATTTTCGCTTTGGCCCGCCATCCGGTCAATCCATCCTGCCGCAACAGATCATACATTCCGGTCATACGTTCGGGGATGAAGCGCCAAGTCACGACCAGCATCATCAGCGATTTCAGTTTCCAGCGTTGCCAGCGGCTCCAATCCCTCGTGGCATGTAGCCATGTGTCGTAGGCGACGCCCTTATGTTCGATCTCTTCGACCGCATGCCAGCGCCAAAGTTCTGCCGACTCGGCATCCGCACCCTCAAGATGCGCCGGATTTTCCAGCAATTCACGCGCAAGAATCGCAGTGAAATGTTCCAGTGCCATCGTCGCCGCCAAATTGATGATCGGCGGTCGTTCACGAACGAGTGCCAAAATGTCGTCTACCTGTTTGTCGAGGAAGGAAATATCATACCCGGCATCGGTAACGCGGCGGTTAAACGCAACATGTTCGCGAGTATGCATGATTTCCTGCATGGTGAAGGCGCGGATTTCTTCGGCCAGCTTTGGTGAGGCCCCGTCACGATGGGCCTTCACGCTTTCGATGAAAAAGGCTTCACCTTTGGGAAAGGTGGTCGAAAGCGCATTATAGAATGCCGTCGCATAGGGATTGCCACCATGCCACCAGCGGACCTGCACGGTACCTTCATCGCGACCAAAGCGGCGATCGCGTGGAATGATGGTCAGATCGTCAGGGGTTGGCGTATCCAGCGGAGGTGCGCTATGACCGGTTTCGAATTTGAAGGGGGCGTTCACGATTATCCCTTTGCAGATTTGGAGCAGAATTTAACTTACATCTGTGAAAATAAGGTAACTGACATAAATGTCAATAGTGAAATTGCCAGCCAATGACCAGAGCGGCCGTCGCCGCCTGACTCCTGAAGCCAGTCGGCTTGCCGCACTAGAGGCGGCGCGCGATCTTTTGATCGAAGCAGGGCCGCAGGCGGTGACGCTGAAGGCGGTTGCTGGTCGAATCGGTCGCACTCATGCCAATTTGCTCCACCATTTTGGTTCGGCATCGGGCCTGCAGCGCGAACTTGCGGCGTTTCATGCGCAAGCCATCTGTACCCAGATCGGTGAGCAGATTCACAAGCTGAAGGGCGGTTATATTGGTCCGCGTGATCTGGTCGATCTGATCTTCGAACATTTTGATCGCGGTGGTGCCGGCGCGCTTGCGGCCTGGATGCTGCTGTCAGGCAATGAGGACGCGCTTCACCCGGTGGTGGAGGCTATACACGGGTTGGTCGACGAAGTGGGCGAAGGTGGCCATGATGACCGCAATTTGCACAAGCTAACAATGGAACTCGTGCTGCTTGCGCTGGGCGATTCGCTATTGGGCGGCCCATTGGCGGGGTCATTGGGTCTCGATCGCGATGCCGCCCGCGAAATCGCCGCCACCCGGCTGGCTCAGTCTTTTACGCAATGGCAAGAAATGCAAGGCGCATAAGCGCCAAGCAAAACCCCTTGGCAAGCCCATGCACCGCAGATTATAGGGCGATCCTGTCTGGTGCGGGGCCTTAGCTCAGTTGGTAGAGCGCGTCGTTCGCAATGACGAGGTCAGGGGTTCGACTCCCCTAGGCTCCACCAGATGGCTTCGCACTATACGATCTGGCCTCACTCTTGTCGGCGCCTATTCGCGAAATGCCTCTTCGCGAAGACGGGTTATCGGCGACAGCAAATAGCTCAGCACGGACCGACGATCACCCAATAGCGCAACGTCAGACACCATGCCCACTCCGATGGGCAGCTTGCGTCCTGTCTTAGAGATCAGCGCGGCGGCGCTCGTACGCACTTCGACAATATAGTGGCTTTCGCCGGTTTTCTCGTTGATCACAGCATCGGGCGAAATTGATGTGACCTTTCCTTTCAGCGAGCCGTAAATGCTACTGTCATAGGCAGTCAGGCTGACTTTTGCCTGTTGGCCAATTCGTACCGATCCAATATCTTTCGGGTTGATCATAACTTCGATCAATAGCCCGTCTTCGCTTGGCACCAACTCCAAGATGGGCGCGCCCGGTGCGACGGTGCCGCCGCGTGTCGAAACCAGTATCCGATTTATTGTACCTTTGACTGGAGCTGTGACAACCGCGCGTTCGGCGCGCTGCTCCAGTTCCGGCAATGTAGAGCTGCGCGCGGCATATTCGGCTTGCGCTGCAGTCAGTTCGGATGCGGCACGCGACCTCCAGTCTTGTACCTGCTGTTCGGTAGCAGCGCGCGCTTCAGCAATACCGGCCTGTGCGCGGGCGATGGTTGCAGATGCCGCTGCTGCTTCACTCGAGGCAGTTTGCGCTCTCCCGATAGCCTGGGTCAATGACAAGCGCGGTTCGATTCCGCGTTCGACAAGCGGCCGGATTGCATCAAGTTCGGCTTGCGCCGCAGATGCTGCAGAAAGGCGTGCTGCGTAAATGGATTGGGCCTCGTTTACCGACCGCGAAGCCCCCGCCACTCTTGCTGCTCCGGCACTTTGCAGGCTTGCAAGTTCCGCCATGCGTGCGCGATACAGTGCCCGTTCGATTTCGGCAGGGCCAGCCAAACCACCAAGATTGGGCGACCGGCCTGTGATTTCTGCCTTCAACCGCTCGATCTTGGCAGCAAGCGCAGCGACGGTAGCAGAGCCACTGCCAAACTCCCCCCCGGTAGCAGTTGGGTCAAGACGGACCAAAGGTTCACCGCTTTTGACCTCTTGGCCCGTGCGCACGAGCACCTCCTGAACAATCCCGCCTTCCAAATTGGATATCACTTGCATTTTGGAGCTTGGAACCACGCGTCCCATACCGCGAACGGTGCGGTCGATTTCGGTCAAAGACGCCCAGATCAGAAAAACGACAAAAAAGCCGAAGATCAGCCAGAGCAGAATGTTGGATCCCATTTTGGGAACGAAGCGGGCGGTTGCTGGCTCATCGTTTTGATCGACGGATTCGGGTTTAACGGGCAGGGTCATTGGCTCACCTGCGGATTTGCAAGTTGTTTCAGGATTGTATCGCGCGGTCCATCGGCAACGACCTTGCCATTGCCTATCACGATGATGCGGCTAACGAGTTTGAGAAGCGGCAGACGGTGGGTGATTATCAACATTGTGCGATCAGCCGCCTCACGCTGCAATCGTTCAATCAATGACAATTCGGTTTGATTGTCCATTGCGCTAGTGGGTTCATCGAGCAGCAGGATCGAAGGCTTGCCAGCAAGCGCGCGCGCTACCGCAATCGACTGGCGCTGCCCACCCGACAGGCTTTCGCCGCGGTCGGCGAGTTTCAATTCGTAACCATTGGCAAGCTTGCCCATAAAATCATGCGTGCCTGACAGGCGGGCTGCCCGCAGCATTTCCTCATCGTCAATTTGGTCACGGTCCAGTACAATATTGTCCCGTACGGTGCCCGATAACAGCACAGTGTCTTGAAGTACTGAACCAATGTTGCGGCGCATTTGCGCAGCATCAAGTTGTCGCACTTCGGTCCCGTCGATCAAGACCAACCCCTCGGCGGGCGGGTAAAGGCCCAAAATGATACGTGCGATGGTTGATTTGCCCGAACCCACCCTGCCCAGAAAGGCAACTTTTTCACCCGGATTGATCTGAAAGCTGACTCCGTTCAACGCTGCTTCGGTCGCATTGGGATAGGAGAAATGAACGTTGCGGAATTCGATCTGACCATTAAGGCTCTCGAGTGCCAACGCATTGGGCCCCTGGCCCTCGGTCTGGGCCTCCATAAACCGGTCCAACTGACGATAGGCAGTGCGAGTCATTGTCATTCGGGACAATAATGTCGCAATCTGCGACAAAGGTGCAACAGCGCGTCCACCCAATATTGAACAAGCAATCAGCCCGCCCATCGTCAACGATTGACTGGCGATCAGCCCCACGCCAGCGACGACGACGCCGGCATAGGCAATTTGCTGACCGCTCGCAGCGACCGTGATGCTGATGTTGGAAATCAGGCGTTGTGCCATCGATGTGGCGGCATGACTTTCGACGGCATCATCCCAGCGGCGCGACAATAGGCGTCCAGCACTGGCGCTTTTGACCATTTCCAGTCCGCCAATCGTTTCGATCAGGACGGATTGTTTGAGCATCGACTGTCCCATTGCCTTCGCTGACAGACGGTCCATTTGCGGCTGTGTTGCCAATCCGACGATGATAACCACTGGGATGAGAGTGATAGGAACAAGTACTAGCCAACCGCCGATCATCGCGATCACCGCCAGAGTTACCAGAATGAAAGGTACGTCAACGATTGCCACCAGTGTCGCTGACGCGAAAAAGTCGCGTAATGTTTCCAGTTCTCGCAGCATTTGCGCCAAACCGCCAGTCGATCCGCGCGGCTGATCGAGGCGGATTGTCAGCAAGCGGGAAAAGACATTTTCGCCTATTTCTCGGTCGATATCGGCACCCGCAACATCGACAAAATAGGCGCGCAATATTTTGAGCACAAAGTCAAAAATCAGGATGATTGCCAGACCGATCGACAGCCCGATCAGCGATGACGTGGCATTATTGGGAAGAACACGGTCATAAACGGTCATAGTGAACAGCGACGTTACCAACGCAAACAGGTTGATCATGACTGCTGCGATGGCAACTTTTACATAGACGCGGCTGTTGTTACGAATTGGGTCCATAAGCCAATCGGCGAAGCGAGGCCTTGGGTGGATGATCGTCGCTTCGTCGCTCATCTGAAAATCCTTTGGTCCGCAGGCGAAATTTTTAAGACGCGTAACAGGTCGCCTGCGCGGGCCAAAGCGACAAAAGTTGCAGCATCGCGTTCCGACATTGCGCGGATATAATTTGCTGCGGCCGCAAACAAGCGGTCTTCGGCATCGAGTGCGTCATAAAGTGTACCGCGGGCCACCCGGAACCGTTCAACCACAGCATCGCGTGTGATGCGGCTGGCAATATAGTCTTCGCGATATGCCGACATCATGTCGCCAAAGGCAACCACATCGGCCCAGGCAATCCTTGCCTCGCGCTCAGCCTCAAGCTTGACGCTCAATGCACGTGCATCAGCTGCGTCTGCCCTTGCTCTCGCTTCATCCGCGCGGGCGTCGCCTGGACCGAACAGCCGATAGCGGACGGTAACTCTGCCGCGCACGTCATAGTCGCGACGATCAGGCTCAAAGAGTCCATAGCGGCCTGCATCGATGCCGGCAGTGATATTTGGAAGCACTTCTGCGCGTGCAGCATTCGCATCGGCTTTTGCTGCGCGTGCAATCGCCTCTGCGACACGCACTGTCGCCGATGTGGACGCACGCGCGGCAAGGGTATCGTCCGACATCCGTTCCAGTTCGGGCGCGGGTGCGCGAACAATTCGAGTCGGCGCATCCAGCCCGAACAATTCCTTGAAACGTGCCTGGGCATTGGCATATTCGCGTTGATACTGGGCGCGACGAAGCCGCGCCGACGCAATCGCGCCATCAATACGCGCACGTTCTACAGGGGCTGCCACCCCCTGTGATATGCGCTGCTCAACAGCGGCACGGAGATCTTCATTCTGAACAATGAAATTTTCGGCAAGTTCTGTCAGATGACCGAAAGCGAAAAGATCATACCAAGCCCCAATCGCATTCAGGGCGATGGTTTCAGATTTGCGATCATATTCAGCCTCTGCGGCACCGATCCTCTCGATTGCTGCGTCAATGCGACGGCGGCTGGCGCCAAAATCATAGAGTATTTGTTCGAGACTAGCCGTTGCATCGACGCGGCCCGCTCCTCTGGCCCGTTCGATTAGATTGTCGGGATCGTTGGAAAATTCCCGAGCCACTGACCGGTTGGCGCTAAACGCCATGTCAACCCTAGGAAACTGCACCGAAGCCGCTCCCCGTTTTGCTGCCAAGGCTGCGGCACCTTCGGCACGCCCTTCCGACAATGTAGGGCTGGCTTTCAGTGCTTCGGATATGACATCGTGAAAAGCGTCCTCGTCGGCAGTTATTTCTGCGATGGCAAGGATCGGATCGGTCGTGTTTTCTTTTGAAAGCGGCGCAGGGTCGGGATCGGGCAATCGGGCAGCTAGAGGATTGGCATAATCTTGCGCTTTTGCAGCCGCTTCTGGGACCACATTTGAGGAAATCAACAACAGAGTGCCTGCCGATAGCAGGATGTAATTTTCCGTCACTCTATGCGTGCCTTTAAACCGATCAACGATGCTGTATCAGCATATATGCTCGAACCGGTCAAAAAGTAGCAAATAGTGCCGCAACAATATGAGTTTACCCAGCGCATTTGCGCTCGTCTAGCGTGCACTCCTCACAACGGCAATAGTGGTGCAACACCAGCCCAGTAACCAACAGGACCACATATTGTGAGGAGACATTCAAGCCGCGCGGCGAACCGTTGCCTGCAGCCAGGCGCGGGCATGTTTTTGTGCTTCGGCGATTTCGCGTGCGGTCATTTCGTCCGAAATTTCAGCCCGGCAGGTCATGGCTTCTTCGCTACCGTTTAGGGCTGCAAGGTTGAACCATTTGTGCGCCTCGATCAGGTCGACTTCGATCCCGCCGCTTCCGGTTGAATAGGCGACGCCAAGTTCAAACAAGGCCTGCGCGCTGCCATGTGCTGCGTCACGGAGCCGACTCTCCATCAGAAACTCTGCGCTTTTCATACTATTGGCCATGTAACCAAACCCCCTGTTGCCGTCCCTGTTGCGGACAAGGGGCAATTCAGCGGAACATGGATAACAAATGGTTAACGCTGGCTTTGAATTTACATCGCGTTGAAATTACACCGCAATATTATCGATCAATCGGGTCTTGCCGATCCGTGCTGCGGCGAGCAGGCGTAGTGGACGAACACCGGGCTCGGATACCGGTGCCAGCGTCACTGCATCGGCCAGCGCGAAATAATCGATGCTGGAAAATCCGGCGGCAAGAATAGCATCGGTTGCGCGTGTCGTGGCGGCGGCGACATCCTCCCCCTCGCTTATAGCTTTGGCAGCGGCTTTGAGCGCGTTTGGCAGGGCAACTGCTGCCTGCCTATGCTCTGCCGACAGATAAGCATTGCGCGATGACAAAGCGAGGCCATCGGCATCGCGCATCGTCGGCACACCAACAATCTCTATGTTGATATCCAGATCGCGGACAAATTGCCGGATGACTGCCAGTTGCTGGAAATCCTTCTCGCCAAAGCAAGCGACGTCGGCACCAACCTGATTGAACAATTTGGTCACCACCAGCGCAACGCCATCAAAATGCCCCGGCCGCGCACCGCCGCAAAAACCGGCACTCGGGCCTTCGACATGAACCTTGGTGGCAAAGCCTTCTGGGTACATCTCGCCGACGCTGGGTGACCAGACAATATCGACGTCGAGCGGTGCCAGCTTTTCGCAATCGGCCTCCAATGTGCGGGGGTACGCGGCGAGATCCTCGTTCGGTCCAAATTGCGTCGGATTAACGAAGATGGACACGACCACAACATCCGCCCGCGCCTTCGCTTCGCGCACCAGCTTCAGATGCCCTTCGTGCAGTGCGCCCATTGTCGGCACCAACGCCACCCGCCGCTGATTCGTCCGTAATGCGGCGATGGCTGTTCTGAGATTTGCAAGCTGATTGATAATTTGCACGGATAGGGGGCCTTGTTTATGGCAGGAGAAGGTCAGGCGGCAATAGCAGCCTTGGCCGGCAAGCTGAACAATTTATCGGGGGTAAGGCCGGACGATGGCCAAGGCACATCATATCGTATTCGCCAATGAAAAGGGCGGCACCGGCAAATCGACGACGGCGATCCACGTCGCCATAGGTCTGGCGTCACGCGGTGCGCGCGTCGCCTGCCTTGATCTCGATACAAGGCAGCGCACGCTTTATCGCTATTTCGAAAACCGGCGCGACACCATGGCGAGGCGCGGGATCGATTTGCCAATGCCCGGTTTCCATGTCTTCGATCAGGATTCGCAGGCGCGGCTCGAACAGCAGATCGCAGAGATTGAAAGCGATACCGACTATGTCATTTTCGACACGCCCGGGCGCGACGACAAATTTGCACGCTTTGTCGCTACCCGCGCCCATACATTGGTCACGCCGATCAACGACAGTTTTGTCGATTTTGACCTGATTGGCAGAGTTGATGGGGAGAATTTCAAGGTCAAGAAGCTGAGCTTTTACGCTGAGATGATCTGGGAAGCACGGATGGCACGGGCGCGTGCCGATGGTGCTACGATCGACTGGGTGGTGCTGCGCAACCGGCTGCACAATATGGAGGCGCGCAACCAGCAGCGCATGACCGACGCGATTGCCGAATTGGCCAAGCGAGCAGGATTTCGTGTTATTCCGGGTTTGAACGAACGCGTGATCTATCGCGAGCTGTTCCCGTCGGGCCTGACGCTGGTCGATAAAGGACATCTGGGCAATTTGGGGACGGCGCACATCGTTGCACGGCAGGAATTGCGGGAATTGATCGCGGCGCTGGCTTTGCCCGAATTTGTCAAGTCGGAACCCGCTTTACTCTGATGCCATTCCTCGGCCTCCTTGTTGTCGGACTGCTGGGCTGGGCGCTTTACACCGGGCGGATACGGCCAGCCCAATTGCTGCCGATATTACTGACGCTGGGCGGTGCTTTCATCGCATTGCGTGGGCAATGGATCATCGGACTGCTGGTGCTTGGCGCAGGCGTGACATGGTATCGCGGAATGACATGGCGGCTGTTTGGGTCGCGCGCGAAACAGACAGACGAATATGCACTGTCTGCGGCGCGCTGGCTGCTCGGCGTTTCGGTACAAGACGATTCTGAGCGTATCCGAGCGCGACACCGCCAACTAATCTCTGACAATCACCCCGATCGCGGCGGGAACGATGAGCGTGCTCGGGAGTTGAATCAGGCACGTGACCTTTTGTTGAAGGATTTGGCAAACAAATCGAAGTAAAGGCCGCGCAGGCAAGACACAGTTGCGCTAACGGAGTCCGCATGACGCATAATTTCCATCCCACCACTTTACGCGAATACGACATTCGCGGGATTATCGGCGAAACATTGGGGGCAGAGGATGCCTATGCGATTGGGCGTGGTTTCGCGACCTTGCTGGGTCGTGCGGGCGGCAAGTGCGTTGCTGTCGGCTATGACGGGCGAGTCAGCTCGCCGATGCTTGAAGAAGCTTTAGTACGAGGAATTACCGAAGCCGGGCTTGACGCGGTGCGTATCGGCATGGGGCCGACGCCGATGCTATATTATGCCGAAGCCGTGCTCGATGACGTCGATGGCGGCATCGAAATAACCGGCAGCCACAATCCCGCCAATTATAATGGCTTCAAGATGGTCTTCCAGGGGAGACCCTTTTTCGGCGACGACATCCAGCAACTGGGCCGGATCGCGGCGGCAGGGGATTGGGCGAGTGGCAAGGGTAGCGCGCGGCATCTCGACATCATGGACCGTTATGTCGCCCAGCTTGCAGCCGCTGCGCCCGAAAAGGGCTTCCGTATCGGCTGGGATGCGGGAAATGGTGCGGCGGGACCGGTGATCGAGCGACTGGTGAAGATGCTGCCCGGAGAGCATCACCTTCTGTTTATGGATGTGGATGGCCAGTTTCCAAATCATCATCCCGATCCCACCGAAGAAAAGAACCTTGCCGATCTGCGCGCGCTTGTCGCGGAGAAGAAACTCGATTTCGGACTGGCTTTTGACGGTGATGGCGACCGCATTGGCGCGATTGATGGTCTGGGACGGGTCATCTGGGGTGACCAGTTGCTTCAGATTTTTGCCGAAGATGTGCTGGCCGAAGTGCCGGGGGCGACGATTATCGCCGATGTGAAGGCATCGCAGGCTTTGTTTGACCGGGTCGCCGAACTAGGCGGAAAGCCCCTGATGTGGAAAACCGGGCACAGCCTGATCAAGTCCAAAATGAAGGAAACTGGTTCGCCGCTGGCTGGCGAAATGAGCGGGCATATCTTTTTCAAACATGAATATTACGGTTTTGACGACGCAATCTACGCCGCAATCCGCTTGATTCGCGCATCGGCCAAGCTGGGCAAGAGTGTGACCGAACTGCGCAGCGCGATGCCGGACATGATCAATACCCCCGAAATGCGCTTTCAAGTGGATGAGAGCCGCAAGTTCGCGGTGATTGACGAAGTGCTGGCGCGCCTTTCGGCGGATGGTGCCGATGTGAACGCCACCGACGGCGCGCGGGTTAATACGCCCGACGGCTGGTGGTTGCTGCGGGCCTCGAACACGCAGGATGTGCTGGTGGCACGGGCGGAGGCTTCGTCAGAGGCTGGGCTGGAGCGGTTGATGGCGCAGATTGATGCGCAGTTGGAGGCAAGTGGGCTTGAGCGCGGGGAGCAGGCGGGGCATTGACCGAGCAAAAGTTCGTCGAGTCATTTGATGCCAAGTTTCCTTACGATGATGAGGAAGCGGCAACGGCTCTGATACACCAAGGATGGGCGATTTCTCCGAACGCTGCATTTTGTGTTTTGGAAGAAATTTGCCGCCTTCCGCGCGGTGCCGCTGTGGACACTGGCGCGCAACACTCGCTTGCTGCTCAGTGGGCAGCATCAGGCCAACATCCATTGATGTCGGCAGTATTAAGGTGCGCCGCAGCACTCATCGATTCGACGCCGCTATCTTCGCAGGATGCAGTCGGGATTATGAGAGATGTCAGTGCGTATTCAGGTCAATACGCTGCACTGAATATCGCCTATTTTTCTGGCGATTGTTCAACACCCGAAGGTGATGGAGCATTGGAGCAGGCCAGCATCGAAATCCGAAAGCAATGGGAAACTCTGGAGAGTAACTAGCCATTCCGTTCATGCCATCTAAGACATCCTCAGAAAGTGGCCTCTCTAGTCGCCGAAATTAATAGATCAGGTGATGGATTCCCGCCTTCGCGGGAATGACGAAGTGGGTTAGTTGATCGTAGTGACCATGACTGTTATCCCCCCCATCATAAATAACTGGTTCACCCAGCGCGGCTGGTCGCCCCGGCGGCATCAGTTGGAGATGGGTGATGCGGCGGCGGAGGGGCGGCATGCGCTGCTGGTGGCGGCGACCGGAGCGGGGAAGACCTTGGCGGGGTTTTTGCCGACTTTGTTGGAGTTGATCGCGGACTCATCCGTTCGTGCTGAGCCTGTCGAAGCACGTATCCAGCCAGCGCAGGGGTCTCGTCCTTCGACAGGCTCAGGACGAACGGAGAATTTGGGACTCCACACCCTATACATCTCCCCACTAAAAGCCCTCGCGGTCGATGTGCGGCGCAATCTGTTGGTGCCGGTCGAGGAAATGGGGCTGCTGATCCGCATCGAAACCCGCACCGGCGACACGCCGTCGGAGCGCAAGGCGCGGCAGCGGGTAAAACCGCCGCATATCTTGCTGACCACGCCGGAGTCGCTGTCGCTGCTGCTCAGCCATGAAGACAGCCTGCTAATGTTTGCCGGGCTGAAACGGGTGATCATCGATGAAGTCCATGCCTTCGCCAATTCAAAGCGTGGGGATTTGCTGTCGCTTTCGCTTGCCCGTCTGCAAAAGCTCTCACCCCAGATGCAGCGGGTCGGTCTGTCGGCAACCATTTCCGATCCCGATGCCTATCGTGCATGGCTTGCACCTTATGGTGACATTGACGCGGTGCGGTTGGTTGAGGGGGAGCCTGCCGCCGACCCAGACCTGCAAATCCTGTTGCCCGAAGGCCGCGTCCCTTGGTCGGGGCATAGCGGGCAATATGCGGTGCCGCAGCTGATCGACGAAATTGGCCGCAACCGTACAACGCTCATCTTCTGCAATACGCGCTTCCTTGCTGAGTATATTTTCCAGAAATTGTGGGACGCCAATGACCCCAAATATGCCATCGGCATCCATCACGGGTCGCTGTCGGTCGAGGCGCGGCGCAAGGTTGAAGGCGCGATGGCGCGGGGAGAGTTGCGCGCGCTGGTCTGCACCGCTTCGCTCGATCTTGGCGTTGACTGGGGCGATGTCGATTGCGTCATCCAGATGGGCGCGCCAAAAGGCAGCTCGCGTTTGCTGCAGCGCATAGGCCGCTCCAACCACCGCATGGACGAGCCGTCCAAAGCGCTGCTCGTTCCCGGCAACCGCTTTGAATATCTTGAGGCGCAAGCGGCCTATGACGCGGTGGAAGAAGGGCAGCGCGACGGCGAAGTCTTCCGCCCCGGCGGTTATGATGTGCTCGCGCAACATGTGATGGCTTGTGCCTGTGCCGCGCCATTCAACGAGGCGGAATTGCTCGACGAAGTGCGTTCGGCAATGCCTTATAGTGCGCTCGACGCCGCGACCTTTGGTAGGGTGGTCGAATTTGTCGCAACCGGCGGTTACGCGTTAAAGGCCTATGACAAGTTTCAAAAATTGGTGCGGGATAAGGGCGCTAATTGGCGTCTCTCTCACCCAAAATTCGCGACCCAACACCGGTTTAACGCGGGAATCATCGTTGATACGCCGATGCTCGACGTCCGCTTTCGCAACGGGCGCAATCTGGGCCGGGTGGAGGAGAATTTCGCCGCACCCTTGCGTCCCGGTGACAGCTTCATCTTTGCAGGCATGGCGCTGGAGGTGGAGGCGATCCGCGATCTTGACCTGATCGTGCGCGCGGCGAAGAAGGCGGCGACCATCCCCAGTTATATGGGCGCGCGGATGCCGCTGACCACGCATCTGGCGGATCGGGTCCGCGGCTTCCTCAACGACCGGGCAGGTTGGGCGCGTTTTCCCGACGATGTGCGCGAATGGCTGGAGATGCAGGACTGGCGCAGCGCGCTGCCCGAACCGGGGCAATTGCTTGCCGAAACCTTCCCGTATGAAGAGCGGCATTATCTGGTGGTCTATCCGTTCGAAGGCTGGAACGCGCACCAGTCGCTGGGGATGCTGGTGACCAAGCGCATGGAAATGCGCGGGCTGAAACCCATGGGTTTTGTTGCCAGCGATTATGCACTGGGCGTATGGGGGCTGGAGGAAGTGACTGACCCTGCTTCGCTGTTTTCCTCTGACATATTGGAGGAGGAATTTGTCGATTGGGTGGAAAATAGCTACCTTCTCAAGCGCGCCTTCCGCGAGGTTGCGATTATCTCCGGCCTTGTCGAACGCCAGCATCCGGGAAAGCGCAAGACCGGGCGACAGGTGACATTTTCGACTGACCTGATCTATGATGTTCTGCGCAAATATGAACCCGGCCATTTGCTGCTCGAGGCGGCGTGGCACGACGCACGGCAGCGGCTGACCGACGTCGGACGGTTGGGCGATTTGCTCGATCGGGCGGAAGATACCATGCTGCACGTTTCGCTCGATCGGGTCAGCCCGATGGCGGTGCCTTTGATGGTGATGATCGGGCGCGAAAGCGTGGCGCAAGGGTCGGTTGACGACGCTTTGCTGGTCGAGGCAGAAAGCCTTGCAGGCATTGCGATGACGCCTTGACTGACACTCCAGTCCTCGCTTGCGACCCCGTTATAATCGGCGTAAACTGCATGGAGAGGAGAGAGTCATGAAACCCTTTGGTGTTGATTGCTCATTGCCATCTTTAGTGGCGTGTTGCTTGATTGCCGCGACCCCCGTTTGCGCTCAAGATGTTAGTGGTATTGCTCCAGTCATTCCGTCTGTTGAGACTGCGCTGCCTATTACCCAAGCGTTTCAAATCGACCGGTCAGAGCGGATGACGGTGCCGGTGCGGATCAACGGCAGCGAACCCATTCCCTTCATTGTCGATACCGGTGCAGAACGCACAGTGATTGCCAATGATCTTGCGCGCAGGCTTAAGCTGGAGGCAGGGCCGCAGCTAAAGCTTGCAACAATAACAGGGCCGGCGATTGCTGAATCCTTTGTGATTGAAACGCTTGCAATGAATACGATCAATGTCGAAATGATCGAGGCGCCAGGGCTGGAGCGGCAGCATCTTGGGGCCGCAGGCTTGCTTGGCATTGACAGTCTTGAGGATCACCGGGTTTTGCTCGATTTTGCTGCCCGGAAAATGGATGTGCAAGCATCACCTCGGAAATCGCGGCCCAGCAAAGCAGAGGCAGGGATGATAATCGTCACGGCCACGCGTCGAGCGGGACGGATGATCTTGTCCAACGCGACCGTCGGCGGGATCAAGGTCGATATCATATTGGATACGGGCGCGCAAAGCAGCATGGGCAATTACGCGCTACGCGATCGGATGCGCAACCGCGACCGCCGATTCGGCTATGTGCCCGTTATCATGAACAGCGTGACTGGCGACAAATTGTCGGGTGACTTCACCCAGATCCGCAACATCACCATCGGTGGCGTCAACATCACCGATCTGCCGGTGACTTTTGCCGATAATTATGCCTTCAAGGCGCTCAATCTCGAGAAGAAACCGGCAATCCTGTTGGGCATGGATGCAATGGCGCTGTTTGATCGGGTGATGATCGACTTCACCAACCGGCGAGTCGGCTTTGATATGCCGCGCGGGGCACAGGCGCGCGATCCGGTCAGAATTGCGATGGCGAACTGATTTAGTTGTTTCGCGGATCGGTTAGCGGGGTGATTTCCAGACCTTCGGATAACCCGCCGCGCTCGTCGAAAACATAGCAAGCGCCTTTCCATCGGCTTTGCTCGGCCGGCACGTCCTCGAGATATTTTAATATGCCACCTTTCAGGTGGTAAACCTCGTCAAAGCCCCGTTCCTTGGCAAAGGCAGTCGATTTTTCGCAGCGTATTCCACCGGTGCAGAACATGGCAATCTTGGGCTTGCGGCCTTGCGCCTGCCATTCTTGAGCGCGAGCGTCGAACCATTCCGGAAACTGGCGGAAGCAAGGAATTTCGGGGTCAACCGCGCCCTCAAATGTACCCTCGGCGACTTCATAGTCATTGCGGGTATCGATCAGCACCACGTCGGGATCGGCGATCAGCGCGTTCCAGTTGGCGGGATCGACATAGGTGCCAACGATTTGGCGCGGGTCGATGCCTTCGACGCCCATCGTCACAATCTCACGCTTCAGCTTCACCTTCATCCGGCCAAAGGGCATTGCATCGGCATGCGAATATTTGACTTCGATCGGCGCAAATCCCGGCCATGACCGGATATAGGCGACGATCGATTCCAGAGCTTCGCGATCACCGGCAATTGTGCCGTTGATCCCCTCTTTGGCGAGCAGCAAGGTGCCTTTGATCGCAGCGTCGTTGCAGCGTGCCAGCAACGGTTCACGCAGAGCAGCCGGATCGGAAAGCGCAGCAAAATGATAAAGGGCAGCAACGGAAATCATCGCGCGCGCCTTTAACGAGCTTCGCAGCACTTGCACAGCCCCTTGCGCCATCGCATAGCGGAGCAATGCCACGCAGCTTCAATTTTGCCGGGATCGGATTTGTCGTTGCGGGAGAGGCTGCACTATATTGGCCGTCG
>Ga0075154_10000697_pt1 | contig 27008 bp, 29 predicted proteins | sample JI71714BDNA_FD_70965 | JGI IMG/M metagenome (GOLD analysis project Ga0075154, IMG submission 70965) | Wastewater effluent complex algal communities from Wisconsin, to seasonally profile nutrient transformation and Carbon sequestration -... | ecosystem: Engineered > WWTP > Effluent > Algae...
GCGGCGCTTTAATCAGCAACATGACCTCTGTTGCGGTCTCCAGCTGGCCTTGCCAGTGGTACATCGAAGTGACTGCAGGCAGCAAATTAACGCACGCAGCCTGCCGAGCGTCCAGCAAAGCAGCCGCAATCTTAGTCGCGGTCGCGGTATCCGGGCAGTTGCACAGTGTTAGTTGTATAGTCTCTGACATCGTTGTTCTCCCATCCGCCCGCAGCATCTTCAGCAAGACATTACTCTAACGCAGTCACGTCTGCCGACACCAGACCGGTGGAATGGCGACAATCTTTCAGCATCCGAACCGGACGCCGAAAAAAACTTCAGCCGATACCCTTGGTTTTTTTCCGGGTTTACCCCATATCACGGATACAAAATTTTTTAACCCCCTCACAGGGATTAAAACCACAACCATGTTCAGGAGCTAAAAAAACATGAATATTCGTCCATTACATGATCGCGTCATCATCAAGCGTCTGGAAGCTGAGAGCAAATCAGCCGGTGGTATCGTGCTGACAGGCGCATCTGCTGAGAAGTCGACCCGCGGTGAAGTCGTTGCAGTAGGCAATGGCCGTATTCTGGAAAACGGCAGCGTGCGTCCACTGGAAGTCAAAGTGGGTGACAAAGTGATTTTCGGTGCTTATGTCGAGCGCTCTGAGAAAATCGACGGTCAGGAATATGTGATCACCAAAGAAGACAACATCCTTGGCATCATCACTGAATAAGTTTCAGTAGTGATCTTTTCCCACGCATTGAATTTGATTTGAGGTATTAGAAAATGGCTGCAAAAGACGTACGTTTTGGCGATGAAGCCCGCAACAAGATGCTCAAAGGCGTCAACATTTTAGCAAACGCTGTGCGCGTAACCCTGGGGCCGAAAGGCCGTAATGTGATTCTGGACAAATCTTTCGGCGCGCCGCTGATCACCAAAGACGGTGTATCGGTCGCCAAAGAAATCGAGCTGGAAGACAAGTTCGAAAACATGGGCGCGCAGATGGTGAAAGAAGTTGCTTCTAAAGCCAACGACGAAGCCGGTGACGGCACCACAACTGCCACAGTACTGGCGCAAAACATCATCAACGAAGGCGTGAAAGCCGTTGCTGCCGGTATGAATCCAATGGATTTAAAGCGCGGTATCGACAAAGCAGTCATCGCTGCTGTGGCTGAATTAAAAGCGCTGTCTCAGCCGTGCACAGATTCAAAAGCGATTGCGCAGGTTGGTACTATTTCTGCGAACTCTGATGACGAAATCGGCCAGATCATTGCAGACGCCATGGACAAAGTCGGTAAAGAAGGCGTGATCACTGTTGAAGAAGGTCAGGGCCTGGCGAACGAGCTGGCTGTGGTTGAAGGCATGCAGTTTGACCGCGGTTACCTGTCGCCGTATTTCATTAACAATCCAGAAGCTGGCCAGGTTGAACTGGATAACCCGTTCATCCTGACGGTTGACAAGAAAATCAGCAATATCCGTGAACTGTTGCCAGTACTGGAAGGCGTTGCCAAGTCTGGCAAACCACTGCTGATCATCGCTGAAGATTTAGAAGGCGAAGCCTTAGCTACGCTGGTTGTCAACAACATGCGCGGCATCGTTAAAGTGTCTGCGGTGAAAGCACCAGGTTTTGGTGACCGTCGTAAAGCCATGCTGCAGGACATCGCGGTACTGACCGGTGGCGTAGTGATTTCAGAAGAAATCGGTCTGGAGCTGGAAAAAGCGACACTGGAAGATTTAGGTACTGCTAAACGCGTGGTGATCACCAAAGACAACACCACGATTATCGATGGTGCCGGCAGTCAGGAAGCGATTGACGCGCGCGTCAAACAAATCCGTCAGCAAGTGGAAGATGCGACTTCTGACTATGACAAAGAGAAGCTGCAGGAGCGTCTGGCCAAACTGGCAGGTGGCGTTGCAGTGATCAAAGTCGGTGCTTCGACTGAAATCGAAATGAAAGAGAAAAAAGCCCGCGTGGAAGACGCGCTGCACGCAACCCGTGCTGCCGTTGAAGAAGGCGTGGTGCCTGGCGGTGGTGTGGCGCTGGTGCGTGTCGCAGCCAAGTTAGGCGAGCTGCGTGGTATCAACGAAGACCAGAACCACGGTATCAAAATCGCGCTGCGCGCAATGGAAGCTCCACTGCGTCAAATCGTTGATAACGCCGGTGAAGAGCCTTCAGTCGTCGTCAATAACGTTAAGCACGGTAGCGGTAACTACGGTTACAATGCGGCCACCGGCGTCTACGGTGACATGTTAGAAATGGGTATTCTGGATCCAACCAAAGTAACCCGTTCAGCACTGCAATTCGCTGCATCTGTAGGTTCTCTGATGATCACGACAGAAGCGATGGTTACAGAGCTGCCGAAGAAAGATGCACCAGCAATGCCAGATATGGGCGGCATGGGTGGTATGGGCGGCATGATGTAAAAATGTCGTCGGCTGCGCTGTCAGTCACAGGACAACTCAGCGACAAGACAAACCCGGCACGCGCCGGGTTTGTTGTTTTTGAAATCGAGCGTTATAACAAAGTTATGTGTATATTGGCTTGGTGATGAGTAGGTTGTTTACGCTCTCATTGCGAGCTGCTGCAGCAACATCGTTTTTGAACGACTCCGGTCAGGATGCAGCGTTTTAGCATTAAATTAGCGGTCAGACCGCAAGTTATCCGGTCAATATCATGTCAAGCTGAATTACAGAATGCCACAGCTTCTGACATTTCAGCACGGTAAGCGCCGGCAAGTGGCGGTATAGTCAGGAAAGATGGTACAGCTTGTTTTGAAGTGACAGGTTGAATCATCAGTTTCAAATGTTCTTTCAGGAGTTTAGCTATGCGAACCTTATTACCTTTGATGTTTGGCGTTTTGCTCAGTACAAATGCGTTGGCCACACAGCAGGAAGCAACAGTCAAGGTCAACTGGCAAAATCCGGAAAAATACAGTGATATCCGACCATCGTCTGGCAGCAAAAAAGCCTATCAGAAACGTGTGCTCAGTGCCTTTGATAAAATCTGGGCGGATTTTGCCAAGAAGTTACCGGTTGGCCACAGTTTGGTCGTTACAGTCAAAGATCTGGATCTGGCTGGTGATGTCAATCCGATGTATCGCATTGATCATAGTGATATCCGTGTGATCAAAGAAATTTATTTTCCACGCATGACGTTTGATTATCAGCTATTGGATAGCGCAGGGCAGGTCGTGGCTGCCGAGCAGGACGTGAAAGTGAAGGATATGGGTTTTATGCATTCTTCGCCAATCGGACTTGGTAGCAGCGAATTTGTGTATGAAAAGCAAATGCTGAAACATTGGTTTCAGAAAACGCTGACACCCAAATTCAGCAAACCTTGATACTGGGCTCAGTTGAAGTGAAAACGCCGCAAAATTGCGGCGTTTTCATGGGTAACACATGGCAGTTTTTCGTGGCCTGATGGGGCAGACATCTGACTAAAGCATATTGGCAATTTTCTGATAAATCGCAACGGCTTCATCCCTTGTCAGCATTCCGCTGCTTGCCGCTTTGCCAATGGTGCTGCTGACTCTGACACTGTCGCTGGATTGCTCAGACGGGGCTTTTGCCGGCAGGTTGCTAAGTTCGGTCTGTTGCTGATTGATGTTTGCATTCTGCAATACTTGCCGGCTGACCTGTGATGCATCTGTCCGTGGCTGTTCAGCGTTTAAAGGTGTGCGCGCAGCGATTCGCAGGGCATCCTGCGATATCACACTGCTGGTTATGACCATATGCACCTCCGACTCTTGAACACCTCAAGCTTACCGTCAACCGACAGTATAGTTACTTTGTTACTGCAGTGCGAAATTCGGCCAATGTCTTGTGTAGCTGCTGCAACTGCTTGACGATATTCTCGAGGGTTGCAGTATTAAACTGCTGGGTTTGACGGATCGCGGAGATCTGTTCAGCAGTTTCTGACAGATATGGCATAAACCGGTTACTTTCAACCTGAAACAAGCCTGCCGGGAAAATTTGCTGATATTTACCGTGACCTTGCTGCTGGATATCCTCGAGGATTGCGTCGGCGTCCAGGGCTTTGCGGTATAATTCTTTTAAATTCTGATCCAGTTGCTGCAGTAGTTGTTCCATCTTCAGGTCTCATGACTAAAAAAGTGAATTATGCCACAGCCAGACCCGTTGCGGCAGAGGCAGACTTTTTCATCGCATGCATTCATATTCAGACGGATTTGTTATATCATCTCACTCCAAATTTGCTCGGGGGCACTTATGTTCGACAATATCCGTAACACACTGGATAAAGTAGGGATCGCAGTCACGTCTTTATGTGCTATCCACTGCATTATGTTGCCGGTCCTGTTACCTGTATTGCCACTGTTAGGCTTGACCTGGGTACATAATCATGCGTTTGAGCGGATCATTCTGTTGGTCACTATGGTGCTTGGGTTTATTACCCTATTCGCCGGTTTTCACCGATACCACCGCAAACTTTACCCGTTTTATTCACTGTTTATCGGTGGATTTATCTATTGGCAAAAAGATTTGCTTGGCCATGAGTATGAGCATTTTGTGCTGATTGTTGGTGCGGCCTTTGTTGTACTGGCGCATGTATTAAATATCCGGCTCTGTAATCAGTGTCACAGCTGCGAGAGTCACTAAGCCGGTGACTCTTCTGGTTCATGCCGCAGCCAGCGTATTGCTTCTGCCGGATAGTTACAAAATACTCCATCCACACCCATAGCCTGTAACGTTAACAGTTCTTGTTGATCGTTCACTGTATAGACAAAGAGCTGCAAGCCCGCCTGATGTGCCTGTGCCACTAATGTTGTATCGACAAAACCACGGTCACAGTTAAGAGAAACCGCCGCAAGCTGCTGCGCAATCGCCACGCCATCAAGTGGGTAGTGAGCGATCAATACACCGACGCGAAGCTCTGGCATCATCGCTTTAAGCTGCTTTAACAGCGGGTGGTGAAAGGACGACACTAATACAGTGTCTAATTGAAGGCCCAACTCAGATTGCGCACGCTGCAACAGCGCTGCCAAAGCGGGGGCCGTATCGTGCCCTTTTAATTCGATATTGATTTCAACTCTGTTTGCGCATAAATCTAAGACTTGCCACAAGGTTGGAATCGATTGACCGTTGCCGGCATCGAGCTGATAAAGCGCTTCTGCAGTAAAATCTTCTAGCAGACCTTTACCGTTCGTCGTGCGATTGACTTGTCGGTCATGGATCACGACTAACTCACCGGCATGCAGAAACACGTCCAACTCAATGCCGTGGCAACCGGTAGCCAACGCTGCGGCAAAAGCCTGCAGCGTGTTTTCCGGATAATGGCCACTGACCCCACGATGCGCAAAGATTTTCATCAGTGCTCCTGCGAAGAAAGTATCGTCATCAACTCAGTTTAGTTGCAAATGCAGTGCCCATTCGAGTAACTGCGCCCGGGAAATTCGTCGGTAATAACTCAATGGCATCTTTAGCGAAGGTTAAAACGACAGTAGAACCCAGCTTAAAGCGGCCCATTTCAGCACCTTTTTCCAGATGCACCGCATTTGGCCCTTCTGCCGGATACTGCCAGCGGAATACTTCACTACCGGTTGGTGGTGTGACAGTCCCGGCCCAGACTGTTTCGATACTGGCGACAATCGTCGCGCCAACCAGCACCAGCGCCATCGGGCCGACTTCGGTATCAAAAATAGCGACCACGCGTTCGTTACGGGCGAATAACCCCGGCACATTGGCGGCCGTTAATGGGTTCACAGAAAAAAGCTCCCCAGGCACATAAATCATTTCACGCAGGGTGCCGGCAATTGGCATATGAATACGGTGATAGTCTTTTGGTGCCAGATAGATACAGGCAAAAGTACCGTCCTGAAATGCCGCGGCTGTGTTGTCATCTCCGCCTAACAACGCTTTCACCGTGTAAAAATGGCCTTTGGCCTGCACCAGCTGGTCACCGGCAATAGGGCCGGCCTGACTGACTGCACCATCGACCGGATGAGCCAGTGTCTGCTCGTCGGCAACGATAGGGCGTACGCCATCTTTTAACGGACGGGTGAAGAAATCATTGAAGCTGGCGTAATCGCTGGCATTTTCATAGCGGGCTTCCGCCATATTGATGCCATAGGCGCGAATAAAAAGTTTCATCAGCGCATGGCTGACAAAACCAAGCCTGGCGGCGGCAAGATAACCGACCAGTCGTGAGATCAAGTGTTTCGGCAGAATGTATTGCAGAGTAATTTTAAGCTGGTCCATCGGGGATATCACCTCGTGAAATTAAAGATAAGAAGGCTTATCCTGCGCCATGCTGAGCAGGATTTTATGATAGTTGTCAAAACGTTCAGCGGCGATGTCGCCGGTGTCCACTGCGTGATGCAGGGCGCAGCCCGGGTCATTGCCGTGTTTGCAATCGCGGAATTTACAGCGACCAAGCCATGGGCGGAATTCACGGTAACCCCAGCTGACTTCATCGTCTGTCAAATGCCAGAGCGCGAATTCGCGGATACCGGGCGAGTCGATGAGTTGACCGCCTTGTGGCAAATGATAGAGGCGGGCCACGGTCGTGGTATGTTGGCCAAGACCGGATACATCCGAGACTTCCTGCGTGACTGCGGCGATTTCCGGCATCAGATTATTCAGCAACGAGGATTTACCAACACCGGACTGACCCACGAAAATACTGGTGCCTTGGCTTAAATACTGGTCGAGTTGCGCCATGCCTTCGCCGGTTTTGGCGCTTAATAACAGCGTTTCATAACCAATTTTGCGGTAAACATCGAGTTGCTGTTCGACCTCAGCCCGTTGGGATTCAGTGAGTAAATCGATTTTATTCAGTAACAGCAATGGCTTGATTTGCATGGTTTCTGCGGCAACCAGATAGCGGTCGATAATATTCAGCGACAGCGCCGGCAGCACTGCTGAAACAATAATTAATAAATCGATGTTGGCAGCAACTGGTTTTAAGCCATCGTAGAAATCTGGCCGGCTTAACACGGAACTGCGTTCCTGCACAGCTTCGACCACGCCGTCTATGGTGCCTTGTGACTGCACTGTGCGGCGAAATACCACGGCGTCGCCACACACGAGGGAGCTGATAGTCCGGCGCAAATTACAGCGGGTGATACTGCCATCGGCTGCTTCGATATCGGCATGCTGACCAAAGCGGCTGATCACGATACCGGGTTCTGCCTCAGCAAAAGCGGCTTGCTCCAGATGCTGGTCGGCTTTGGCCGCCTTTTGCGCGAGCCGGTCCAGGCGTTTTTGCTGGTTGCCGGCGATGCGGTCGTTCTGGCGTTGCGTCAGGTGTTTCTTTTTAGTCACGCTTTATCTGTCTGTTGCTGTGGAGGCGGCTGCGACAGGCGCGGCGTTTTCCAGATGGCACGGGGCGTAGTATCATACTAGCATTCGGCAAACTAACAAAGTATCAAGCTCAAGGGGCGGCAAATGGCAGTGAATGATAACAATCTGGTATGGATCGATCTGGAAATGACCGGGTTAGAACCAGACACCGATGTGATCCTGGAAATGGCGACTATCGTCACCGACAGCAATCTGAAGATCCTGGCGGAAGGCCCGACGTTCGCTATCAAAACATCCGATCATATCCTCGACAATATGAGCGCCTGGTGTGTGGAACAGCATGGTAAAAGTGGCCTGACTCAGCGCTGCCGTGACAGTGAAACTGATCTGGACAGCGCAGTTGAGCAAACGATAGCCTTTTTATCGCAGTATGTTTCGGCCGGTAAGTCGCCGATGTGTGGCAACAGTATCGGACAAGACCGCCGTTTTCTGGTGAAATATGCCCCGGCGCTGGAAGCGTTTTTCCATTACCGTAACTTAGACGTCAGCACGGTGAAAGAACTGGCTAAACGCTGGAATCCGGCGGTGACTAAACTGGTAAATAAATCATCAAGTCATCTGGCGCTGGACGACATTCGTGACTCCATTGCTGAATTAGTCACCTATCAACAGCACTTTTTCCGTTTGCCTGAATAAAAGGCTTGCAAACTCAGAGTGATTTTGTAAAATGCGCCGCGCTTGCTTCACAAAGTTAACCTTTGTCGATGCAGCGCTGCTGAAGGTTTTTGCGGGCATAGCTCAGTTGGTAGAGCGCTACCTTGCCAAGGTCGAGGTCACGAGTTCGAGTCTCGTTGCCCGCTCCAAAACCTTCAGCCTGGATGCGGGCATAGCTCAGTTGGTAGAGCGCTACCTTGCCAAGGTCGAGGTCACGAGTTCGAGTCTCGTTGCCCGCTCCAATTCTTCATACGTTTTCAGTTTGTTATGCGGGCATAGCTCAGTTGGTAGAGCGCTACCTTGCCAAGGTCGAGGTCACGAGTTCGAGTCTCGTTGCCCGCTCCAAATCTGAAAACACCATCTCGCAGAGCGGGCATAGCTCAGTTGGTAGAGCGCTACCTTGCCAAGGTCGAGGTCACGAGTTCGAGTCTCGTTGCCCGCTCCAATATTTACTCCAGACATTATCAAAAATCAGCTTCAAGCTGCATACTTGCACTCTGATGCCTCTGCTGTTAGTTTAGCGGCCACATTTATCAGGTATGACCAGTATGCACAGTCACAATAAACTCAGCCGTCTCGTTTCAAAAGTGAATAGCGCCCCGGCATTTTGCCGCTGCTGGCTACTGACTTCATTGTTCGGCAGAACGATAAAATTCGCCGGCACTGCCGGTATCAAAGTCGAAGCTCTGGACTTCCAGCAAGCCAAGCTTCGCCTCGCCAATCGCAGCAAAGTACAAAACCATATTGGCTCAGTGCATGCTGCGGCGACCGCCTTGCTGGGCGAGTCGGCTAGTGGTTTCCTGCTTGGGATGCATGTCGCGGACGATAAAATTCCACTGCTGAAGTCCATGCAAATCCAATATCTGAAACGCTCAACCGGGGCTTTGACTGCACAGGCTCAGCTGGACGACACGCAGATTAGTCAAATTCGTAGCACAGACAAAGGCGAAGTCGTGATCCGCGTGCTGATCAAGGACCAATTAGGCGTCGAGCCGGTTGAAGCTTTATACACGTGGGCCTGGATCCCTAAAACGCGTAAGTAGTAGCATGTTGTCCTGAAGCAACTGGCCTGTGATTCAATAGCGGCTGATTTCGTTTGTCCAACAACGGGTGCGATATTGATGGTAGAAAGCCCTTGTGTCAGAAATTGTTGTCTGGACCCACAGGATGTGTGTCTCGGTTGTGGTCGTCATATTGATGAAATTACTGGCTGGCATCAGGCGAGTGAGGATGAAAGACAACAAATAAAACGAAGGGCTGCAGAACGCCTGCAGCAACGTGACGTACTGCTGGTCAAGCGTCGCGTGGCAGCCCGACCTGAATAATCCTGATGAGTCGTTGTTGAGCACGGCTCAATGACATGACAGATCCGGCTGCTTTATGCTGTTGTTGTGCCAAAGCCCAGTCAACATGTCTTTGCACCATGGCATCACCGCTAAAATTCATCAGGCTCGTGACAATATCGGACGAATAGGGTGCGTTGCCGAGCGCGACAGCGATATTACGTTGCCAACGTTGATAGCCAATCCGGCGAATAGCGGAACCTTCGGTAAAGTGTAAAAACTCCGCTTCGGTCCAGCCAAACAAATGCAGTAACGACTGATTACGCCACTGTGGGCGCCGCGCAAAATCAGCTTCCTGAGTCAATGGCGCGACACGATTCACCGGGCATACCAATTGGCAATCATCGCAGCCATAAATCCGATTTCCCAGCAAAGGGCGCAGTTCTTCCGGTATATCTTCTTTCAGTTCGATGGTCAGATAGCTGATACAACGTCTGGCATCGACCACAAATGGCGCGACGATAGCGCCAGTCGGGCAGCTTGTGATGCAAGCGACACAGCTTCCGCAGTCTTTTTCCAGTGGCTGGTCGATAGGGAGCGGTATGTTCACCAACAGCTCGCCGAGGAAAAACCAGGAACCTGCATCCTCGCTCAGTAACAGGCTGTGTTTACCAATCCAGCCGAGTCCGGCTTTAGCCGCCAGCGGACGCTCTAATACAGGTGCTGAGTCAACAAAAGGCCTAAAACCGAGGTCGGCAACCACTGTTGTGATGCGCTCACCCAATTGTTTCAGCCGTTGGCGCAGCACTTTGTGATAATCACGGCCAAGCGCATATCTGCTGATGTAACCCTGAGTCGGATCGGCCAGATTAGTGGCAAATCCGGCGGCGGGCGGCAAATAATCCATCCGCACTGAAATCACTCTGAGAGTACCTTGTAACAATTCAGCGGGCCGTGCGCGCATCATGCCATGGCTCGACATGTACTCCATGCTGCCGTGATAGCCTGCGTCTAACCATTGTTGCAGACGAGCCTCTTCCGGTTGCAAATCCGTGTCAGTGATACCGCAGGCAGAAAAGCCGAGCTCTGTGGCCCAGGCTTTAATTTGTGCAGCCAATGCAGACCAATCAGGAGTCACGGAAGTCGGAGTCATAAAAGCACAGAGAAAAGCGAAACGATAAATCGATGCTATCACAGAGTCACTGTGGTTGCTCGGTCGCGGTAGTGCTGCGACGCTGATTTTGGTAGCATAACGGCACTCTTAGCATTTACAGGCCAAACTGCCGATGTCCGGACTTTCCCGTCAGATTGAATTCCATGATGAAGAGGCGACCCGTCAATTCGCCGGTCAACTGGCGCAAGGCTGTCGTGCAGGCGCATTGATGTTTCTGCATGGTGATCTGGGCGCCGGTAAAACGACATTCAGCCGATACTTGTTGCAGGCGCTGGGTCATCAGGGCAATGTAAAGAGTCCGACTTATACCCTCGTTGAGTCTTACCAGCTCAATGGACTGGCGGTATTTCACTTTGATTTATATCGCCTGCATGACCCGGAAGAGCTCGAATTTATGGGGATCCGCGATTATTTTGTGCCGGAACATTTATGTTTGGTCGAATGGCCTGAACGGGGTCAACCCTTATTGCCGGTTCCTGATTTGGATCTGCGGCTAAAAATAACCAGCCCAAACGCCCGTGAACTGCAATTGCAGGCCATGACGGCGAAGGGCGCAGCGATATTGGAACAGATTGCCTGATATGAATTTTCTCCGCGTGTTTGGGTTAGGTCTTTGCCTCACCTTTTTCAGTGTTGCGGTATTGGCAGCGAATAAAATTGACAGCGTGCGGATCTGGCCTTCGCCTGATAGCACCCGTGTTGTTTTTGATATGCAGCAAAAACCGGTGTTTCGCTTGCTGCCGAAACAAGGGCGGCTGGTCACCCTGGAGATTGAAGGGATCAAGGAGCCGAAACTGGGCAAAATGTCCGGTGAGTCTGAGCTGGTGAAAGCGATTCGTGTACAAAAAATCAGCGGCAAAGCTTCAGTGCGTGTGCTGTTAGATTTAAGTCGTGAATCCGTTGAAAAAGCCTTCGCGTTGCCACCGTCTGCTCAATATGGCCACCGCTTGGTTTTGGATATCACGGATGTGCAGGCAGAAAAAGCCATTGCAGCACCGGAGCCAGTGCAACGAACTCGCGGAAGTGGTGCAGGCAGAGACATCGTGATTGCCATCGATGCTGGTCACGGCGGCCATGATCCGGGCGCCGTGGGGCCAAAAGGTACCTATGAAAAACACATCACAATGGCGGTAGCAGAAAGACTGGCAACCTTAATTAACAAAGAACCGGGCTTTAGAGCAGTGCAAACCCGTACCGCTGATTACTACATCTACCCGAGTAAACGGCCGGATGTTGCCCGCAGTAAGCAAGCTGATTTGTTGGTGTCGATCCACGCTGATGCAGCTGAAAACCGCAAAGCCAGCGGAGCCTCCGTCTGGGTGTTGTCACTCAAAAGAGCCACGACTGAGGTCGGCCGGATGATGGAACAGACAGAACAACACTCGGAACTGCTCGGTGGTGTTGCTGAGGTTATCAAAGATTCAGCAAACGAACGCTACCTGGCGCGGACCGTGCTTGATTTGTCAATGAATCATTCGATGACGACTGGGTATGAAGTAGCCACTGCGGTATTGAAAGAATTAGGTACCGTAACCAAACTGCACCGAAAAGAGCCGCAGGCAGCTAGTCTTGGTGTACTCAAAGCGCCTGATATTCCATCGATTTTGGTTGAGACAGGTTACATCTCCAACCATAACGAAGAGCAAAAGCTAAGGACGGCGTCTCATCAGCAGAAATTGGCGGTTGCGATCTTCCGGGCTTTAAAGGGGCATTTTCAGAAGTCTCCACCAGCGGATACTGCGTTAGCACAGCGACGGGGGAAATCCCATTCGCAACCAGCTGAGCATCGCCCAGTACAGGTTCGGACCCCGTCAGCAACGACTTCGGCCGCTACCAGACCCGATGCACAACGAGCAAACCCACCCAGCAGCAGAGTTGCAGGTCCGGTATTGCCTGCCAGCAGCAAAGGCAGCACTCGTATCGTGATCCACCAGGTGAAATCAGGTGAATCTTTATCGATGCTAGCCCGCAAATATGGCGTACCGATGTCACAGCTGCGGCAGCTGAATCAGCTGAAGTCTGACAACATCCGTATCGGCCAGCGCTTGAGGGTGCCGCAAAAATGACCATTCAGTTGCTGCCACCGCAACTGGCCAATCAAATTGCTGCCGGGGAAGTGGTCGAGCGTCCTGCGTCCGTGGTGAAAGAGTTGGTGGAGAATAGTCTCGATGCGGGTGCCACAGAGATCCATATCGATGTGGAGAAAGGTGGCAGTAAGTTGTTGCGCGTACGGGATAATGGTTCAGGGATTGCTAAAGAACAATTAACGCTCGCGTTGAGCCGCCATGCGACTTCAAAAATCCACGACTTTGCCGACTTAGCGCGTATTGTTAGTTTGGGTTTTCGTGGTGAAGCACTCGCCAGTATCAGCTCTGTGTCTCGTTTAACCCTGACTTCCAGACCCGCTTCGCAGGAATCAGCCTGGCAGGCGATGGCGGAGGGGCGCGACATGGCGGTGCAGATAAAACCGGCAGCGCATCCGGTTGGCACAAGTATCGAAGTGCTTGATTTGTTTTTTAATACTCCGGCGCGGCGAAGATTTCTTAAATCCGACAAAACCGAATTCAGCCATATCGACGAGTTGGTTAAACGTTTAGCACTAAGTCGCAGTGACGTTAGCTGGGATCTGACGCATAACGGTCAGCTGGTACGCCAACTGAAAGCCGTTAGCGATGAAGCGGGAAGACAACGTCGGCTCCAACAGTTATGTGGGCGCGCCTTCGCCCAGCGCGCTTGTTATGTAGAAAGTCGCTACGAAAACATGCATCTGTCCGGCTGGCTGTTACCCGCGGCTGATTGCAGCGCACAACTCCAGGTGCAGTATTGTTATGTCAACGGTCGGATGATGCGTGACAAACTACTCAATCATGCTATTCGCCAGGCTTATGCAGATAGTCTCGCCCCCGATGCTATCCCAGCCTTTGTGTTGTATCTGGTTGTCGATCCGGAACAAGTCGATGTCAACGTGCATCCGGCCAAACATGAAGTTCGTTTTCATCAGGCACGCCTCGTTCACGACTTCGTGTTCAGTGCGTTAGCGAATGCGTTATCGCAGGCGGAAACCACCGCAATTCCGGCGACGGCTGCACACTCAGAGTCTGTCGCAGTGACGGAACCAGGTCCCGTAGTATCTGAACCCGTGAGGCAAAGCCTGCATTATCCAACCACCCAGCATGCTGGTCATAGCACGGTGGCCTCGGTCCGCTCTGGCTTTTCCGGTAGTTACGTGCCATCGCAGCAAACAAACAAGGGCCATCACTGGCCGATTTTTACACAAGAACAGCCGCCGCAGCGCACAACTGTGATGGCCACTGCGCCTGTACAACTATCCTCCGGCAGCTTATTGGTGAGCCCGACAGAATTGTTGCTGACGTACCGGCAGCAGCTATTTTTACTGGATATCCCGGCCAGCTTGGGGGCGTTGTTGAGTCAGCAGTTGGTACCGTCAGCTGCATTATTGTTACCTGAAAGGGTAAGGCTGGCAGCGGCGGAGATCGACCTGCTGACTGGCTATGCGCCTCAGTTAGTGCAAATGGGGTTTGATTTGGTGTTGAGTAATCAGGTCATGATTATCCGTGCGGTGCCGCAGTTTTTGCAAGGCACGCCACTTGCGGCAGTGCTGCCGGTCTGGTGGGGACAATGGCAGGAACCGGCCGATTTGCCGCAGCTTTGGCGCCAGTTATTGCAGCTGTTGCTCAACCAGCAATTGCTGGGCCCCGAAACTTTGTTGCAAAACCAGTCCGCTTTATTACAACAACCCGAATTATGGCATGCCGTGCCGATTGATTTAACCACGAGTCGCCAACAACTGCAGGAGCAACACTAATGGAATCTCCTGTTGTCTTTCTGATGGGACCTACTGCATCGGGCAAAACTGCACTGGCTTTAGCCCTGGCGGAGCGACGTCCGGTGGAAGTGATCAGTGTCGACAGCGCATTGATTTATCGTGGGATGGACATAGGCACTGCTAAGCCTAATGCGACAGAGCTTGCTGCAGTGCCGCATCATTTGATTGATATTCTGGATCCGGCACAGGCATATTCTGCAGCTGATTTTCGCAGCGATGCGTTAAGACTCATCGCAGAGATCCGGCAACGGGGCGCACTACCATTATTGGTTGGCGGTACTATGTTGTATTTTAAGGCATTACTGGAAGGGATCTCCCCATTGCCGGAAGCTGATGCAGAGATACGGGCTGGTATCGAAGCAGAAGCGGCGGTGCATGGTTGGGCGGTGTTACATCAGCAGCTTGCATTAATAGATCCCGTTTCTGCCGCCCGCATTCATCCGAATGATCCGCAACGTATTAACCGCGCATTGGAGGTTTATCGTCTGACCGGCCGCAGCCTGACTGAATTAACCGCAGAAAAAGGGGAACCTTTCCCATATCCGGTATGTCAATTTGCCATTGCGCCGACCGAACGGGCCGAGCTGCACCGGCGTATCGAGTTAAGGTTTGCACAGATGCTGAGTCAGGGTTTTGAGCAGGAAGTACGGCTTTTAAAGCAAAGAACTGATCTGCATCCGGATTTACCGTCTATACGTTGTGTTGGCTATCGACAAATGTGGGACTATCTGGACGGGCTAGTGACTTATGACGAGATGGTGTATCGTGGTGTTGCCGCAACGAGACAACTGGCAAAACGCCAGCTGACATGGCTTCGCAGCTGGCAGAATTTGCGCTGGTTAAATGCAGATTTAACTCAGCAAGAAAACTTGCAAGCTGTTTTAACTTCGCTACGCTAAAGTTGGTGAAGAAAAAAAGCGTTATTTAACGACTTGAAAATAATATAATAATCCATATATCAAGAATCAGAACAAAGAAAAAGGAAAGCGGCAAATGGCAAAGGGCCAATCTTTACAAGACCCATTTTTAAATACTTTACGGCGGGAACGTATTCCTGTGTCCATTTACCTTGTAAATGGTATTAAGCTGCAAGGCCAAATTGAGTCTTTTGATCAGTTTGTGATTTTGCTGAAAAATACTGTGAGTCAGATGGTCTATAAACATGCGATCTCTACCGTAGTTCCGGCGCGAGCAGTCAACACTATGACAGCGCATGGTAGTGGCGCAGGTGATGACGAGCTGGAAGAGTAAACGGGGCATTATTGCTTGTTTGACCATCATCAGCCGGCTGAACAAGCGATCCTTGTCCACATAACTTTTCCGCAGGAACATGCGCGTGAAGATTTGGATGAGCTGCAGATGTTGGTTTCATCTGCGGGCGTTCGCGCTGCTGCCGTAGTAACAGGACCGCGTCAGACTGTTGATGCGCGATTGTTTGTCGGCAGCGGGAAAGCTCAGGAAATCGCGCTGGCAGTTCAACAATATGCCGCCGATGTCATCATTTTTAACCACAGCTTATCTCCCGCTCAGACACGTAATCTTGAGCGTCTTTGCCAATGCAAAGTCATAGACCGAACTACTTTAATCCTCGATATATTTGCGCAGCGCGCCCGCAGTTTTGAAGGAAAACTGCAGGTAGAACTGGCGCAACTTAAGCATTTAGCTTCACGTTTGATCCGTGGTTTTGATAACGAGCGGCAAAAAGGTGGTATCGGTTTACGTGGACCGGGGGAAACCGCACTGGAAACTGATCGCCGGCTGTTGCGAGAGCGTATCAGTGCACTAATGCAGCGGCTTGACAAAGTCAGCCGACAGCGGGAAACCGGCCGCAAAGCGCGCCAGCGTGCTGAAGTCCCGGTAGTGTCGTTAGTTGGTTATACCAATGCTGGAAAGTCGACATTGTTTAATCAGCTGACCAAATCCGAGGTTTACGCGGCAGACCAGTTGTTTGCTACCTTAGACCCGACTTTGCGTCAGGTAAAATTTCCGGATTTTGGCGCATTGATTTTTGCTGACACCGTTGGTTTTATCCGACATTTGCCCCATGATCTGGTAGCTGCATTCAAATCTACCTTGCAGGAAACCAGAGAGGCAGATCTGCAGCTTCACGTCATTGATGTATCCGATGCACGGATTGAAGACAACATTGCTCAGGTGCAGCATGTTTTAACTGAAATAGAGGCTGATGAACTGCCCCAGCTCAAAGTATTTAATAAGATTGATCGGACTGAGCAGGAAGCCCGGATTGAATATGATGAATATGGCGTGCCGCAGGCAGTATATATTTCTGCACAAAAAGGCGTAGGGCTGGATTTACTGACTCGTGCTATCGTAGCAAGACTATCAGACCGGTTTTTGTCAGTACGACTGCAATTGGCGCCTGATGCATTAAACTGGCGTGCAAAGTTGCACGAGGCAGGTTGCGTGAGGCACGAAAGTTTTGACGAACAGGGCAATTGTCAGTTGCAAATTCAACTGTCGGTTGCCATGTGGGAACGATTGAATAAGTTAAGCCAGGCATTGTTGCAAAGCTGTGTTCTGGCTGAATAAGATTTTGATATAGTAACTTTTAACCTTCTGAAGCAGCACGGAGTAACGTATGGCTTGGAACGAGCCGGGTAATAACGGCAAGAATAATGACCCCTGGAATCAGGGGGGGCGTAATCAGGGCCCGCCTGATATGGATGAAGTGTTTCGCAATCTGAGTAAAAAGCTCGGTGGCATTTTCGGCGGTGGTTCCGGTGGTGCCAGCAGTTCTGGCAATGGCGGAAGTTCAGCCGTTGTCACTTTGGTACTGATCCTTGCGCTCTTGGGGTGGCTCGCCAGCGGTATTTACACCGTGAAAGAATCGGAACGTGGCGTAGTGTTACGATTGGGCCAGTATCACGGTGAAGTGAATCCTGGTATTAACTGGAAGCCAACATTCATTGACAAGGTCTATCCGATTGATGTTTCAAGCGTAGAAACGTTGAAAACTGACGGTTTTATGCTGACTCAGGATCAAAATCTGGTTCGTGTCACTTTTGAAGTGCAATACCGGATAGAAGATCCGCGAGCTTACAAATTTGCAGTGACAGATCCAGACAGCAGCTTGTTGCAGGCGACCGATGCAGCCCTGCGCTATGTGATTGGTCATTCTTTGATGGATGATGTCCTGACAAAAGGCCGTGAAGTCATTCGCCAGAATACCCGGGTGGAGTTAGATAGTATTATCAAGCCGTACAACCTTGGCTTGCAAATTGTTGACATTAACTTTCGCGATGCACGTCCACCTGAAGAAGTTAAAGCTGCTTTTGACGATGCCATTGCTGCCCAAGAAGACGAACAGCGATTTATCCGTGAAGCGGAAGCGTATGCCAGAGAAATTGAACCAAGAGCCAGCGGTCAGGTATACCGGATGGATCAGGAAGCAAAAGCATACAAACAACAAACTTTGTTAAAAGCTCAGGGTGAAGTCGCCAGGTTCCAAAAGCTTCTGCCGGAATATCTGGCTGCTCCGGAAGTCACTCGTCAGCGTATGTATATCGAAACGATGGAACAGGTCTATGCCAATACTTCCAAAGTCTTGGTTGATGTGAAAAATGGCAATAACATGATGTATATCCCACTGGATAAAATGATTAATCAATCGAACCCAGGTGCTGCGTCTCAACCGCGAGCGGCAGATCCGAGGTTGCAGCAGCCTGAGAACCGGCCAATGGATGCCTTACCAACAACGCCACGTTCAGATAGTGGCCGGACCGGGAGGGGATAAGCTATGAAAAATTTTCTGGTAGGCCTGGTTGTATTAGGTGTATTTGTTGCGACGTCGTCGGTCTTTGTTGTGCAGGAAGGCGAGCGTGGCATTGTGTTTCAGTTTAGTAAAATTCAGCGGACCGCTGATGGCGCGATACGTGTATTTGAACCCGGGATGCACTTTAAGCTGCCACTAGTAGAAACGGTGCGCAAGCTCGATGCGAGAGTTCAGACGCTTGACGACCCGGCAGATCGCTTTGTGACGTCAGAGAAAAAAGACTTACTTGTCGATAGCTATGTGAAATGGAAGATCAAAGACTTTGGTAAGTATTTCCTGGCAACAGGTGGTCGTACCGAGCGTGCTGAAAATCTGTTAAAACAGTATATCAACAACGGTTTGCGTACTGAGTTTGGTACCCGTACTATCCAGCAGATAGTGTCAGGCGAACGGTCGGAACTGATGGTTGAAGCGATGGCTCAGGCTTCTAAAGGCTCTGATGAACTCGGTATCGAGATTGTCGACGTCCGGGTGAAGAAAATTAACCTGCCAGACGAAATCAGCAACAACATTTTCCAGCGGATGCGTGCCGAGCGGACAGCCGTTGCAAAAGAGCATCGCGCCCGTGGTATGGAGAAGGCTGAAGTACTTCGCTCTGATGTCGATGCCAAGGTCACAGTGATGCTGGCCGACGCAGAGCGTAATGCTCGTACGACTAAAGGTGAAGGTGACGCTGAGGCTGCAAAAACTTATGCAGATGCCTATAGCAAAAATGCTGAGTTTTTTAGTTTCGTCAGAAGTATGGAAGCATACCGTAATAGCTTCCAGAATAAGTCAGACGTGCTGATCGTGCAGCCGGATAATGAGTTCTTCAAGCATATGCAATCTATGTCAGGTAATTGATGTTATTGCAGAAAAAGGCCCGCTTGCGGGCCTTTTTTTTAGTATTAACAAGCTGGAGCAGAGGGCTTCCGGCTGTCTTATAAAAGATCCTTATTAGTAAAGCGCTGCCGGAGAGATGAATGAGTTATAAAAAATATTATCAACGCTTTATCCAGGCCCATCCCCAGACCCAGCATTATGCCTGTCACTCGCATCATTATTGGCCGGATGTGACTCGTGAGGCGATGTTGCAGTATTGGGACGATACCGCAGCTCTTGTTGATGATAAATGGCACATGATGTTTGGCCAGAAGGTTCCGCGCGTTCAGCAGCTCATCAGTAATATTTTGCAGATCCGACAGCCGCAGCAGTGGGTGTTTGCGCCAAATACCCATGAACTACTGTTTCGGCTGTTAACCTGTTTTGACTGGTCGGTTGGCTTCAAGGTGCTGACCACTGACAGCGAATTTCACTCGTTCTCCCGTCAAATCAATAGATTGGCGGAGGTTGGCTCGGTGCTGGTGGTGAAAGTCCCAACCGAGCCTTTCGCAACATTTTCACAAAGATTCTGCGACGCTGCTGCTGAGTTACAGCCGGATTTAGTGTTTTTTAGTCAGGTGTTTTTCAACTCGGGGTTAGCGATTGCGGAGCTGGAACCTTTGGTCAGCCAATTAGAGCAGCGCTGCAGTGCGACCATTGCCGTCGATGGTTATCACGGTTTCATGGCATTACCCACCGATTTATCTGCTTTAGAAGGCCGAATTTTTTATCTGGCAGGATCTTATAAATACGCACAGGGCGGTGAAGGCTGTTGTTTTATGCTGGTGCCCGCAAACAATAAATTCCGGCCGCTGTATACCGGTTGGTTTGCCGAGTTCGGTGCACTGGCCGGAGTGAAGAGTCAGCAGGTTGGTTATGCTGCTGATGGATATCAGTTTGCCGGTGCTACTATGGATTTGACAGCACTATACCGCCTCCAGGCCGTGCTCGAGTTATTCGCGGCTGATGCCGTCACTGTTACTGCCATCCACCGGCACGTGCAGCATTTGCAGCAGGTGTTCCTGACTCGTTTGGACCAGTTACAACATCCTTGGCTGACCAGAGACAATTTACTTGTGATGGATTTGGCCTGTCATGGTCATTTTCTGACATTCCGCGGCCCAGATCCGCAGAGCGTCGCAGCATTATCTGCTTATCTGAAGCGTCATCAGATTGAAACGGACTATCGGGGTGAGCGCCTGCGATTTGGCTTTGCTATGTATCACGATGCTACAGACATTGATTTAAGTTGCCTGAATCAGGCTGATGTATGATGTCGGATTGGCTTTGGCCAGCATTGGCTCTGCTGTTGATCATTGAAGGTATAGGTCCGCTCTTGTTTCCAAATCGCTGGTAGTCCTATCTGCGAAAACTGTCAGCCGAGCCCGCGCAAAATTTGCGTCAGCTCGGATTTGTGTTGGTTTTAAGCGGAATTTGCTGGCTTTGGTGGCTCAATCAAGGCTAGAAATCCAGACGTCTTCATGATAATTCCAAGTTAAATCAACCAGCTGAAATATAAGCTGGTTTTTTTTTGCCCTTGCGGCTGAACTTTGACTTTGAATTTGCTAGAATCCCCGCCTAATTTTTTTCCATGATGCAGGAACCATGGCCAAGAACGTTGTAGTGCTCGGCACCCAATGGGGTGACGAAGGAAAAGGTAAGATTGTCGATTTATTAACCGACAAGGCGAGTTTCGTTGTGCGTTACCAGGGCGGCCACAATGCCGGTCATACGCTGGTAATTGACGGTGAAAAAACCGTCCTGCACCTGATCCCATCAGGCATTTTGCGTGACAACGTAAAATGTGTGATTGGCAACGGCGTGGTGTTATCTCCGGAGGCATTGCTTAAAGAGATGACCATGCTGGAACAGCGCGGTGTGCCGGTGCGTGAGCGTCTGGTGCTGTCCGAAGCCTGTCCGCTGATCCTGCCTTTCCATGTCGCGTTGGACGTTGCCCGTGAACAGGCTCGTGGCGACAAGAAAATCGGCACCACAGGCCGTGGTATCGGCCCTGCATATGAAGATAAAGTGGCTCGTCGCAGTCTGCGAGTCGGTGATCTGTTCAATAAAGAACTATTCGCTGAGAAATTAAAGTCGCTGATGGAGCTGCATAACTTCACATTGACGCAGTATTACAAAGTCGATGCTGTTGATTATCAGACCACGCTGGACAACGCTTTGGCGCTGGCTGATATGCTGAAGTCTATGGTTGTCGATGTCACCGATTTGCTGGACAAAGCCCGCAAAGCCGGCAAGGAAATCATGTTCGAAGGCGCGCAGGGAACTCTGCTCGATATCGACCACGGTACCTATCCGTATGTGACTTCTTCAAATACGACAGCTGGTGGTGTTGCGACGGGTGCTGGTTTCGGTCCTTGCTACCTGGACTATGTCCTTGGTATCGTCAAAGCCTACACCACACGTGTTGGTTCAGGCCCATTCCCGACCGAACTCGGCTGTGAAATCGGTGAGTACCTCGGCGTGAAAGGCCATGAATTCGGTGCAACCACCGGTCGTAAACGTCGTTGTGGCTGGTTTGATGCGGTTGCTGTGCGGCGCGCGGTGCAATTGAACAGTATTTCAGGTTTCTGCCTGACAAAACTGGACGTGCTGGACGGTTTGACTGAAGTCAAAATCTGCGTGGGTTACCTCCAGCCAGATGGTTCAGTTTCCACAGTGCCACCAATGGCTGCTGAAGGGTATGAGTTGGTCACACCTGTGTATGAGACGATGCCAGGATGGAGCGAATCAACCTTTGGCGTGCAGTCGCTGGCAGGTTTACCACAGGCCGCTCGCAACTATATCAAGCGTCTGGAAGAAGTGACCGAAGTCCCTATCGATATCGTGTCGACGGGCCCCGATCGCGTTCAGACGATTGTGCTACGCCACCCTTACGAGGCGTAATCAGAAAAAACGCTGCTCCGGCAGCGTTTTTTTATTTACGGGATGTACGGTATACCGAAAATGCAGCAGCCATTTTCGCTGAGATAGCGAAGAGCAGGCGAATCCTTTCAATCAGGCATAAATTTTGTATTCTTTTCAAATTATTTGCTATGCGCGTGCATAGCGTCATTGTTCTGACCGGGTGGCTGCTTTGAAAACATTTGTTTGGTCTTGCTCTGTAATCATTCTATCGGTTGTGCTGTCAGGACGACCTGCAATCGCTCAGGAAGTCCTCACTGAGCTCGGCGTGGTTCAGCTGTACACGCAGGATGAGCTGCTGGAAATGATCCGGACTAACACGCATTTAAAACGAGTAAAGGCTGACGATTGCCAGCTAGTCAAAGATATTGAAGCGCGTGCCGACATTATGAAACTGCCTGCCTATCAATTTCTGTTTGGTGACATGCTGGCTTTTGGTGTCTGTGTGCCCAAAAATGCAGAGCGTGGCTGGGACCTGATGCTGGCATCGGCCTTACAGGGCTTGCCAGAAGGGCTTGAACAGGTGGGGCGTTATTACCAGCAAGGTAAACTGGTGCAAAAAGATTTGGCTAAAGCCCAGCATTATTTGCACGAAGCAGGCGCAATGGGCAATTTGAATGCGCAAGTCAGGCTCGCCGAATTGTTTCTGGCAAATCATGGCAGCCCGGTCGACTATGAGACCGTTTATCGCTGGCTGCATCACTCTGTCACTGCTGATAAAGATATGCATGCGCGTATCGATCGTGCGCTCAAAGGTCTTGCCGAGCGGATGCCTGCCGCCGTCATTGCTCGGGCTAAGAAGCCACTTTGAATCATGTGTCTCGGCCGGTTTCGGTGGGTTTGTGACACTTTGCTGAAGTTTTCCGCAGTTTCAGTGAAAAATCTGCGCCACGCTGTTAAACTTGCCGCAGTTATTCAACGAAAGAGTCTCCATGACGATCAAAGATCCGCATCTTGCGCGTGAGCAAGAAAAATACGAAAACCCAATCCCGAGCCGGGAATTTATCCTCGAACACATCAAGCAACGGCAACAACCTGCCTACTTCGACGAACTAGCGGCAGAACTTCACCTAAGCGACGAAGAAGCATTATTCGCACTGAAAAAACGTTTGCGCGCAATGGAACGAGACGGCCAGTTGTTGTTTACCAAAACCAAACGCTATGGTCTGGTCGACGACCTGGATCTGGTCAAAGGCACTGTGCTTGGGCATCGCGAGGGTTTTGGCTTCCTGAAACTCGCCCAGGGCGGTCCTGACTGGTATATCCCTAATTTTGAAATGCAGCGCCTGTTACCGGGCGATGTGGTGTTGGCCAGTGCCGGTGAAATTAAAGGCAAAGACAAAGTCGAAGCACGGATAGTTCGGGTGCTGGAACCACGCAAAGAGCCTATTGTTGGCCGCTACTTCAAAGATTTTGCTCTGGCTGTGGTCGTTCCGGAAGATCCGCGTATTTCGCAGGATATTGTAATTCCGGTAGGTGATGAAAATGGCGCGCGGCATGGTCAAATTGTGCTGGCGGAAGTGACGGCACGTCCGTCGAAGCGCGTTAATGCGGTCGGTAAGGTGGTGGAAGTACTGGGTGAACATATGGCACCTGGTATGGAAATAGAAGTGGCTATCCGTAACCACAACATTCCACACACCTTTTCTGCTGCTGTTGAACAGCAGGTCAGCCAGTTTGGAGCCGAAGTTCCTGCCTCATCAAAAGCGGGTCGGGTTGACTTAACTGATATTGGTCTCATCACTATTGATGGTGAAGATGCCCGTGACTTTGACGATGCGGTGTATTGTGAACGTAAAGACGACGGCGGCTGGCATTTGTGGGTTGCGATTGCGGACGTTACAGCCTATGTCCAGCCGGATACTGCGCTGGACCGTGAAGCGTTGGACCGCGGCAACTCCGTCTATTTCCCGGACCACGTGGTCCCGATGCTGCCGGAAGCGTTATCCAATGGCTTATGTTCGCTGAATCCGCATGTGGACCGTCTGTGTTTTGTTGCCGATATGCATATCAACGCGCAAGGCAAGCTAGGCAGCTACCGTTTTTATGAAGCGGTTATGCATTCCAAAGCCCGGTTGACCTATAACAAGGTACATTCAATTCTGCAGGGCGATCCGGAGTTACGTCAGCAGTATGCCGAGAATCTGACCAATATCGACAATCTGAATTCGCTATATAAGCAAATGGCGAAGGTCCGTGCGGAACGGGGCGCTATCGAGTTTGAAACGGTTGAAACCCGCTTTATTTTTAACAGCCATCGTAAGATTGAGCAGATAGTGCCCATCCACCGCAACGAAGCACACAAAATTATCGAAGAATGTATGATTTTGGCGAACGTTGCTGCAGCGAAACTGGTGGAAAAAAATGAGACCGCGGCGCTGTATCGTGTCCATGAACAACCGGACGGTGACCGTTTTGCCAATTTTAAGCGCTTCCTGCTGGAGCTTGGTATCACGGCTGATTTGCCAGCAGAGCCGACACCACTGGAACTGACGCAGTTACTGGCGAAGATTGGCGACAGACCGGACAAAGAGTTGATTGAAACTACTTTGCTGCGTTCACTGAAACAAGCGGTCTACCAACCGGATAACCAAGGGCATTTTGGTCTGGCGCTGGAAGCTTATGCACACTTCACCTCACCGATCCGCCGTTACCCGGATTTACTGTTACACCGGGCTATTAAAGCCGTCTTGCACAAACAGGGCGAGCCGGTCACTGGTGCCCGTGGCTATAGCCACGAGCAAATGGTGCCGCTGGGTGAACAATGTTCGATGACTGAACGCCGGGCTGATGATGCAACCCGCGAAGTGTCCGACTGGCTCAAATGTGAGTACATGCAGGACCATTTAGGGTCAACTTTCCAGGGTGTTGTTGCAACCGTTACGAGCTTTGGCTTGTTTGTCCGGCTGGTAGATTTGTATATCGAAGGTCTGGTGCATGTGACGTCATTGCCAAATGACTACTATCACTTTGATACTGAACGGCAAATCTTGCTGGGTGAGCATAGTAAACAAAGCTATCGGATGGGCGATTTGCTGGAAGTCAAAGTACTGGCGGTCAATCTCGAAGCGCGCAAAATTGATTTGGGTGTCGTGACCACATTACAAAGCGGCAAAGGCTCAGCAAAAAAATTAGCTGCAGGCAGCGAGAGTAAGCCTCACAAAGGCCATTCTGGTAAAAAGGGCCGTGCAGTTGCAGATCCGACCCAAAGGCCCGGCAAAACCAAAGCCGGGCGGGGCGGGAGCAAGACAGGGGCCAAATCTGGAGCGAAAACCGGCGCTGGTGGTGCGAAGAAAGCCCCACGTCGCGGCAAGTAAATAGCTTCAAAAGACAGCGGGCTGAAATCAAACGCGATTTTTGCTACACTGCCGTCCATCCCATTGACCATTATTGGTCAACGACCACAACAGGCGCTTGAGCGCCTGTTGCACTTTGAGATCTCATATGAGCACAGATTTTATTTTTGGCCTGCACTCGGTCAACGCTTTTCTGGAACGTAATCCACAGGACGTTCTGGAGTTATTTGTTTTAAAAGACCGTGAAGACCAACGTATGACGCCGTTGATCCAGCAAGCCCGTAAGCTTGGGATCTCAGTACAGTTTTGCCAGCGCAAAACGCTGGATGAAAAAGTTGAAGGCGCACAGCACCAAGGCGTTGTTGCCAAAGCAAGATTATCTGATGCCGGTGATGAACATGATTTAAAACGGCTCCTCGACACGCAGTCGCAGCCGTTTTTGTTGATCCTCGATGGAATTACCGACCCGCATAACCTCGGCGCGATTTTACGTAGTGCAGATGCTGCGGGCGTGCATGCGGTTATAGCGCCGAAAGATCGGGCTGCGAAGCTGACCGCTGTCGTGCGGAAAGTTGCCTGCGGTGCTGCTGAAGCGGTGCCATTCATTGCGGTGACGAACCTTGCCCGCACCATTCGCGAATTAAAAGACGCCGGCGTCTGGGTATTGGGTGCGGCTGGTGAAACTGAAACGACGATATATCAGGCGAGCCTGAAAGGGCCGTTGGCGATCGCGATGGGTGCAGAAGGCGATGGCTTGCGTCGTCTGACCAAAGAGTTGTGTGACGGGTTGGTCAAAATCCCGATGTTTGGCGCGGTATCGAGCTTAAACGTGTCCGTTGCGACCGGGATTTGCTTATACGAAGCGGTACGCCAGCGCACAACCAGTTAAAACTTGAGATTGACCGGTAGTTTTCCGCCAAAGCGGATTAACTGCTTGTATTTCGGCCGATCGATCCGTAAAATACGCGACCTTCGACCTACATCCATGTTCCTTGCCTCTATGCGAGTCTGGTCGAGCTCACCCGAGGCTAATTAACCGTAAGGAGCTACCATGCGTCATTACGAAATCGTGTTTATGGTTCACCCTGATCAGAGTGAACAAGTCCCAGGTATGATCGAACGTTACACTGGTGCTATCAAAGAAGCTGGCGGTTCAATCCACCGTCTGGAAGACTGGGGCCGCCGTCAACTGGCTTACCCAATCGAAAAACTGCACAAAGCCCACTATGTTCTGTTGAACGTAGAAGCGCCACAAGCAGTGATCGATGAACTGGAAACTAACTTCCGCTACAACGATGCTGTGCTGCGTAATCTGATCATGCGCACTAACGGTGCTGTCACTGAGCCATCACCAATGGCAAAAGTACGTGAAGAACGTCGTGACCGTGCTCCACGTGATGCTGAAGAGCAGGTAGCAAACGACGAGTAATCTGATGGACAACTGTCTGGTCATTACTGGCGTCATTTGCCGTCAGCCCGACCGGAGCGAGAGTCCTGCCGGCGTCCCGCATCTGTACGTAGTGCTTGAGCACAAGTCGATGCAAGTGGAAGCAGGGTACAACAGAGCCAGTTACCTGCGCATTCATGTGGTGGTAACAGGCGAGTTGAGCAGACAAAGTCACAATTTGATGCAGGGTAGTGTGGTCAGGGTGCAAGGCTTTTTAAACCGGCATCAGACCCGGAGTGGTCAAGCGAAGCTTGTACTCCATGCCCAACAGATTGAAATTTTAAGTTAGGAGAAAGTTCATGGCCCGTTATTTCCGTCGCCGTAAATTCTGCCGTTTCTCTGCCGAAGGCGTGCAAGAGATCGACTACAAAGATACCGCTACTTTAAAAAATTATGTCACTGAAAGTGGCAAAATTGTTCCTAGC
>Ga0075154_10000703_pt1 | contig 26960 bp, 24 predicted proteins | sample JI71714BDNA_FD_70965 | JGI IMG/M metagenome (GOLD analysis project Ga0075154, IMG submission 70965) | Wastewater effluent complex algal communities from Wisconsin, to seasonally profile nutrient transformation and Carbon sequestration -... | ecosystem: Engineered > WWTP > Effluent > Algae...
GATGCTCATCCTGTGCTGGCCCGCCATCTGGCTCGCGAACAAAGCCGTAAGCGGTCAAGGGCACCTCTCGCAACGGTCCCATGTGTTCTTGATGAGCGGCATGGCCGAGAGCGGGCTCCTTCAACAGTGGTTGGCCGAACACTGCCCCGATGGGTCTTTGGCGATCTGTCAATTCAAGGACAGCATACCCACCACGAACAAGGCCTTCATGTGGAGCGAGCGCAGCCCGTTGCATTGGGGTGGAGGAGCCGATAAGGTCCGCGAGGAGTACACCACCATCATCCGTGCAACGCTGAAGGAACCACGATACCTCGCTTGGCATGTCAAGGCGAGTTTGTTCTCCACCGGGCGTCTGCTCGCGCTCTGGCATGTGGCCGATGAACTGGAAGGCGAATACTACCGCCAAGACTACAGCGCACCCTATGGCTCCATCGCCGGTCTTGTCGGGCACGAGCTCGACGACTTCCTCGCGAGCGAACAGAACACCGGGAGCGGTAAGCTGTGGATGCGCGTGATCGACCCCGTTTACGCGGTCCTACTTGGCAGCTCCATCCTGTTCGCCGTCCTCCTTCTTCTCCGAAGACCGGGGGGACCGCATGTCCTGCTCTGCCTCTTCACCGCGATCGCTACGATCCTCTTCGGTGCATGGGTCTGTGCAACATTGAGCACCGTGGATAGCCGCTTCATGGGCCGCACGGCATGGCTGTTACCGATGATGGCATCGCTCATCCTTTGGCGCATGCACGCCGAAAGGAGAACAGCGTGATCGGACCAGGCCGCATAGCGCCTGTTTGATTGGCACGACAAGCTCAACTCAAACCGCTCACCACGCCATTGTCATCGATGTCCATGCCTTCGCTCGCCGGGGTTTCGGGCAGGCCGGGCATGCGCATGATGCTGCCGAGCATGGGCACTACGAAGCCGGCACCAGCTGCGATCTCGATGTCCTTCACCGTGATCTCGAAGCCTTCGGGGGCAGCACGACGCGTAGGATCATCACTGAAGCTGTACTGTGTCTTCGCGATGCACACGGGCAGTTTCTCCAGGCCTAGGTTCTTGATGCGTCGCAACGCGACCTGCGCATCGGGACCGAAACTCACGCTGCTGGCGCGGTAGATCTCCTTCGCGATCTTCTCCACCTTCTGCTCGATCGAGAGATCCAGCTCATACAGCACCTTGAACTGGCTGGCACCGCTTTCCACCACGCGCAGCACCGCGTTGGCAAGATCCTTCATGCCTTCGCCCCCTTCCGCGAACCCGCGAGCCACCACGGCCTCGGCACCGCGCTCCTTACAATACTGCTGGATGAGTGCGATCTCCTCGGCGGAATCCGTCGGGAAATGATTGATCGCCACCACGGCCTTCACCCCGAACTTGGCCACGTTCTCGATGTGGCGTCCCAGGTTGGCCAAGCCCGCCTTCACGCGATCCAACGACGGATCATTCCACTCGCCTTTCTCGGCACCGCCGTGGTAACGCAACGCCCGCACCGTGGCCACGATCACAGCCGCACTGGGGTTCAGGCCAGCAGCGCGGCACTTGATGTCGAAGAACTTCTCCGCACCCAGGTCGGCTCCGAAACCGGCTTCGGTCACCACGTAGTCCGCGAGGCTCAGGCCCAATTTGGTGGCCAGCACGCTGTTCACGCCCTGTGCGATGTTGGCGAAAGGCCCGCCATGGATGATCGCCGGATTGCCCTCGAGCGTCTGCACCAGGTTCGGTTTGATGGCATCCTTCAGCAACAGGGCCATGGCGCCCTCGGCCTTCAGGTCGCGCGCATACACGTACTTCTTGTCCGGGTTGCGGCTATTGCCCACGAAGATGTTGCCCAAGCGCTTCTTCAGGTCCTCGTAACCGGTGGCGAGGCAGATGATCGCCATCACCTCGCTGGCAGCGGTGATGTTGAAGCCATCCTCGCGTGGGACGCCGTTGCCCGTACCACCAAGACCGATCACGATATCGCGCAGGGCCCTGTCGTTCATGTCGATCACGCGTTTCCACGCGATGGTGCGCGGATCGATCTGAAGGTTCTTCGTCTTGCTCTGCAGGTTGTTGTCGATCAACGCGGCGAGCAGGTTATTCGCCTTCTCGATGGCGCTGAAATCACCGGTGAAGTGCAGGTTGATATCCTCCATCGGCACCACTTGCGCATAACCGCCGCCCGCAGCACCGCCCTTCACGCCGAAGACCGGACCGAGCGAGGGTTCGCGCAACACCACCATCGCCTTCTTGCCCACCTTGTTCAAGCCTTCACAGAGCCCGATGCTGGTGGTGGTCTTGCCCTCGCCAGCGGGCGTCGGTGAGAGCGCCGTCACAAGGATCAGCTTGCTCTTCTTGATCCGGTCCTCGTTGATCAGGTCCAACGGGAGCTTCGCTTTGTACTTACCGTAGAGCTCAAGGTCATCCGGATCGATGCCGAGCTTTTCGCCGATGGCATTGATATGCTGCATGCGCGCCTGTTGCGCGATCTGGAGATCGGAAGGGAAGGACATGGGCGGGTTGGTTGTGTTCCTCCGACCGCATGGGAAGTCGGGAGGTGGGGCGAATTTGGGGAATGTTCCGTCAGCTGCGACGTAGACCCCACGTGCCCATCGGCGCCGCGCTTGGACCCGGTAGCTTTACGCCATGTCATTGACCAACTCCTACGCCGCACAAAGCGCTACCTCGCCCCTCACCCCTTGGACCTTCGAACGGCGCGCCGTGGGGCCGAACGATGTCAGCATCAAGATCCTCTACTGCGGCGTGTGCCACAGCGATATCCACACGGCACGCGGCGAATGGAACGGCACCAAGTACCCGATCGTACCGGGGCACGAGATCGTGGGAACCGTCACCGCGGTGGGTGCCGCTGTGAAGAATTGGAAGGTGGGCGACACCGTGGGCGTAGGCTGCATCGTGGACAGCTGCCGCGAATGCGCCTCCTGCAAAGAGGACCAGGAACAGTTCTGCGAGAACGGCATGACCGGCACCTACAACGGCATCGAACGCGGCACGGGCAACACCACGCAAGGGGGTTACTCGCAACACATCGTGGTGGACGAGAACTACGTGCTCCGCATCCCCTCGGGCATGCCGTTGGACCGCACAGCGCCGCTATTGTGCGCGGGCATCACCACCTATTCCCCGCTGCGGAAATACGGCGTGAAAGCCGGGATGAAAGTGGCCATCGTAGGGCTGGGCGGACTGGGCCACATGGGGGTGAAGATCGCCAAGGCCATGGGTGCACATGTCACTGTGGTGAGCCACAGCGACAAGAAGCGCGACGACGCCAAGCGCCTGGGTGCCGACGACTTCCTCAACACCGGTGAAGCCGGCGCGTTCCGGGCCAACGCCAAACGCTTCGACTTCATCCTCGACACCGTGTCCGCCGAGCACGATTACAACAGCTACCTGATGATGGTGAAGCGTGGCGGCACCATGGTGGTGGTGGGTATACCGCCTGCATCGCCGCTCAACCCGAGCCTGTTGGTGATGCAACAACGCTGCCTCGCCGGATCCTTGATCGGCGGCATCGCAGAGACCCAGGAGATGCTGGACTTCTGCGCAGAACATCAGGTGTTCAGCGACATCGAGGTGATCCCGGCCAGCTTGGTCAACGAAGCTTACGAGCGCATGCTGAAGAGCGACGTGCGCTACAGGTTCGTGATCGACAGTGCGACGTTGGGGTGAAGTGGACCTTTGCGGAGGTCGGTCTTGAGTTCTTCGAGGACGACTTCATCGTTCCACCTTCGCTGGACCGAAAAGGAACTTCTGGCTCCCGCTAGTCAGCGGTCACTTCATACCCCGCCGCCCGCAAATGCTCCCAGTACTCGGGGTAGCTCTTGTCCACCACATCGGGATCCTTGATGATGACACGCTCCAGAAGCAACGCGAGCGGTGCGATGGACAGGGCCATGCGGTGATCGATGTTCGGATCGAAGGGCAATGGCGCCTTATTGCTGATGCTGCCCCCTTGAATGAAGGTGCCACCCCGATGACCGGCGGTGCAACCGAGTGTCCGCAACACCTCCCCCACCGCTTGCAGGCGATCGGTCTCCTTCACCACCAGGTTATCCAAGCCGGTCAACGCTGCTTTGGCACCACGACCGGCCAGGGTGAAGGCCAGGGGCTGGAACAGATCCGGCACGTGGCGCAGGTTCAAGGGCGCTTCGGGCCAGGGTTCCGCTTCGGGCCGGTGCTTCAACGTGATGCCTTCCGCGGTCTCCGTGGACTCCACCCACGGTGCCCACAAGTGCATGGCCTCGCGATCGCCTTGTAGGGTACCTTTCTCCAGACCGCGCAACAACACGGTGGCCCCGGGATCCAAAGCCACCTGCTCGAACCAGAACGCGGCGCTGCTCCAGTCCTGCGGCACCTGATAGGTCGCACGTGCATAGCTGCCCGGTGGCACCACCACCCCATCCATCGTCAGGCTGGGGCGGATGCCGAAGTGATCGAGCATCTTCAACGTCATGCTCACGAAGGGTTCGCTCAGGCGCGTGCCGGTCCATTTCAGTTCGAGGCCCTTCTCCAGCATCGGTGCGATCAACACCAGGGCGCTGAGGTATTGGCTGCTGATGGGTGAATCGAAATGTACATGACCACCTTGGAGCTTGCGGCCACGGACGCGATAACCTTCATGTACCTGTTCGATATCAGCACCGAGCGTACGCAGGGCTACCACCAGATCGTCGTGCGGACGTTGCAGCAGACGCGGGATGCCGGTGAGTACGAACTCTTCCCCGGCTTGCACACTGGCCCATGCCAACAGGAAGCGGAAGGTGGTGCCGCCCGCGCCGCAATCCATGGTGTGTGGGCGATCGCGGAGCAGCTCGAACATCACCCGTGTATCGTCACCATCGCTGAGGTCGGACACCAAGGAAAGATCACCGAGCAATGAGGCGATGATGAGCGCGCGATTGCTCACGCTCTTGGAGCGCGGCAGATCCACGGTAGCATGGAGCGGATGGGAAGGCCTGCGGATGTTGAGCGCGGACATGGCACGAAGGTGCGATAGGTTGGGCCTCACCAACGATGTATCCGATCCAGCCTGTGAACAAGGGGCCATGGAATACACCGCCGCACTCGATCGCATACCGGATCGGGCGGAAGACCAGAACACCGAACTTCGCGCACCGGACCCGCCCTCATGGACCTGAAACGCCGCCTGCAGCTCTACCTCGTCGGACTCATCATCGGCGGCATCGCTGCGTATTTCTTCTACGGCGAGCGGCTCACTAACAGCGCGTGGACACCGCAGGAGAAGATCAAGCAACGGTTGCGCAGCACCTTGATCAAGGCTTCACCGGAAGCCGAAGCCGAGTTGCAGGCGCGCACGCTCGACCTCGGTCAGGTGCGGGCAGCGTTGGACAAAGCCACGATCGACCTGAAGAACACCAAGCGCACCGAAGACAGCTTGTACTACGCGGTGGATACGGAATTGAAAGACCGTAATGTGCGATTGATCGTCGTGGGCCTGCGCGATTTCGACCGCGACAGCACAGCCACGCTCTGGCGCATCGAAGCGCGTTGACCGTTACGCGGCGTAGCCCTGCGGCAAGGCTTGGTAATCCTGCTTCACCTCGTCATCGCTCATCACGGCGAAGGTGAACAGCCCCAAAGCCAGACCGAGCGGGATGCTGAGGCAATTGAAGGCCGCGATCACTTGGGAAGCCGAGCGGTTGCGGCGACGCGAGATCCAATAGCCGCTGGCGATGTTGAGCAAGCCCCAGACCTCCACGGCGATGAAGATCACCCAGCCGAAGGTCTGGAACAAGCGGCCGATGAAGCCCGGGGCCGCATCACCGCTCTCCTGCGCGATGAAGTCGCTGCTGAGGAAGAGGCCGAGACCGATGAACACCAGCGCCACGAACCCGCCCATACAAACGAACGCGCCGTAGATGTAGTGCAGAAAGCTCAGGGTGGAGATGTGCCGTTTCATCGTAGTAGGTGGTTGACCACACAACGTTACGGCACCATGGACATGAACGAGGCTCGATCCGGAAGAGCGGTGTGGGGGATGGACGAGTGGTGTTCACCGCCCCTCCTTCGCCCTTCTCTTCTGTTCCGCCTGGATCAGGCCCAGCTCCCGGCCGGTTTGCCCGCGTGCGCTGGTGTTCTCGTTCGCGCGGCGGATCAGGTAGGGCAGCACTTCGCGCACTGGTCCGTAAGGCACGTACTTGGCCACGTTGTAGCCGCCGGCGGCCATGTTGAAGCTGATGTTGTCACTCATGCCGAGCAGCTGCGCGAACCACACGCGCTTGTCATCGTGCGGTAGCCCGCGCTCGTTCAACAGGCGCGCCATGAGCAAGGTACTCTGCTCGTTGTGGGTGCCCACGCACACGGCGAAGCGGTCGAGGTGTTCCGCGCAGAAGCGCAAGGCATCGTCGTAGTCGCGGTCCACGGCGGCTTTGTTGGCGTGGATGGGATCGCGGTAGCCCTTCTCCTCGGCCCGTGCCCGCTCCTTCTCCATGTAGGCTCCACGCACGAGCTTCACCCCGATGTGGTAGTTGCCCGCGACGGCTTTGGCGTGGCTGGCTTTCACGAAGGCCAGGCGATCGTGGCGGTAGAGCTGGATGGTGTTGAACACGATGGCCTTGTCGCGGTTGAACCGGGCCATCATGGTATCGGCCATGTCGTCGATGGCCGGTTGCATCCAACTCTCTTCCGCATCAATGAGCACGGGAATGCCCGCCTTCGCGGCTGCGCCGCAGATGCGTTCCATGCGGCTGAGCACCAAGGTCCATTCGCGGCGGTCATCGTCGGTCAAGGTCTTGCCATCGCTCACATCGGTGAGTAGCTGCACGGGCGAGATGCCGCTGGGCTTGAATACGCAGAACGGGATGTCCGTGCGCTGTTGCGCGGCCGCGATGGTGCGCAGGATCTCGGCGGTGGTGTGGTCCAGCGCTTCGTCGTCCTCCTGCCCTTCCACGCTATGGTCCAGGATGGTGCCCACGCCGCTTTTCCCTAAACGTGCAGCGGTCTTCAGGCTTTCTTCGATGGTCTCGCCGCCGCAGAACTGCTTGAAGATGGTGGCCTTGATGAGGCCCTTCACCGGCAGGTGCGCGGCCAGGGCGAAGCGGCTGAGGCTGCTGCCGACCTTGGTGAGCGTGGGGTTGCCGATGATGCGGAAGAGCCACTGCGCCTGCCAGAGGTCGCGGTCGCTCATGGGGGCGAAGGCGGTACGGGTATCGCCCAGGTCGGGCAGGGAAATGCGCGCGGGAGCGGGGGTGGGTTGCACGGGAAGGGCGATCCTTCGTTCCTTTGGTATGCGGCGAAGGCCGTCAAAAGTAGCAATGGCCGCAGCGCCCATGGAGGTGACGGAGATCAGTGCAGGGCGGCACCCGGTGGTGCTGGGCCGCGATGCCCTGCGCGCGCTGGACCGCAAATTGGGTCAGGAGGACTACAGCGCGGCCTTCATCCTGGGCGACGAGAACACCTTGCGGCACTGCCTTCCGGAACTGCTGGCGCAGGTGCCCCGGCTGCGCGAAGCCCGCACCCTGCTGGTGCCCCCGGGCGAACGCTCGAAGGACCTGGCGGTGAGCACCGACATCTGGCGCCACCTGGCCGAGGAGGCCGCCGACCGCCATGCCTTGCTGGTGTGCCTGGGCGGCGGGGTGGTCACCGACCTGGGCGGCTTCGTGGCGGGTACCTACAAACGCGGCATCCGGTGCGTACACGTGCCCACCTCGTTGATGGGCATGGTGGATGCAGCGATCGGCGGCAAGACCGGCGTGGACCTGGTGGGCCTGAAGAACATGGTGGGCGTGTTCCACGATCCGTTGGCTGTTTACGTACACCTCCCCTTCCTGAAGAGCCTCGGCAAACGCGAGCTGCTGAACGGGCTGGCGGAGATGATCAAGCACGGCCTGGTGCGCGACGCGCAGCTGTGGACGGACATCAGCGGCGCCACTTTGCACGATATCGATGCGCTCACGCCGCTGGTGGAGCGCTCGGCCACGGTGAAGGCCGAGGTGGTGAAGGCCGATCCGCGTGAGGAAGGTTTGCGTAAGGTGCTCAACTTCGGACATACCATCGGGCACGGAATCGAAGCGCATTCGTGGGAAAGCCCGCAGCGCATGCTGTTGCACGGCGAAGCGGTGGCCATCGGCATGGTGTGCGAAGCCTGGCTTAGCTGGCGCATGGACTTACTGACCCGCGAGGACTACGACCGCATCACGGAACAACTGCTGGCGCTCTACAAGCCCTACCAGTTCGACAGCGCGGACAACCACCGGCTGATCGAGCTGATGCGCAACGACAAGAAGAACAGCGCCGGGCAATTCCGGTTCACCCTGCTCACGGGCATCGGCCAAGCGAAGGTGGATGTACACGTGACCGCCGCCCAAGTGCAAGAGGCCTTGGAGCACTATCGCTTGTTGGTGCGGTAAGAAGATCCGCGCAGCGAGAAGCTCTGCGATCAGAAAGCAGCCAGCAGGATATCGAGGTCCTTGTAGGGCAGCTTGAAGGCTTCGCCGAGGATGGGGCTGGTGAGCGAGCCGTTGTAGAGGTACACGCCGTGGCGCAGGCCCAGGTCCGTCTTGATCAGGTCTTCGAAGCCGCCCACTTCGCCCATGCTGCCAAAGAGCGGACCGAAGATGTTGCTGAGCGCGGTGCTGGCCGTGCGCGGCACGCGGCTGGCGATGTTGGGCACGCAGTAGTGCACCACGCCGTAGCGTTTGTATACCGGGTCAGTATGCGTGGTCACCTCGCTCGTCTCGAAACAGCCGCCGCGGTCGATGCTCACATCCACGATCACGCTGCCGTTCTTCATCTCCTTCACCATCTCCTCGGTCACCACCATGGGTGTGCGGCCGCGTTCGGGGCGCAGGGCACCGATGGCCACATCCGCGTTGCGCAAGGCCTTGCGCAGTTCCGCCGGTTGGATCACGTTGGTCCACAGGCGCTGGCTGAGGTCGCCTTGCAGACGGCGCAGACGGTAGATGCTCTTGTCGAAGACCTTCACGCTGGCGCCAAGGCCCAGTGCAGCGCGCGTGGCGAACTCGCCCACGGTCCCGGCACCGATGATCACCACTTCGCTGGGCTCCACCCCGCTGATGCCTCCGAGCATGAGGCCCTGACCACCCTTGTCGGCGCTGAGATATTCGCTGGCCACCTGGATGGAGGTGTTCCCGGCGATCTCGCCCATGGCGCGGATGATGGGGTAGATCCCTTCGCGGTCCTTGATGAAGTCCCAGGCCACGGCCGTCATGCGCTTCTCCATCATGCGCTTGAGGGTGTCCTTCGGCTGCACGGTGAGTTGCAAGGCGGAGACGAGGATCTGCTTGTGGCGCAGCATCTCGATCTCGCCATGCGTGGGTGGTGCCACCTTCAGGATCAGGTCGGCCTTGAAGACCTGCTCGGGGCTGTCCACCACCATGGCCCCGGCCTCGCTGTAATCGCTGTCCTGGAACTGCGCGGGGGTACCGGCTCCGCGTTCGATCACCACTTCGTGGCCACGCCCCACGAGCACGGCAACAGCCGATGGCGTCAGGGGAACGCGGTGTTCCTGGAAGGTGATCTCCTTGGGGATCCCGATGAACAAACTCTTCTTTCGGCGGCCCACCTCCATCAACTGTTCCTGGGGTGCCATGGCCACTTCGCGGGCCAGTTGTTTCAGCAGTTCGCTCGATGGGCTCATGGGAAGGCCGGGCAGGCGGCAACGGAGCGGAAAGATACGTTTCGGAGGGAGAGTAGGGAGTTCGAGTCGTTAGTAGTGGATAGTCGATAGTGGGTAGTGGGTTGGGGGTAGTGGGTAGTGGGTTGGGGGTAGTGGGTTGGGGGTTGGGGGTTGGGGTCAGTAGCTCGCTTCATGCCTGCGCGGCGTACCGAACGGTGGACTAAATGCCGATCCCTAACGACTTCCCGTTGTCAGTTCGATCGTCCGCACACCATTGGCGGCCGCGGTGATGCGCACCAGCAGGGCGTCCGGAGGGAGACGGCCTCCCGCCAGCTCGGGCCATTCGATGAAGCAGAAGTGGCCACTGTCCAGGTACTCGTCGAAGCCGATACCGTCGAGCTCCTCTTCGGCCTTCAACCGGTACAGGTCGAAGTGGTAAAGCGGATCGCCGCTACCGGTCCTGTATTCGTTCACGATGGCGAAGCTGGGGCTGCTGGTATGGTCGGCCACACCGAGCGCCGCACACAGCGCCTTGATCAACGTGGTCTTGCCCGCGCCCAGGTCACCGGTGAAGGCGAAGACTCGCGCTTCCGCATGGCTTTGCAGGATGAAGCGGGCGACCTCTTCGGCGTCGGAGGGTTTGCGCAGGGTGATGGTGGCGAGCACGAAGGCAAAGATCAGTGGATCAGATGATCAGAAAATGCATCTACGCTGAGCCGGTGACCAGGTCGGTCAGAAGATATCCCTCACCAGTTTCCTAGCGATCGTGGCATCATAGCCTCTTATCTGTTGAAGCCCTCGATCAAGGGTGTCACACGGATCAAGCTTGGACAAGTAGATACCTCGCCGATCCATACCAGCAGCGAAATACTCTTTGATGTAGACCTCGTCCAAATGGCCGCGCACGTTGAAGTGGACCCATACCATCGGAAATGTCAGAAAAGGCACGAACCTGATCAAAGGCTTTCGTGTGTAAGTCCAGGTGGTCCGCTCGGGTTGCCAACAGATCTGTTCCGGGTTGCACTGGCAAAAGAACTTATAGTCCCTGCGCACCTCTTCCTGAAGGGGTTCTCCGAGCAAAACGCGCACTTCATCCTTGGTCATCCCTGGCTTGAGAGCAAGGAGATCGTCAGCATCCAGCCTGAAACGACTACCGAACCAGTCCCATGCAAGGGCGATGGCCAGTACTGCAACGACGGACAGCTTCCCTCTCGTCATGCAGCCATCATCTGATCATCTCATTTTCTGATCTTCTGGTCCGCCCTCACCTCGGCTTTAGCACCGCCCACGGCACCAACATCTCTTCCAACGAGATACCACCGTGCTGGAACGTGTGTCGGTAGTAGGTGACGAAGTGGTTGTAGTTGTTGGGGTACACGAAGAAGCGGTCGCTCTTGGCGAAGATGTACACGGTGCTCACGTTGGCGCGCGGCAGGAAGGCTTGTGCGGGGTCCTTCACTACCAGAACATCGCGGTTCTCGTAGGTGAGGTTGCGGCCGTGCTTGTAGCGTAGGTTGGTGTTGGTGTTGCGGTCGCCCACCACCTTGCTGGGTTCGCCCACGCGGATGGTGCCGTGGTCCGTGGTGATCACCAACCGACCGCCGCGCTCGGCGATGCCTTTGAGGATGTCGAAGAGCGGGCTGTGCTCGAACCAGCTCTTGGTGAGGCTGCGGTAGGCGGCATCGTCGTCGGCCAGCTCGCGGATCACCTCCATCTCGGTGCGGGCATGGCTCAGCATGTCCACGAAGTTGTAAACGATCACGTTGAGCGGATTGCCCATGAGGTTGTCCAAGCTGTCGGCGAGTTTCTTGCCAGCGTTCAGGTTGAGGATCTTGTGGTAGCTGAACTTCACGTCCTTGCCCAGGCGCTTCAGCTGCCCGGCGATGAACTCGTCCTCGTTGGCGTTCTTGCTGCCCTCCTCGTCCTCGCTGATCCACTTGCCGGGGAAGCGCTTCTCGATCTCGCTGGGCATCATGCCGGCGAAAAGGGCGTTGCGCGCGTATTGCGTGGCTGTGGGCAGGATGCTGTAGAAGAGCCCCTCCTCCTCCACGCGATAGAACTGGCTGATCAGCGGCTCCAGGATGCGCCATTGGTCCAAGCGCAGGTTGTCGATGAGCACCATGAACACGGGCGGGCCGTCGGCTTTGATCAGCGGGGCCACCTTGGCCTTGAAGAGCTGGTGCGATTGCAGCGGCAGGTCGTTGCCCTTGCCGTTCACCCAGTCGATGTAGTTGTCCGCCACGAAGCGGCTGAAGAGCTCGTTGGCCTCGTTCCACTGCGAGCGCAGGATCTCCGACATGCCCTGGTCGCTGCTCTGGCCCAGCTCCAGCTCCCAGCGCACGAGTTCGGCGTAGAGCTCCTTCCAGGTCTCGGAGGTGTGGCGGTCGCCCAGGCGCATGCCCAGTTGACGGAACTGCTGCTGGTAGTCGCTGGTGGTCTTCTCGCTCACCAGGCGTTTGCCTTCGAGGTTCTTCTTCAGCGAGAGCAGGATCTGGTTCGGGTTCACCGGCTTGATCAGGTAGTCGCTGATCTTGCCGCCGATGGCGCCCTCCATGATGCTCTCCTCTTCGCTCTTCGTGATCATCACGATGGGTACGGCAGGGCGGTCCAATTTGATGCGCGAGAGCGTTTCGAGCCCGCTGAGGCCGGGCATGTTCTCATCCAGGAAGATGATGTCGTACTCCTTGGCCTTGGCCTTCTCCACGGCATCGAGGCCGTTGTTCACCGTATCCACGGAATAGCCCTTCTGTTGCAGGAAGAGCACGTGCGGGCGCAGCAGATCGATCTCGTCGTCGGCCCAGAGGATGTTCGCGGTCATGGAAGCTATGTTGACGCCGGTGGGCGCAAGCGGTTCGGTTCGAGTGAATGCCATACAGGGTCAACGCCGGGTGCGGTGTGGTATTGCCCTGTACTTTCGGGGCGTGAAGGTACTGGGTAGGAGGTGTGAAGTGGGAAGGGTGAAGGGTGAGGTGTGAAGTAGGTAGCTATAGTGACGCGATCGCATGAAGATCCTGAACGACCCCATCTACGGTTTCATCAGTGTGCCGCATCCGGTGGTGCAGCGGTTGATGGACCATCCATGGTTCCAGCGGTTGCGCTACATCAAGCAGCTGGGCCTGGGGCACCTCGTGTATCCGGGCGCCCTGCACACGCGTTTCCACCACGCGCTGGGCGCCATGCACCTGATGGGCGAAGCCATTGCCACCTTGCGCGGCAAAGGGCACGCGATCACCGAAGAAGAGGCCCTCGGTGCGCGCATCGCGATCCTCCTGCACGATGTGGGGCACGGGCCCTTCAGCCATGCCTTGGAACATAGCCTGGTGGAAGGCATCAGCCACGAGGACGTGAGCGCCTTGGTGATGGATGCGTTGAACATCGATTTCGGCGGGGCACTGGACCTTGGCATCCGCATCTTCCGCGACCAATACCCCAAACGCTACCTGCACCAGCTGGTGAGCGGCCAACTGGATGTGGACCGCATCGACTACCTCAACCGCGACAGTTTCTACACCGGCGTGAGCGAAGGGGTGATCGGCGGCGAGCGCATCATCAAGATGTTGCAGGTGGTGGACGACCCCGATGGTTCCGGCCTGCACAGCAAATTGGTGGTGGAGGAGAAGGCCATCTACAGCATCGAGAAATTCCTCGTGGCGCGGCGCCTGATGTACTGGCAGGTGTACCTGCACAAGACGGTGGTGGCCTGCGAGATGATGTTGGTGGAAACACTTCGCCGTGCGAAAATGCTGGCGCTGCAAGGCACCGGCGTCTTCGCTTCGCCCGCGCTGTTGCAATTCCTTACCGCAAGGCACGACCGCGCCTCATTCCGCGATCCGGCCATCCTGGGCGATTTCCTGAAGCTCGACGACCACGACGTGATGGGTGCGGTGAAGGTCTGGTGCGACCATCCGGACAAGGTGCTGGCGCAGCTGGCCACGGACCTCGTACACCGCCGCAACCTGCGCATCAAATTGCAGAACATCCCGTGGGATGACACACGCATCGCCGAGTTGCGCGAGAAGGTGGCCGCACAGCTGGGCATCCCGTTGGCCGATGCCGCCCACTTCGTGATCACCGGCAACATCGTGAACAACGCTTACGACCCGGCGAAGGACCGCATCGAACTGCTATACAAGGATGGCAGCACGCGCGACATCGCCGAAGCCAGCGACAACCTCGGCATCCAAGCCTTGGCGCGCCCGGTGACCAAGTGGTACTTGGCGTGGCCGCGGTGGTTGGCGTAGAACTTAGGCGCTCAAATGCCCATCCTCAACACCAAAGAAGTTGCGCACGCATACGAGCAAGTGCGCAACCTGATCATCCTAGCGTTCCGAGGAGCGTCATTGGCGAATACGATCTTTCTCCTATCGCTTCCGCTGATGTACTTCTGGCCAGACATCATTGCGGTTGGATACCTAACTTTCTACTACCTGATCTGGATAGTTCTCCCAGCAGCAAGCGTGCTACTGAGCATCGCGTTGTATCGAAGATGGCATGGTCTGGAGATAAGAACGTATCTAGCCAACGAGTTCAAATATGGAGGAAGAGCACTGATGTGGTACGTCATATCCATTGTTGCCCTACTGCTTATTTCACAGCTCAGATAGCCGTTCCCCCACAGCTAGTCTCGTTAGTTGTCATAGCACCAGCTGATGATTCAATGGACGTCACTCCACACCAGCGACAACCTCGGCATCCACGCCTTAGCGCGCCCGGTGACCAAGTGGTACCTGGCTTGGCCGCGGTGGTTGGCGGTGTGAGGCGCGCACGCCACACCCCCGGTCAGCAACTCCCCAAGAGCCAGTACACGATCAGGAATACGATGACAGTGCCGAAACAGCCACCGCCCCATTTGTAGGCTGCAGCACCGGCCAAAAGGCCGCGAAGTGGGTTGTTCATGGGAGGTCTGGGTTGAAGTTCGTGGAGCTAGCCCGAGCAAGGGATGTACCGTTGGCCACCACCGCAACAACAAGGTAGGCACCCGACGATCCCCGGGCGGATCCCCCCGCCTACATTTGCCACCACACGAACGACCCATGCCCAAGATCCTCAAAGGCCTTCTCATCGGAGGCGCCCTGCTCGCCGTGATCGGTTACTTCGGTTTCGGCTACATGAAGTCGCAGACCAAGAAAGCCAGCCCGGAGGTGGTGAACACCTTCACCGTGGGCGACGCCACCATCGCCGTGGACTACAGCCGGCCCAGCAAGAAAGGCCGGGTGATATTCGGTGAACTCGTGCCCTTCGGCAAAGTGTGGCGCACTGGTGCGAACGAAGCCACCACCTTCGAAGTGGATAAGGATATCCGCGTGGGCGGGCTGCCCTTGCCGGCGGGCAAGTACACCTTGTGGACCATCCCCCAAGCCAACTCATGGACGGTGATCTTCAACAGCAAGAATTACTCCTGGGGCGTGACCTACGGCGGCGAGGCGCAACGCGATGCCACGGCCGATGTGGCCACGGTGGAAGTGCCTGTGCAGAACCTGCCCGCCGTGGTGGAGCAGTTCACCATCGACGTGAGCGGCGCACCACCCGCGCTGAACCTGCAGTGGGACCAGACCGGCGTGAGCGTCCCCATCACGCGCTGATCACGCTGCACCGGCCAGTCCTCTCCCACCATGCAATTCACCGCCGAACAGATCGCCGACCTGCTTGAAGGTGTGGTGGACGGCGACCCGCAGGTGCTGGTGAGCGACCTGGCCAAGATCGAAGAGGCCCGCAGCGGCACCCTCACCTTCCTCGCCAACCCGCGTTACACGGAATACATCTACACCACGAAGGCCACCATCGCCATCGTGAACGAGGATTTCCAGGCGGGGCGTGCCATACCGAAGACGCTCACGCTCATCCGGGTGAAGGATGCGCGCATGGCCTTCACGCAACTGCTGGAGCGCAATGCCGAGCTGCAGTACGAGAAGAAAGGCATCGAACAGCCCAGCTTCGTGAGCCCGCGGGCCAAGCTCGGCAAGAACGTGTACATCGGCGCCTTCTGCTACGTGGGCGACGACGTGGAACTGGGCGATGGCGTGAAGGTCTTCCCCAACAGCTACATCGGCGACCGCTGCCGCATCGGCGCTGGCACACGCATCCACGCCGGGGTGAAGATCTACCACCAGACCCAGATGGGTGCGCAATGCGTGATCCACAGCGGCGCGGTGATCGGGGCCGACGGTTTCGGCTTCGTGCCGCGTGCTGATGGCGTGTACGAGAAGATGCCGCAAGTGGGCAACGTGATCCTGGAAGACCAGGTGGAGATCGGCGCCAACACCACGGTGGACCGCGCCACCATCGGGCACACCATCATCCGCACGGGCACCAAGTTGGATAACCTGGTGCAAGTGGGGCACAACGCGGAGATCGGCCGGCACAATGTGGTGGTATCGCAGGCCGGCATCGCGGGCAGCACCCGCATCGGCGACCACAACCAGATCGGCGGGCAGGTGGGCATAGCAGGACACCTCGTCATCGGCGACCGTGTGCGCATCGCGGCGCAGAGCGGCATCGGCAGCAACATCGGCGACGGGGAAACGGTGCAGGGATCACCCGCCTTCAAGAAGAGCCTGCACGACCGCAGCTTCGTGGTGTACCGCAATCTACCCGACCTCAAACGGCGCATCGACGGATTGGAAAAGGAACTGGCCGAACTGCGCGCCCACCTGAACAACGCCACGCGCAAGTAGTCGGTACACCCCGGAGTTCTACCTTCGCCGTGCACGTTCCCGGGGTACCACTCAAGCTCCCCTCGGAACATCTGGCATGAGCGACTTCCAGCACACCCTCAAAGGCAGCGCCACCCTCAAAGGCGTGGGCCTGCACACCGGCGTACCGGTCACCCTCACCCTGCGGCCCGCCCCCGTCGGCCATGGCTACAAATTCCAGCGCACCGATCTGGAAGGCGAACCCATCATCGATGCCGACGCCGACCTGGTGGTGAGCACCGAGCGCGGCACCACCTTGGGCAAAGGCAACGTCACGGTGAACACCACCGAGCATGTGCTGAGCGCCTTGTACGCCTTGGAGGTCGACAACTGCCTCATACAGGTGAGCGGCCCGGAGATGCCCATCATGGACGGCAGCGCCCTGCCCTTCGTACACGCCATCGAAAGCGTGGGCTTGGAACAGCAGGATGCGAAGCGGAACTGGTTCGTGCTGAAGGAGCCCATCTGGTTCGAGACCCAGGAGCGCGGCACCGAAATGCTCGGTGTGCCCACGCCGGGTGGTGAGTTCCGCCTGACGGTGATGGTGGATTACAATAGCCCCGTACTCGGCACCCAGCATGCGAGCATGTACCGCGCCGAGGAGTTCAAGGCCGAGATCGCACCCTGCCGCACCTTTGTGTTCCTGCGCGAACTGGAGCAGCTGGCCAAAGCCGGCTTGATAAAGGGCGGCGACCTCAACAACGCCATCGTGCTCGAAGACCGCGAAGGCACCACCAAGGAACAGTTGAAGGACCTGGCCAAGGCCTTGGGTCGGGAGTACCAAGAGGTGGAGATCCGCCGCAACGGCGTGCTCAACACCACGGACCTGAAGTTCTTCAACGAGCCCGCACGCCACAAGCTGCTGGACATCGTGGGCGACCTCGCCTTGGTGGGCAGGCCGATCAAAGGGCACATCCTCGCGGCGCGTCCGGGCCACTTCGGCAACACCAGCTTCGCCAAGCGCATCAAGGAGCGTATCCGCGAAGAAGAGAAGAACCCGGTGGCGTATGTGGACCTTACCAAGCCACCCTTGTTCGACATTCAGGACATCGAGAAGATGTTGCCGCACCGCTATCCGTTCCTGCTCGTGGACAAGATCATGAGCATGGATGATAACAGCATCATCGGCGTGAAGAACGTGACGATGAACGAGCCGCACTTCACCGGCCACTTCCCGGGGAACCCGGTGATGCCGGGCGTGCTGCAGGTGGAAGCCATGGCGCAAGTGGGCGGCATCTTCGCGTTGAGCAAGGTGCCCGATCCGGAGAACTACACCACCTACTTCCTCAAGACCGACGGCATCCGCTACCGCCGCAAGGTGATCCCGGGCGACACGCTCGTGTTCCGGCTGGAGCTCATCACTCCGATACGCCGTGGCATCGTACACATGCGCGGCGTGGGTTATGTGAACGGCGTCCCCGCGGTGGAAGCCGAGATGTTGGCGCAGATCGCACGCGACAAAGTGGTGGCCGAGAAGACCGAAGCCCAAACCCCTGCGCCGAAAGCCTCGGCGATCAACGGATGAGCATCTCCAAACTCGCCTACGTACACCCCGATGCCAAACTGGGGAAGGACGTGACCGTTGAACCCTTTGCCAGCATCTATGGTGATGTGGTGGTGGGTGATGGCACTTGGATCGGCCCCAACGCGGTACTGATGGACGGTGCACGCGTGGGCAGCCGCTGCCGCATCTTCCCGGGAGCGGTGATCAGTGCGATCCCGCAAGACCTGAAATTCGCCGGTGAGCGGACCACCGCCGAAGTGGGCGACGGCACCACCATCCGCGAATGCGTCACCATCAACCGCGGCACGGCGGATCGGGAGAAGACGGCCGTGGGCAGCAACTGCCTGTTGATGGCGTACGTGCACCTGGCCCACGACTGCATCCTGGGCAATAACATCGTCATCGCCAACAGCGTCAACCTGGCGGGCCACGTCACCATCGACGACTGGGCCATCCTCGAAGGCAACGTGGCGGTGCAGCAGTTCATCCATATCGGTGCGCATAGCTTCATCGCTGGGGCTTCCTTGGTGCGCAAAAACGTGCCGCCCTTCGTGAAAGCCGCGCGTGAACCCTTGAGCTACGTGGGCGTGAACGTGGTGGGCTTGCGTCGCCGGGGTTATGCCGATGACGCCATCGCCCGCATCGAGGACATCTACCGCGAGATCTTCGTACGCAACAACAACGTGGAGCGCGCCGTGCAGAACGTGATGCAAACGTTGCCCCGTAGCCCCGAGCGCGGCGTGATCCTCGACTTCATCAACAACAGTCCGAAGGGCATCATGCGCGGGCTTGCGGAGTAGATGAAGGTCACCCTCCACCAGGTCGCCAAGCACTTCGGTCGCGAAGTCGTGTTCGAAGGTGTGGGCCTTACCCTGGCCAGCGGCAGCCGCACGGCGCTACTCGGCCCCAACGGCAGCGGCAAGAGCACCTTATTGCAAGTGATCGGTGGTGCCATCATCCCCACGCAGGGCCACATCGAACACCATTTGGATGATCGGCCGGTGCCGCAGGAGGAGGTGTACAAACACGTGGCCATCGCCGCACCGTACCTCGGACTTTACGAGGAGCTGAGCCTTACCCAAGCCATCGACTTCCATGCGCGGTTCAAACCGTTCATGCCAGGCTTAGGCGTGAAGGATGTGGCCCGCATCGCCTATCTCGACCATGCCCTGGAGAAACCCGTGCTGCACTTCAGCAGCGGCATGAAACAACGGTTGAAGCTGGCCTTGGCCATCCTCAGCGACACGCCCTTATTGCTGCTGGATGAACCCGCCAGCAATCTCGACGCCGAAGCCATCGCCTGGTACCGCTCCTTGCTGCGCGACCATTTGGGGCAGCGCACGGTGGTGGTGGCCAGCAACCGGCAGTTGCAGGAGCACGATGTGTGTACGGCCGCCATCGAGATCGGGGACTACAAGCCGCGCGGCCGGTAATCCTGCTTACGAGCGCTGTCCGGTCAAGTACGCCTCTTGTACCGCACCGTGCTCCCGGCCATGCCCGCTTCGGCACAAAACCCTATTTTCGCGGCCTCCAAAACCACCCGGGCACAGGGCCAAGGTGGTCGATCTCAAGAACTCCCCTCCTCATGGCCAGCACAGCTGACGTAAACATCGGTTCCTACATCCGCTTCAACAACGACATCTGCCAGATCATGGAATGGCAGCACCGTACGCCGGGCAACCTGCGCGCCTTCTACCAGGGCAAGATGCGCAACCTGCGCAACGGCAAGCTGAACGAACACCGCTGGCGCAGTGGCGAGACCATGGAAGTGCTGCGCGTGGAGATCCACGAACTGCAATACCTCTACCGCGAAGGGGACAACCTGGTGTGCATGGACCAGAGCAGCTTCGAGCAGAAATACGTGCCAGCCGAACTCTTCGGCGATGCCATGCGCTTCATGAAGGAAGAGATGGTGGTGCAAGTGGGCTTCGAGAGCGAAGTGGCCATCTTCGCCCGTCCGCCGAAAGTGGTGGAACTGGAGGTGACCTACACCGAGCATGCCGTGAAGGGCGATACCAGCAACAAGGTGATGAAGGCCGCGACCCTCGCCGGTGGCGCCGAGATCAGTGTACCCAGCTTCGTGGATATCGGCACCATCGTGCGGGTGGACACCGAGACCGGTGAGTACATGGACCGCGTGAAGAAATAAGCGGTCGTTAAGAATAGAACGGAAGCCCTTCCGCCATCCGGTGGAGGGGCTTCTTCGTTGGGCGACCATCGAGAAGCAGCATCAATGCCCTTCCCGGCGTCTGGACGTTGATCGGATCGGGCGGATCGCTTTACCTTAATGGCATGAAAGTTCCACTAGCTGCTGCGTTCATCCTTGGGACCGCACTGGGAACGGCGCAGTCCTGGTGTGCACCGGGAGCCAGGTGGCACCATGAATACCCATATACATCCTCGGGCGATCACGGCTACGTGGAGACAAGCTACACGGGCCATGTTCTGTTCGCCGACTCTGTGTGCGAAGCTTTCACCATCATCGAACATGGCTGGAGCGATCAGACCAACACGCCCTGGCAAGGCGGACCGTTCTTGCTGCACACCTACACAGCTCCCGATGGATCAGTGTACAGTTGGGACGGATCGGCGTTCGACACCTTGTTCCACTTCACCGCCGTGCCGGGGGATCATTGGAACTTCCCAACCACTTGGTGGGAAGAGGGAACACGCATCACCGTGACGGATACCGGGCATACCACCCTTGGGGGTCTATCGCTACGGTTCCTGGCCATCGAAGCCACACTGGAGGACATCGTGGTCGTAGTCGATACGATCTTCGAACGCATCGGACCCATTCAACTGTTCCTCGATGTTCAACTATCCCATTATTGGCTGATCGACGGTGGGTATGGTGCTTTGCGCTGTTACGCCGATGAGGATATGGAACTGATCCGAGTGGCAGGGCCTTGTGAGATCGCACTCGGTCTGGAAGAGGCAAGGAAAGTTGGAACGTTCGCGATCTACCCCAACCCTGCAAGCACCTTTGTGGTCTTGGAAGTGGATCTGGCTGCCGAACCCATGAACGCCGCGATCGTGATCCAAGACATCACTGGCCGTGTGCTGAAGCAATTGATCGTGGCTTCCGAACAACAGCAACTCGTGCTGGATAGCCGGGAGTTCGCACCAGGTACCTACAACGTGGTCCTGACCAACCACGATTCAACACAACTCACCAAAAATCTGGTCATACGCCAATGAGCATCAGCCGCATCATGCGGCTACTTGCCTTGTTGGTCACACTACACGTGGCCCAAGTCACCTGGCCGCAAGCTCCATTCGATCTGGACCTGTCATTCAGGACTGGATTGAACGTCAGGTACGTGAGTTCGATAGCCGAATTTTCCAACGGCGATGTACTACTATCTGGGGTGTTACGCTGGCCCGGTGATCAATTCGACAGAGGGTATGTCCGTGTGACAGCATCCGGCGATCGCGTTCTACCCTTCCCGGATTTCGCCCCTGACGGTGGACGCATCACACCTTGGAATTCACGTTACTATATTGGCAATGGAGCAGGAGTCAGGAGGATCTTCGAGGATGGGACTGTGGATACCGGATACATCCTGACCAGCGCTGGCCCATACGTGTTCGCCCTCCAAGGCGGAGACTACCACGTGTACCCCGATGGGCGCGTATTGATGAGCGGTGCCCATGTGCTCTCCGACAGTATCCGGGGGTTCGAGGGTCTCTACAGCCTGATCTGGTTCACCAACACCGGCTACTTGGATACCACCCGTACGCATCGCCTTTGCAATGGCGTGATCTATGCCATCGAAGAACAGCCCGATGGCAAGTTCCTCTGCACCGGAACCATGACCACCTACGAAGGGCAACCGGTGAACACCGTCTTCCGCGTGTGGGCCGATGGAACCTTGGACACCACCTTCGAGGCGCCCTTGCAATGGTATGGTGGGGCTAGGGACTACCTTACCCTCCCGGATGGCCGCATTCTTGTTGCAGGTCCATTGAAGCTACAAGGTTCGGATCAAGTACAGGGTCTTATCCGCTTACATGCCGACGGAAGCCTGGACGCGAGCTTTAACCTCCTCGAGTTCTACGCAACGTTCAATGGTTCTGGCATTCCAGTAGTTGGTTCCATCCATCAGCTTTCTCCCTACCGATTCATCGTTACGGGTGTATTCGATCAGGTCAATGGCTTGGACCGCGGCGGCATCGCCATGATCGATAGCTCGGGCGCCTTGGTCGAGGATGTCTTCGATGGCCTCGGTTGTGGTGCTTATGACTACGTGGTCAGTTCGGGCACCACTACCTACAAGAGCATTGCTGGTATCGTACCCGCAGCGGATGGAAGCTTCTACATCTACGGCGCCTACCACGGCTACGACGATGGCACCACCAACGATACCACACAGCGTATGGTGAGCCGGTTGTACGGGCTGAATGTGGGGGTGCGAGAACCCCCTCTTCCAAACCACGTTCTGCACATATCGCCCAACCCCAGCGATGGCCCAATTCGCATCGACCTTATCGGCACGAGCTGGCCCAATACCTCCATCGCGATCCGCGACGCGCAAGGCCGCACGGTGACCAGTTTTACGATGAGCGGCCCCACGCAATGGCTCGATCTCAGCAACCTAGCACCGGGCTGTTATGTGGTGTGCATATCGGATCTCCGTGGCGAACGGTATCATACCAATTGGTTGAAACAATGAAGCGCACTGCACATTCGTTGGCTCTCTGCCTCTTGCTCTTCGGAGCGGTTCATGCGCAGCAATGGTGTGTGCCCGGTGCTCAATGGCAATACGCTTCACCTTGGTTCGATGGCATATTCTCTCGCTACGCCTACGTTGGCGATACACTACTCGAAGGGGGAACGGGAAACGTGATCCGGCATACGTATGCGAATGGTGCGTTGAGTGCTACGCTGTATATCACCCGGGCCGATGATGGTGTCATTTATCAATATCAGTCATTTCCCGAGTGGGGTCTGTCCCGTTGGGATACGTTGATCTGGTTCGGTGCCAGTCCCGGTGAACATTGGGAACATTTGGAATTCGGCGACTGGGGCTGCTGGTGCCCTTTCAATGTAACGGATACAGGGCATGTCTGGCTAGAAGGTCAATGGCTCCGGACCATAGCCGTGAACAACCCCTGCAGGAATGGCGGGCTGACCTTTTCATACACGGAACGGATCGGCTCTGATCAAGCCTTGTTCTTCCCGCCTTGCGAAGAAGCTCATATAGCCGACCATCCCCTTTTGCAGTGTTACAGGGACGATCAGATCAGCTATGGCACTGCGGCTGTACCCTCCTGTTCATGGGGCGTAGGCATCAATGATCCCAAGCAGGCAGGTACATGGTCCATCATTCCGGACGGTACCGACCATATCCAAGTGGTCGGACTTACGTTCTCAGCCAACATGCGCGTGCATGTTATCGATGCGACGGGTCGTACAGTGCTGACAAGTACGCTATCTCGCCATGGTGGTCGGTTGGACGTCAGCTCGCTCCCTGAAGGCTGCTACATCGTTCAGCCCGAGAATACACACCTGTTCCGTCCTTTGCGCTGGATGAGGGAATAGGCGGGTGAACCATAGAAGAGCGACGTTCACTCCTGCGCAACGCCCGTTACCTTTGGCGCACAACCGCATGCGCCTCGACCCACCACAGACCGCCGCCCAGCTCGCCGAGCTATTGGGTGCCACGGCGAAAGGGAACACCCAACGCCTCGTCACCGGGCTCAACGAGATCAACCGCGTGGAGGAAGGCGACCTCGTCTTCGTGGATCACGAGAAGTATTACGACAAGGCGCTGAACAGTGCGGCCACCACCATCCTCATCAACAAGGAGGTGGAGCCACCGGCGGGCAAGGCCATCATCATCTGCCACGATCCGTGCGCGGAGTACAACAAGCTCGTGCGCGGCATCATGCCCCGCCAAGCGTGGGACAGCCAAGATCCCGTGGTGGGTGAAGGCACCGAGATCCACCGCAGCGCGGTCATCGGCGCCAACGTGCGCATCGGTGCCGATTGCCTGATCATGCCCGGTGTGGTCATCTACGAGAATACCACCATCGGCGATCGCGTCACCATCCACGCCAACACCGTCATCGGCGGCGATCCGTTCTACTACAAGAAGCGTCCCAGCGGCTACGACAAGATGGCTCCCGGAGGCAGCGTGGTGATCGAGGACGATGTGGAGATCGGCTCGCTGTGTACCATCGACCGGGGCGTGAGCACCGACACGCGCATCGGCGCAGGCACCAAGATCGACAACCACGTGCAGGTGGGACACGACACGCTGATCGGGCAGCACTGCCTCATCGCCTCGCACGTGGGCATCAGCGGCGCCGTGGTGATCGAGGACCACGTGACGTTGTGGGGCCAGGTGGGAGTACCCAGCAAGCTCCGCATCGGCAAAGGCGCCACGGTGTTGGGCCAGAGCGGACTGATCAACTCGTTGGAAGGTGGACGCACCTACTTCGGCAGCCCAGCTGGCGAGTGGAAACAGAAGATGCGCGAGGTGGCCTTGATCGGCAAACTCCCCGAACTCTTCAAGCGGCTGAAGGACTGATCCATGGCCAGACTGGAGCGCATCATCGAGCGGTTGGAGCTGAAGGAGTTCCAGCTGAAGGCCTTGTTGGATGTGACCAAGGCCATCAACAACACCGAGGACCGCGCATCCTTGCTCAACCTGTACGAACGCATCATCCGCGAAGACCTCGGCATCACGCGGCTCATGCTCTTCGAGCGCACCACGCGGTGGGAGCGCATCATCGGCTTCGGCAACAACGTGGATGCCCTCGGGATGGACATCGAGAAAGCCTTCGGCACCTTCTCGGAGATCCAGGTGATCGGCTCGGAGAGCACCGGCAGCCTCGGCGCCTTCGATGTGGCCGTGCCCGTATACCACCGCGGCAAACCGCTGGCCTTCCTGCTCATCGGCGACATCGACGAGGAGGAGCAGCGCATGAGCCCCACGGTGAAGCACCTCAACTTCATCCAGACCCTCACCAACCTGATCGTGGTGGCCTTGGAGAACCGCCGCTTGGCCGCGCAGGAATTGGTGGCCGCACGCGCGAAACGCGAACTGGAACTGGCGGCCGAGATGCAGAGCATGCTGGTGCCGCACGACCTGCCGAGCAATGAGCTGATCGACGCCGCTGGCTGGTACCAGCCGCACAGCGAAGTGGGCGGCGACTACTACGACCTGATCGACCTGCACGACGGGCGGTACGTGGCTTGCGTGGCCGATGTGAGCGGCAAGGGCATCGCGGCCGCCTTGCTCATGAGCAACTTCCAGGCGAACCTGCGCGCCAGCATCCCGCACGCCACGGACCTGGTGCAACTCGTACACGACCTCAACGCCAAGGTGCACGCCAGCGCACGCGGCGAGCGCTTCATCACGCTCTTCATCGGCATCATCGACACGCGCACGCGCACCATGCAGTACGTGAACGCCGGGCACAACGACCCACTGCTGCACCATGCACAGGGCATCACCCCGCTGCGCGATGGCAGCATCGCCTTGGGCATGATGCCGAAACTGCCCTTCCTGAAGAGCGGCACGGCCGAGCTGCCGGCGAACAGCACCCTGCTCTGCTACACCGATGGTCTGGTGGAACAGGAGGATCCTTCCGGCACCGCCTTCGAGACCACCACGATCAACGGTATCCTCAGCGCCGGTGCGCGTTCCACGGCGAAGGCCATCAACGAAGCGGTGATCAGCGCGTTCGAGACGCACCGCAGCGGTCTCCCCTACTTGGACGACATCGCGTTGCTGACCTGCCGCTTCGCTTAGCGTGCAACCTCGGTAGCCAAGTGCTCCGTGGCGGGCTGCTTGGGGTAGCGGATATCCATCAGCACGATCAACATGGTGAAGGCCCAGAAGGGCACAGAAGCCTTGTCCAGATCGAGGAAGTTGTTGAGGGCGCCGTGCAAATAGTAGGTCACCAGACCCAGGATAGCCGCCACGAGCAAGCGCCGGTCACCGCCCGCCGGCATGCGTTTGTACACCGCCATGGCGTGGTGGATGGTCACCACCACCAGCGCGACCATGAGCAGGATGCCGAAGACGCCCTGCTCGGAGAGCGGACCGAGGTATTCGCTGTGCGCGTTGCCTCCCGCGCCGAAGTTGGTGCTGATGATGGTGCGGTCCTCCGCGGCTTGGAAGGGCGCGTACTGGAACATGTAGGTACCGGGGCCCCAGCCGAAAACGGGTTTCTCCTGCCACATGCGCAAGGCGGAATTCCAGCGGTTGATGCGCTCGAGGTTGGACGCATCGCTGGAGATGTTGGAGATCGACTTCACGTGCTCGCCGAGGTCGTCACTGCTCTCCTCCCGGTTGCGTTCCAATGCGATGGTGATCTGTTCCTTTTCCACCAGGTACACCACCCCACCGGCCAGCACCAGCAGCACCAGCACCCAGGTGGGCACCTTGAAGCGCATGACCAGGAAGAGGCCCAGGGCCCCGATGAGGCTGAGCCAAGCGGCGCGGGTGTAGGAGAAGACCAGGCCCGTGGCCAGCAAGGCGAGCAGCAGGAAGGCCATGGCCTTGCCCGAGCGTGAATAACCCGGGAAGGTGATCGCGCTCAAGCTGAAGGGCAGGAAGAAGGCGAGGATGGCGCCGTAGCTCGTATGGTCCTTGAAGAAGGGTGTCATCACCCAGTGGGCCGGGTCGTGTTCGAAGCCATTCTGCGCGTGGCGCACGAGGGTGTAGATCACCACGATGCACAGGCCCGAGATGTAGGCCCACATGAAGCGGTGCATGTTGCGCGTGTTCTGGAACAGGCGCGAGACCATGAAGTACATGGTGGTGACGAACCAGAGGCGCGCGAGCACGTACTTCACCGAGACCATCGGCATGGAGCTGGGCAGGATGCAGAGCGTCATCCACGCGAGCTGCGCGAGGATGATGTAGGTGATCGGATGGCGCCAGATGCGCTTGTCCACCACGTTGCGCTCCAGCCCGAGCTTGATCAGGAACAGCAGGGTGAGCGCCACCATGATGGGCTCCGTGGGCAACGACACGCCGATGCCGCCGAGGTCCATCTCCTCCATGTTAATGGAGAGCGGCGTGGCGAAGGCGATGAAGAGCAGCAGTTGATCCACCGCGGCCACCATGGCCCAGGCGATGATGAGGGCCACCGGCAGCAGGTTGAGCCAGTAGGCGCGGTTGGCCATCAGCAGCATGTTGGCCAGGAC
>Ga0075154_10000706_pt1 | contig 26930 bp, 23 predicted proteins | sample JI71714BDNA_FD_70965 | JGI IMG/M metagenome (GOLD analysis project Ga0075154, IMG submission 70965) | Wastewater effluent complex algal communities from Wisconsin, to seasonally profile nutrient transformation and Carbon sequestration -... | ecosystem: Engineered > WWTP > Effluent > Algae...
AATTCCAAATTGGCATCCACCTGACCACACTTCATCCGTTGGACATCACTGAATTGGTATTGCGCATAGGCTTGATAAAGCTTACTAAAAGGCTCGGCATCAATATTTGAAATACCTTGCACATTATCGGTCAGACCTTCGCCATTATCGCCACGAAGCGCCTTAAAATCACCGGCAAACGACCATGCATTTCCGCTATCGTAGGCCCATTGCCACGTTAACAATGCGCGGTGCGCTTTTTGTTGGTCGGCACTAAAACCTCGCACCGTCGAATGATCGCTAATAAGCTGAAATCCATGCGTAAATTCAGTTATATTTCGCGTGTTTTCCGCGGGACTCGCCCACAGCCCTGGTGCAAACATCAATGCCCCAAGTAGCGACATATGACGCCAGCCACGCCGTGTAGGCCCCCCCCGCTTATATCTGGCATACATCGCAGACGAAAAGCTTGTATCCCTCCGCGATAACGTGGGTTGAAATGAAACGCAGGACTGAAACTTGACGGCAAAACAAGTACAAGCGAGTGAGCAATGAATACTGGTCATGACCTTCATCCTTGCCTGCTGAACTATATAAATGCGCTACATAAATGCGCTACATAAATGCGCTACATAAACCGCGATTCGTGTGCTGTAATTTCGCGCATATAGCGCATATCGCGCTGATTGCGCTGTGAGATATAGCCACGGTCGCTAGATTTACCTACACAACGGTTTTGATGATATAAGGTTGACAACATCTAGCTGATAACATCTAGCTGATAACATCTAGTTGATAACATCGGGTTATTGCCATCATGCACGTCCTTGCATCAATTCTTAAGCAAAAAAACACCGTAACAACGCCGTTGAACACGAGCCAGACCAACGACATCATGCATCATCAGGCACGCTGAATTCCCCTAGGTATAGCCAAGCTTGAACGCGCCTGTCAAACCCATGTTGTCAAACTATTTTTACAATGAGCCTTGATATGAAAAACACAGCGTAACGACGCTGCAAATGGCGTCGCTCGTTGTTTGGCCATGATCTTGCACAACGTGGGAAAAGGCGCGAAAAGTGGCCACCGCAGCGGGTGAATCAACCATTCGGCTCGGTTGAGTACCAATACGATGGCATTTGTAGGAAAAAAATGACGTTACTTATGACATAACGTCATTTTACTATCGATGTGCCGCAGATATTTCGCAGATGTGCAGCCATGGACATGTTGCATATCTCATTGCTATATGCTGCGTTTACATAACCAAAACATTAGCTTTGATTACGCTTTTAACGCGGCTTTTCGAGTCATACGATTTAAAATTGGCACCAGAATAAACATCAGAACCGCAAATGCCAACCCAATCCACCCCAAGGTGCCAAACACATCCGCATAAATGGTTAGCGCCTCTGGTACAGCCGTACCGGCAGGCATTGACGCCATAGCCCCAAACCGACCGGCAATCATTTCACCAAAGGCGGAGGCGAGGAACCAGACACCCATCATCAAGCTCACAACTCGCGCGACCGACAACTGCGTCACGGCCGACAACCCAATAGGTGACAAAGCCATTTCACCGACCACTAACACAAAATAAGCCAGAATAAACCACCAAAAACCCGCCATACCTTGGCCATCCGGCGTTAAAGCGGCGTACTGCAAAATAAAATGTGCAAGTCCAGCAAACAGCAGCGCAAATCCAAACTTGGCGGCATAAGATGGATTCCAGCCCTTTTTATCCAAAAACGGCCATAACCAGGCAAATGGGATCGCCAATAACAGGATAAAAATCGAACCGATCGAGGTCAGCTGTGAGGCGTTAAAGGTAAAACTAAAGATCACCAAATCAATAGTTGGAATGGTCATCACCCGATCAGAAAACGCTAACCAGGTGCCATAGGTTTGCTCGTACAAGCCCCAGAAAATGGCGGACACCGCGATAAGCACCATCAGCACCACCATATTAGCGCGCTCAACTGCGGTACATTCGATGAAAATAAACTTAAACCACCAAATCAGCAGGGCAAATGTCAGTACAATCGCAACCACTTCGGTGGCGGTAATTTCCGTACCAGGCGCCAAACCTAGTAAAGCGCCTAAAGCGCCAAAATCAAAGCGTGTTTGCAACACTTGTTGCACGACCACAACGCCCAGTAAAGAGAGGCCGTATATCAACCACTCGCGCGGAATGCCAAACACCAGTTGTTGTAGCTTGGCAGCATCGGCCGGTTCAGCTTGTTGATGAAAATGAGCAGTACCGCCGACAAACACCACTAAACCTAACACTAAGCCCACACCTGCGGTGGCAAATCCATAGCCCCAACCGTATTCCAAGCCAATCCAGCCCACCAGCAAGCTGGAAATAATAGCGCCAAGATTGATGCCCATATAAAACACGGTAAACGCAGAATCACGCCGCGGATCGGCATCGGCGTACAAGCGTCCAACAATGGTCGAAATATTTGGCTTTAAAAAGCCAACGCCAACGGCCACGAGGGCAAGTGAGGCATACATCACTTGTACGGCAAACTGATCGACATCCTGCAGCGAGGTGGCAGCTTGTCCGGTATAGGCCATGCCAAACATACCCAGTGCCATCAACGCACCACCGAAGGTAACGGCTTTACGCATACCGAGGTATTGATCGGCAAGCAGCCCCCCCACCACCGGCAGAGCATAGGCTAAACCGGCGTAAGTCCCCAGCAGCAGATAACCATCTTTGTCAGCAAACATATGATGTTTGGTAAGGTATAAAAACAGCAGTGCTTTTAGACCATAGAAGGCAAAACGTTCCCACATCTCGGTAAAAAAGCAAACGTAGAGACCAAGCGGATGACCAAATAGCTGACGTTGTGACGCCAGATCAAAACTAGGGTTTGACATAAATCACCTAAGTTATTGTTTTATTTTTTGTTTAATTAAAACCTTTGCCAAGATGGCGCAAAACAATCTTGGCAGCAGTAAAGAATGACGCAGTTCATCCATGACAACCTCCGCCATAGCCAGCGCTTGCGAGGCAACGCAATGATTGCCACGATCGTTCCGAGTATCTTTGCTGGTGAAGCAATGATGCGCAGAGTTGGACACGTGGTTATTGTTACACCCGCCGCGAAAACAGCCGAGGATACTACCACAGCCGAAAAGAAGGGTAAAAGTAACTGCACTTAGATTGGTGCTATATCTGCCTTAAAGTGCTGAACATCACGGTAGAGTGGACGCACGGTGGACATCGTGGTTCACGGCACAAAACTACAATAAAAAACTCCAAGCGCCTACAGAGATATGAGCCCCCCAACGAGCACCATCCACCTGCGCTTGGCGACATAACATGTGAACCACGTAAAACCGCATGCGATGAAATCTGCATGTTCGCGCGAGTCTATCCCGCATTTCGTGGCGCACGCTTAGTCAGCGCCGCCGCCATCACTACAACTCCCATCAGAATGGCTATCAAGCTCTGAGGTAGATCCAATGTCTGTGGCATGGGGTACCATGACTGGATCGCTGGATTTGTTGGCTTGCTGGGCACGCCATAATGCATGCTGCTCACGATAATAATCCCATACACATGGACAACAACTGCCACTGCCACAGCATTCGTTACTTTCAGGTGGCTGCGGCTCTTCAAGAATTAATTTACTCATGGTCTTGCCCTCGTTGAACCATCATGGCCTGTGATTTATTTTTCATTATATATTATATACTTATCGACACTTAACTGGTCGCGACAACAGGTTTTATCGGGATTTGTGAGCAAAGCATGCCAAACAACATCAAACCACAGCCGGCAATAGCACGTTGATCCAACACCTCGCCTAACAACCACACGCCCCCTATCGCAGCAAACACGGTTTCTAAACTCATAATAATGGCGGCATGGGTTGGATGCGCGCCTTGCTGGCCAATAATTTGCAGCGTAAACCCTATACCCACCGACACCACGCCGGCATAGAGTAGCGGTTGCCACGATAACAACACGGCAGGCCAGGTTGGCGTTTCAAGCCAAAGTGCGACCACGCCACTGAGTAATCCACACACAATAAACTGCACAAAGGCCAGCAACACCGGATGATTGGTTTTGACAAAATGATCAATGGTTAGCAAATGCATCGCCCAAAACACGGCTCCTATGACCATCATCAAGTCGCCAGGGTTGAGTTCAACGCCACTGGTCACACTTAAAAAATACAATCCAATCAGTGCAATAAAAGCGCCAATCCAGCTGTTTAATCCGGTTTTATGGCCAAGCCAAAGCCCAAAAAATGGCACTAACACCAAATAGAGCCCCGTAATAAAACCGGCTTTCACAGCCGTGGTGAATTGCAGGCCGACTTGCTGTAACGATGCCCCGATAAACAACAAAGCACCGACGGCAATGCCGGCAATGGCTAAATGTTTCAGACGTAATGACGCCATGGGAGCGTCGGCCGTATCGCGATGCGCTAAGTGCGCTGATTTCGGCCATAAAGCGCCACGCCGCTGATACCAATACAGTAGCGGTAACAAGCTGATAGCGCCGATAAAAAAGCGTATGGCATTGAAGCTGTAAGGCCCAAGATGCTCCATACCAAAGCGCTGCGCGACAAACCCAAATCCCCAAATCGCCGCCGCCAACAGCAAACAAATTGTCGAGCCCATGCTTAGCTAAACCTCAGTTCATGATCAACCGGCCGGCATTTTATGGTGAAAGTCGCCATTGCACCAGCGCGAAACATCGACCGTGATAGGCTGATGCGTTTTTGCCGCGCTATGTTGCACTACGCCACACTACGCCTACGCCACACTAAGCCGCTCTACGCCACACTACACCTACGCCGCGCTATGCCACTCATGGATCCTATGTGGTCAGCATAGGTGTTGACAACATACGGGGTGAAAACATCACGCATGCACCCTCTATCGGGCATGGTAATAGGCTTGCAACTCCGCTAAACCGTCGATGACATAATGTGCCATTTCGGCAAAATGCACATTGTGTGATTGACGGTACAAGCAGCCAGCAATCCCTGCATTGTGGGCTGTGACTAAATCAAACGAATAGTCGCCAACCATCAGTAAACTGGCCGTTGGTAATTGCCACTGTGCGGCCAGTTGAAAAATAGCCGTAGGATCCGGTTTGGCCGGCGCATCATCACGGGTAATCACATGCGTAATGGGTACCTTTAATCTATCCAAACAGGCCGCTGTAACCGCCTTACTATTTCGCGTTAGCAACGCCACCTGAACATGACGCTGGCGCAATGTATCGAGCAATTCTAAAGCATCCGGCATCAAACGGGCTGCCAGTGCCGCATCAAGTTCAAACTGATGAATGATCTGCTGAGCCGCGAGCTGCTCGGCCATGGGTAGCGTTGATAAGTGTTCCAGAATGGGCGTCCCTTTCGGCCACCCCAGCTGCGAACATAACAACGCAAAATCTTGCGGTGCATCAACGAGGGTGCCATCCATATCAAAAATCACCCCACGATGCGCACCAAGCGGCGCCGATAAAATGGCGGCCGCAGCTGGAAAGAGCTCAGCATTGAGTGCGTACGGCATACTCATGTTGGACATCGGCATGGCGGACGTGCGGATAACAGGGTCAGTCACAGGAATTCCTTAAACCTTAGGTTGATAAAGATGTGTTGGCGATATGGCTTCTATTATGGCTTGGCTCTTGATTGCCATAAATCCAAATCCAATGACCAACGTATAGTAATGCGAAACGCCAGAGCAGGGCTCAACGGCCAACATGTTACGAATGACATATCACAACAGCGTCATGCCCTATGATTTGATATCTTGCGTTGTACGAGGCGGTGGTTGGTTTGGCTCAATGGCGCAACCATTCGTCTGTAATTGTTGGAACGACATTCACATCCAGCACAGGACGTACAAAGAGGCTTAAGCGAAAATAACAGGAGCGAGATGAGCGCAAGTTTTGATCGATTTCAGCGAAAAAATCGCAGCGGTGGCAGTCGACGCCATGCGCGTCAACAGCCTTCGCGTCAACATCCCAGCATAGCGCCCAGCTTACGCGCCCGGCAAGAACAAGGCATAGATCAGCAAATCTGGTTTTTACACCACGCCATGGTGGAGGTGATTGTGCAAGAACCTTGGCGGATCGAAGGGTTATTAGCTCGTATTGATCAGTATTATCAACAAGGCCAACTCCGCCATGGCGCTTATTTATTTTGGCACTCGGCCCTGACCAGTGCGCAATTGACGGGAGTTATACCTGCCGAGTCCGTGCTTGATAACGCGGATAGCAATACAGCGCAGGCCGACACCGCCCCTCAGGCATCAAGTTTTACGTTACATCAATCGGTGACTACGCAGACATTGTCAGCACAAGGTGCCGACTTGCTGCGAAGTACTATCCTAGCGTTTACACCGCAAGCAGAAAAATACCGTCGTAAAACCATGCTCATTGGCGTGCTTACAGAAGCACAGCGTCAAGCAGCCATAGAACGAGCTTGTCAGCATGCATTTTTTCCGGAGCCAGCTATTTAAAGGCCTTGCAACACCAGTTACACTCAGCGCTTTGAGAGGTTCGCCGACGCATTCTCCAGCCGGTGTGTAAAGCCGGATTGCGACAACCCAATGTTCAATGATGGGGGTTGTACGTCAATATGCAGTTGGCCGCCGTGAATACCTTCTCCCGCTTAGGCAAGGATAGACATGAACACCCAAATTTCAGCCGCTCGCACGCGCCGCTTGTTCGCAACAACACCCCATCTCATCCACGCCAAGCGACTCCGCACATGGCTGCCAGCGCGTTTTTTTTCGAACGCTTTATTAACAAGTATGTTGTGCAGCGGTGTTTTGTTTAGCGCGAGTGCCGTGCATGCCGCCAGCATGACACAAAAAACCACCCAATATGCCAATGGGTTTGGCAAGGTGGAAGTCTCGGTATTAGAGCGCGAGGATGGTAGCCGAGATTTTTCGCTACAAACCTTTGCCCCCGCGCTGCCAAAACAACGCGCGTTTGCGCTCCATGCGGATGCACCCCAACTTCGCACCCAAAGCATTTTGTTTGATGCGCTATTTGCGCAAGCGCTTGAGGAAATTCGTCAAAATAGCGTCAGTGAAATCACTGATTGGGGCTTTAACGATCAACAACCTATCCTGTGTCCCTGTTTTGAAACGGGCGCCAAATGGAATTATGTCTGGACGCGGGATCTGTCGTACAGCATCGATTTAGGCATTGCTAAGGCCGATCCTGAACGTGCGATGGCATCCTTGTTATTCAAAACATCTGGGCTACGCCCCACATTAAGCCAACAAGGTCTGATCGATGTGCCTTTCATTCTGCAGGACACCGGATCCGGTGGGAGTTGGCCTGTAAGCACCGATCGCGTAGTTTGGATTTTAGCCGCCAGCCACGTACATCCCAAAAGCCAAGGTGAGCAAAGCAGCGCGCAGCGTCAACGCGAATGGCTTGAACGTTGGTATCCGCTCGCGCGCAATACCCTGCTGCAAGATCGTCGTTATGTGTTTAACCAAGAACTGGGCTTGTATCGTGGTGAAACATCCTTTTTAGATTGGCGCGAACAAAGCTACCCGCGTTGGACGGCCAATCATACCGCCTATATTGCACAGTCACATGCGCTGTCGACCAACGTGTTGCATTATGTGGCGCTGCGCCGAACCGCTGAAGCTGCCGCTCAGATCGAACCTGCGCGTGCCGCAGAGTTCACCGCGTGGGCTGACGCGCTCAAAGAGGCGATTAACCTTAGATTTTGGCAAAAAGATGCAGGGCTCTATAGCCGTTTTATTGGCTCGGCTGAAAACCCGATGCCAGTACAACACTATGATTTGCTGGGCAATAGCTTAGCGATCACCCATGGTATTGCCTCATCTGCCCAAGCCGATCAAATTTTAAGCCGCTACCCTATCACCAACGCCGGTGCACCTGTGATCTGGCCGGCATTGCCACAGATCCCGATTTATCACAACAGAGCGATTTGGCCATTTGTCAGTGGTTACGCTATTCGTGCAGCCAAGCAGCAAAACCATGCAGAACTGTTCCGAAAACTCACAGTGGCACAACTGCAAGCCGCCGCGTTTAACCTGTCGAACATGGAAAATTTAGAACTTCTAAGCCAAGCGCCACAGGTAAATGATGGCGCTTGGTCTGGGCCAGTGGTCAATTCAGAGCGGCAACTATGGTCTGTCGCTGCATTCTACGATTTGATTGTCAGCCAATTATTCGGCCTTGATATCCAGCAAACCGATTGGGTGTTTAACCCATATCTGCCCGTCCAGCTGGTGCAGGAGCTAAACTTGGGTAGCAAATTGCAACTTCAAAACCTCCAGATGGGTGATTACCAGTTCCATCTGGAATTGAATTATCCCAAAGCCGTCGCTCGTCATCAGGTGTATCGTTTACGTAGCATCACGGTGAATGGTCAAAGCGTACCGGTTGCGCAGTTCCAAGCTCGACTGCCGATGGCCTCGTTAAGCAGTGAGCGTATTGATGTCGTGCTTGAGCTGACCGCAGTTGAGCGCACAGACAGCAAAGGTGTTGCGGTCACCGCATCAAACATCAACCAAATCGTGCTTGACCCGGCCCAATCCCTGCTGCAGCAAACGGCTATTTTTGCACCGCTCGAGCCTAGATTGCAGCTGCGACAAAACGACGATTGGGTTGAATTACATGTCGATACGCAAGGCGCCAAAAATGTCAGCATTGACATATATAAAAACGGCGTAAAAACCCGCCTCAAAGGCAGTAAAACGCTGTTTCGTGATAAATCTAGCCCGTTGCAACAGTGCTATGCGGCCGTCCTTTATGATCGGCAGCTTAAGCATTACTCGTTACCAAGCCCAACCCTCTGTAGCAAAGCCGCTGGACAGCAACACTTTGTGGCAGGGCAAGGCTTAACAGCACTGGTCGCAACCGCTAGCACTCTACCTGCACAACCAGTGCAAGCGCCCACCCTCACAACCGAAGATTATCTGGGCCATGCCGTATTTAAAAACTGGGGGGCGCCGATGGAGCAGCTGCAACTGCGCTACACCCCCAGCCATAGCGGCACACAACGACTGGCCATGGAGTACTTTATTGATAACGGCCCAGTCAATACAGGTATTACCGCTGTGGTAAAACAAGTTGCCGTCACTTGTCCTTCTCAGCAAACGGCTACAGCGTCTCATTCAACACAAACCTCGGCTGAAGACAATGCGTCAACTGTGCTACCGTCAACCACGCCCCCCCAACATGGCATCTTGGTCATGCCACATTTGGCGACGGCGACTGAGCTTGGCCAATCCACCCATATGCAGTTTAACGCCACCGCCGGTGAAACCTGCGATATCGTTATTAGCGATGGTTTTAATATGAGTTACTTGCAACACTTTGACCTATACACGGGCGGTAAAGGGGGACGAAGTGGCCCGCTGAACCAATTGGTGGTGCATGCGGTTCGCATCAGCCCTGCAGCACGTTAACGAGTATGAGTAACATCCAACGCGTTTGGCGCTTAGCGTGCCAAACGCGGTTTAATCCATGTCACGCCAAACCAAACGGTGCCAGCACGCTGGCGATGGTCATGGCATTGTTATCGGCGTTATTGATGGCCAGCAGTGGCCCCATTGCCAAATTCAGTGGTTTGGATGCCAGCCTACTGACCCTGGCCCGATTAAGCATTGGCGCTTTATGCGTCTTGGCATGGCTTGGGATGCGAGGGCAATGCCATACCCTGGGACGCCCAGATAGATACGCGCTTTACAATGCCGTGCTATTGTGCGGTTTTATGCTTGGTTTTTTGTATGCGCTTGTTCAACTTAGCCTAGCACAAGCAATTATGCTGGTGTATTTGGCACCGCTGGCTGCGGCCTTAGTGGCGATGCTGCTATTCAACGAAAGGCTGACCTTCATGCAATTTGGCTGCATGATGGCTGCCTTATTTGGCACTTGGTTGTTATTGCCCGAAGTTCAATCACACAGCACACACGCATTGCCAACGCAGGGGTTATGCTATGCACTGCTTGCGCTGACAAGTTATACCGCGTACTTGCTGATCAATCGTCAGGTTAAATCGCGCCTGCCTTTACATAGTCGAAATTTCTGGCAGTTAGCGCTTGGTGGCGGTTTGATGTTGCTGATTATTTTCGTGCCGCACCTCACAGATATCGCTTTAGGCAGCAACGCTGTCGAGCCATTCCCCTGGCAACATCTAACTTGGCAGGACATGGGATATTTGTTGTTGGCCGGTCTGCTGCCCGGATTTTTAGCCATGCTCTGTGCGCTTTATGCGCTGCAGCATTTATCCACGAGACTTTATGGCAGCTTGGCGTACGTCGAACCCGCCGCCGTCGTTATTATGGGATGGATATGGTTTGGGGAACACTTATCACTATGGCAAAGCCTTGGCGTGCTACTGATTTTATTTTCTGGTATTGTGCAAACACAGTTAAAAAATCAAACAACGACCTAGCCGGTTGACTGCGCTATCCGTGTGATGGAGCCTGTCGCCGTACAACAAACAAAAGCTAATCGTATAACTTATCGATTTAACCCACAGTTTCGGCTTGAGGATAACGTGACAAGGCTTCGAATCATTTATTCTTGCATGATGCTCAGGGCGGCTCGTCTTAACGCTGCCAACATCCTATGGTTGCTATTGCTGAACTTGGGAGCTTGGCTGAGTCCTGTTGCGAGTGCCTCGCAAAACCATAGCGCCGTGAACAGTCAGCTTACGGTGGCGCTAAGCGGCATGAAACTAAGCGGAATTACACTTAGTGGAGCCACACTTAGCGGAATTACACTTAGCGAAGTCACACTGAGCGACGCCAATGTTAGCGACGCCAAACCATATCCTATCGAAACAGCGCCGCAGCCACAGCGGCCAACTTTACATCTTGGGGTGTACAACTTCCCCCCCGATTTTTTTGCCACCGCTGACAACAAACAGTGTGGAGGTCCCGCATTTGACCAACTGAAACATGTGCTGCACGAGCTTGGCTTTCACCTCAAAGCCGTGTGTATTCCACCGGCCCGTTTGTACAAAGAACTCGCTGACGGCAACGTCGATCTGATTGTGAATATTAAATCAACCAAAGCGCTGCCCACACACTTACGTGTGATTGAACCACCGTTTAGCTTGTTAGAGATGGTGCTTTATCAGCATAAATCGCGCACACAGGCACCCAATAATCAATCGATTGCGGCTATCCGCGCATTTGACTACCACGGCAAGCGCGCAGAACTGATGCGTCAGCAATTTGAATTTGTCGATATGCCTGATGCGACTGCGGCTATTGATTTATTTTTGCATGAGCGCACCCGCTATCTATTGACCTACGACGGCCCCTTTCAGGCTCGACTCGCGCAACTTCGGCAACTGCCTTTTCAAACATTAAGTCCTTATGTGTCACATGAGATCCAATCAGCACAGCCGTTTAAACGCAGCTCCATGCTCCATATTCCCACCTACGTGATGATTTCAACGCTGCATCCAGACGCCACAGCTATCGCCAACGCTTTAGAAAAATTCGCCAAACGTCAGCGCTGCAATACGCTAAAAAATTGTCCACCGCAAACCGCCGTAGCCCCTCAAGGCGCCACGCCGCCTGCGAAATCACTGTAGTCGGCCATCCGCCGCAACACAGTACGCACAAGATAGCGATTGCCTCGGGCATTTTTGCCAAAAACTTGCTACACTGCCGAGCAAATTTGACTGTGCAATAACAATGCTTTGGAGACGTCCATGCAATTCCCTGATGATGGCAATGGCGATATGCTACAAGCGATGGCTGATGCTGGCCTCGATTTAACCGTCGCTCTCGATTTAGATTTTTATCTGGTGTTTCCTAACAAAGACAAAGCCGAATTGGCACTGGCCGCGTTAGTGGCAACCGATGAAGCCGGTGAGGTTGAACTCAATCTGAATGATTTAAATCAATGGGAACTGATTGTTTGCTTAAACATGATCCCAGAGCACGCCGCCATTACTGCCAAAGAGAAAGAATTGGATAAATTCGCGAAAAAATTTGGTGGTCACAACGATGGTTGGGGCGTGATGCAGCATCAAGATGGCGATGACGAATTTGCCGATGATGCCCATGATCATGACGATGCCCACGTCCATGGCGATAATTGCGGCTGCGATCACAAGCACTGATCGACCACCGTTACCCGCTCACCGCTTGCTTGATGCAGTGCCCGCCGTCCGACGCAGTGCGAAAACTTTAGCACTGCGCAGCTTTGGCACTGCGCTCGTCAGCGCCCATATTGTTTCGTTATCGATGTTGAGGCGCGCATGGCAGTTATGCACCACCAAACAACAGATCCCAAATCGAGGGACTACGCAGTTTGTGATAGGTCTTACGAGCATGATCAATCTGCTGCCAATGCTGTTTTGCTTTCGCTAAATCATCCAAATGTAATGCAGCTTGCGTTGCCACGACACTTTGCTCAATCTCTTGAAAACCTTGCTGAAATTTAGCTGCTTTGTCAGCTGGGTAGCTTGCAGCTTTCGCTTTTACTAGTGCTTGTTGAAACAAGCTTACCTCCGCTGACATGGCGGCGCTCGTTTGACTTTTGGCGGCTTGTTTATAGTGCAGCGCCATGGTTTTCATCACCGTTTCCACGTCAATTTGGCTATCACCACTGGGTAGTGCATTCGCGAGTGAATCGCTGTTTGCTTGGGTAGTCACGGCGCCCACATTCATCGCTGTGGCCGAATGGCTAACGATAGGTGTGGTAACGACGGTCGCCAATAAAGACCGAGCCGCAGGCTCTGTGGCCCACAGCGAAAAACTTACCGTTAGGCTTCCAAGCACGCTTAATACAACAGATTTATTCATCTTTGGCCTCATATTCAAGCTTATGACAGTGATCGACGTCATCGAATCGGTTTTAATCATGACTTACGATAATTGAAGTTATTGGGATCCAACATAAAAAACGGCTCGCAGTGTATCACAGCCCATGCACGGCGGTTGCACAGCGGCAGCCCTTTGGCTAGACTACCGCAGTTTTTTTCCCACATTTTTTCATCAATTAAGCGAGATATAGCCATGGGCGCTCAATGGAAAGCCAAACATAAGGCGGACGCCGCAGCCGCGAAAGGCAAGTTATTTACCAAATTATCAAAAGAAGTCATGGTGGCGGCCCGTAACGGTGCCGATCCTGATATGAACTCTAAACTGCGCATGGCCATTGATGCTGCGAAAAAAGCATCCATGCCCAAAGATACCTTAGAGCGCGCCATCAAAAAGGGCGCAGGTTTACTCGATGGCCCAGTCAACTATGAAACCGTGGTCTACGAAGGTTTTGCCCCGCATCAAGTGCCGGTGATTGTGGAGTGTTTGACCGATAACAAAAACCGTACCGCCCAAAGTATTCGCGTGTTATTCCGTAAAGGCCAATTGGGAACCTCAGGCTCGGTATCCTGGGACTTTAAATACTTAGGCGCGATTGAAGCGACGCCGGAAAGTGCGGATGCCGATGTAGAGATGGCCGCCATCGAAGCTGGCGCACAAGATTTTGAACCCGCCGACGATGGCGAAACACTGTTTTATACCGAACCTACCGATTTAGATGCCGTCAGTAAGGCTTTACCTGACTTTGGCTTTAAAGTACATTCGGCGAAATTAATCTACAAACCGAAAAATCCCGTGCAATTGGACGATGCGCAGCGCGCCGAAGTGGAAGCATTTTTGGATGCGATCGATGGCGACGATGATGTGCAAAACGTTTATGTGGGTTTAGCAGGCTAAATCTTCGATGCGCCACTTGGCAGCTAGATATACAAACTTAGCCCTTGAGTCCCTTGGCGTTGAGTACTTAGATCTTGAGTACTCATGGAGTACTTAGATCTTGAGTACTCATGGAGTACTTAGACCTTGAGTATTTAGCTCAAGAGTCCATTTCAGCCGGGTGAATTCACATCGTGACTATGCATAGTAACTATGAATCGTAACGATGAGATGCACTCAAGCGTCTAGCCTTGACCGCTATGCTATCAAGCCCGCGCCTGCGGGCTTGATGCTAATGATGAGCTTTATTGTAAAGGTATTGACCGATGTCAGGATCTCATTCGACATGGCGTCACGGCGGACGTATCGCGGTGGGGTCTTCCAATCCAGCAAAAATTAATGCCGTGGCAAGCGCGTTTAGTACTATGTTTGCCGATACCGCATGGCTCATCCAAGGTTACAGCACAGATTCTGGTGTGGCTGCACAGCCAATGACCAGTGCTGAAACTTTCCAAGGCGCGCAGCATCGACTGCAACAATTATTTCGCCAGCTACAGCACACCGCAGATGCGGCAGATTTTTATGTTGCCATCGAAGCTGGACTTGATCATGACATGACATTTGCGTGGATCTGCATCGGTCAGGCTGATGTGCAAGCACCACAACCGCAGTTAAAACAAGGCAAAGCACGCTCCGCCAGCTTAATGTTGCCGCCGGCGGTGATCCAACAATTGCAGCAAGGACAAGAACTGGGTGACGTGATGGATCGCTGTTTCGGCACACACAACATCAAGCAGGCCGGTGGCGCTATTGGCTTGTTGACGCACAACCATCTTAGCCGTAGTCTCGTGTATGAACAGGCGATTATTCTAGCCGCTATCCCTTTTTTGCAACCCACTTGGTTTAGCGACCATGACAACAGCCACATAGATTGATCGCATGTGGGGCGTGGGCATTGTGGCAACGGTTATGGCTGCAACGGCCATGTCCACGACGGCCATCGTGCCCCAAATATCGTGCCCCAAATATCGTGACCCAAACATCGCAACCAAAGCATCGAGATCAGCGCAGTGTCGTGTTTACATCGTATCTAAAAGGTACAGCTGATCATCCGCAATGTGCGCGGTTTACCATAACAACGGCCGCCACTCCTGCGATGCAGTTTCTACGCCGCAGTTAACAGTGCCAACGCCGGTGGTACAAACGGCCGGCCTTTACTATTCAGCGCAGTGCCGATAATCAAACCTTCTAATAATACCGCGTTATCCGCCGTTCGCCGCACTTGCTGACGAAAACCAAAGCGCAATTTCGAGATGCTTTCAAACGCCACTGAGACCACAAAATGATCGCCCGAGGTTAACGAGCCTTTGTAATCCATCTCGGCTCTGACCACCACCAGATTAACGCCATCTCGCGCTAAGGCGGCAAAATCAACGCCTTTGGCCAACAAGAACTCATGCCGTGCATGCTCTAAATAGTTAAAGTAGACGCCATTATTCACGATCCCTTGCATATCGCACTCGTAGTCGCGAACTTTAAATGCCAACTCAAACATGTGAACTCCCTGTGTTACGTTAGATTTTTTATGAACAGTTGACGCACCTATCCCACCGCACCTACCCCACTCAAGTCGTGCTTTCTAGGTGTGATGCTGACGCTGGCGATAATAAGTCGTACAAGCGCTGTTGAGAAATAGAAAAATGTGCCATCAAAGCGTGAATTTGCTGCCAAATCGCGCGGGTGTCACGTGGCTGTGCACGCTTAATCGCTAAAATCATTTTATTTTTGCTGGTATGCTCCAAGCCAATAAATTCAAATACTTGCGTATCATAGCCATGCGCTTCGAGCAATAAGGCACGAAGGCCATCGGTGAGCATTTCGGCTTGCTGGCCGGCATGAATACCATGACTCAACAGCGGAGCCAACACCTGTGGCGCTTTTAACTGCGGTCGCAACTCTTTATGACAGCAGGGCGAGCACATAATGACGGGGGCGCCCACGTTAATGCCCATATGAATGGCATAATCTGTCGCCACATCACAAGCATGCAACGCAACCATCACATCAATACCTCGCGCCGCAAAATGCTGCACGTCACCTTGTTCAAACTGTAAATTTTCCAGCATCAACTGTGCGGCTAAACCATTACAAAGATTGACCAAGGCAGGACGCAATTCGACGCCGATCACCTCACCACAGAGCCCTTGGTGCTGCAAATAATCATGCATGGCAAAGGTCAGATACGCTTTACCAGAACCAAAATCTGCCACAGTTAACGGCCGGTCAGTGATCTTTGCCTGCTTGATAGCGCCTGCAAAAATTTCAATGAATTTGTTGATTTGCTTCCATTTTTTAGACATCGACGGCACAATTTGGCCCGAAGCGTCGGTGATGCCAAGCGCCTTTAAGTAAGGTTGGTGCTGGGCAATAAATCGCTGTTTTTGCCGATTGTGCGCCATGGCAAGATGATCCAAGGTATCACCCGCGATTTGGGCTTGCATCGCCGATATGTTGTCAGCCGATGTCTGCCCTTTCGATGTAATGGTGGTTGCGCTACTTGCGGCTTGGGAGCTTGTCTTAGCGCTGTTGGCTGGCACCGACGTATCTCGATGCCGATTCAGTAACGGCTTGCCTTTTTTACTAAAGCCAAGTTGATAAATATAGCCCCCACTGTGCAGCACCGCCGAGCGAAACTCAGCGCCTAGCAGGGACATCAACTGCTGCTGGGTTTGTTCTAATTCATAATTTTGCGTGATATCAAAGGTTTTGTTTTGAAACACCCAACGTAACAGTAGCTGCTGCTTGATCTGTACCGGTTGGATCAAAATTCGATCACGCTCAGGATCCGTACCTTGATAGGACGATAACAGCAATTTCTGCCATTGCGCACTGGCAAACGCATGTGCGACCTGTTGCAAAAATCGTTGTAATGGATCAAGGTCAGCCATAAGAACTCCAAAAAAAACTACACCGTCAAGCCGACTTGCAGGGGTGAACAACGCCTGTGGTGAACAAACCGTAAGTGGCACAAAAGCCGGCAGTATATCATTGCTGGTGATTGGATGGCAGCGTGATACTGGCTCGTACCTGATACCCACTCACCACGCCAGCATGAATAGGGTCGCAAACCTACCGATGCTGATGATCAACGCGTTGGGGCAAAGTGCCGATCTGGCAATTGAGCTGGCGGCCGCAATGCTATTGCGCTTGCGGCACATCAACGGCTATTAATCGTGTTTGCGCCGGGAACTGTAGCCACAGATAAGGCTCCGTGGGTAACGACGATGCCACGGCAGGGTTAACCAGTTGAAATACTAGGGATGATTGATATTGCTGCAGCGGAAACACGGCGGAGGTCGCAGGATGTTGCTGCCACAGTCTCGCTAATTCGCCGCGATGCGCTAAGCGCTGCAAAGCGAGTGTCAAGCGAAGCTGCCAATGCGTATGCTCTGGTCGCACAAAAAAGTACGTCGCGTAAGGGTATTGCAACAAAATTTTGCTTTCAAAACGCAGATCAGGGTACAACAACTGCAACGCACGTACTTCGGCATACCCCTCAAAGAGGCTACGTGGAAAATAATCACAACGGCCATCCCGTAGTGCTTGGATCAAGGCGTCATAGGTGTCGGCCGTCCAAACCTTTAAACCTGCCGCACGTAACACTTGCGTATCTGGCCAATCCGAACCTTGACATGCTGTTAAATGTTGCAGTTGGCTAAACTGGGTAATTTGTTTGATGGCTTGTTGTCGATGCACGGAGACCAACATACCGCGCCATCCCAAACCACCACCGAGTAAGGGCACTTTAACCGGTCGCAGTTGCTGCTCTAACCATATCGATGTTCCAGCATGGTGGATATCGGCGCCCCCCTCAGACAACAATTGATAGGCAAAATCCTGTCGGATCGGTGGTGGCACGTCACGGATTTGCGTTGGCCCAAACATCTTGGCATCTTCCGCCAACGCCGCCTGCAAAATGGCCTGATAAATCGAATTCCCCGCCTCTAAGTTTGATTGCTGCGAAAATACACGGAGCTGTTTTGCGCGATCCAAGACGCCATCATCGTTCAAGGTGGTGACAAGACTGGTCAAGGAGGAATGGGCTTCGATGGGTTCAGATGCCGCCGCTGCGGCGAACGCATCCCTGCCCTGCAGTGAATATGTAACGAAGACCAGCATACATGCACTTCGTACCAGCCATAAGTAACAGCGACGTACGGCGCGGTGATTTAAACGCCACCCGCGGCAGTTATTTATGGGATACAACGGCGGTATCGACGGCCACAGACCATCGAGGCCAGCTAGACCATGTCGCCTCGTTCGGCAACACTGTCCTGATCGATGGAGATCATAGCCGCATCCTTGCCGTTTGTTATCCATGAACACTCCTTGAGCAGCACGTCCGATGTTTAATATTTAACTATGCTTAGTAAACAATAGCTTAGGTGTGCATGAAACGCCGTCAGCGCAAAAACCTGTAACAGAAACAGCATATGCAGGCGACCGCGATATTTCCAGTCACGCGGCAAATTAATCAATGTCTTTTAAGATGGTTTTTTCCATCGGCTATGTTTTCTGATAAGCCTTTGTTTTATGATAAATACCGTAGTCATTCGATAAACATGGATCTCTTGCAATGAATCAACGTCGTTGGCAAAAATTCGCCCCATTTGCACTAAGTTTGGTGATCATCAGTGGCTGTAGCACCATCAGCGAAGAAGAGTGCAAAATTGGTGATTGGTACAGTATTGGTGTGAATGATGGTAAAGCGGGTAAAGACCATAATGCATTTCGCAATTACCAAAAAGAATGTGCCGACGTCGGTGTTGTTCCTGATTTTAAAACATACCAACAAGGTCATCAGCAAGGCTTAGTGTTCTATTGTGATTACGAACACGGCATTGAGCATGGTCGCTCCGGCGCATCCTACAACACCCTCTGTACGGGAAAATTGGAACCGGATTTTCGCCGAGGTTATCAGCAAGGGCGCATTTGGTTTCAGGCCAAATCACGATTGGACGAAGTAAAAAGTGCCTACGCCCAAGTGCAAAACAGCATCAGCAGTTTTCAGCGTGAAATCGAGCGAAACAACCAACTGATTGTGCAAGAGCCTGATGCCAATCGCCGCGCCGCATTGTTGTACCGCAATGATAGTTTGCGTCGTGATATCGAGCGCATGAGTACCGATTTGGGCCGCTTGCAAATGCAGCTGGGTGCGGCACAGCATGAATTTAATAAAGTCGACCGTTAATCAGGCTCGTGCGATCTGTTGTATATTGTGTTTGTGCCTAACGCAAACACAATAAAATCCCTACCGTGCAAACCAAGCCGCCACTGCGCAGCATGATTTGACGCAATAGCGGGGCTGCGAACAGCAAGACCATGCCGGTTTTCACCAGCGAATTCGCGCAAATGGCAACCATCAAAGCCAATGCGGCCAACGCCATCTGCCCCTGCCCGGCCAATTGCATCATCGATAGGGCAATCGCATCCACATCGGTCGCCCCTGCCAACGCTGCAATCAACAATATCGCTTCGCTGGGCGCATGTAACTTGGCCACATTCACCAGCAGCAGCACCAACGCAAAAAATATCCCAAATTTAATGGCTGACCATAAACTAAAGGGATTACTTAGTACCAGATCACCCGCCGATGCGCTACTGCGTAGGCTTTGACGCCACCAATACCATGCAACGCCCAAGGTAACCACGCCAAATATGAGCAACACCCACCACATCGCGTTGAGTAATCCTGGCGCCAACACAAATAACATCAAACTCACCCGAAGCACCATCACGGACCATGCGATAAAAATCCCCGCAGCTAAGCGGGCACTCTCGGTCTGTTCGGGCCAATCATGGCTTTGCTTGGCCAAACTAAGAGTGACGGCCGTGGATGACACTATACCGCCGGTTAGTGCCATGAGTAGAGTCCCGCGTTGTGGGCCCAATAACCGCATCGCCACATACCCAGACAAGGATAATGCCGAGATTAAGATCACCAATAACCAAAGTTTATAAGGATTAACAGCTTGCCAAGGATCTATGGTGGTATTAGGTAATAGCGGTAACACGATAAAACTGGCAATCAGTAACTTGATCCCTGCGTACAAATCATCTTGATCAATACGCGCCACCAAACCATGCAGAGGTTGTTCAAATGCCAGCACTGCGGAAGTCACAATTGCCAACATCACCGCCAGCTCGGCATAACCATACATCACTGCGCCACCGAGCAAAAATACCGTCATAGCCGCCAACTCACTGGTTAAGCCTAAAGCCACGCCTTGCGATTTATTCTCTAGGATATAAGCCGTAATAATAACGAACGCCACGGCCACCAAGGTCAACGGGAATAACCAGACAACGTCGATTTGCTGACTGAGCCAAGCACTAACCGCGCCCATTTGCGCAAACAGTATAAAAGTGCGAATACCACTAAAACTGGCACGCTGAGCTGAGGCTTTTTTCTTCTCACGCTCTAATCCAATCAAAGCACCTATCAATAATGCAATGATAAATTGTTGCAGTAACGTTAAATCAAGTGCCATGACAGACTTTCCTTCCACAAGGCTAATGTAAGGTGATGATTTACCCTAACAAATAGCGTAGCTGTGCCATTTGACGTATCGCAATCATAAAGCAACATCAGAGGATAAAAATACAAGAAAGATCATGCGTCGGGTGTGGTCTGTGTTAAGCAAGGCGTTCACGTACAGGCCCTACCCTATAACCCCATCGGAAGCGCAGTCATAACTGACGTTATGCCGGGTACCTGAGGGATGTAAAGCCATCGAAGGCCATTGCAGGCAAACAGGCTGACCGCTGCAGCTAATTGGCCAGCGCCGCCGTCATCTCCACACTAGGTGTACTGGGGCGAAATTGAATATCAATCGCCGTGGTAAAATTCGCCCACGAACGCTGACTGTGACGAAGTTTGGTCTCTGGAGCTAATTTAACGACCAAGGTGTTTGAGCCCAACCAGCTCATTGCCAGCTGGTTTTCATGCGGCAAACGTGAGGAAATGAGCACATCACCGGCCATGTCGTCGCGAAGCGCAGCCCCCACCGGCAAAATAACCATGTGGGTAGAAAACTCTGTTGAATTGCCGCATTGTCGCTCAAAAATGACCGCTTGCAGTGCATCATTGGGCGAGCGAACGCTTTGATAAAATTTATTGCCGCAGCTAGAGGCCGCTACATCAGGAAATACCAGCACCGCCATCGCAATCACTGCAGCAAAACTACTACAAACGAACAAGCACCAATGGATACAGCGCTGCAAAATGGCCATGAGATCCCCAAATTTGAATTGTTATTTTTCTATTTGTTACAAAGCTGATAAATGCCACCAACTCATGTTAACGATATTTACCTAAAATGAGAAGCGTGAACGACCGACACCGCCCCCTACTTTACAAAACTTATCACTCATATCACGACCGCTGCGCTCACAACCTGCACCAGTTCAGTACTGACGGCATAGTGAAGCTGCGATTCGTTAAAATGTATCTATCGTGACATCAGCTCGTTCAGGAGGTACATGTAACCACCAAAGGTACACCACATTAGAAGTAGACCTAAAAATATGCAAGCATTTTATCTAATTGATGTTTAACACTATTCTCTAGCCTTTAAAACATGAACTGCCCGCAATTTACACTAAATGTGATGACAGCCGCATGACAGCGTTTTTGCAATACGGTTGAGAGAAGGGGAAATGATAGGTATTGGATCTATAGCGAGCGTTTTTGAGAACAATACTGAAACGACAATGCTGAAACGACAATGCTGAAACGACAATGCTGAAACGACAATGCTGAGACGACAATCAAGATGATGTCAGCCCCCATACCTACGCGCGCCAACGAAGGTGTATCTTTTGCTTGAATAAGATGAAGCGAGCGACGATAGATACTTAAACAGTGCAAAGTGTCATCCACGCCATCGCGGATGACACCCTTACTTCGATATGAGCTATGTTATGTGGCATGATGCAGGTACCTTTAATACCGCTATAAGCGTGAATACCGCTATAACCATGCCTTAGCTCATAACCACCAAAGCTTTAAGCTAATTTACGACGCGTTTTTACGACGACGCGCGACTAAACCCGCAACCCCAAACACCAATAACATGGCTGTTGCTGGTGCAGAAACCACAGGCGTGACTTGATCGTCAATGTAACGAATCAGATTTTTGGTTAACTGTTGTGAATTTGGTAAATCATTCATATTCATCATAAAATTCACATCAAAAATCGAGGTTAAAGCACCACGCTGTGCGTTGGCTAAGCTGCCAACACCAAACGCCACGCCAGTTCCTTGACTACCCGCATTGTCTGAGGTGATCCACGCACCTGTGCCACTGCCGTTCAAACAACCTGGCGCAGCATAATTAACTTGCGTCACACTGTTTGGATCCGTAAATGGTGCATGCACTTTTTGCGTACTAAAACTGCACGGTGAAAAACTTAACGCTCCGCCCCCAACATTGTTGATAAAGGACAAAATAGAGTTATTTCTATTCATAAAACTGGAGTTTTCCCCCATCAAAAACAAACCGCCACCGGCTTGTAAATAGCCGGCATAGTTAGTTTGATCGGCTGCACTTAGTGCGACATTGCTAAAGCGCAAATCCCATACCTGCTTATAACTGCCAATCGCAGCCGGTAAATCATTGAGGATGGTGACGACCCCGCCAGCCGCTTCATGTAAGGTCTTTAAATTTTGGGTAATCGCGCTCGTTGTGCCCGTTTCTGATGTGGTATTCGCACCGTTGACAATCAAAATTGGCGTGGCGGATGCCACCGAAGCATACATTCCAAACGTCATAGCAAAGGCAGCAGTGGTAAGCGATAGTTTTTTATAAATCACGTTGAAATCCTTTAAACGTAAAATGAATAAGTGAGCGCCTCAGTGCATCGCCAATAACACGACGCAGCAAAGCGAAACAGATAAACCGCATGACAAGTGCTCGTAATATCATCACATAAAACCACAATAAATTTATCTGAGGTTACGCGCAGAACTGGAACTGTGTTCACGTTGCTAACCATGCAGTTCACAAACTATGCATTTTTAAGGCCAGCACAAATAAATCTCTTAACCACCTGTTTTTTAATATGAATCAAGCTTACCTATTTTAGGTCTTGCTAATTTTTTTGACACTGCACAGTGGAAGGGCGTGGGTGTTGCGCGGAAAAATGACATCTTGAGGGCAGCTGACTGACAGATATTAACTTCATCTTGCGTCATCGTTTATGTCGCATTCACACAGCACGTTTAGGGGGAAACTCCCCCTGCCTAAACATCGTTGCACGCTAACGTAACACCGAATCTAAGCGGCGAAAGTAGTGCCGTAGCGTGAACATCAAACTTATTAAAATACAGAGCACGACCACGCTACTTTGCGCCAACAATTGCGTCACAGTGAACTCCGGATACTGCGTTTTTAACTCTATCCAATACAGGGTAAATGCTGCGCCTATCAGACTCCCCACAAAAGGTAAGATCAGTAATAACACTTTAATAGTTTGCCGCAGTGTGCGTGCGTCTGGACGTTCGTCAGTTTTCATCGTGTCCCTTTGTTTAATCATATGATAAATATATATTTTTATCTTCATGCATGAGAAAGGCAACGTTTTGGCATTTGTCATACTGCCACATCAATATGCCGATGCGGCTATTGATCTGGATTGGCGACGGCAGCCTGCACTTTGCGCGGCCATTGTGCGAAACCTGTAAAAACGACTACTTTTACCACGGCTGCTATTGATGTTTTGTCAGCATGGTAAATACTTTAATTCATCACTTTATTTCGGTAAGCCTTATGAGCAATCTACTGTCGGCCATTGATCAGCGCACAAATATGGCGGGGCAAAACCGCCTAGAACTTTTGATGTTCCGTCTATTGGGGCCACAACCCTTTGGTATCAACGTATTTAAAGTCCGCGAAGTGCTAATTTGCCCTGAACTTAGCGCAATCCCGGGGGCGCATCCCCATGTGCGTGGTGTCGCGCAATTGCGCGGTAGCCCTGTCTCAGTCATCGACTTGAGCCTCGCCACAGGCGGGCCCGCGCTGACCGATTTAGAAAACTGCTACATCCTTGTCACTGAATACAATCGCCACACGCAAGGCTTTTTGGTCGCAGGGGTCGATCGCATAATCAACAGCTCGTGGGAGCACATCTTACCGCCGCCTGCAGGGATAGGCAAAAGTCACTATGTGACTGCAGTCACACAAATTGACAACAAGCTACTGCAAATTATCGATGTTGAAAAGATTTTCGCGGAAATATCACCCATTGATGAGCAGGTCAGCGAAGAAGTTAAAGCCAAAAGTAAAGATTTAGATTTAAGCAAAGTCACGGTTTTGGTGGCCGATGACTCCGCGGTTGCACGCAATCAAGTCAAACGTGCTTTATCGGCCATCGGCGTCAATATTCATACCGTAAATGATGGCCGCGAAGCACTGGATTGGTTATTGAAAAAAGCCCAAGAAAGTACAGAGCCACTGGAAGATAAGATCCCGCTCATTGTGTCGGATATTGAAATGCCTGAAATGGATGGCTATACCCTCACCACGGAAATACGCGCCAACGAACAGCTGCGCGGCATTCATATCATATTGCATTCGTCACTCAGCGGTGTATTTAACGAGGCCATGATTAAAAAAGTAGGGGCAGACCAGTTTATTGCCAAATTCCATCCTGATGAATTAATCACGGCAGTGCAAAAATGGATGACCGCCAATACACAATCACACTAAACATGTGGGCTTATTCAATAAAATTTCTAAGCTATAACTCCTTGTAATATATGTGTTATATTAGCGTCATCTTTAACTACATTGTGGTCACTCCAATGTAGTTAACGATCCGACGCATAGGTTTAGATGTTTCATAAACATATTTTATAAATCCTATGCACGATTTTTATATCAATCACGATATAACGACTAACTCAAGGTAAAACGTGCATGAAACCACAAAAAACTGCCTTAGCGCTGCATATTAAAGTCGCGCTAATTGTCGCCAGTGTCGGGCTTTCTCCAGCGTATGCGCAGGAAAGTGACAAAGCCAAGACCAACGATGACAGCCAACTTGAACGCATCACCGTCACGGCACAAAAACGCGCACAAAGCAGTCAAGAAGTCCCTATCTCTGTTGCCACCATCAATACCGAAAAACTAGCGGCCATGTTCTCTGGCGGCGAAGATATCCAAGCCTTAGCCGCCAAAGTTCCGGGGTTATATGCTGAATCATCCAACGGCCGTGCTGCGCCTCGATTTTATATCCGCGGTTTAGGCAATACCGACTTTGACCTAGCGGCATCGCAACCGGTATCCGTGATCATGGATGACGTGGTGATGGAAAACGTTATTTTAAAAAGCTTTCCATTGTTTGATATTGAGTCAGTCGAAGTGATTCGAGGCCCGCAAGGTACCTTGTTTGGCCGAAACACCACCGCAGGTATCGTCAAATTCGGCAGTGCAAAACCTCGGCAAGATTTTGATGCATATACCAAAATTGGCGTTGGTAGCTACGGCATGCGCAACATGGAAGGTGCGGTAGGCGCAGGCTTAACGGATGCATTATCGGCGCGGGTTTCTTTGTTATCCCAACATCGTGATGATTGGATCGATAACACCTTCACGCAACAAAATGATGTGCTCGGTGGTTTTGACGAAAAAGCCGGTCGGGTGCAATTCTTATATGAAGGTAGCAATTGGACGGGGTTATTGCACGTGCAAGCACGTGATCTTGATGGCACCTCAACCATATTCCGTCGCAATGTATTTACCACCGGTAGTAATAAGTTAAACGAAAGCTATCAACGCGATAAAGTCACCTATGATGCCGCGGGTAATAACCGTCAGCATTACAAACAGCATGGCGCAACATTGACGCTGGAATGGCAACTCGATGGCATGACCCTGACCTCGATTAGCAATCAGCAAAAAGCCGATGGTGCCGGTATTGGTGACATCGATGGTGGCAACCCGATCACTGGTGGTTTTTCTGAAGTACAAAATGCAGTTACCGAAGATCAATTAAATGATCTTAAACAAACCACACAAGAGCTGCGCTTAGCCAGTGACACCGATGGTGCCCTGGATTGGCAAGTCGGGGCGTTTTATTTCGATTCCTCTTTTGGCGTGACCTCTGTTGATGGTTTCTTTGGTGCCACCAGCGTATTTCATGACAACAACAGCTGGGCTCTATTTGGCCAGAGCAGTTACGATCTGACCGATCGTTTGAGTATTACCGGTGGTATTCGTTACACCTATGACGAAAAAGGCTTCCGTGTCGGCCAGCAAAACGTGGGCTCACCGGGTTTAGGAAAGGGTTTCCCGAACGTCCAAAACTATGACCCTATCAATGTTGATGATGGCCTAGTAAGTTGGGAGTCGGCGCTGAATTACCGCCTCACCGATCAAGTTTCAGTGTACAGTCGTATCGCCAATGGCTTCCGAGCTCAAACTATTCAAGGTCGTGAAGTGGCATTTGAAGGTAATCCATCGGTGGCTGAAGCAGAAACTATCCAATCGTTTGAGGTCGGTGGTAAAGCAGATTTACTAAATAACACCTTGCGCCTGAACGGTGCCTTGTTCTACTACAACATCGATGATATTCAGATTTCTGCCATCGGTGGGGCAAGCCAGGGTAACTTACTGCTAAATGCGGATAAAGGCACTGGTCAAGGGTTTGAAGTGGATGCCGAATGGCGCGCGCTGAGTAACCTGACGCTGGGCGGTGGTTTTAGTTACAACAAAACTGAATTAAAAGACAACGACTTATATGTTGCTGCCTGCGGTTCTGGCCTTTGTACAGTTCGTGATCCTGTACGGACTGAAAACAAGAAAATCTTCGCCTTGGTCGATGGGAACCCCTTCCCGCAATCTCCAGAGACCATATTTAACCTCAATGCTCGTTACGACATTCCCGTCAGCACCGGTGAAGTTTATCTTTATTCTGACCTCGCCATGCAGGGCAAAACCAACCTGTTCCTATATGACTCCGTTGAGTTTCAAACCAGCAACAACAAAGAGCTGGGCTTACGCTTAGGATATATGAACTACGATGGCGCTTATGAAGTGGCATTATTTGGCCGTAACATCACGGACGAAGATAATGTGAAAGTGAACTGATCCAATACTTTTGGACACCACGCTAAGTGAGTAAAATGACTTAACGAGGTGAATATGACAACCAAAAAGACCCGCAAGACTCACACCGCTGAATTTAAAGCTGAAGCCCTG
>Ga0075154_10000707_pt1 | contig 26923 bp, 22 predicted proteins | sample JI71714BDNA_FD_70965 | JGI IMG/M metagenome (GOLD analysis project Ga0075154, IMG submission 70965) | Wastewater effluent complex algal communities from Wisconsin, to seasonally profile nutrient transformation and Carbon sequestration -... | ecosystem: Engineered > WWTP > Effluent > Algae...
ATGCAAAACCATCTTCAATACTAGAAGTTACAGGTACAACTGTAATGCCAGCAGCAATTGCAAAGCCATTGTAATTGGCATAAAATGGCTCAGGAATAATTACCTCATCGCCTGGGTCTAAGCAAGCCATAAAACCAAACAAAATGGCTTCGCTACCACCAGTGGTAATGATAATTTGATTGTGGTTAACATCAATACCAACACTTTTATAATAGCCAGCTAATTTTTTTCTATAGCTTTCTAAACCTGCACTATGTGTATATTCCAAAATAGTAAAGTCTGCATTTTTTATAGCATCACGTACTTGTTTTGGAGTTTCAATATCGGGTTGTCCAATATTTAAATGATAAACAGTTGTACCTCTTTTTTTTGCAGCTTCTGCATATGGTACTAATTTTCTAATTGGCGAAGCTGGCATTGCTTCGCCACGTTTGCTTATTTGTAACATGCAGCAAATATAAGTTGCTTATAAATAAAGGGTGCTTTGTTGAAGCAAAATTCATTTATTTGATCATAAAAAATGTCCTACAAAAATTTGTAGGACATTTCAATAATTAGACTAAAAAATTTTTATTGCTTCTTTTTTGGTGCTGCTTTAGCTTCTACTACTTCACCAAGAATGTTTAAAACAGTAGGTTCTGCTTGACCAACAAATTTTACAGTAACATCTTTTGTAAAAGCACCCAAGGTTGCAGAGTTGTAGGTAACTTTAATTGTACCTTCTTTCCCTTTTGCAACAGGTTGTTTTGGATATTCAGGAGTTGTACATCCACAACCAGCAACAGCACTTTCAATTACCAAAGGCTTATTGGTGGTGTTTACAAATTTAAAAATATGTGTTGCAGGAACATTGTGTTTTAACTTACCAAAATTAAATTTTGTTTCAGAAAACTTAGCAGATCCTTGTGCAAATACATTGAGTGTACCTAATAAAAATGCAAATACTAATAACTTTTTCATGTGTATTTTTCTTATAATTAAAATGAATCATCAATTGGTATAATTCACTCTAAAATTTATTCTTCAATTTAGATTACTTACTACCGCCAGTTTTCATTTTTTGCACACCACCATTTGCTGGTGCTGATGCATCTGGAGTTTTATAAGTTTGTCCTTTAAAGCTTACTTGTTTGTTCATGCCATCATTAAAATATACAGTTACAAACTTTGTAAAAACGCCATCAGAACTACCGTTAAAACCTAGAGTAATTACAGCACTTTCTCCTGGAGCAAGCTTTTTTGCAGCTTCGTATTTTGGAGTAGTACAACCACAACCAACTTGTACTCTATCTAAAGTAATTGTTTCGTGGCTTATGTTTTTTACAGTTAATTCATATTCGGCAGGTTTGCCAAAAGGAATTTTACCAAAATCGTATTCTGCATTCTTAAACTCAACGTATTTAGCAATATCTTTTGGTTGTGTTTGTTGTGCAGTTTTTTCGCCAGTGGTTGCTTCTTGAGCATTTGAAGTAAATGTCATAAAGAGAACTGCTGCAATGAAAGTAAACTTTTTCATAATTGTATTATTATTTTTTGTTTAAAATGTGAACGTAAAATTATTGTTTTTAATTGTAAATCAAATTTTTCTTTGCTAAATTCATGCCAATTCTGGTACAAATAATCAGTTGTAAAAATAAATTTTAAAATAAAAACTAACTAACGTTTAGCAGTTTTCTTTCCACACTTATATTTTCTACTGTTTTATGATAGTTGAATGGCTATTTTTGTTAGATGGAAGCACAAACCAACTCTATGTCATATTCAAACGATATGCTTTCTTATGAAGGCTTTAGAGCAACTGTTCTTGCCGATTATAAAACTGCTGCTCTTAGCAGAGAAGTAAGTTTATTGGGAAGAAGAGAAGTTTTAACTGGGAAAGCCAAATTTGGCATTTTTGGCGATGGTAAAGAATTAGCCCAAATTGCTATGGCAAAATTCTTTAAACCTGGCGATTTTAGAAGCGGTTATTATAGAGATCAAACATTTATGTTTGCTAGCGGATTGGCTACAGTTGAACAATTTTTTGCCCAATTATATGCTGATCCCATTGAAGGACATGATCCTTTTAGTGGTGGCAGACAAATGGTGAGCCACTTTGCCACAAAATTTGTAGATGACAATGGCAATTGGTTAGATCTTGCCAATAGAAAAAATATTTCATCGGATATTGCTCCAACTGCTGGGCAAATGGTTCGTGCACTTGGTTTAGCATTTGCTAGTAAATGCTTTAGAAATACACCTGCATTACAACAGTTAGATAATTTATCGCACAACGGATCGGAAATTTGTTTTTGCACCATTGGCGATGCTAGTACAAGTGAAGGTCATTTTTGGGAAACCATTAATGCAGCTGGGGTATTACAAGTGCCATTGGCTGTTTTTGTGTATGATGATGGATATGGAATTTCTGTTCCTAAAGCTCACCAAACAACCAAAGCTTCTATAAGTGAAGCATTAAAGGGATTTCAGAAAAAAGATGATACCAATGGAATCAATATTTATAGAGTAAAAGCTTGGGATTATGCTGGTATGTGTGAAGTATTTGAAGATGCTTTACAAAAAGTGAGAGATACACATATACCTGCTGTTTTTCATATTGAAGAAGTAACACAACCACAAGGTCACTCAACATCTGGCAGTCATGAACGTTATAAAACTGCAGAGCGTTTAGAATGGGAACGTGAGTGGGATTGTTTGAAAAAAGCGAAAGAATGGATTACTGCAAACGGTATTGCAACAAATGAAGAATTGGATACTTTGTCTGAAGAAGTAAAAGAACTTGTGAAGCAAGAAAAAAATGCAGCGTGGGAAAAATATTTATTGCCTATTCAAGCACAAGTACAACATGCAACTACATTGGTTGGAAGTATGATGGTAAATGATATTGATGTGTACAATCATTTACAGAAAATGGCAAATGATTTAAAAGGCAATAAAGAACCAATGCGTAGAGATGTGTTGCATACATTGGCATTGGCTTTAGAAGCTGCACCAACATCGCCCAATTATGAGGAAGTTAAAACTTATTACAATCAATTATTAGCTGAAAATAAACAATTGTACAATTCGCATTTGTACAATGAAGGCATAAAATCTGCACTTAAAGTTCAAGAAACAAAACCATTTATTCCTTTTGATGCACCCACTGTAAATGGATACGAAGTATTGAATAAATACTTTGATGAATTGTTTGCTAACAATCCAAAAGTATTTGCATTTGGTGAAGATGTAGGTTATATAGGTGACGTAAATCAAGGGTTTTCTGGTTTACAAGAAAAGCATGGAGCCAATAGAATTTTAGATACTGGTATTAGAGAACTAACCATTGTTGGACAAGGAATTGGGATGGCTTTAAGAGGCTTACGACCGATTACAGAAATTCAATATTTAGATTATTTATTGTATGGTTTACAACCTTTAAGTGATGATGTTGCAACAACACATTTTAGAACAAGAGGATTACAAAGTTGTCCATTAATTATTAGAACAAGAGGGCATAGGTTAGAAGGTATTTGGCATAGTGGTAGCTCCATGGGAATGATGATTAATGCACTACGTGGTATTCATGTTTGTGTACCAAGAAACATGGTGCAAGCAGTTGGCATGTACAATACTTTATTGCTAAGCAATGATCCAGGAATTGTTGTAGAATGTTTAAATGGATACAGATTAAAAGAAAAATTACCAACCAACTTATTAGAATATACAGTACCATTTGGGGTACCTGAAATTGTAAAACAAGGTAATGATATTACTGTGGTTTCTTATGGTAGTACTTTAAGAATTGTACAAGAAGCTGCTGAACGTTTGAGTAAAGAAACGATTGATTGTGAAATTATTGATGTACAAACTTTATTACCTTTTGATATTCATCATTTAATTGTTGCATCGCTTAAAAAAACCAATAGAATTGTTTTTGTAGATGAAGATGTACCAGGTGGAGCAACAGCTTATATGTACAGAGAAGTGATGGAATTGCAAGGAGGTTATAAATGGCTAGATGTAAACCCACGAACAATAACTGCAAAAGCACACAGACCAAGTTATGGCAGCGATGGAGATTATTTTAGTAAGCCCAATGCCGAAGAAATTATGAGTGTTATTAGAGAAATGATGGCAGAATAATTTATTTAGATATTGTATAAAAAAAGCCACGAAATAATTTCGTGGCTTTTTAATTTTATGCTTAGAAAATATTTACTTCTCGTTCTAAATCAATGCTAAACTTTTGTTGAACAGATTGAATAATGGCTTCACTTAAATCGTATATTTCTTGACCTGTTGCTGCTTCATAATTAACTAAAACCAATGCTTGTTTATTGTAGCAACCAACATCATTTTTTCTATAACCTTTCCAGCCACATTGTTCTATTAACCAACCTGCTGCAATTTTAACTTCTGTTGTATTTGATGTTGTATAATTGGGAATAGTTGGAAAGGTAGTTTTCAATATTTCTAGCTGTGTTGTTGGTATTGTTGGGTTTTTAAAAAAGCTACCAGCATTGCCAATTTCTTGTGGGTTGGGTAGTTTAGAACTTCTAATATTTATTACAGCATTTGAAATAGCTTGAATAGACAATTCACGAATATTCATTTTGGCCAACTCTTGCTCAATTGCACCATAAGAAATATTAAATGTTGCTTGTTTTTTTAGTTTGTAAGTAACATTGATAATAATGAATTTATTTTTTAAAGCTCTTTTAAAAATACTTTCTCTATAGCCAAATTCACAGTGATTGGTATTGAATTTTACCACACATTTATCTTGAATATTAAATGCTTCTAACTCATAAAAAACATCTTTTATTTCAACGCCATAAGCTCCAATATTTTGCATAGGAGTAGCACCTATACTGCCAGGTATTAAACTTAAATTTTCAATACCTGCATAATTGTTTGCAATGCAATGCAATACAAACTGATGCCAATTTTCTCCTGCTGCTGCTTTTACATAATAGTAGTTGTCGTCCTCATCTAGCAATTCAATTCCTTTTAACTCGTTTTTTAAAACAAGTCCATCAAAATTTTGGGTAAATAAAACATTGCTTCCACCACCTAAAATCAATAAAGGGATATTGCTTGGTTGTAGTTCAATTTGTTCTTTTAATAGTTCAATTGAATTAAAAGAAGCAAACAATTTTGCAAATACATTTATACCAAATGTGTTGTATGGCTTTAACGAAATGTTGTGTTGTATATGCATGAATGAGAGAAGCTGTTGTTTTTAAAATCTATTATTTGGTTAAAGCTAATTTTAATTCTTCGGCACTAACAACTCCTTGTTTACGCCAAACTTGTTGTCCATTTTTAAAAATAATGAAAACAGGTAAAGCGTCTACTTTAAATTGTTCCATTAATTGTAGATCAACACCACCATCTACATTTAATAATTTAGCTTGAGGAACTGCTTGTAAAACTTCTGTAAGTATTGGTTTCATTTTTATACAAGGAGGACACCAATCTGCTCCAAAATCTACCAATACTAAATTATCGGCAGTAATTTTTTGTTGAAACTCCACTTGCGTCATCTGTGTAGTTTTTGTAATACCTTCAAGTGGTTTGTTGCTTCTTTTCCAAGCACTGATTCCACCTTTTAAATGAAACAATTTTGTAAAACCCATTTCTTTAAGTTCACTCATGGCATATTCACTTCTAACACCAGATAAGCAGTAAATGTAAATGGGCTGATCTTTATTTAAGTATTGTACCCTTTCTTTAAACTCTTTAGTGTTGTTGTAATTGGCTTGTAAGGCATTTTTAATATGGCCAGTTTTAAACTCTTCGGCAGTTCTAACATCCAAAATTTGAATACCAGTTTCAGCAATTCCTTTTTCAAATGTTGCTGCATCAACTGTGTTTTCTTTAGCTGATTGACTGCAACTACTTAATGTAAGTATGCTGAAGAATAAATACAGAAAATGTTTCATAATGAATTATTATTTTTAAAGTGTAGCAAAGTAGTAGTTTTAATTATTGGTTTAGTATGACAAATATCACATTTAAACTGTATTAAAAAGATGAACTTTACCTTTTAAACAAAACTAACTTTTATGAAAAAAAATATGGGGTCTGTTGATAAAGCTTTTAGAATTTCATTTGCAATTATTGTAACCATTCTTTTTACAACAGGAACAATTACTGGAACTTTAGGAACTGTATTGTTGGTATTGGGTGGTGTTTTTTTAGCAACATCATTCATTAGCTTTTGCCCATTGTACACTTTGTTTGGTGTGAATACTTGCAAAATTAAAAAGTAGCAAAAAATTAAATGTGCATGAGTTAGTTAACCCATGATTTCGTGCACATTTTTTTTAATGTTTTCTGCAATTTTTTGCATAGGCAAATCATTGCCATCTGTACCAAAAGGATCTTCAATTTCTTCGGCAATTAGTTCTAAACTTGCCAATACATAAAAAATAAATGTAGTTACCGGTATGGTAAACATGCCTAAATTAAATGCAAAACCAAATGGCATTGTAATTACATATACAAAAATAAATTTCTTAATAAATGCACTATAACTATAAGGTATTGGTGTATTTTTTATTCTTTCGCAAGCACCAGAAATATCTAAAAAAGATTGTAGCTCTGCATTAAGTGTAATTAATTGGTCGCCAGTAATTTTTTGCTCTTTATATAAACTTTGTACTTTCTGTATCATTAAAGATGATATCTGAATTGGCATATGAGCAGCTTCATTGAAATGGGGAATTTCTGGATGTGGGTTTTCGTCTAAAGCCAGTCTTGTGGTTTCTTTTTGCAGATGTCTTTTTAAATGAAACGCAAAAAGTGGAATGGTTTGTTTAAAAAATAATCGTGTATCATTTTCTTCCTTGGGTAAAATGCTGTTTATTTTTACTGCCAAGTTTCTGCTATTATTTACCAAACTGCCCCATAATTTTCTGCCTTCCCACCATCTATCATAAGCCGTATTGGTTCTAAAAACCAATAGCATAGAAATTGCAAAACCCAATAAGGTATGCATTATAGTAATGTTTTTGGCATTGCTATTTTGCGATAGTTTTAAATAGGCTGTTTCTAAATAAACAATTCCCCAAGAGTATAATGCAATAAAAATTAATAAAGGTAATAGAGCCCTAAAAGTATCGGACTTATGAAAATTAAAAATGGCAATAAACCAATCTTTCGGATTGTAATTAATCATTTGGTATAGGATTGGAAAAGTTTAGTTTACTGATTTTGTGATACCGTTTTGTTTCTTAAAAAAGTAGAGTTTTTTATTTTCCCAATAGTTGGGTAAAACAGCATCTTTATTTGGTAAAACTTGTTCTATTTCAAACTCATTGAAAATTGTAAAATCTTTATCTGTAAGGTGATTAAAAATCAAACCTTTGTTTTTAGTTAGTGTGTTACTAAAATAGTACATGGTTTCGAAACCTTTATAAAACCAGTCACTTGCACGAGCAAAGAAAGTTTCCTTATATTTTGCGGCGAGATGTTTTACTAAACTTGTATTTCTTGAAAAATAGTACGGGGTTGAGTAAACAATTTCAATGCCTTTATTGGTCTCGTCTATTAAGGGTTTATTCAAATCTTTTAAGCCATCCCAAGTGGGCATTCCAATTGCAATAGCAGAATATTTTTTATTGGATTGCAAAATATTAACCAGCTTTATTCCAAAAGCTTCATTTACTGAACCACAAATAACAATGTTTTGTCGGTTACTATCCAACACATTTTGTAGGTTTTCAATTGTAAATACATCCGATAATTCTATGGTTTTATATTTTAATGGAATGGCTGGAGTTGTTTTACCCATTTCAGTAAAAATGGATTGAATTTCATCTTCCAACCTCCCTTTTCTTTTTACATAAACTAAGTTACCTGTAGAATAATTTTTTTGAATGTGTTTATATATGCCTTCGCAGTGTGTTTTTAATGTTGGGTTTAATAAAATGAAAAAAGGATTTTCAGTAATGCCACCATCGTTTGGATAGGTTGCCGACACTAAAGGAATTTCTTTACTTAAAGCAAAATCTGCCAAAGGCTTAATATCGGCTCTATCTTTAAAAGAAGAAATAATTAACGAAACACTGTCCCAAACTTTTAGAGCCAATATTTTTTTCATAGGTTCTTGACTGCTTTTGCTATCAAAAAAAATGACTTCAATATTGGCTTTTTCTTTTTGTAAACTATCAATGGCCATCATTATTCCATTGTAAAAATCCAATCCCGGTAACATTGTTTTAGGAATATAGTTGCCAGTAACTTTATAGTTGTTGCCATTAAAAGCAGAGTCAATAAATATGGGTGCAAAAACAGCAATTTTATATACTGAATCATTGGTTGTTGTTTGGCTATTTGCACCAACAGTACATTGTAAAAAAATTAGTAAACACAATAATGATTTCATAATTATTAAGATATGCTTATAGTACATAAATATAGTGCCAAAAAATTGGATTAATTATTCCCACTCAATTGTAGCTGGTGGTTTACTACTAATATCGTACACCACACGATTGATCCCTTTTACATTATTAATAATTTCGTTGGAAATATTTGCTAAAAATTCGTAAGGTAAATGAGCCCAATCGGCAGTCATTCCATCTACGCTAGTAACAGCTCTTAGTGCAACCGTAAATTCGTAAGTTCTTTCATCGCCCATAACGCCAACACTTTTTACTGGCAATAAAATAGTACCAGCTTGCCAAACTTTTTCGTACAAGCCATAGCTTTTTAAACCATTCATATAAATGGCATCTGCTGCTTGCAGCATTTGTACTTTATCCTCAGTTATATCGCCTAAAATTCTAATGGCTAAGCCTGGTCCAGGAAAAGGATGACGATGAATTAATTCTGGTGAAATGCCCATTTCTAAACCAACTTTTCTTACTTCATCTTTAAACAAAAATCGCAAAGGTTCTACCAATTCCAATTGCATTGTTGCTGGTAAACCACCCACATTGTGGTGACTTTTTATAGTAGCACTTGGACCGTGTACACTAATACTTTCTATTACGTCAGGATAAATAGTTCCTTGTCCTAAAAATTTTGCTTCTTTTATTTTTGTTGATTCTTGTTGAAAAACATCTATAAATAATTTGCCAATAATTTTTCTTTTTTCTTCAGGTTCAGTTTTGTCTTTTAGTGCATCGTAAAACAATTGCTTTGCGTTAATGCCAGTTACATTTAAATCAAGTTGTTTGTAAGTTTCTAAAACTTGTTCAAATTCGTCTTTTCTTAAAACGCCATTGTCAACAAAAATTCCATGCAATCTTTTTCCAATTGCTTTGCTAATTAATGTTGCAGCAACAGTACTATCAACGCCACCACTTAATGCCATAATTACATGAGCATCGCCAATTTGTTTTTTTAGTGCTTCAACAGTTTCATTTACAAATGAAGCAGGAGTCCAGTTTTGACTACAACTACAAACAGTAACTAAAAAATTTTGAATCATTTTTTTTCCCTCTGTAGAGTGGTAAACTTCTGGATGAAATTGTAAACCATATAAAGGATATGTATCGGTAGTTGTTTTTTTGAAAGCAGCAACAGGTATACTTTCGGTAGTTGCCAATACTTCAAAATGTTGTGGAAGTTCAACAATACTATCGCTGTGGCTCATCCAAACTTGTGAGTGATTGCTGATGTTGTTGAACAAAACATCTTCTAGTTTTTTTTCTAAAATGGCTCTCCCATATTCACGTTTATTGCTTTTGTCAACTCTTCCACCAAATTCTTTGGCAGTTAATTGAGCTCCATAACAAACACCTAAAACGGGTACTTGTTGAATGAATGAATGTATATCTACAGAAGGATTATTTGTATCATTTACACTAAATGGGCTACCACTTAAAATAATTCCTTTTAAAGATGCATCAATGGTAAATGCTTTATTGTAAGGAATAATTTCGCAATACACATTTGCTTCTCTAACGCTTCTAGCAATAAGTTGTGTAAACTGACTTCCAAAGTCTAAGATTAAAATTTTTTCTGTCATGTGGCGAAGATAATAGTTTGCTATGGCAGCATTAAATTTACCTATTGAAAAAAATGAACCTTTTCTGTATGTTTACACACAATTTTACCTTTCATCTATAATCATATTTTTTTGTAAACAAACAAAGGGTATTTTTCATCTTGTTATTCTAAAATTCTTTTATGAGATACATTCTTTTTTTACTTTTTTCAAGCTCGTTCATATTAACTTCTTGCAATTACGGGTTTAAAAAAACTGTAAAAGGCAATGGAATTGTTACTTCTGAGCAGCGAAGTTTTAGCAGTGCCAAAAAAATAAAATTAGTTGGTGGTTTGGATTTGCAGATAACACAATCCACCAATAAAAAAGTTACAGTTCTGGGCGAATCTAATTTGTTGGCATTCATAGAAACCAAAGAACAAGATGGATGGTTAATTATAAAAACTAAAGAAAACATCAATCTAAAACCCAATACTACTATTGAAATTAACATAGAAACAGATGTTTTAGAGGCAGTGAGTGTTGTTGGTTCTGGCAATATTAATGGATTGAATAAGTTTGAAGGTGGTGAACAACTAGCCATTGATGTTACAGGCAGTGGAGATGTAACAATAGCAACAAATACACCTAAAGTAATTGCTTCAATTGCAGGCAATGGAAATATTATTTTAAGTGGAGAAACCAAAGAGGCCTCAATTAAAATTGCTGGCAGTGGCGATTATAAAGCATTGGATTTAAAAACAGAAACTACAAAAATAAATATTGCTGGAAGTGGCAATGCTTCGGTTTATGCTGCAGCCGAACTAGATATACAAATTGCTGGCAGTGGCGATATTAGCTATTTGGGCAATCCAAACATTACCAAAAAAATTGCAGGCTCTGGAAAAATAAAGCAACTTTAAAACTTTACTCACTAAAATTTGTTGATGTGAATTGGTTAAACGGTTCACATTTTTTGTTGGTGGTATTAAAATACACCAAATAACCACCACATTTGCAAACTGAAAACTTTGTATGAGCAAGAATGAGAAGATGATGTTGTTTTTATTGGCAAGTATTAATTTTACCCACATATTAGACTTTATGATTATGATGCCATTGGGTAATTACCTAATGCCATATTTTAAAATAAATACCCAACAGTTTAGTTTTTTAGTTAGTGCATACACTTTTAGTGCAGCCATATCTGGTTTTTGTGCAGCTTTTTTTGTAGATGGTTTTGATAGAAAAAAAGTATTGCTTTTTGGTTATATTGGTTTTCTAATAGGCACAATTGCATGTGGCATTGCTCCAAGTTTTCATTTATTAATTGTTGCAAGAATTGTTGCTGGTTTATTTGGTGGTTTAATTGGAGCTCAAGTTCTGTCAATAATCTCTGATGTTTTTAGTTATGAAAGAAGGGGGAAAGCAATGGGTAGTGTGATGAGTGCTTTTGCTATTGCAAGTACTTTTGGTGTGCCATTTTCTTTGTACTTAGCAAACATTATTAGTTGGCATGCTCCATTTTTATTGGTAGGAATTTTAGGAATTGTTTTGGTACCATTGTTGGTGAAGTACATTCCTTCAATGGATCAACATTTATTGAATAGAGCCGAGAAAAAATCTCCATTCGAAGCCTTACATATTATTACTGGAAATAAAAATTTATTGTTGGCTTTATTGTTTAGTGGATTGGTGATGATGGGACATTTTTTAATTATTCCTTTCATTAATCCATATATGGAATTTAACAATGGATACACCAAACAACAAACACCTTTGATTTATTTAGTGGGTGGAATTGCATCTTTTTTTGCTGCCAATATTTTAGGAAGATTGAGCGATAAGTTTGGCAAACTGAAAATATTTAGTATTTGCATTGTTCTTAGTTTACCATTTGTTATTGGTGTAACACATGTGCCAGCAATTGCCTTGTGGTTAATGTTAACTATGTTTGGAGTTTGGTTTGTATTGGCAACTGGGCGTGGAGTTACTGCACAAGCAATGGTAAGTAATGTAGTACAATCAGAACATAGAGGTAGCTTTATGAGCTTTAATAGCAGTGTTCAACAATTTGGTACAGGTATTGCGTCATTAGTAGCAGGATTCATAGTTACAAAATCTACTACAGGTAAAATTGAACACTACAATTGGCTAGGTTATATGAGTGTTGTTGTATTATTAATTTGTTTGTTTTTAGGTAGATATTTATTTGCAAAAATTGATAGAGAAAAAGCAATGAACAATTAGTTCTTCAATTTATAAATTGGGTATCGTAAATGTGCAGCTTCATAATGTGGTGAATTTTTGTACACAAAATTTAATTGAGCTGCTGGATTGTTTGCAAAAGCGGTATCTGTTTTTTTCTTCTCTTCTAATGTTGTTTTTAAAGTTGGATTTTCAGCTAAATATTTTGCAGCAACATCTTCCCATCTATAATCGCTATAACCTTCTTTTTGTTGTAGAATAGCATCAAAAAAATTCCATTTAAAATAACTATCATCTGCTTCTGGTTCTAAAGTTTCAACTAAAAATCGATTGGCAGTTTGATTGGTGTAAACAACTATATCACCTTTTAAGAAATGGATTTGTTGTTCAACCTCTTTAAGCTTTACGGTGAGGTGTTTAAAGTGGTTTTCGTATGGACGATTGATTGATTTATAATCTTCAATTTTATAAGCTGTTACAAAAATTGTAGTATCTTTTTGTAGTGAGAACATTTTTACGTTATTCAGCTTTAACAAGTCAATTACTTTGTGCCAACCTTTCGGAATGATGTACGCTTTCGGAATTTCAATTGTTTTTTCTCCAACAAAATAATTGTAAAATTTTACCTTTTTTGTAAAGGGTTTTTCATGGTTGTAAAACAATCTATCCTTACCCGTTACATCACTTTTTTTATAGGCACTTTCGTAGCCTAAAAACTCAATGGTATCAAACTTTGTAGTATCAGCTTTCCAACTTAAAGCAAAGTTTTTTTGTTGTTGAATGTTCTTTAAACTTTCGGTTCTTGCTTGTTTAATTTGAGTAGCCCAAATAGATGCTTGCTCTATCATGGTTTGCATAAGAGCATAAGTAGTTTTAGTTCTTTGTTCAAACGGTTTAAGCATATGTGTTTCTGGCACAAATGCCATTGTTGCAAACAATGCAGCATAGCCACTGCTATAACGTGGCCCATCGTAAAAAGCTTCCCAACCTTTATCAGGATTTGCAGTTTCAAAATTTACATATGGGCACATTGGCCAGTTTTTAGCTTTCATACTTTTATACACTGCTGGCTCAAAACTATTGTGTAAAAAGTTGCCTATTGCACCGCCCAATTTATTTTGTTGGGTGGTGAGTAGCGTCATGGTGTGTTGATAATCTGCACCATCGCTTACATGATTGTCTATAAAAATATCGGGGTTTAAAAAATGAAAAATTTCAGCGAAAGAAGTGGCATTTTTGCTATCGCATTTTATGAAGTCTCTATTCAAATCTAAGTTCTGGGCATTGCCCCTAAAGCCATAACTAATTGGTCCATCTTGGTTTACACGAGAGCTTGTATTTCTATTTAAACTTCCTCCAATATTATAAATTGGAATAATACCTAAAACAACATTGTTGGGCAATACAATTTTCTTTGTAGCAATATCTCTAACCAACATCATTGTAGCATCAATACCATCAGGTTCTCCAGGATGTATGCCATTGTTAATTAGTACAACTACTTTTTCTGCTTTGTGCCAATTGTTGGGATTGAAATTGTTGTTGCTACTCACCAACACTAAATGCAAAGGATAACCAGCATCGGTTAATCCCATTTTTTGAATATGAATATTTTTAAAAGAAGCAGCCAATTGCTGATAAAATTCAATGCAATTAAAGTAAGTGGTAGTTTCTTTTCCTTTCGATTTTTCAAACGTAGTTTCTAGCTTTTGAGCTTTACAAATCATTGCTACAAAAAGAAACCATAAAACAATAATTTTTTTCATTAATTTGGATTGAAAATTTGAATAAAAATAATGCAAAATATTTACAGAATTCTTTTAGCTGAAGATGAAGTTAAGTTGGGTATTGTAATTCAGCAGCAATTAATTAAGCAAGGTTATGAGGTTGATTTAGCAGTGGATGGATTAATGGCTGAAAAATTGTTTAAACAAAATTCTTACAATTTACTTTTGTTAGACATTAATTTGCCACATAAAAGTGGCATTGAATTGTGTAAAATTTTTAGGCATACCAATAAAGATGTTCCCATTATTATGCTTACGGCTTTAGATCAAATTAAAGATAAAGTTGCCGCATTTAATTTTGGTGCAGACGATTACATTGTGAAGCCTTTTCATTTTGATGAACTTTATGCTAGAATTAAAGTTTTTTTAAAAAGAACCGAATCTAACTTTGAAAAATTAACTGTTGCCAATTTAGAAATTGATGTAGAAACAAAGCAAGTTACTAGAGGCACTCACAACATTGTACTTACGTCTAAAGAATTTAAATTGTTGGTATTGTTGGTTAGGGCAAAAGGTAAAATAGTATCCAAACAAGAAATATTAGAAAAGGTATGGGATTTAACTTTTGATACAGGCACCAACACCATTGAAGTGTACATTTCTTTTTTAAGAAATAAAGTGGATAAAGGCTTTGAAACAAAACTAATTCAAACCAAACAAGGTTTTGGTTATTTTATAAAAGAAAGTACCATTTAATGAATTTAAAAGTAAGGTTTACAATTTTATTTGCTTCTTTTGTTTCGCTAATATTGCTGATATCTACTGTAACAATTTACATATTGTATTCTAATTTTAGGGTACAAGAATTTTATAGAAGAATAAATAAAGAAACCTTAATCTCTTACAATTTATTTATTGAAAATAAATTAGATACATCCACCCTCAAAAAAAGTATTGCTCAAAATGAACTTGCATTAATAGATTTTTATATTGGTATTTATGATAGCAATAAAAAAAATGTATATCGCTCTTCAAACAAAAAAATCGATAATCCTTCTTCTGAAACTTTTAAAGAAACTCAAACATTTAGTGAATCTAGATTTTCGTCCAATGGGAGAGAATCCTTAACACTATATTTTGCAGATAAAGGTTATTTTGTACATGCTTCTGCATACGATAAATATGGGTTAAGAAAGCTAAGAAATATTCAATATATACTTACTAGTGTTTTGTTTGGAGGTATTTTATTGTCAATTATAGCAGCATTTGTTTTTGTTCGTCATGCATTTAAGCCGTTGGTAATGTTAAGCAACCAAATGCTAGAAATCAATGAAGTGAAAAATGCTAAACCAGTAATTGTAAATAATGTAAATGATGAAATTGGGCAAATTGCACAAAGCTACAATGCTATGATTGAAAGGCTAAAGCAAACTTTTGAGTACCAATCGGTTTTTGTAAATCATGCTTCGCATGAGTTAAGAACACCTTTAGCTGTAATGCTTTCTCAAACAGAAGCAGCTTTAAACAATCAATTAAACGAGGTTGAATTACGCAAGGTTTTACTTTCCTTAAAAGACGATCAGCAAGGCATTATAGAGCTTACCAATTCTCTATTGCTTTTATCTCAATATGAAAAAAATGACGATAGATTGGGCTGGGAAAATATTCGTTTAGATGAATTGGTTTATGAGTGTATGGCCATTGCAAAAAAAGTGTTTCCTAAAATTGAAATTTCGTTCAATTTCATTCAAATACCCGAAGAAATGGATTTAGTAATTTTTGCCAACAAATCATTATTGGCGACAGCATTAAAAAATTTAATTAAAAACGGGTATCAATATTCTTACGATAAACAAATCAACATTAATTTATTGGTAAATAAACTGGTAGCAGAAATTACAGTTGAAAACAATGGCAAAGAAGTGCCAGAAGAACAAAGAGAACAATTGTTTCAGCCATTTTTTAGAGCCAAAAATGTAGATATGGAAATGGGCTATGGGTTGGGTTTAGCAATTGTACAACGTATTGTACAAGCCCATTATGGTAAAATTATCTATAAGGTTTGCGATACCGGTAGAAACTGTTTCACCATTGTACTACAAAAACAAAAACCGGTTGAGTAATCAACCGGTAATAATATTACAAAAAGCAAGCTTAAATTAAGCAGCTTTTCTCTTTGCCAATTTACTTTTTAAATTTGCAGCTTTGTTTTTATGAATGATACCACGTTTAGCCAACTTATCAATCATAGATTCTACTGTTGGAAGTTTATCTCCATATGCAGCTTTGTCATCTATTATTTTCAAATCTCTAATGGCATTACGTGTAGTTTTGCCATAGTATTTGTTTCTGTCTCTACGTTTAGCTGCCTGACGTGTATCTTTTTTGGTAGCTTTATGATTTGCCATACTCTTTCTTTTTAAAGGACGGCAAAAGTAAGTGTATTATTTTATAAATAGAAAGTTTTTATAAAAAAAATTATTTATTCTAAACTACGCATCAAATAACTGAAAACTAATTTCAAAATCAATTAATCTTTGGTTTTTTATCCCTTCAAAGCCCGATATTTGCCATCATTTTAAAAAGACGCTCAATCATTTTCCAAATGAAGGATTTTACCTATATCACCAATTCCCATCCATCTTTTATTGAAAATTTATACAACGACTTTGTTAAAGATCCAACATCGGTTGATGCGGATTTGAGAAAGTTTTTTGAAGGCTTTGATTTTGCAGTTTCTAATGGCAGTGCAAAACCGGTTGCTTCAACACCAAGTTCAACAACAAATACACCACCAACTGATATTGATTGGATGCACGAAATTCGTGTATATCGTTTAATCTTAGGCTATCGCAACAAAGGGCATTTAATTGCTGTAACCAACCCAATTAGACCAAGAAAAGATAGAGGAGCTAACTTGGATTTAGGCTTCTTTGGTTTATCTGAAGCCGATTTGGATAAAACTTTTTATGCTGGCAACTTACTTGGTCTTGGTGCAACTACTTTAAAAAATATATTGAATCATTTAGAAAAAACTTATGCTACCTCTGTTGGTGTTGAGTTTAAGTATATTAGTGATCAAAAGAAAGTAGATTGGATATCTAACGAAATGGAACGTGAGTTTTCAAAGCCATTGTCTTTAGAAAAAAAGAAACGCATTTTAGATAAATTGAACCAAGGTGTAATTTTTGAAAAGTTTTTACATACAAAATATATCGGTCAAAAAAGATTTTCTTTAGAAGGTGGCGAAACAACCATTGCTGCTTTAGATGAAATTATAAATACTGCTGCCAACTACGATGTACAAGAAGTGGTAATTGGTATGGCACACAGAGGAAGATTGAATGTATTGGCCAACGTAATGGGCAAAACGTATGAGCAAATTTTTAGTGAGTTTGAAGGAACCGCTATAATGGATCAAACCATGGGCAGTGGAGATGTGAAATATCACATGGGTTTTGGAAGTAAAGTTGTTACTACTGATGGAAAAGAAGTTCATTTAAAATTAATGCCCAATCCATCGCACTTAGAAGCTGTAGACCCTGTTGTTATTGGGTATTCCAGAGCTAAAGCAGATGTTTTATACAATAGTGATTTCGATAAAATATTGCCTATATTAATTCATGGAGATGCTTCAGTTGCTGGGCAAGGCATTGTTTATGAAGTATTACAAATGAGTAATTTGCAAGGTTATTTTACAGGTGGAACTATTCACTTTGTAATAAACAATCAAATTGGTTTTACAACAGATTTTGATGAAGCAAGAAGCTCCGATTATTGTACTTCTCTTGCAGCCATGATTCAAGCCCCAGTATTGCATGTAAATGGAGATGATGCAGAAGCTGTTGTAAAGTGTTCTGAAATTGCAACACGCTACCGTCAAGAGTTTAATTCAGATATTTTTATAGATATGGTATGTTATAGAAAACATGGCCATAATGAAGGGGATGATCCAAAATATACACAGCCTCATTTATATGCACTCATCGATAAGCATCCCAATCCAAGAGAAGTGTATGTAAAACATTTGCTAGAAAATGGGGAAGCCGATGCACAAGGTTTAGCAAAAGAAATGGAGAAGAAGTTTTGGAGCGATTTGCAAGAACGTTTAGACGATTTAAAGCAAAAGCCATTGCCTTACCAATATCAACAACCAGAATTGGTTTGGAAAAGTTTACACAAAGCAACCATAGAAGATTTTCATACATCGCCAACAACCGCAATTAGTGAAACTGAACTTAGACGTTTGTTTAATGGATTAATGACTTGGGTTGATGGATTTACACCTTTGAAAAAAGTAGAAAAGCTATTGTTGGATAAAGTGAAGTTGTTAGAAACAGAAAACAAAATTGATTGGGCAACTGCCGAGTTAATGGCTTATTCATCCATTTTAACGGAAGGTAAAATTGTACGAATGAGTGGGCAAGATGTGAAGCGTGGTACATTTAGCCATCGTCATGCAGTATTAAGAGATGAAGAAACGGATAGAAAATATACACGATTAAATCATTTTCAAGAAAACCAAGAAAAGTTCCGTATTTACAACTCTTTATTAAGTGAATATGGCGTTTTAGGTTTTGAATATGGATATGCAATGGCCAACCCCAATGCATTGGTTATTTGGGAAGCACAGTTTGGCGATTTTTGCAATGGTGCACAAACTATGATTGATCAATTTATTGCAGCTGGTGAGCAAAAATGGAGCAGAATGAATGGCCTTGTAATGTTGTTGCCACATGGCTATGAAGGTCAAGGCCCAGAACACAGCAGTGGAAGAATGGAACGTTTTTTACAAATGTGTGCCGAGTTAAATATGGTAATTACCAACATAACTACAGCAGCCAATCTTTTCCATGCTTTACGTCGCCAATTGGCTTGGTCGTTTAGAAAACCATTGATCAATTTTGCACCAAAAGCAAACTTGCGTTTTGCAGGTAGTTATAGCCATATTGATGATTTTACTTCTGGTGGATTTAAAGAAGTAATTGATGATGCAACAATAACCGATAATAGTTTAGTTAAGAAAGTATTGTTTTGCAGCGGTAAAATTTATTTTGATTTAGCCGAAAGAAAAATAAAAGAAAACAGAACCGATATTGCTATTGTACGTTTAGAACAAATTTATCCAACACCAGAAAAACAATTGAAAACTTTGTACGAAAAGTACAGTAAAGCTATTTGGTTTTGGGTACAAGAAGAGCCATTGAATATGGGTGCTGCAACTTTCTTAAAAATGAATTTGCAAATTATCAACTTTGGCATTATTAGTCGCCATGCTAGTGCAAGTACGGCAACCGGTTACAGCAAAATTCACAAACAAGAACAAGAAGAAATTGTAAATACGGCTTTTACAGTATAGCAATACAACAAGTAAAAAACTTAAACACTTTTAGAATATAATTTTATGATAGATATTAAAGTTCCTACAGTAGGTGAGTCAATAACAGAAGTTACTTTATTAAAGTGGACAAAGAAAGATGGGAGTTATGTAGATAGAGATGAAGTAATTGCTGAATTGGAAAGTGAAAAAGCAACTTTTGAAGTAAATGCTGAAAAAGCAGGAATATTGAAACATGGTGCAACCGAAGGCGATACCATTATTATTGGAACAGTATTGGCACAAATTGATGAAACAGCAGAAAAGCCAGCTGACGCAAGTCCAAAGACCGAAGTTGCTGCTCCAAAAGTAGAAACTGTTGCAACACCAATAAATAACACTACTTCAGATGTTGGTGTTAAAGCTACACCAGTTGCAAGTGCAATTATTGCAGATAAAAAAGTAGATGTTAAAGCAATTGAACCAAGTGGCGTTGGTGGAAAAATAATGAAGCATGATGTATTAGAGGCATTGAATAATCCTGGAAAAAAATCGTTTGGTACCAATGCGTTATTTACTAGAAATGTACGCAACGAAAAAATGAGCAATTTGCGTAAAACCATTGCTAGAAGATTGGTTGAAGCAAAAAATACAACTGCCATGTTAACTACTTTTAATGAAGTAGATATGGGAGCTATTATGGAAATTCGTTCTAAGCATAAAGACAAATTCAAAGAAGCTCATGGTGTTAATTTGGGCTTTATGAGTTTCTTTGCTAAAGCTTGTGCAATTGCTTTAAGTGAGTGGCCAACTGTGAATGCTTATATTGATGGAGATGAACTTGTCTATCATGATTATGCTGATATTTCTATTGCTGTTAGTACACCTCGTGGTTTAACAGTGCCTGTTATTAGAAATGTAGAAAGTTTAAGCATGGCCGATGTTGAAAAAGCCGTAGTTGTTTTAGCTGGTAAAGCAAGAGATAGTAAGTTAACTGCTGAAGATTTAACTGGTGGAACTTTTACTATAACAAATGGTGGCGTATTTGGTAGTTTAATGAGTACGCCCATTATCAATATTCCACAAAGTGCAATTTTAGGAATGCACAAAATTCAAGAACGTCCAATGGCCATAAATGGTAAAGTAGAAGTAAGACCAATGATGTACTTGGCTTTAAGTTACGACCATAGAATTATTGATGGTAGAGAAAGTGTAAGCTTCTTGGTTCGTGTAAAAGAATTATTAGAAAATCCTGCATTGTTGTTAATGGGCAAAGATCCTGTGAAAACATTGTTGGAGTTGTAAAATATAAATTAAAATTTAAAAGAGAAGGTTGTTTAAAAGCAACCTTCTCTTTTTTATGAACATTGCTTATAAGAATTGCTTTCAGAAAATAAACACATTTAAAAATCTATATTTGATGATCTATCAATTTACTTATTGGTTAACAGCTTACAAATTTTAAATTATTGCACAAATGATGGGAGGAAGATGGCTGTCTTATTTAAATACAGCAGCATTTATTATAGAAACCTACAATGGATCAACGCCATTGGTACATCATTTAAAGCATTATTTTGCACAGTTTAAAAAGCATGGAAGTAAAGATAGAAAGTACATTAGCCATGCTTGCTATTGTTATTTTAGGTTGGGAAAATCTATTGAAAATATTACCATTGTAGATCAATTAAAAATAGGGTTGTTCCTTTGTAACAACGACCCCAAGCAGTGGGAAAATGTATTCGATGAAAATTGGATAACTGAATGGAGCAAGCCTATTCAACAAAAAAATGTATTTGTACAACAATATTATCCTGAACTAAATATTGAGAAAATTTTTCCTTGGCAAAATGCATTAAGTACATCACTTGACGGAACTCAGTTTTCACTTTCTCATTTAACACAACCTTACTTATTTATTAGGCTAAGACCAGGTTATGAAAAAACGGTTTTACAACGTTTAAGAGATGTTGATATACCATATAAGAAAATTGGAACTACAAGTTTAGCATTAGAAAATAGTACCAAATTAGAGGATGTATTGCAACTAAATGAAGAAGTTGTGGTGCAGGATTTAAGCTCTCAGCAAATTGCTGAATTAATAACTCCAGAGTTAATAGGGTTGAATTGGCAACAATCTTGGAAGGTTTGGGATTGTTGTACTGCAAGTGGTGGTAAAACTATTCTGTTGCATGATATACATAGAAATAACGAATATTATTTAACCGATGTAAGAGCAACCATGCAACATCAGTTAAAGCAACGATTGGATGCTGCACATGTTCATAAATGGAAATTTGATACAGCCGATTTAACAGAAACTACATTGCCTTTTGCAAGGAGCAATGGTTTTGATTTTATTATAGCTGATGTGCCTTGCACTGGAAGTGGAACTTGGGCAAGAACCCCAGAGCAAATTCAATTTTTTAAAGAAGAAACAATTACTGAATATGCTTCTACACAAAAAAAAATTATTAGCAATATCTTGCCAGCATTAAAAAATAATGGCTATTTATTATACATTACTTGTTCTGTGTTTAAACAAGAAAATGAAGAAGTAGTAGAATTTATAGAACAAAAATTGGGGTTGCAAAAAATTAAATTACAATTAATTAAAGGGTACAGCAATAGAGCAGATACAATGTTTGCAGCACTTTTTAAAAAATTATAGTTTAAGCAACGGCAGATTTGAAATTATTTTTTGTCCATTAAATACACTCACTAAATAAGTACCTTTTGCTAAAAAATGAATTGGAATGGCAATACTTGTAGTTCCTGCAATTGTAGATTTTTTTAACTGAATAACAGATTTACCACTTGCGTCAGTAATCCTAATTCCTAAATTCTGTATAGCATAATTGGTTGTTATTTTTACATTAAATGTATTGTTTGCAGGATTGGGCAATAAGGCAATTGTTTCAATATTATTGTTGGTAGGATTTATTCCTGTAACTACACAAGCAGCATTTAAATCAAGCGTAACGCTATCCAAATAAGTTTCAGTATAACCAACAACAGCAGTATCAACCACTTGTTTAATTCTATATTGTATTGTTCCTGGTTGTACATTAATTAAAGTATCGGCATAGGTAATTGTTTTGTTACTTAATGTAGAACCGCTGCCTTGAAAACTTGCTACTCTTGCGTAACTAGTTTGTCCTGCAACTTTTCTTTCCACTTCATAACGCATTGCAGCAAAATCTTTACTTTTAAAAACAATATTTGTTTTACAGTTATTAATTGATGAGGAAGTGATGTTGGCATATTTATTTAACAAGAATACAAATGCTTTTTTCATATCGGGAATGCCATATCCAATTCTATCATTTGGAGTAGTATAAATGTTGCCACTTTTTATGATGGCTTCTCTAATAGTATAGTTGTTAAATTCTGGAAAAGCTTGCCACAAGCATGTTCCAAGTCCTGCCATTTTGGGGCAAGCATACGATGTGCCATTGCCTGCACTTACTGTATTTCCAGGATTTTGTACATAGGCATTTACACCAACGGTTGCAACATCTGGTTTTATTCTATTATCTGCAGATGGGCCATAACTTGAAAAATTACCAACGCTACCACTTGATGTTACTGCACCTACAGCAATTGTACTATCAATATCTGCAGGTGTACTTAAATATTTCCAACCACTATTTCCATCATTTCCATTGGCAGAAAAAAGCAACAAACCTTTTCTATGTGCAATGGTTCCACCTTTTGCAGCAGTGGTAGTTTTACCATTCATATTTGCATAAACATAATCAAATGAAGCATCATCAAATGTAGTATATCCCAAAGAAGTTGATACTGTTTTTGCCCCAATACTATCGGCACGTTCCAATGCACAAACCCAATTCAATTCTTCAATTGGATATTCACTTGCGGCATCTTCACTTCTATACAAAACAACATTTGTTTTTGGCGACATGCCAACAAAAGTTCCTGGAATATTGCCTGTAATGGTGCTTAAACAACTCATGCCATGGCTATCATCTTCAACAACGCTTGTATCTCTAGCAACAAAATCCCAAGTTTGTACAACTTGATTGTTGATGTTCATACTATCAAAAGATGACAATGTTTTATATTGATAAAAACCTGCATCAATTATTGCCAATAACATGCCTTCGCCCCTCATGCCAATATTGTGTAAAAATTGACCATTGTGCAATTTTATTTCATTGTATGTGTTGCCATAATTAAAAACATCTTGTGTTGATTGTGTTTTTAAATTTTGCTTAATTGGCTCAAGTATATTTTCTTGCTTAAACTTATCAATTGGCAAACGCCAGTTGTTATTTAATCTTGCAGCAATGGTTTTAACACTAACTACAAATGGTAATGCATTAATTTTTGTAATTGCACTTGCGTCTGTAGTGAGGATAGAAATTTGATTCAACCATTTGCTTTTATTTAAAATGGTTACTGAGCCTGAAAGCCTTACACTGTCTATGTATCGTTGTGTAATGGGTAAATCTAAACTATCTAGTTGTATGTTATAAGAAGTTCTTTTGTCAATTGCTTTTTGCGATAAATAGGCAAGGGGATTGTTTAATGAAAAAGTATTTGATCCTTTGTTTTTAAACTGAATTACATATCTGTTTAATTGTGCAAATGCATTGTTTACAACAAACAAAATCAAAATCAAACAGCTCCACTTTTTCATGCAATTTTATTTACTTCACTTTTAATAATAGGTATTCTAATTAAACACAACCTAAAAAATAGTTCAACTATTTATAGTCAATTAAGTTCAATTTAATACCAAAACTCCCTTCTTGAAAATATTTATTTACAGCGGTTGGTGGTTGATAAGTCCAACGAATAAATTCTTTATAAATTAAGCCAATGCCTTTTGCATAAACTTCTTTCGAAAAACTTTTTTCTTGATAATTGTTTGTACTAAAAGGAATATCGGGCAAGGTTTCATCTTGCTGAAAAATGGTGTATGTATTTTGGATAATTCCTTTTTTAGTAAGAAAAGGTTCATCTGCATTTTGGTACTCAAAGTTCCAATTAGAGAAATAACTAAATGGCGATGGAGAGATTGAATTTATATATTGAGTGCCTTTCCATTGAACTCCTGCTCTTACGGGACTAACTAAACTTACAAAACGCAAATTATTGTCGATGTATTCTATTGTATTATTGTCTGTAGTACTGTAATAGGTTGCAGTGTATTGCCAAGGTTTTGTTTGTAACGTATCAGTTAGGTATCTAAAAATTCTAAATGATGTTCTACCACTTCCGTCATTAAATTTGCTTTCAATACTGTCTTTTGCAATATAGCTATGTACAACAAGCGATTGATTGAAGTTAGCCAATACCGTTGAATCTAACCTATAAATAAACACTTTGCCAACTTGCATGGGGCTCAATTCATCGGCAGTTATTATGGCTAAATTTTCTTTAGAACTGCAACTTGCAAAAACAAATGCAGCAAGGGTTAAGAAGTAAAATAGTATCTTTTTCATATTATAGAGAGACGAAAGATAAAACGAATGTATTCAATTGCCAATTTATTGACACAGTTTGTATGTAAACTGCTGTTTGTTGAATAGTTAACTCAGTAAATTGTTATTCATGTAACGATTATTTAATTGAAACATTAAACAGTTAAAACAAATATAGGAAGCCAATAAATTTTATATTAAACTTCCACGTTGAATAATTCCACCTCCAATAACATCATTTCCTTCGTAAAAAACTGCACTTTGCCCAGGAGCAATTCCTTTTACATTTTCGTAAAAACGAACATTAATTCCGTTATCGCTTATGTATAAATTACTTAGTGCACCTTTGTCTTTATAACGAATTTTGGTTAATGCTTCCATTCCATCTGTAATGCCATCATATTTAATCCAATTTATTTTTCCTACGTACATGTCATTTTTATCAAGATCAATTTCGTCGCCTAAAACAACTGTATTGGTTTCTGGATTAATTGCAGTTACAAAAGCAGGTTTGCCCAAAGCAATATCTAAACCTTTCCGTTGCCCAATGGTATAAAATGGATAACCTTTGTGTTTGCCTAAACGTTTGCCATTTTTATCGGTAAACCAACCTCCGTCAACCTTTTCTTCCAAGCCATCCACTCTGCGTTTTAAAAAACCTCTGTAATCATTGTCTGGCACAAAACAAATTTCGTAACTCTCACTCTTTTTTGCCAATTCTGGGTAACCCATATCGTGAGCCATTTGGCGTATTTCAGATTTTCTGTATTTACCCAACGGCATAATTGTTCTACTCAATAATTCCTGATCTAAACCCCATAAAACATAGCTCTGGTCTTTGGTTTCATCCAATCCTTTGCTTAAAAAATATCTTCCATTTTCATGTTGTTGAACTTCGGCATAATGACCAGTTGCAATAAAATCGCAACCTAAATTATTTGCACGTTTAAGTAAAGCTTTCCATTTAATATGGGTATTGCACATTACACAAGGATTGGGTGTACGGCCAGCCAAATATTCTTCTACAAAATTTTCAATTACAAAATCCCCAAATTCATCTCTAATATCTAAAATATAATGAGGAAATCCATGGTGCACAGCAGCCATACGAGCATCGTTAAAACTATCAATATTACAACAGCCTGTTTCTTTTTTTCCTGTGGTTCCAACGCTTGTTGCATAATCCCATGTTTTCATGGTAATGCCAATTACTTCATATCCTTCGTGGTGAAGCATAAGAGCAGTAACAGTACTATCAATACCACCACTCATTGCCACCAATACTTTTCCTTTACGGCTCATAATTTTTTTTCTAAGTGACGAAAGTAAATTTAATTTTTTGGAGTACCATTGTTTGAACGACTAGGAGAGTTGCGATTGAAGGAATATTTATGATTCAATTAAATGTTCTATAAGCTGCATAAACTGTTCTCTCATAATCATTTTAGCTCCTAAACTTTCTAAATGTTCTGTATAAACTTGACAATCAATTAATGCAATACCTTCAGTTTGTAATTGTTGTACATAGTGAATTAATGCAAACTTGCTGGCATTTGATTCTTTTGCAAACATACTTTCGCCAAAAAATATTCTGCCCATTTTAATGCCATACAAACCACCTACCAATTGATTGTTTAACCAAGTTTCTGCACTATGTGCATAGCCCATTTTATGCAATTGAATATAGGCAGTCTTTACATCTTCATTAATCCAAGTGCCATCTTGGTTTTTTCGTTCAATTTTTTTACAGTTGTCTATTACTTCTTCAAAAGCTTGATTGATTGTAAAAACGAATTTTTGTTGATTGATTGTGGTTTTCATGCTTTTGCTAACAACCAACTCTTCAGGAAACAAAACAAATCTTGGATTGGGGTTCCACCATAGAGGCAAGTCACCATCGTACCAAGGAAAAATTCCATTTTTATAGGCTAAAATTAAACGTTCAGGTTTTAAATCGCCACCAATTGCCAATAAACCATCACCTAAGGCTTCACTAACTGGAGGAAACCATAAATTCTCGTTTAAAACTTGTAAAGCCAAAATGGATTTTTTTGAAGCGAAAAAATTAATTGGATTCTTCAACAGTGGCATTAATGCCTCTTTCTGTAATACTGTTGCACATTGGTTTTAAAGTATCGTAATCGCCATTTTTAACAGCATATTTCCCTTTAAAATGAATCAACATAGCACATTGTTCAGCTTGTTCTTCAGAATGCCCACAAACTTCTACTAAAGTTTCAATTACCCAATCAAATGTATTTACTTCATCGTTCCACACAATCAAGTTAAAAGGATGTAA
>Ga0075154_10000709_pt1 | contig 26842 bp, 31 predicted proteins | sample JI71714BDNA_FD_70965 | JGI IMG/M metagenome (GOLD analysis project Ga0075154, IMG submission 70965) | Wastewater effluent complex algal communities from Wisconsin, to seasonally profile nutrient transformation and Carbon sequestration -... | ecosystem: Engineered > WWTP > Effluent > Algae...
GCTACCCGCCGATGCCGTGCCAGGCGCGTTCGCCGTGCACGTGCATGTCGAGTCCCTCGATCTCGGCTTCCGGCTTGGCGCGCAGTTTCATGGTGAAGCTGGCGGCCTTGATGATGATGTAGGTCACCGCGACTGACCACGCGACGACCACGACGACGCCCTGCAGCTGCACCCACGACTGCTGGGCGATCGAGACGTCGCCGAGGCCGGGCGCGAGCGGGCCGAGGCTCGCCAGCACAGGCAGGATCAGAGTGCCAAGAATGCCGCCGACGCCGTGGACGGCGAACACGTCGAGGCTGTCGTCGATCTTCAGTTTGTTGCGGATGAGAGTGACGGCGTAGAAGCAGACCACCGACGCAAGCACGCCGATGATCACCGCGCCCAGCGGGCCGACAGAGCCGGCAGCTGGTGTGATGGTGGCAAGGCCCGCGATCAGGCCGGTGACGGCGCCAACCAGGCCGGGGCGGCCGAACTTGATCCACTCGATCGCCATCCATGTCAGGGCGGCGGCCGATGCTGAAAGATGCGTGACCAGCATGGCGTTCCCGGCGGACTGGCCAGCGCCGAGCGCCGAGCCCGCGTTGAAACCATACCAGCCGACCCACAGAAGGGCTGCGCCGATCATCACCAGCACGGGGCTGTGCGGCGGCCGCATTTCCTGCGGGAAGTGTTTCCGCTTGCCGACCATGGTGGCGACCACGAGGGCCGACGAGCCGGCCGTCGCGTGCACCACAAGGCCACCAGCGAAATCGCGGACGCCTTGCTGGAATAGCCAGCCGCCTGATCCCCACACCCAGTGACAGACCGGGGCATAGACCAGCAGCATCCACGCGGACGAGAAGACCAGCACGAAGCCGAAGCCCGCGCGCTCCGGGTAGGCGCCGACGATCAGCGCGGGCGTGATGATGGCGAAGGTCATCTGGAACATGAAGAAGACGGTTTCCGGAATGGTGCCCGTCTGGCTTTCCGCCGTGACGCCGTTGAGGAACGCCTTGTCGAAGCCGCCCCAGAATCCGTTGGCCGGTCCGCCATCGCCGAAGGCCAGCGAGTAACCCACGAAGAACCACAGCAGCGACATCAGGCAGGCGATCACGACGCACTGGCTGAGCACCGAGAGAACGTTCTTCGACTGCACGAGCCCGCCATAGAACAGTGCCAGCGCGGGCAGCGTCATCAGGAGAACGAGCGCGGTCGCCGTGAGCACCCAGGCGGTGTCTCCGCTGTTGGTCTCGGCAAAGGCGGCCGGCGCGCCCAGAAGGGCGACAGCAAGGCCAGCGGCCGCAACGCGGCCGGAACGCACGATGATCATGGGGGCCTCCGGTTTCGCCGACTTGCGCGGCGTTGCCCGCTTATTAGGCGAGCCGCTGGATTTTTGACCGGCGGAGGCGACGCCTCGTGTGGACGGGACAGGGGTCGCTCAGAAAGCAGGCAGAATCGGACAGGCGAGCACAAAAATTGGTCAATTCGCGCTCGTGGGCAGGTAAGCCGGACGCGAGCGCAGAAAGTGGCGAGTCGCTCCAAAGACCTCCAGCGACCTTGTTGACAGTCGTAGCTGATGCGCTACAACTGTAGCGCGTCCTGACCGGCAACAGTCATGAACAGGGATTTCGCGCCATGCCTCCCACCGCCACGCGGACAGAGCTGTCCATTCTCAAACACCTTTGGCCTGACGCGCGAAAGAGCGCGCGGGAGATACAGGACGCGATCAGCGGAGAGACCGGCTGGAGCTTTTCCACCACGCGCACGCTGCTGACGCGGATGGAAGAAAAAGGGCTGGTGTCGCGCGCCGACGTCCACGGCGTGGCGGTCTATGCGCCGGCGCTTTCTCGTGTGGCGGTGCTTGGCGCGATGGCGCGGGAGCTGACGCGCGATGTGCTGGACATCAAGGGCGCTGTGCCTGCCTCGATGTTCGCCGACAGCCCGCATCTGACGCGCGATGAACTCGCCGAGCTCGATGCAATTCTCAACGCCGACGATGCGGAGGACAAGTGATGCTGATGATCGTTTTCCTGCTTGTATCCTCGCTCGCCTGGGGCGGCGCGATCTGGCTGTGTGCCCGCGCCCTGCAGCGTAGCAATGTCTCCGGCCGTGCGCGGCAATGGATCTGGCGCGGGGCGACAATGTTGCTGATCGCGCCGTGGGTGTCTGCGCCTCTGGTGGCGGCATTCGGTTGGGGACTAGCGCCGGGCGTCGCGGTGGTCCCCGCCGACGCCATGAAGACACCGCTTTTGGTCATGCCGCAGGAATTCCTGCCGACCGTTGAAGGTGTATCGGCTCCCATTGCTTCAACGCCGATCAGTCTCGATCCGCTGCAGATCATCATGATTGTGCTGGCCGCTGGATGGGTTGTGCGGTTTGTGATGGCGCAGCTGGCGGCCCGCTCGCTGCTCGGCATCGTGCACTATGCGCGCGAAGCAGGTCCGGGTTTCGCTCAGAACGCTGCGCGTACCTGGAGCCGGCGGCTTGGCATGAAGCGCACGCCGCGCCTGCTGGTGGTGGCCGAGAATGTCTCGCCATTCTCCTATGGCGTGCTGCGCCCGACGATCTGCCTGCCTGAAGGCCTTGAGGCCAAGCTGAAGGCCGAAGCGCTAGACCTCGTCATCGCGCATGAAAGCACGCACGTTGCCCGCGGCGATGGCTGGTTGCGGCCGCTGGAGCGCATCACGGCGGACGTGCTGTGGTTCAACCCGTTCGCTTGGGCGATGCGCCGCGAACTGGATGTGGCGCGCGAACTTGCCTGCGACGAAGCCGTGCTGAAGGTGGCGCGCGATGGCCGGGTCTATGCCCGCACGCTGCGCGACATTGCTGGCTTCTCGGCTGGCCTGCCTGCTGCTGTGCCTGCTGCGTCGATGTCGCTGGCGGGGCGGAGCATGATGCTACGCGTCACGCGTACGCTAGGTCTTGCGGATCGCAAGCCGGCGCGGGTGGCGATTGTGTCTGCGTGCCTGCTCGCGCTTGTCGGCGCGCCGCTGGCCGTGGCGCAGGTGATGTTTGCAACGCCCGCTCCCGAAGCGCCGCCTGCACCGGAAGCTCCCGCTGCACCGGAGGCGCCGGAGGCGCCTGAAGTCGAACTCGCGTTCGAACAACCGCCGGAAGCGCCGGAGTTCCCTGAAGCGCTTGAAGCTCCCCAGCCGCCTGAGGCGCCCGAGGCTCCTGCCGCGGCCGAACTCTCGAGCGATGGCACGGTGCGCGCTACTTTCCCGGCGAAAGTGGTTGCAGCCAACGGCGATGCGTCGCGCGGATACGCTGTGCGCCTTCAAGGCACGGGCGAGGCCGCGTCGTGTGTCGCGCACCTCAACGGCTTTGGCAGCCTCAGCGTCAGCAATGGACAGGCAGTCGCCGAAGGGGACGCCATCGGGCGCCGCAGCGAGGGCCGCCAGATGCGCTTCAGCGTACAGTGCGCCGACGGGGATGCGCCGCACGCTTTCGTTGCTCCGCCGGCGCCGCCTGCGCCGCGCAGTGTCGCCGCTATGGCGCCTGTTCCAGCGCCCGCGCCCTATCCGGCGCCGCGTCCTTTTGCAGCGCCCCAGCCGCCGCAAGCTCCGACGTGGAGCGGTCAAGCTCCGCCTGCGCCGCCGACGCCCGTGACGCCGCCGTCAGGCGTGTCGCCAGTGGCCCCTGTTGCGCCTGTGGCTCCGCCTGCGCCGCCGCACAGGATTGCCAACGCACCGAATGCAATCGTTGTCGCGCCAGCTCGCCTGACCTCGCCGTATGGCGAGCGTGTCGATCCGTTCAACGGCAAACGTGTCAAGCACGAGGGCGTGGACATCGCGGCCCGCCGTGGCGCCGACATCCATGCGCCGGGTCAGGGAAAAGTCGTGTTCGCAGGGACAGATGGAACCCAGGGCAATGTCGTCGAGATGAATGTTAGCGGATATTCGTTCCGCTTCGCTCATCTGGACGAGATCAAGGTGCAGCAGGGCCAAGGCGTGAGCGCCGGAACCGTTGTCGGCACGATGGGATCGTCAGGACAGGCCACGGGCCCGCACGTTCATGTCGAAGTGCGCATGGATGGGCTGTCGGTCGATCCGGCCACCGTCAACGGTCTCGTGCTGATCGCGAAGTGAGGCGAAAGCCTCAGTCGAACATCTTCGAGATCGACTCGTCGTTCGCGATCCGGCGGATGGCTTCACCGATCAGGGGGGCGAGGGAGATCGTGCGGATCTTCTTCGCCTTCTTCACGATGTCGGTGGCCTGGATCGTATCGGTGATCACCAGCTCTTTCAGCTGCGACTTGTCGATGTTCTCGGCCGCGCCGTTCGACAAGACGCCGTGCGTGACATAGGCAGCGACTTCCTTGGCGCCGTTCTTCAGGAGGGCGTCAGCCGCGTTGATCAGCGTGCCGCCCGAGTCCGTCATGTCGTCGATCAGGATACATTTCCGGCCGGCAACGTCGCCGATGATGTTCATCACTTCGGACTCGCCAGCCTTCTCGCGGCGCTTGTCGACGATGGCAAGGTCGACCTCGAGGCGTTTGGCCAGCGCACGCGCACGCACCACGCCGCCGACGTCCGGCGAGATGACCATCAGGTCCTTGTGGCCGTACTTCTTGAGGATGTCGTCGGCCATTTCCGGCTGGGCGAACAGGTTGTCGGTCGGGCAGTCGAAGAAGCCCTGAATGGGCGCCGAGTGCAGGTCGACCGTCACGACGCGGTTGATGCCGGCTACGGTGATGAGGTTGGCTACCAGCTTGGCGGAGATCGGCGTGCGGCCGTCCGTTTTCCGGTCCTGACGGGCGTAACCGAAATAGGGAACCACGGCCGTGATCCGGCGCGCACTGGCGCGGACCAGGGCGTCCGTCATGATCAACAATTCCATCAGGTGGTCGTTCGCCGGGGCGGAAGTCGACTGGATGATGTAGACGTCCTTGCCTCGGACGTTCTCGTTTACCTTCACGAAGACCTCGCGGTCCTTGAAGGTCTTCACCTCCGCATTGGTCAGCGGGATGTCGAGATACGTTGAAATCTTCTCGGCCAGCGGCCGGTTGGAATTGCACGAGATAATCTTCATCTCAGAGCTCTCCCAAATTGCGGCCCGGAAATCTGGGCGGCCATTTGCGTCACGCTTCTGTCGCAGAATCGCGTGGGCTGCAATCGCGGCGGATGCGGAATCCTTGGGAGTGATTTCGCCGCATCAATGTGCGGCGCAATTGCCGCAGCCCAACAAACGGGCTGGTTGCCGCGTGTATCTCTTCAGGCGAGCAGCATGATTCCAGTCATGTTTCGCCCGCAGTCGCGCTGTCCCGCCTTCACGGATGCGCGATGGGAGAAGTAATCATCGGGTTGTGTGAGCGTGTCGTCGGCGAGCGCGTCCATGTGTGAGACGCCCAGCCGGGCCAGACGGCCGAGGCAATATCGCTTGAGATCAAAGAACTGCCGGTCGCCCTCGCCGGGTTCGAACAGATGTTCCGCCCATGGTGTGGCGTCCAGCACGGCGTCGGTGAGATCGGGGCCGACCTCGAACGAGGATTGTGACAGGCAGGGGCCGACGCCCGCCGCCATCTTCGCGGGATCGCCGCCGATCTGGATCATCGCCTCGACCGCGCTTTCGATCACGCCGCCGACTGCGCCGCGCCATCCAGCATGGATCGCGGCGATCACGCCGTTGTGTGGATCGCAGAGAACGATAGGCGCACAGTCCGCCGCCAGCACGCCGAGCAGCAGTCCGGGCTTCTTGGTCACCAGCGCATCGCACTCGGGGCGTTCGTTGGGCGCGTAGGCGGTCTCCGTGATCACGGCCTTGGCGGAGTGAACCTGACGGGGTGATGCGAGGCGCTCCAGCGAGGAGCCCATGGCGCTGCAGAAGCGGCGGCGGTTCTCCGTCACCTTCTCCGCATCATCGCCCGATCCATGGCCGCAGTTCAGTGAATGGTACACGCCGGTGGAAACGCCGCCGCGACGGCCGAAGAAGCCGTGGCGCACATGCATCGAGAACCGCTTCAGCGCAGGCGCTTCTTCGAAGGGAGGGCGGTCGGTTGTCATCGCCAAACTGTAAATGAGGATCGGGCCGGGCGAAAGCGTTGTCCGTCAGCCCGCTTCAGAACCCTTGCGCCGGGCCCAGCGATGGCGCGCCGATGGCGATCGCCTGGAATCGTTCGCCCATCTGCGCAGGCGAGATGAGTATGTCGATGGCTTCAGACACTTCGCGCGCGCGGGCGGGATTGGCGTCGCCCAGCGCCTTCTCGCGGACGCTTGCGCCCAGGCGCGTGAGCAACTCGCCCTGCGCCAGCGGACCGTCGACATGCAGCTTTGCCGCGCGCGCCAGCCGCGCCAGCCGCCCGAAGTCGACATCGGCGGTGAGATCAGAGCCTCCGGGATCGGCCAGCGGATGAATCTGGCGTCCCTGCGAATAGGCGCGCAGCGTGTCGGCGGGAGAAGCCGCTGCGGGGCCATAGTCGACGAACAGCGCACGGCCGGGATGTTCGCCAAAGCGGCGTACGAGCTTGTCCACCAGCAATTCGAGCGCAGGCGCATGCTCGACCTCATCGCCGGTAGGCGACAGGCCGGGCGGCAGTTCGACCGGGGGGCTGAGGCCGAAAACCAGCTCGCCGCTTCGGTTCATTCCCACCTGCCGCTCGCGCCAGGCGCCGTCGCGCCGGACAAACTGGTGGATAGGCAGGCAGTCGAGAAACTCGTTTCCGATTATGATCGCCGGGCCGGGCGGCGCGTCGTCAATACTGCCGACGTGGCGGATCTCGTGGCCCGCAAGGGTTTGCTTCTGCTGTTCGCGCAGCAGCGGGCTCGCCTCCACCAGCGTGACGTCCAGCGCATCGCTGAGTCGTGGAAAGATGCGGATCATGCGCAGCATGTCCTTCATCATCGTTCCGCGGCCCGGGCCCATCTCGATCAGGTTCAGCCGCGTGGGCAGGCCCATGTGCGTCCACTGGATGCCGGTCCAGACGCCCATGAGTTCGCCGAACACCTGGCTGGTTTCGGGCGCGGTTGTGAAGTCACGATTGAAGCCCGCGCGCGTGGCGTAATAGCCGTCGCGCGGGTCGTGCAGGCACATCAGCATGTAGAGCGAGACCGGCATCGGTCCGTCGCGGCTGATGATCTCAGCGATGCGCTGCTTGAGTGCGCTCACGCCGCCTTCGCCGCACCCGGATCGTTCTTGCGGTTGGCCCACCAGATCAGGAAGCCGCCGCCAAGCAACATGAAGATCGACAGCAGCATGCCCATGGTGAACCATTCCGGCATGACGCCCTGGGTGAAGTTGTCAGGTTCGCGGAACTGTTCAGCGAAGGTGCGCGCAATCGCATAGCCGATCAGGAAGATGCCAGCGACCATGCCGGGCCTCTGCAACAGCTTCAGCTTCCACACCGCGAACCAGCACACGGCGAACAGCACGATGCCTTCCAGCGCTGCTTCATAGAGCTGGCTCGGATGGACCAGAGGTTTGCCTTCGACCGAACCCCAGGCGCGCTTGGCCCAGTCATAGTCGGGGAAGCGCATCGCCCAAGGAACGTCCGTCTGGCGGCCATAGAGTTCGCCGTTGATGAAGTTGGCCATGCGAACGAGGAAGATGCCGATCGGCGCCGCTGCGCAGGCGACGTCGCCAAGGCTGAGCACGGGGATTTTGCGTAGCCACGCCGTCGCGAACACGGCGACGATCGCGCCGATCAGTCCGCCATGGAAGGACATGCCGCCTTCCCACATGCGGAAGATGAAGGAGATGTCGCCCGTCGGCCCGAACAGTTTTCCGGGCTCGAAGGGGATGGTGTAGAACAGGATGTAGCCGATACGCCCGCCGAGCAGGATGCCGATCATCGCGTAGAAAGCGAAATCGTCGATATCGGCGCGCTTCAGCGGACCGTTCTCGGCAGCGCCCCACACCTTGGGAGTGATGCTGATCCGCACGGCATACCACCAGCCGATCACAAGGCCGAAGATATAGCCCAGCGCATACCAGCGGACCGGGAATTCGAGCACCGGGACGGTAAACGCAGCCGGGTCGATGCGGGGGAACGGGATTTCCAGGGGAAGATACATGAGGCGACCCTGTAGCGCATGCGGAGGTGGCTTTGAAATCCCCCCTCGGTGAGGCCATATAGATATCGGCTCCTGTGACGGGGTCTACCGCGGAGGCGCATATGCAGACCAAAAGCCCCCTGATGGACGATTTTGCCCGCATCATGCAGGGCGCGGCCGGCATGGCGCAGGCCGCAAATGATGAGGCGAAAGCCATGTTCCGCTCGGTTGTGGAGCGTGCGGTGGCGGATGCTGACCTTGCCAAGCGCGAGGAAGTGGAGGCGCTGAAGGCCCTAGCCCGCTCCGCGCTCGAGCGCGCCGAGGCGCTGGAGAAGCGCGTGGCGGAGCTCGAAGCGAAACTTGGGGATCGCTGAGGAATTGGCCCAGAAAGCCGATTCTGGTTCCTGAACCCTTAACCATGACACCATTGTAGGACGCCCCGACGCTCTATAGCGTTTTCTGCAATGGCCCTTCCGCCCGATTCCGGGCGCCAGAATCCAGGAGGACCCGATGTCGCAACTCGACTCCGTCTCCGTCGATGCTCATGACCGTTCCATGGACGTTGTGGAGCAGACGCTCCTCGCGGCCGATTGGGCGTGCGAGCGTTCGGAAGAAGGCCTCATCCATTGCGCGTCGCTGACTCGCTGGGGCGAGTTCGGCGGCATGTTCGCCTGGCGCGATGAACCGGCTTCGCTCAACTTCTCGCTGACGATGGATCTGCGCGCGCCCAACGCGAAGCACGCGGCGATCTCGGAACTCCTGCGCAGGATGAACGAGCGGCTGTGGCTTGGCCATTTCGATTACTGGACCGACGAGGGCGTGGCTGTGTTCCGGCACACCATCCCGATGCTTGATCGCATCTCGCCTGATCCCGGCGAGATCGCGGCTGTGCTTGCAGCGGCGCTTGATGCGGCTGACCAGTTCCTGCCCGCGTTCAACTTCGTGGTGTGGGCAGGCAAGTCGGCTGAAGAGGCTGTCACGGCGGTTGCCTTCGAGACGCACGGCGAGGCCTGATCCTCATGGCCGCGAAGAAAAAGTCGCGGCTCAATCATGCCGTTCTGGTTGGCGCTGGGCGGATGGGTTCCGCCATGGCGCGTGGCTGGCTGGGTGATCTTGCCGGCGCAGGGATCGGGCGGCTCTCCGTTGTCGAGCCCGCGCCGGGCGAGGACGTGAAGGAGGCCGCTGTTGCTGGCCATGTCGCGCTCAATCCCTCGCCTGAACCAGCCGATATTCTGATCCTCGCGATCAAGCCGCAGGGCTTTGGCGCGGCCGCAGATGCGCTGAAGGCGTGGGTGGGGCCGAAGACGTTCGTCGTGTCGATCATGGCGGGCGTGCCAATCTCGCGGATCGCGTCTGCGCTTGGCGCGCCCAAGATCGCGCGCGCGATGCCGAACACGCCTGGCGCCATCGGCATGGGTGCGACAGGCTTTGCGCTGTCGGACGCCTGCGAGGACGAAGAGGCGGAGACGACGGCCGCGTTGCTCGAACCTTTGGGGTTCGTTCTCGGGCCACTGAAAGAGTCACAGATGGATGCGGTCACGGCCGTTTCCGGTTCTGGCCCGGCCTATGTGTATCTTCTGGTGGAGTCGCTGGCTGCTGCCGGTCGCGCCGTTGGTCTCGACGAAGGCGCCGCAAATGCGCTCGCGCGCGAGACCGTCATCGGCGCCGGCGCGCTGCTGGGCGAATTTGCCGAGACGCCCTCCGAACTTCGCCAGCAGGTGACATCGCCCGGCGGTACAACCGCGGCGGCGCTTGATGTGCTGACGGCATCCGGTGGCCTGCCGGACCTGATGCGCAGGGCGGTTGAGGCTGCAACGCGGCGCGGGGCGGAGTTGGCGAAAGAGGCGGAGAAGAAGTAGGGTCGGCCTGCTTCCTCATTCGTCTTTGCAGTAGCCCTCGAACTGACGCGCGGACCACAATCCGCCGAGAACCGCGCGCTCGATCCACATCATACCTTCTTCGCGTGTTCCGGGCCGCTTGCCGCTGCAGGTCAGGACTCCGATGAGGGCCTGAGCCTCGGGCAAGCCGTATTCGCAGTCCATGTAACCGTCCTGAACGCGTGGCGCACACACGTCCATCAGCGGTCGGCCGGTGGCGTTCCTCTCGGTGAGCACGTCCTTTCCTTCCGCCGCGCGATCCAGCCACTCATGGCTCTCGGAGGACTCTGCGGCGATACGCATCGCGACGGCATAGGCCGCAAGCTGGTCGCCATTCTCGCCCCAGCAGCGCAAGTCTTCCTCGGAATAGGCTCGAAGCTCAGCTGCTTCGCCCATCCCGATACCGCGCGGGTCCATCGTCGTGGGATCGCCATCTGGCGTTCCTTGTTCCGACAGGCGGCGGGAGGCGAAATGCGACCATCGCGCCGAGTGCGCGTCGCCACGCGTGGCGCGGGTATTTTCCACCGGCGAAATGCCTGCACACGCGAATGCCGGTGCGTCAACTTCTTGCGCAAAAGCGGCGGGCGCGGACAAGAGCGCCAGCACAAGAACAACAAGCGATTTCACAATCACTCCCCCCAACAGGACGACGAATACTCTAGCCCACTCCATGGCGGCGGTCTCGCCATTCGTGCAGCGCGATCAATCCTCTTCCTCCCCCATGCCCTTTGGGCGGCTGGATTCCAGCGGAAGCCGCAAAGTCGCGCGCAGGCCGCCGAGTTCGGATTTGCCGAGCGTGACGTCTCCGCCATGAGCCCGCGCCGTGTCGCGCGAGATGGTGAGGCCGAGACCGACGCCCGAGACGTTCTGATTGCGTGAGGCGTCAAGGCGGCTGAAGGGGCGGAAAGCGTCCTCATAGAATTCCGGCGCGATGCCGACGCCGTCGTCCTCCACCGTCACGACTGCTTCACCTGCTGTGGCCGAGACAGTCACGCGTACGCGCTTGCCGTGGTCGGCGGCGTTGTTGGCGAGGTTCGAGATCGCGCGCTTCATGGCCAGCTGCCGCAGGCGCATCGGCACTGGCACGGGCGCGACCAGCTCCAGCTTGCTGCGCGCGCCGGCCGCCGACACCGCTTCGCGTGAGATCTCCGAAAGATCGGACTGCACGGCCTGCTCGCCTTCCTCGCCGCGCGCGAAGGCGAGATAGCCGTCGAGCATCCGCTCCATCTCTTCGATGTCCTTCTTGGCGGGGCCGGTGTCGTAGTCCTTCGGCGCAAGCGCGAGTTCTAGCTTGAGGCGGGACAGGGGCGTGCGCAGGTCGTGGCTGACGCCGGCCAGCATGGCGGTGCGCTGGTCGGCATAGCGGCGGATACGGTTACGCATGCGCAGGAGCGAGCGCGCCGCCTTCCTGATCTCGATCGCGCCGGATGGCTTGAAGTCGGGGACATCCTCGCCGCGCCCGAACGCGTCAGCGGCCCATGACAGCTGCAGAATAGATTTCACCTGGTTGCGCAGGAAAAGGTAGGACGTGACGAGCAGCAGGATCGAGAATGCGACCGTCCACACGATGAAGATGTGCGCGGTGATGATGATCACACGCTTGCGGTCCATGCGCACTTCCAGCAGCCCATCATCCGTCAACATGCGCAGTGTCAGCATGTCGCCGGGCATGTATCGGTAGGCCCAGGGGCGGCCAGGGAAGCGCTGGTTGATGCCCTCGCCGAGTTCGAAGCAGCACTCGCTGCCCGGCGGCGTCTCCAGTTCGGTCTTTCCGGGCGTGAACGAGACGTCCATCAGGCCAGCGCGGCGAAAGCCGTCGACCAGCGCGGGCCACTCATCCGGCCGCTCGCGCCGTTGCTGTTCTAGGAAGGCGAGTTCATCGGCGACGCCACGCGAGAGCTTTTCGTTCACCTGCTCAACGTGCGTGTAGAAGAAGTACAGCGTCATCGACACGACGAACACGATCATCGGGACGATGAGGATCAAAATGTGCCGGGCGTTGTAACCGCGTGGCGTGTAATCGCGCAGGCGCATGTCAGTCGCCCGTCAGCCGGTAGCCGACGCCGCGCACGGTCTGCAGGTGGACGGGCTCGCGCGGGTCGCGCTCGATCTTGCGGCGGAGACGCGTGACCTGCACGTCGACCGAGCGCTCGACGCCGGCGGAGGTCAGCACGGCAAGTTCGTGGCGCGAGATTGGGGCGCCGGCGCGGGCGGCGAGGATCGACAGCAGCTGCGTTTCGCTTTCAGTGAGGCGCACGAGGCGGCCGTCCTTGCGAAGCTCGCCCTTGGCGACATGAAAGATCATGCCAGAGAGCTTGATCTCTTCCACCGGCGTATCGGGCGTCAGGCGCTTCAGGACCGAGGTGATGCGAAGCGCGAGTTCTTCGGGTTCGAATGGCTTAGGCAGGTAGTCGTCGGCGCCCAGCTTCAGCCCCTCGATGCGCTCGGCGGCAAGGCCGCGCGCGGTCAAAATGATCACAGGCGTTTCGGAGCGTTGCTCGCGCATGGTCTTCAGCAGTGACAAGCCGTCTTCGCCGGGCATCATCACATCGAGGATCACCAGGTCGAACGTCATCGACGACATCAGCTTGCGCGCGCTGGCGGCGTCCTTGGCGACGGTTACATCGTGGCCCTCGCGCGTGAGATAGCGCTTCAGCAGGTCGCGCAGGCGGTCGTCGTCGTCGACCGCCAGGATATGTCCGGTGCGCATCGTCAATTGTCGCCCCTCAGGCGGATGAGGTCGGCCAGCATCCGCCGCGCGCCGGAGACGGCGTCGGGCCCGGCGGACAGGAAGGCCTGCCGCAACACCTGCCTGCGATGCTCTGTCGCTTCGCGCGCGAATGTTGCGCCCGCCTGCGTCAGCGTGACCAGGCGGCGGCGGCGATCGCGCGGATCGGTCTCGCGGGTAAGGAGGCCGCGGCCCTCGAGCTGGTTGAGATTACGGGCAAGGGATTGCTTGGGCGCGGCCAGCCGCACGCGAAGATCGCCCACATCCATGGGGCCGAGGTCATGGATTTCCTGCAGGATATCCATCTCGGGCGAAGAAATGTTCGAGGCCGTGCCCACCGCCTCGGTCAGCTGGGCCAGCTTGCGCGCGGCCGCGCGGATGAGGGCCGCGCCCTCATTCAGGTCCTGGTCGCGCAGGTACAGCCGGCCGTCGCCGACGGACGTTGAAGCCGCGGACGGGATGGATACGGGGTGGGGTCGGTTGACAGGCATGGCCACGACCGGACAATGAGAGTTCAGGACACGAAACTCAAGCTCATCCCGGGGCAATGATCAAACAGATCAGGCCCGACTTCTTACGTGCCGTCCAGGACAAGAGAAATGGCTGCTCCCTCTGCAAACTTCGTCCCCTATGACGATCGTGATGGCTGGATCTGGCTGGATGGCCAGATGGTGCCGTGGCGGGACGCCAAAATCCACGTACTGACGCATTCCCTGCATTACGGATCCTGCGTGTTCGAGGGCGAGCGCGCCTATGAGGGCAAGGTTTTCCGGTCAACCGACCACTCGAAGCGGTTGCACAAGTCGGCGGAGCTGGTGGGCTATAAATGCCCCGTGCCGGTGGCGGAGCTCGACCGGATCAAGCTTGAGGTCATGGGGCGGAACGGCCTGTCGGATTGCTATATCCGGGCGTTCTCCTGGCGCGGATCGGAGATGATGGGCGTTTCGGCCCAGCAGGCGTCGATCCGTACGTGCGTCGCCGTCTGGCACTGGGGCAATTACTTCGCCGACAAGAACAAGGGCATCCGCGTCACCATGTCGGACTGGAAGCGCCCCTCGCCGGAGACGATCCCGTCGGCGGCCAAGGCGGCCGGGCTCTACATGATCTGCACCATGTCCAAGCACAAGGCGGAGGCCGAGGGCTTCTCGGACGCGCTGATGCTCGATTATCGCGGCTATGTCGCGGAGCTGACGGGCGCGAACGTGTTCCTGATCCGCGACGGCGCGATCCACACCCCGACACCGGACTGCTTCCTCAACGGCCTGACGCGGCAGACCGTGATCGAACTCGCGCGTGCGCGCGGCTTCGAGGTGATCGAGCGTCACATCACGCCGGAAGAGCTCTCCAGCTTCTCCGAATGCTTCATCACGGGTTCGGCGGCAGAAGTGACGCCGGTCGCCGAGATGGCGGGGCACCACTACAAGCCAGGCAACATCACGGGCACGTTGGCCGACGATTACAGCCTGCTGGTGCGTGGGAAGATCTCGCTGGAGCAGGTGCGCGCGAGGGCGGGCGAGTAGCCCTGCGGTCCGTCTCGCTTAAAGCGCGGCCGCGATCCGCGCAGCCTGATCGCGCAGCACGGTCATGTCTGCCGTCTTGCCGCCGTGATGCGGTTGCAGCGGCAGGTTGGCGTAGCGGGGGATGACGTGGACGTGGAGGTGGAACACGGTCTGCCCTGCTGGCGCGCCGTTGAACTGCGTGACGATCACGCCATCGCAGTTGAGCGCCTTCACCACCGCTTTCGATAACTTCTGCACGGCAGCGAACAGCCCGCCGAGACGATCAGCCGGAAACTCGATCAGGTTGCGCGCGGTGGTGTTCTTCGGGATGACGAGGCAGTGGCCCTGACTCTGCGGGAAGATGTCCATGAAGGCGAGGACGTTCTCGTCCTCGAAAATCTTCACGCACGGCATCTCTCCGCGCAGGATCTTAGCGAAAATGTTTGCGCCGTCGTATTCACCGGCAAGGCTCATCAGAACCCCTCCTCATCCTGTTCGTCCGCGTGGGGCGCATCGCCCTTTCGGAAGGGGGTGAACGCCTGCAACTCGTCCACACCTTCCTCGACCGCCACGCGCTCGCTGTCGAGATAATTCGCGACGGCCGTTCTCAAACCGGGGTGAGCGATCCAGTGGGCTGAACGCGTGAGACGCGGTTCGTATCCGCGCATCAGCTTGTGCTCGCCCTGTGCGCCGGCTTCGACGCAGGCAAGACCGCGTTCGATCGCAAAGTCGATAGCCTGATAATAGCAGATTTCGAAATGGAGGAAGGGGCGTTCGATCTCGCGGCCCCAGTAGCGGCCGTAGAGCGTATCCGAACCGATCAGGTTGAGTGCGCCGGCGACAGGTTCGCCATCGTCCATCGCGAGGATGATCAGGCACTTGTCCGCCATGCGCTCGTGCAGAAGCTGGAAGAACTCGCGGTTGAGATAGGGCGAGCCCCATTTGCGGCCGCCCGTGTCCATGTAGAAGCGGAAGAAAGCGTCCCAATGTTGGGGCTTCAGGTCGGCGCCCGAGGCGCGGATGATCTCCAGCTCTTCCTGCGCCTCGCGCCGTTCTCGGCGGAGCATCTTGCGCTTGCGCGAGGAGAGAGCCGCGAGGAAATCCTCGAACGTCTTGTAGCCGCGATTGATCCAGTGGAATTGCTGGTCCTCGCGCAGCAGCATGCCGGATGAGCCAACAAGCCTCCATGTTTCCTCGTCGAGGAAGTTGAGGTGCGCTGAGGACACGCGCCATTGCCGCGCAGACTCGACGATGGCCTGGCCCAGTGCGTGGCGGATCGACAGCGCGTTGGGCCCTGCCGCCAGCAGGCGCCGCCCGGTCACCGGCGTGAACGGCACCGCGCACAGCAGCTTGGGATAATAGCGCCCGCCAGCACGATGAAGCGCATCGGCCCAGGAATGGTCGAAGACGAACTCGCCGCGCGAATGGGTCTTCAGATAGAGGGGCGCCGCGCCGACCAGATTGCCCGCTGCGTCGTGGGCCAGCATGTGGCGCGGCGTCCAACCCGTTTCAGGGCTAGCGCAGCCGGTTGCTTCGAGCGCTTCGAGAAAGTCCCAGTCGAGGAAGGGGTCATAGCGCTCGCCCGGCGGGTTCGCGATGGCGTTCCATTGGGCGCGATCCACGGCCGCCATGGCTTCGGCGACGGAAAGCTGTAGCGCCATGCTGTCTGCTGCGTCGTCCGCCAAGCTGTTCCTCGGGATCTGGCCCCAGCAGACTATATCGTGTTCGCGGACGACATTGCGAGGGCGGGGGTGAAACCTTCGAAAATCGGCGCGGCGCCGTGTTTGCGGGCGAGGGCGAGTTCCTCCGCAGTCCGGACTGTCCAGGTAACAAGCGGCAGGCCGCCGGCGGCATCCACAATGGCCTCAAGCGCGGAATGGTGGGGCGCGATATAGTCGCAGCCAAGCGCGCGGGCGGTCGCAGCCTTTGCGATGATATCGGCCTCGACCTGGTTGTCTGCGATGGCCAGCAGGCCGACCGGGCGATCCGTCACCAGCCGGCACAGCCGCGCGACGGTGGGCTCGTCGAAACTCATCACGGCAAGCTGCCCGGCGCGCCCGCCAATAACGTCGGCAACACGTTCGGCAATCTGCCCCGCCAGCCGGTCGACCTTCAGTTCGATCAGAACGGGCAAGTCGCGCATGACGTCGAGCACGGCCGCCAGCGTCGGGATTGTCGAGCCATCGGGCAGCGGCCATTGGGACAACTCGCTGGCCGGGATTGCGGTGATCCATTCGCGATGATTGCACATGCGCTCAAGGCTTGCGTCGTGGAAGACGACAGGAACCTCGTCCACCGTCAGGCGCACATCGAGTTCGACGCCCACGCCAGCCGCATGCGCGGCGCGGAATGCAGCGAGCGAATTCTCCGGCGTGGTCGCATCCCACAGCCCGCGATGGGCGTAGACATGCGCCGAGACGTCGAACAAGCGCTCGCTCATGTCATCACTTGAACTCAACCACGGCGTCGACTTCCACGGCGACGCCAAGCGGCAGGACAGGGCAGGCCACCGCTGAGCGGGCATGGCGGCCCTTGTCGCCGAACGCCTCGACCATCAGGTCCGAACAGCCGTTCACGACCTTCGGAATGTCGACGAAATCCTTCGCCGCGTTGACGAAGCCGCCGAGTTTCACCACGCGCGTAACGCGATCGAGGTCGCCGAGCGCCGCCTGCATCTGGGCCAGCAGGTTGATGCCGCAGGCGCGGGCGGCGTGCTGTCCCTGTTCGAGAGTCACATCTTCGCCAAGGCGGCCCTTGATCAGTCCATCAGGCGTGACGCTGACCTGGCCCGAAATGAACAGCAGGTTGCCGGAGATGACGTACGGGACATAGTTCGCAACCGGAGGCCGCGCATCCGGCAGCGTCACGCCAGCGGCTTTGAGACGTTCGAGTACGGACATGCGACAGCTCCATCTTTGAGTGTCTTGTAGTGGGAGCCGGTGGGGCTTGTCATCCCGGAAGCGCGGGTCGCTATCAGGGACAAGCGGTGCGCGGCGTCAAAGCCCGAAGCTGACAGAGACCTCGATCATATCCCCCGGCTTGATCTTTTCCTTACGGCGCACATCGGCCTTCACGGGCAGCAGGAATGCTCCGCGTTTTGTATCGGCAAACAGCGAGGTTTCCCATGCCGTGAGGCCGGTGCGCGCTTTCACATGGAACGAGCCGAAAGGCTTCCGCTGGCCTGTGGTCAGCGTGCGGATGCGGTTGGAAAGCTCCGCGGGCAGGGTAACGAAATGCCAGGCGCCGGTGCTCTCTTGCGTCCAGACTTTCGCGCGGAAAGTTTCGTCGATCTGCACTCTTCGTCCCCGCGTCCGCCCGACAGGCACAGGCATAGCGAAGCAGCGCCGGGAAGCCTATCCCGGCGCTCATGTCGCGAAGATGGTGGCGTCATGCGCCTGTCGGCTCGGGATGGAGCGGCGTCAGTGTCACCGCGATGAGGCCCTTCTGCGCCAGTGCGTGGATGTGACGGGGCAGTACGGCTATGCGTTCGGCGAGATCGCGCTGGGCCTGCGGGTCGAGTGCGCCGAAAACTTCGGCGATCGACTTGCGGTAGACGGCTGGTTCGAAATCCGCGTTGGGGCGGTTCTTCCGGGAGGACATGTCGCTATTCTCTCGGTCGCGTGGATGCCTTCGCGCGTGTCACGCGCGAGCATCAAAACGGATTGGCGGATGAGTAGTTCCAGTCGCGGATCAGGTTCCGCAACAACACGATACCGAGGGCCGCATTCGCAGCGAAAGAAGGCAGCGGAGCTGGTTGAACTTCATGCGGGCCTCCCTGTTTCAGCAATCCCGATAGGCTAGGTACGGGATTGGCGTGCGAAGTCGATGCAGGAATTCTAACGCCAGCTGACAGGGGAAACTGGCGTCCTCAATCTTTCTTCCGCGCCTTCTCGATGCGTGCGCCGCGACCGGTCATGACGGCGCCGTCGCCGAACCGCTCTCGCGCCTTGTCGGAGGCGCGCTCGGCCTTGGCGCGTTTCAGCGATTGTGGGTCGGCCAGGTCGAGCGCGTCAGCGCGGGCGTCGACCAGTTCGGAAATGCCGACGCCGAGCAGGCGATAGCGCTGGCCGGCCGCCTCGCGCGCCAGCATGGGCTTTGCTGCCCGGAAGATCGCCTGCGCCAACTGCGTCGGCTCGTTCAACGACACGCGGCGGGTGAAGCTCTTGAAGTCGTGCGTCTTCAGTTTCAGCGTCACCACGCGCCCTTCGACGCCAGACTCCTTTGCGCGGTCTGCGGTGCGCTGGCTGAGGCGCCAGAGAATGTCTTCCAGCGTGCGGGGATCCGAGACGTCTTCGTTGAAGGTGGTTTCGGAGGAAACGCTCTTGCGTTCGCCGGACGGGTCCACCTTGCGGTCGTGCCGGCCGAAGGCGCAGTTGTGCAGCCACATTCCGGTCTCGCCATAGCGGCGGGCCATGGTCTTGAGGTCGATCTTCTGGATGTCACCCACGGTGCGGATGCCGTCGGCGTTCAGCTTCTTCTCGAACTGTGCGCCCACGCCGCCGATGACGCGCACAGACTTGTCGGCGAGGTAGGCGGGCGCCTCGTCGATGGAGAGGGCGAAGAAGCCGCGCGGCTTGTCGGCTTCCGAGGCCGTCTTGGCGAGGAACTTGTTGCTGGCGAGGCCGACCGAGATTGTCAGGCCAAGGTCTGTCTCGATCTTCTTCTGCAGCATCATCAGCGTCATCGCTGGGGCCGCGCCGTGCAACGCTTCCGTCCCCGACATGTCGAGATAGGCCTCGTCGATGGAGACGGGCTCCACCAGAGGTGTCAGCGCCTGCATCATCTCGCGGATGCGACGGCCTTCCTGAACGTAAAGGTCCATCCTTCCCTTGATGACCACGGCGTGGGGGCAGAGCTTCAGCGCCTTGAACATCGGCATGGCGGAGCGGACGCCATAGGTTCGGGCGACATAGCAGCAGGTGGAGACAACCCCTCGCTTGCCGCCGCCGACGATGACGGGCTGTGCGACCAGGTCCGGTCGATCGCGCTTCTCGATCGACGCGTAGAAGGCATCGCAGTCGATGTGGGCGATCGAGAGCTCAAACAGGCGCGGATGCGAGACGACGCGTTCCGAGCGACACCGGGGGCAACGCAGTGTTTGCCCCCGCCAGCCGTGAAAGCACTCGCGGCAGGCGATGGGTAAATTTTGGGTGCCGCTAGCAATCTTCTCTGGCAAGGTTCAGCTCCGGCCGGAAGTGTTTGTATTGAAGGCAGATTTGTTAATTCGAGAGCTGTGCATACCCGCTCTGCCAGATGCAGTTGAAAATGGGCGGTTAATACTCTCAGGTCTAACACAAGGTACGAAGACGGGAATCAACCCGGGCCCGGTCCTTACATGATGTGCTGATGGCGACGTCTCCCGCCAAGAAAGTCCTAGTGGTCGAAGACAACGAGCTCAACATGAAGCTCTTCTGCGACCTGCTGGATGCATTCGGCTTCGAGACCGTCCAGAGCAGGGACGGCCTCAAAGCCGTTGATCTTGCGCGCGCCCACAAGCCCGACCTCATCATCATGGACATCCAGCTTCCCGAGGTCTCGGGCCTCGATCTCACGCGCTGGATCAAGGACGATGCTGCGATCAAGCATGTGCCGATCATGGCCGTCACCGCCTTCGCCATGCGACAGGACGAACGCCTGGTGCGCGAGGCGGGCTGCGAGGCCTACATGTCCAAGCCGATCCAGATGTCGGCTTTCATAAGCGAAGTGAAACGCCTCACCGGCTCGCAGACGGCGACGCCTGCGCGGACCCGTTCGACGAGTTCGCGGAGAGCGGCTCGATGAGCGCGCGCGTCCTCGTCGTCGATGACATCGAACAGAACCGGAAGCTGCTCACCGACAAGCTCCGCAACGAGTACTTTCACGTCATCACGGCTGTGGACGGCGAAGACGCCATCGACAAGGCGCTGGCCGAGGAGCCGGACGTCATCCTGATGGACATCATGATGCCGAAGCTGAACGGCGTTGATGCCTGTCGCCGGCTGAAGACCGATGTTCGCACCGAGCATATTCCGATCGTCCTCGTCACCGCGCTGAACGAGCGCGAGGACCGGCTGCGCGGCCTTGGCGCCGGCGCCGACGATTTCCTCACCAAGCCGGTGAACGACCTTCATTTGCTGTCGCGCGTGCGGGCGTTGACGAAGTACAAGATGGTCGCCGACGAGCTGCGCAAGCGCGAGGCGTCGGGCAAGCGCATGGGCGCGGTTGATATCGCAGCGCAAGGCCGGGCGTCTGATCCCGCACGCATTCTGGTGGTCGACGAGAACGAGCGTCAGGCGCGCCGCATCTGTCGTTATCTCGAGGGCCTGCACCGGCCGATCTCGCATTCGGAAGCCAACCAGCTCGGCATCTCGGGTTCGATGGTTGATCTCCTCATCGTCTCGCTCTCGAACGAGAAGCTGGATGGCCTGAAGTTGTGCGCCTATTTCCGCTCGCTGGAATCCACGCGCGACCTGCCGATCCTGGTTGTCGCCGAGCCTGACGACGAGAAGAAGGCGGTGCGGGCGCTCGACCTTGGCGCGTCCGACATCGTGATCAAGCCAATCGACAGCGAAGAGCTGCTCGCCCGCGTGAAGACGCAGGTGCGCAAGAAGCGCTATCTCGATGCGCTTCGCGCCCGGCTCGACCAGTCGATGGAGCTTGCGGTCACCGACCAGCTCACCGGCCTGCACAATCGCCGCTACATGCGTGTGCAGTTGGAAAGCTATGTGAAGCGCGCCAACATGGGCGGCGCGCCGGTGTCGATCCTCCTGTGCGACATCGACCACTTCAAGAAGATCAACGACATTCACGGCCACGCTGCGGGCGATGATGTGCTGCGCGAGTTCGGCCGCCGCCTGCGCGAGAACATCCGGCCGATGGACCTGGCGTGTCGCTATGGCGGGGAAGAGTTCGTGGTGATCATGCCCGAAACGCCTCAGGCGCTGGCTCAATCAGCGGGCGAGCGGATCCGCCAGATCATGGCCGAGACAACCTTTTCCGTCGCGCGCGGCGACGAGCTGAAAGTCACCATGTCGGGCGGAGTTTCCACGATTGTTCCACCGGAAGACACGATGGATGCGCTGCTCAAGCGCGCCGACGATGCGCTCTACCGCGCCAAGTCCGCCGGCCGGAACAAGGTCGAGCTTGAGGCGATCGCCTTCGAATAACGGCCATTCGCGGGCCTTAACTTCGGCGCCGATCGGGGGCATATAGCGGCCATGGATACGTTCACCCCCGGTTCCCAGCCCGGCGAAGCCAAGCTTCGCTATCTTGATGCCGACTTCGAGGTCATCAAGCCCGGCCGTTTCGTGCTGTGCGCCGTGACGCGCAAGCGCATCGCGCTGGAGGACCTGCGTTATTGGAATGTTGATACTCAGGAAGCCTACTTCGACGCAGGGACGGCGTTGGACAGATGGAAACAGCTGAACGGACAGGACTGACGATTTCAGTCTTCCTCGCTGCGGCCCTGTTTGCTTCATGCGCTGGGCCAGAGCCGATGCCGGCGCCCGTCGTGGCGGACATCTCAACATCCGAGCCGGCTCCTGATCCTGCGGACATAGTTGCGGCAGAACCCGCGCCGCCGCCCGTTGCGGTCGAGCCGCCTCCGATGCCGGCGCCGACCAAGGTCGCCACGATCTCGTGCGTTGGCCCGGCCACGCAGGGCGGCGCCGTCATCTGCAAGTCAGATCCCACTTCCACTTTCACGCTCGATGGCGAGCAGGTCGCCGTCGCCTCGGCCGATGGCATCGCCGTCATCGGTCTTTCGCGCACCGCTCCGCCCGAAGTGAAGATCGGCGCGCGTGCGCCCGACGCCCCAAGCGAGGCTATCGCGACGATCTCGGTGCTGCCGCGCACCGATACCGTTTCGAAGTTCACCATGGAGTGCAACAAGATCGCGCCCCAGTCGGAAAAAGAGAAGCGTCACGCCGAAGTCAGCTGGGTGAAGAAGGACAAGGCGCTGAAGACGTTTGCGCAGCCTGTCGCGCCGTTTGGCTTCATCAAGCCTGCCGAAGGTCCATATTCCAGCCCCTTTGGCGCCGTGCGCACCTATGTGCCAAAGACCAAGGATTGCGAAGGCTCTACCAGCGTTCACAACGGCCAGGACATCGCCATCGCCACTGGCACGCCGATCGTCGCGCCGATGGGGGGCACGGTGCTGCTCGCCGATCCCGATCTCTACTATGAAGGTGGCGCCGTCTTCCTCGACCATGGGCGCGGGATGTTGTCCGTGATGATGCACATGAGCCGCGTCGACGTGGCTGATGGGCAGGTCGTGCAACAGGGCGAGGTGCTTGGCCTTTCCGGCGCCACGGGCCGCGTGACGGGGCCGCACCTGCACTGGGCGATCAAGTTTCGCAACATCTACTCGGCCGATCGCGGCACGGATTTCTGGCTGGATCCGGTGCTGATGATGGGACTGTCGGCGCCGCAATAGGGGAAACGCAATGGCGGAAACCAAGACCAAGGCGAGCAAGGTCAGCGTGAAGGACTTCGTCGCCGCCGTCGAGAACGACACACGCCGCGCCGATGCAGAGACGCTGCTCAAGCTGTTCGCGAAGGTCACCGGCTGGAAGCCGCAGATGTGGGGACCCACCATCATTGGTTATGGACGGTACACATACACCTACGACAGCGGCCATTCGGGCGACATGTGCATGGTCGGTTTCTCGCCGCGGGGCGCGAGACTGTCGATCTACAGCGGCATGTACGCCGAAGAGGCCGCGCCCTACCTGAAGGCGCTGGGCAAGCACAAGGTCTCCAAGGCCTGTCTCTACATCAACAAGCTTGCGGACGTGGACATGGCCGCGCTGGAGAAGTTGCTGAAAGCTGGCTTCGCCAGCATCAAGAAGTCCGCGAAGGAAAAAGGCTGGCCTACCGCCGCGTCGTGACAGTCCCGTGCGCGCGCTTCCACTTGGGGCGAACGTGTTCTAACAACACACTCCACGACGACGGGCCAGGCGGGACGCATTGATCAAGTTCATCATCTTCATCGTGCTTGGCCTTGTCGCCGCAATGGTTGTCGTGCGGCTGATCAACAGCCGCCGGCCACCGCCGGACCAGTGAGAGGTCTGGCGCAATGAAGGCGGTTGTCTTCGCGATTGTTCTTGCGGCAGTCGGCTACGCGATCGGCGCGTTCACCACATCGGTTGCAGCGGGTGGCCCCGGCGCCGTGTGGGACGCCTATCGCGCTTTTGATCTCTATCCCGGCATGCTGGAGCAGGGGCTGCTGACCAATCCGATTATCGGCGCGGTGATCGGCGCTGCGACCGGCGCGGTGCTGGGGCGACCACGGCGCGCCTGATCGTCAGATCGACAGGCCAGCCGGGGCCAGTTGCGCGAGCGAGGCCTGCAGCTCGGGCGTCGCTGCCATGATCTTCCGCGTGTCGAGGTTCAGCACGATGGCCACAGCCTCACTGGTGCACCAGGCCGCGCCCGTGTCGGGATCGATCAGCCAATGGACAAAGGAGTGCGTCTTCTCTTTCTGGAAGCCACGTCCCGAGCGGATCACGAAGCGGTCGCCAGCGCGCGGCCAGCGGCGATAGACGAGCCGGTACTCCAGAACTGCGCCGCCGACACGCGCGACCTCGCCTCGCTCGCGCGCCTGCGCCGCCAGACCTTCGCGCCAGGGGCGCAGCAGGTGTCCGATGGAATCCGAGACGCGGCCGATGAACAGCTCCGGGATCATGTGGCCGGTGAGATCGAGATGATGCGGCAGCACGACGCCGCGCCCGATCACCGGCGCGTTGATCGTCTCGGCATCTGCCATCGTCGCGGTCGCGCGTGGCGCAACCGACATGTCGATGGAGCGGGGCGCGCAGTTCGCCGGCGCTTCGCCAATCAGCGCGTTCAGCTTCTTGCGCGATACGGTGGACCATGGCTCGGGCTCGCCGCTGGCGACGTCGACGTGATCGACCCAGGTGCGGAAGGCAGCGCATGGCTCGCCGGTGTTGTGGTCGATCTGCTGGTAGAGCAGGGCGGACGTTTCGGTCACTTCGAGGATGCAGCCGCGCATGGTGAAGGGCGAGCCGGCGTGCGCCTCCTTCATGAAGCGGATGTGCTGGTCGCGCGGGCGCAGCGTCGTCTCTGCGCCGGGCCGGAATGCGCCGGGCAGGGCGATGTGGTGGGACAGCTCAGCCAGCCCCTCCATCATCTTGGCGACGTAGAAGCGCACATTCATGTGCCCCATCTCGTCGCATTCCCAGGTGTTGATGCTGCCCCGATAGAGTTCGATCATTTCACAATCTTCCAGTCGACCTTCACCGTCGCGCAGGTCGGTCCGTCCTTTTCGTCCGTGCCTTCATAGGCCGCTTCGAGCACGAGCTTGCCGGCGTCAGCCGCCTTGATCATCGCGGGCGTAGGCTCAGGCAGGTCCACCTTGGCGCGCCGGCTCCATTCCGTGTGCTGCCCCGCCTGCTGGCCGGTGGCGACATAGACGAAGCGGCGGGTCTTGCCTTCGGTGCGCACGAAGTCGCCGAGGAAGCGGTATCCGGTCTTGCCGGGTTCAAGCCTGACCGGAATGTCGAAGAGGATTGTCTTGCCGGTGGACATGCGCACGTCGACCGGCGTGCTGTCCTTGTCCTGCAGGCTGTGGGCGACGCCCTTGGGTGGCGCGAGTACGGACAGGCGCAGGATCACATTGTCCCCTGCGGCCGCCATCTCAGGCAGCGCAGGCGGCGCATGTGCCGCGGATCTCGATCACGGCGCTGCGCATCCTGAAGTTCACGCTCTCGACGTCCTGCGTCAGTTTCCTCACGGTGTCGGTGGCGTGCAGTTCGCCGGCAGTCCCGCACTTGTCGCAGATGAGGAACACGGCCGCGTGGCCATGCTTCCAGTGTCCGCAGGCGACATAGGCGTTCAGGCTCTCGATCTTGTGGGCGAGGCCCATCTCCAGCAGGAAATCCAGCGAGCGATAGACCGAGGGCGGCTTGGCCGCGCCGTCTTCGCCCAGATGCTCCAGCAGGTCATAGGCCTTGGCCGGGCCCTCGGACTCCAGAAGCAGGGTCAGGACCTTGCGGCGCAGGGGCGTAAGCTTGCCGCCGCGCTCGTCGCACAGCGTTTCGGCCTCTTTCAGGCTGTCGGAAACGGCAATCGGTGCGCAGGCGAGGTGAGCATGGGCCATGCCCACAATGTCGGCGCTAGCTGGCTGATTCACAAGGGGGACAGCCCGGCCGCCTATCCATGGAAAACCGCCGGTTAACCGGCTCCATGGCCTAGTCCGGCTTGGCCAGTGCGGCCGGTTTCAGGGGCGGCAGATGTCTGAGGGAGTTGCGGGTCCGGTTTCGTCCCCGGTTCGGCAGGGTTTGGTGTCGCAGGTCCTCGGCGGGCTGCGTTTCCTCGCGACCGATCGGTACGGGCTGCTTCTGCTGCTCTGGGGCGTTGTCGCCTTCGTCGTCCGCCCAGCGCTGCTGGCGGCTCACGCGGGCGCCGTGGGCTGGCCATACGCCGAAATCCGAAATGCAATGGACCCGGTGGCCCTCGCGCATACCGCTTCGGTCATCCAGTGGGTCGCATTCACGGGGCTCGTCGCGCTCGCTGTCATCGCCCACATCCGTTATTCGACCGCCAATCCGGCCGCCTTTGCTGGCGACGCCAGCCGCTTCCGCATCGCCGCCGCTTACGCGCTGCTGCTGATGGCGGGTTACCTGCTGTTCCTGTGGAGCCCGGCCTCGGTCTTCACGATCATCACGCATGACAGCCTGATCTTCTTCGACTCGACCTACCGCATTTCCAACGGCCTCGTGCCGTCGTCCGATTTCCCGACCGCGCTGGGCGCAGCGCAGCTTTATCTTCCGGCCTGGGCCGCCTGGCTCATCGGCGGCTATGGCGGCTCGGTGGAACTGGCCTCCGTCTGGGTCGCGGTGGGGCTTGGCCTTGCCTGCGCGGCCATCGGGGCGCAGCGCATGCCCATCGCGGTCACGGCCGTGCTGCTGGGCGTCGTGTTCCTGGTGACCGTGCCGGCCGCCATGCTGGAACGCTGGGGAGGGGAGAGCCAGACGCTCGTCAACGGCGAGACTGAGATCCTGGCCGACAACCTGTCCTGGGCGATGTTCTACAATCGTTGGGGCTGGGCGGCGCTGATCCCGCTGTTCATGGTGCTGGTGCCCCGCCGTGACCGCTCGACCGCCCCGGGCCTTGGCGAGATCGCGGTGCTGGCGGCCGTGCTCACCTTCCTGTTCTGGCTGAAAGTCAGCTATTTCGCCGCCGGCCTTGGGGCGGCTGCGGTTTACGCGTTCCTGAACCCCGGTATGTGGCGCACCCTGGCCATCGGAGGAGCGATGACGGCTGCGGGCATCGTCGCCATCGGCCTCATGACCGGGAACCTGCTGGCCTACATCAACGACATCCTGCTGGCGGGAAAGGTCTCCGGCGCGCGGACGGAGTCCATTCTCGGCCTGATCCGCCGGAACATGCTGGAGATGCTGTTTGCGGCAGCCCCGCTGGGCATCCTCGCGGCCCTTGGTCGCTTCAACTGGCGCGACGGGCTGGTGGCGGGCTTCATTCTTCTCGCCTCCATGTTCGTCATCAACCAGAACGGGCAGCTGGAGAACCTGACCGCGCTGATCGTACTGGCCGCCTATGGCGCTGTGCGGGTCATGGGCGAGACGGATGTGCAGAGGGTGGCGCGTGTCGCCGCCGCTGGCGCGTTCGGCATGCTGGCGGCCTCACAGGTGCTGGACAGGGGCATGGTGCTGATCGACCACGCCTACGCCATCCTGCGGGAAAAAGCGCGTGAGCCTGCGCAGTGGGCCAGCGTTCCAGCATTCCAGGGCGTCTACGTCCCGGAGCGGGAGA
>Ga0075154_10000712_pt1 | contig 26752 bp, 17 predicted proteins | sample JI71714BDNA_FD_70965 | JGI IMG/M metagenome (GOLD analysis project Ga0075154, IMG submission 70965) | Wastewater effluent complex algal communities from Wisconsin, to seasonally profile nutrient transformation and Carbon sequestration -... | ecosystem: Engineered > WWTP > Effluent > Algae...
CCAGCCTTCTGCTTCCTCAGTCGCGACCGCAACGCCCGAGGGGTTCTTGTCCGTCCATGCCGCGTCGATCCCGAGGACCACTCTCATCACATGCATCCCTTTGCTGCCGATGTCGGACACCGCTCCATGTGCTGTAAAGAAGCATCTGGTAACAAGAGATAAATCTTGTCGGGGCTGTGTTTCTCGAACACTATCGCTCCAAGCCGAGCCATGCGACTCAATTCCGGCATCGAGGAACAAATGACCGTTTCTGTCGCACCATCGCTGTAGGAAACGGAGTATGACGCAGACTCGCACCGCTACTCGCCGTTTCGGCCTCTCCAAATCCAAGATCACCGCCTTCGAGCAGTGCCCCAAGAAGCTGTGGCTCGCGACGCATCGGCCGGAATTGGCCGAGCAGGACGAGGGCGCCGAGGCGCGGTTTGCTACCGGCAATGCCGTGGGCGAGATCGCCTGCGCGCTCCATCCGGGCGGCGTGATGGTCGATCCGCCGTCGCTCTCCGAAGCTCTGGCCAAGACGTCCTCGCTTATTTCAGGCGGGCATCCGGGGCCGATCTTCGAGGCGACCTTCGAACATGACGGCGTGCTGGTGCGGGTTGATGTGCTGGAGAAGCTCGAAGGCGGGGGCTGGGCGGCGGCAGAGGTCAAGAGCTCGGGTAAGGTCAAGGACTACCACCGCGGCGACCTCGCAACACAGGTCTGGGTTATGCGTGAGGCTGGGATCGAGCTGAAGCGCGCTACCATCCGTCATATCGACACCAGTTTCGTGCTGTCCCGCGAAGGCGACTATGCTGGGCTGTTCACCGATGCGGACCTGCTCGGCGAGCTGGAAGGGACCATTGCCACTCGCCCGGCGCTGGTTGCTGAGGCGCGCGCTGCGCTATCCGGCGACGAGCCCGAACGTGAGATGGGCGATCATTGCAGCGCGCCCTTCGCCTGCGAGTTCGCCGCCTATTGCAGCCGCGATCTACCGCCCGGGCCCGAATGGCCGGTGACCGTGCTCCCCTACGGCGGAGGCAAGCGCTGGCTGGAGCGGGGGGTCGAGGACTTACTCGATCTCGCCGAGTCCGACCTGAACGAACGCCACGCCCGGGTTCTTGCCGCCACCCGCGACGGCATCCCGTTCCACGACGCTGCAGGGGCACGAAAGGCGATGGCGGGGTGGGGCTGGCCGCGCGCATGGCTCGATTTCGAGACCGTCGCCCCCGCCGTCCCGCTCTGGGTGGGCACCCGGCCCTACCAGCAGATCCCGTTCCAGTTTTCGCTCCACCTCGAACGACGGGGCGGGCGCATGACGCATCACGAATTTCTGCGCTGCGATGGAACCGACCCGCGCCGTGCCTGTGCTGAGGCGCTGGTCGAGCACATCCCCGAGGGTGCCACCATCATCGCCTACAACGCCGCCTTCGAGCGCAGCGTGCTGCGTGATCTGGCCAAGGCTTTCCCAGACCTCGCCCCCCGCCTCGAAGCTATGGCCGAGTCCACAGTCGATCTCCTGCCTGTCGCCCGCAACCACTGGTATCACCGCGACCAGCGCGGCAGCTGGTCGATCAAGGCGGTGCTGCCCACCATCGCCGCCGAGCTCGATTACGGCGCGCTCGAAGTGAAGGATGGCGGCGATGCGCAGGCCGCCTGGTTAGAAGCCGCCGATCCCGCCTGCGATCCGGGACGACGCGAGGCGCTGGAAGAGGCGCTCAAGGCTTACTGCGCGCGCGACACCTGGGCGATGGTCGCCGTGGCGCGGGCCTTGGCTGGCAGCTGAGGCCGCGGAGACAATGATTGCCATGGCATGGGATGGCATTTGGGGTGAAGCGATAGCTGTGTGGCAATTTCCCGCGTGAATGGCTTGGTTTTTCGAGCATTATCATTTCAATGACCGAATCTGTCGTATCGCTATGCGACATTGGGTCATGTGCAGATCAACAGGGGCAAACGAGTGAGAGAGGCTGAATTCAGAGCATGGCTGGCCGCGCAAGGGTATGCCACCTCATCCATTTCCACATGGCGTTCGGATGCGCGCAAGGTCGATAACGCCTATGATCTGGATCGGCAGTTCGATCTTGACGGTGGGGCTTCGATGCTGGCCGAACTGACCTATTCCAGAGCGGACGAAGCTGCCGGCGCTCCCAACCCCAGCAGGCTCGACTATTCGGGGCCGCTGTATTCCAACCTCGCGGATTGCCGCGCGGCGGCCCGGGCCTATTTCCGGTTCCGTAATTCTGAAGCGCGTCCCCAAGGAAGGTTCGGCGAACTCGACCGCGAGGCGGTTATTGAAGCCGTGGCTGCATGTGACGCCGTAGGCGATGTCGCCCAGTACGTTGCGGCTCTCGAACTGGGGCAGCCGACCAGATATTGGCTCGTTCTTGACGGCAAGCGCTACCCCAGCAAGGCGATCGTGCGCGACGCCTTGGCGAGGCGCGGCAGTGACTGGCTTCCGGGCGGCGGGGATTGCAAGACCGCGCTCGAGCGCCTCGGCTTTGTCGTTATCGATTGGCCCGAGCTCAACCGCGCCCGCGATGCATTTCTGCGCCAGATGGCGGATTTCACCGACTTCCGCGCGGCTTCGGGTGCATATTGGGATGTGGAACGCGCCTACAAGAACGGTCTGATCGAGCAGGCCAAGGCAATCGTTGCACGGCAGGATGATGACCGCGCGATTGGCGAGAGCCTTTATCGGCTGCTTTCTGTGGGTGGTTCCGGCTTGCCCCTGAGCTGGCGGACCTTGTCCGAGGTGCAGAACGCCGATCCGGCGCTGCGTGACCGCTTCTATACCGCGCTCGGCGTGCTCGCGCGCAGCGATGCTCCCTTGGACGAGGCCATTCCGGCGGCAGCGCGCGAACTCGAAGCCCTGCGTGAAGCTGGCATTGCAGGGCTGCGCCGGGGCGAGGTGCTGTCCATTCCGATCACCGTCTGGGCGACGCTCCACCCTGATCAGGCGAGCTGGTTCAAGATCGCCAAGATCGACGAGATGGGGCGGAGACTGTTCGGCCGCAGGCTCTTCCCGCAAACCGAGTTCCGCGAAGCTGATTTTGCCGAATGGCTGCAATTGATGCGGGCGCTGTTCGGGCTGCTCGACAAGGAATTCGGATGGCACCCGAAGGATATGTTCGATGTGCAGGGGTTCATCTGGGTGGTCGGCAATCCGGATGCCCCCCGCGAACTCGATCCGGTGCCGACATGGTTGGTCACCTCGCTGTGGGGGCAAGAAGACGGGTTGCCACGCTTTGTCGAGCGCAGTGAGTGGAGCCTGCTCACCGATACCGGCAGCGCCAACAATCGCCGTGTGCGCGAGATGCAGCTCGGCGACCAGATCTTCCTGAAGGACTTCGTGCCGCGCGCCCGCGGTCTGCCGTTCGATGCCGGCACCGGAATCGTCACTGCGCTGCGCTTCCGCGCTGAGGGCACCATCACCGAGGTGAGTGACGATGGCCTTAGGGTCGGTGTCGACTGGCAGGTCTGGCCGGAGCCTCGCACCTGGTTCTTCTACACCAATAATGACGCTGTCTGGCGTCTGCGTGACCCCGGCGACAGCGTTTACGCCGATCAGCTGCGCCGGTTCTTGTTGGACGGCGAGTCGCAAGACCACGCCCTGTTTCTGAATGATCCCTTCTGGCGCGACCGACTGTTCGGTGCCGGAGCAAGCGACGAGATGCCGACAATGCAACCCACGAACCTCATCCTTTATGGCCCGCCCGGAACCGGCAAGACCTATCGCACGGCGCAGGAGGCGGTTCGCTTGTGCGGTGAAGCCGTGCCCGAGGAGCGCGACGCGCTGATGCAGCGTTACGAGGAGCTCTCCAAGGAGGGCCGCATCCGCTTCGTCACCTTCCACCAGAGCTTTTCCTACGAGGAGTTTGTTGAAGGCCTGCGCCCGGAAACCGCGCCTAGCGATGGGCAGGAAGGCCAGGTTGGCGGCTTTCGCCTCGAGCCGCGCCCGGGAATTTTCCGCGAGCTTTGCGCGGTGGCCGGTGAAGCCGCAAAGGGAGCGGCCGAGCCGGGCGGCGCGTTCGATTTCGGTGGTCGGAACTTCTGGAAAATGGGCCTTGGCCAGATTGGCGTTGAGGACAGCGTCTATGACGCCTGCATCGCTGGAGACTATGTCGCGCTTGGTTGGGGCGGCGATGTCGATTGGTCAGATGCCCGGTTCGCGAGCCTCGAAGCCATTCGGGAGGAATGGGGCAGCTCCCCACGAGAAAATGAGCAGCCCAGCAATGTGACGCAGCTTCATCCGTTCAGGAACACGATGAAGGTCGGCGACATTGTCATCGTCCCCTTTGGCAACAAGGCGTTCCGAGCGGTCGGCGAGGTGACCGGCGAGTATTACTTCGCGCAGGACGGTGACCCGACCTACTATCACCGGCGGCGCGTTCGCTGGCTCAAGGTGCTGGACGAAGCGCTCCCCCTCGACACCATCATCGAAGGGGACTTCATGCAGCGCACGTTCTATTCGATTGCCGCGGGCCGGGTGAACAGGGAGGCCTTGGCCAGGCTGGTCCGTCCCGTAGAAAGCGAAGGACAGTCGCCTGTCACTCGAGGCGCTGCGCAGCAGTTCGTCCTCATTATCGACGAAATCAACCGGGCCAATGTCTCCAAGGTGTTCGGCGAGCTGATTACGCTGATCGAGCCGGACAAGCGGCTCGGCATGCGCAATGCGCTCAAGGTGCGCCTGCCCTATTCGAAGCGAGAATTCGGCGTGCCGGCCAACCTCCACATCATCGGCACCATGAACACCGCCGATCGTTCGATTGCGCTGCTCGATACGGCGCTGCGTCGGCGATTCCGGTTCGAGGAGATGGCACCCGACACGTCAATTCCGGCGTTCATCGCTGCGGAGAACTCGACCGGGCTGCCGCTCGGCGACGTCCTCAACACCATGAATCGCCGGATCGAATACCTCGTCGACCGGGATCACCGGATCGGGCATGCTTTCTTCATCGACTGCAAGACCAAGGCCGATGCCGATGCTGTGATGCGCGACAAGGTCATCCCGCTGCTGCAGGAATACTTCTTCGATGATTGGAACCGGCTCGCGGCCGTGCTCGGCGAAAAGGACAAGGGCGGCAACTTCCTCACCTGCGATATCATCGAGGATCCTATGGGCGAGGGTGGTGAGCCGCTCAAGAGTTGGCGGGTTCGGTCGCAATTCGATGAAGGGGCCTACACCCGGCTCATCTCCGCGCGGGCCGCATCGGCCTTCGATCTGGAGGACGAAGCTTGAGCGGGGCGCAGCCGATCTTCCTTCCCGGCGTGCCCGAGGACAAGGTGCGTGCAATCTACGGGCGGGCTGCGGGCAACGAGATCGCCAGCGGCAAGTTCGCCAGTCCGCAGAGCAGCGCAGCGCTGGCGGCCAATGGCTTTGGCTGGTTCCTTGACCGGCCCGCTGATAGCCCGTTGTTCCCACCCGTTGCCGATCTTGGCGGCCCTGTCACCGCCGTAGAGATCGAGCGCGAACTGCGCTTCCCCTGGAGCGGCGGACGCCACCCCTGGCTCGATGCGGTAGTGTGGACAGACACCCATGTGATCGGCGTCGAGTCCAAGCGCTATGAGCCGTACCGCGACAGCAAGGTTGCCGAGCTGGCCGAGGCCTATGACCGCGACGTCTGGGGCGAAGGCATGCAAGGCTGGTGCGTCATGCGCGACCTGCTGCGGGCGGAGCCGCGGCGCTACAAGCATCTCGATGCGGCGCAGCTGGTGAAGCACGCTTTGGGCCTCGCGACCGAAGGCACCCGCTCAGGCCTGTTGCCGGTGCTGGTCTATCTCTACGCGGAGCCGCAGGAGGCTTGCCGCAATCCGCAAGAAGCCTTTCTCGCCCATCGCCGCGAGATTGAGGATTTCCATGCCATCGTCGCCGGGAACCGGGTTCGCTTTGCTGCCTGCTCTTGGCGCGGGTGGCTGGCCTGCTTCACCGGAGAGGTCGCAGATCACGCCCGTGCGGTACACGAGGCCTTCGCCCCGTGACCCATCTCACGATCCATGAATGGGGCCATGCCAAGTTCGGCGAGCGGGGCCTGACCCGCGAGCAAGCCCATGCGCTTCACGCGGCTGCTTGCGAGCACACGCTGGCGCATGAGGATGCGACCAATATCCTCGTCCTCGGGCGCGACCGGATCATGGCGCGCCAGATGGTTGGCATGGTCTCGGCCAAGGGGTGCAGCCTCGAAATCTTGCCGAAGGTCGATCCTGACACTGCGCTAAGGGAGCCCGAGGGCAAGGTCCGGGATCGGCTCGTGAGAATGCTCGACGTGGCGCTCGGGCTCAACCTCGACATCGGCGCGGAGGCCGCTATCGCTCGGCAGAAGAACACCCTGCTCGAAATCCTGATCGACGCCTTTGCCACGCGACTGCTGGCCGAGGTGCGGCGCGGGCTCCCGCGGGCCTATATCCAGTGCGAGGAAGATCTACCGGCCCTGCGCGGCCGGCTCGATGTCACCCGCCAGTTCACCCGCAATGCTGTTCGGCCCGACCGGCTTGCCTGCCGGTTCGACCAGCTTGAGGCCGACACGCCCCTTATGCGCATCATGGCAGCGGCGACTGTGTTCCTTGCCCGCCACACGCGCTCCCTAGGCACACGTCGCAAGCTTGACGAGCTGCGTCATGCGCTGGCTGACATCCCGCAAATGCCGATCGCGCGGCTGCCGTGGCAAGCGGTGCGGATTGATCGCACCAACCGCCGCTGGGAGGCGCTGTTCGGGCTCGCCCGGCTGTTGCTCCAGCGTGACTGGCAGGCGACCCACCATGCGACCAAGGCCCCCACGGGCCTCACGCTGCTGTTCCCGATGAACGACCTGTTCGAGAAATACGTCGCGGTGCTGCTGCGCCGGGCGTTGGCCGGAAGCGGGATCGAGGTGATCGATCAGGGCGGTCACCGGGCCTGCCTTGGTACCTACACCGGCGCGCATATCGACAGCGGCGAGGTGTTCCGCACCAAGCCCGATATCATGCTGCGCCGCGGCCGGGAGATTGTGGCCATCATCGATACCAAGTGGAAGAAGCTCAGCCTCGATCCGCTCGATCGCAAGCACGGGGTGAGCCAGGCCGATGTCTATCAGCTGATGGCATATGCCCGGCTCTACCGCACAGCTGAACTCATGCTGCTTTATCCAGGAAAACCGGGCGAGCCGGCGGGACAGCGCCAGCAGTTCGGCATCGCGGGCGGGGCCGAGTGCCTGCGGATCGCCACAGTCGATGTGTCGCTCAAAGAGCCCGAATTGCAGGCTTCGCTGGCCCGTCTCGCGGATACCATTATGGCTGAGCGCGCCCCGTTCATGGCGGCGGCGGGGTAGGGCGCTCGTGGCACGCAACGCAAAACTCGACCGGCTGCTGACACTGGTCAAGGCGCTGGGGGAAAGCGCCGAAGGTCTGACGCTAGACGAGATGGCAGAGGTCATCGGCGCCAACCGCCGCACGGCCGAACGGCTGCGCGATCTGATCCTTGTCCACTTCGACCTCGAGGAAAGCGTCGACGACCGTCACAAACGCTTCCGCATTCCCGGAGCGCTGCCGTCGCCATTCACACAGCCCAATGTCGCCGAGATCGCAGCCCTGCAGTCGCTCGCCGATACGGCGCGTAAAGCGGGATCGGCGCAGGCGGCACAGCTCGAGAGCCTCCTTGGCAAAGTGCAGGCGGGGCTCAGGCGCGAGGTCAAAAGCCGCATGGCCCCCGACCTCGACCCACTGGTCCGGCTCCAGCGTCATCATGTTCCCGCTGGCCCGATGATCGAGCACGCGCCGGAAACCGTCGCTCAGATTCAGGGCGCGATGATGGCGGGGATGTGCGTTGAGTTCGATTATCTCGCCGATGGCGCGGCAGAGCCGAAGTGGCGGCGGGTCATTCCGCTCGGGCTGATTCATGGACCGGCGACCTATCTGATCGGCAAAATCCCTGGCCGCGATCTTGAGCCTGCACCCTACCGTCTCGATCGCATTACCGAAGCGCGGGTCAGCAATCAGCCCGGAGCAGCCAGCGAAGACTGGGATCTTGATGCGTGGATGGGAGCAAGCTTCGGCATCTGGCGCGAGGAGGGGCATGAAATCGTCCTTCGCGTTGCCTCAGGAAGCGCGGAACGCGCGCGAAATTGGCGTTTCCACCCCCAGCAGGTGATCGAGCAAGACGGCGAGGAGCTGGTGGTGCGCTTCTATTCCGGTGGCCTGCGCGAGATTGCCGAACACCTGTTCACCTGGGGCGGAGAGGTGCGGATCGAGGGTCCAAAGGAGTTGCGCGAAATGATGCGCGAGAGGCTTGAATTGGCGGGAGCTTCTCTCAACGGCTAGACCGAGTTGGAGTCGCCTGGTGCTGAGAGCCGTCTGATGGCTCCCTTTTTATTACAGAGCCTTGTTGAGCTTACCATCAATGCTCTTTCCTCATATTTTCAAAGGCCGTTCGCACCCGAGTTAATTGCTCTCGTGCGTCGGGCGGCAGCAGTGTTTCGTCCATCGATAGCACCCGCTGTCGCGCGGCTTCTAAATCGATAAACGGCTTGGCACTGCTTGGCTGAATCACCTCGTAAACTCCGCGGTCGCTGCTACTGACCTTGGTAAGCATCGCGTTCAGCACACGCAAAAGGCCCGCATCAGATGCGCTCTCGGCAGCAATCAGGGCTCGCGGTCCTTCATCGTCGCCCGCCTGGGTCCAGGCAAACAAGATTTGCAACGGCCGCGAATGGCCGAGGATCATCTCAGCTGGGCTCGCACGGTATCGAGCGATCATCGCTGCAGCGACAGCGTCGTACTCTTCGGCGCTCAGCATCCAATCGTCTTTTGGTTTTGCTTGATTGCCGTATCGGCCCTGCGCAAACGTTTCGCGACGCAGCAGGCTTGAAAGCCACCCGATGGCCGAACCATCTTGGAAAACGTGATTGATTGCATCCTTGCGACGCTCAGGCGCTATTTGCCGAAGTAGGCGCATCGCCACACGTTCGGCGCGATCCCATATGGTTACAACCATAAATGAATAATCAGTCCCGTTCCGATCCGCTTCATCCATGACCGTGCCGAAAGCGGTCAAAAGATGCTCAGCTTCTGCAGATGTAAGCGCGCTGACAGCCGATCCATCGAGCCGTTCGAGGAGCATGTCCGCTTTGGTGAGCTCCGGCGAAATCGCAACGGTAAACAGCGTGCGCAGGGCGGCGACCGTGTCATCAGGGCCGACGGTAACAGCCCGCCAGAAGGCATCCATCTGGTCCTGCGTGATCGCGTGAGATGGACCCGCCAGCGCGAGATAAAGTCGGTGATGATCAGGGCTGGCGAGCCTGCGCCCACGAATGGCCGCATCGCGTTCCAACGCTTGAACGCGCTGATGAATTTTGAAGCCGGCCTCATCCTTTCCGTAAGTTGCCACAACGCCGGGCAATTGCTCTGCAAACGAATGGCGGTACATCAAGTCTTCCAGTTGATCGGGCCCTAGCAATGTCAGCAGTTCACGCAGTTCTGCTGCTGCACCGGCTTCGCTTATCATACCAATACCCAGCGATGCCGATGCTGTGCCAATAAGGTACCTCTCGATCCAGCGATATAGCGCAGGAGCTGCATCTTTGATTAGGAGCAGCCAAACAAGGTCAGGTAAGTCGACTTTCTCGGATTTCAGCGCCGGCCAGAAGAAGCGCAGGGAGTCAAGAGTTCGCACGACTGATCTAGGGGTCGATAGGCGCAGGCCACCTTCCTGATCTATCACTGAGCGCAGGCGAGAAGATTGCTCGTCGGGAATCGACCCCACGATTTTCCCAAGGTCGTCCGCAAACCATTGCCGTAGTTGAAAAGCTTCTGGCTTCGGCACCATGACAGTAAGTTGCACAATCTTTTCGAGATATGCTGTCCCATCCGGCACGTTCGCGCCGCGCTTAATGCCCTCAGCCAATATCGTGCTATCGTAGCAGAGAAGGTAAGTGATGTTGGGGAAATCAGCGACAGAGCGCACCAAGCGGAGCACTTCAATGATCTCGTTAGGTTCAAGACGATCTACATCATCGACCGTTACGATAAAGCGGTGTCCGAGTTCTTTTAGCGCTTTAGTGAGTTCTGCCTTTTGACTACTCAGATCGGTAGTCCCGCTCTTAGTAGCCGCTTTACCTAGTCCTTTCAGGAGGTCGCCACCCAATCTTGCAATCGGATGCGGCACCGCTGTGAGCAAATCACCTGCCTTGCTGACTGAGTCAGCGAACCTTCGGGCCTTCTCGGCGGCCGCCTTCAATTTGCGCTTGCGATCAGCCGAGAGGTTGCCGCGTTCGAGTTCAACTGCGGCAATGCCCTCCACAAGTTGGTTGAACAGACTGGCCAGCAAAGCGTCGCGATTGCCAATTAGCCATGGTCGAAACGCGATCACAGTAGGCCGAACATTCTCATGCAGCTGGCTCAGCTCAACCGAGATGAGATGTAGCAGACTTGACTTACCTGAACCCCATTTCCCATCGAGGCCGATTACAATACCATCATCAGATGCGTGATCGATTAGGGATGCTGCGACGCGTGCAGCAACCTCCGCAAAACCGAGGCGATCAATATCGCCGGTCGTGAGTGCGCGATCCCCTCTAATGGGAGGAGACAGAGGGGGCATTTCAGTCATACGCCATGAAGAATATGCAAAATTGATCTCGTTGAGAATGCAATCCTCTTTTGCTCCGCAGTCTGTCCAGACACCTCCTGAACGGAATTGTTGGTCTTTCAACTAGATGAGTTCAAACTGCGTAACGCCCAAGCAGGCCCATCAAAGTTGCGCTTTCCGTGATGGCTTTATCGGGCACCAGCACATAGCGCCAAGGCTTGCCGTCGCCTTCTGAGGCGAATTCGTTGGCATGCTTGACCCATTCGGATGCTGCCCTGGCTTTTTCCTTCACCGTGGGATCGTCCATCTGATTGCTGGCCTTGATTTCGACGATCAGCTTTTCCGCAGAGGTCTCAACGACGAAGTCGGGCTCGTAAGGCTTGCCAGGTTGATACTCTATCCGGAACTGGTTGCGCGCCGGTTTCAGCCACCGCAGCACATCTTTCTCGAAATCGCTGTCGATCAGGACCGCGAAGCGCCGCTCGGGGTCTGAGTGGAATTTGTGATGCTTGTAGGGGCTCTTCTTGCCTCCGCGGAAGGTGAAGCTTGCTGTTGCCGACAAGGGAGCGGCGGCTTCTGTGAGCAGCAACGAGCGAGAAGCCGAGAAGGCAATATTCTGCGGCTCGAGGGTCCGAAACGATCGGATTTTTGTCGCTCGGTAGTCTGCCGGCGTTTGCCGGTAATGGTCCTTCATCTGCGAGAAGATTCGCTCCGCCAGCAGCTTGCCGTGGGCGAGAGCTACATTCTCGACGTCCTCGGCGCTGCCCAGGTAGCTCTGCAGGTGCGCGATCATTTGCCCTGCCAGCTTGTAGAGCAGGTCAGCCTGGCTGTCGTAATCAACCTGCGGGTAATCCATCAGGAACTTGACGATGTAGTTTTCGACCCGCTCCTCGCGCGGGCCCTCGATCGAGCGGGCTAGCTCGCGCTGCGACTGATCGCGCAGATTGCGGATCAGCAGGCGGTCGGAGATCGGCTGAAACCGGATATCGTCGATACCGGTGAGGTCGAAATCCTCGAACCAGAAGTTCACTTCCCGGCTTGGCAGCACGACGATTTCCGGGATCTCGATGCTGTTTTCGGCGACGCTCGCCGTCACCACCGCCACCAGCTGCTCGACATTCGGCTCAGCGGTGATCCCCTCGAACGATCCCTGCTGCTTGACCGTGAGCCGCCGCACATCCTCGACGATGCGCTTTTGCACCTCGGGACTGCGAAGCTCCTTATGGCCGCCTGTCAACTCGCGGCTGTATTTGTCGCGGAGCAGCTCGATGGTGACCTTGGCGATTTCCTGTTCCTGCGGGGTGTGGAAGATCAGAGGTTCCTGTCTGACCCCATCTTCGGCCTTCGGCTCCGGCAAAGCTGCGCCCGTCAGCGCCGCTTCGAAAGCGGTCGGCACTGTGTAGACCACCTGCGGTTCGGTCGTAATGTCGCCGCCTTCGCCGATCCGCAGCTGTTTCATCTGCACGATCGAGCCGTCTTCGCGCGCCTTCTTGATCACATCATCGAAGCGGTCATGCGCGATCACGGTCAGGGTATCGACCGCTTCGTTACCGGTTCGCTCGCCATAGGGGAGACGCAACCCGCGCCCCAGCGTCTGCTCGGTCAGAATGTCCGAGGCCGAGGCCCGCAGCGGGACGATCGTATAGAGGTTGGTAACGTCCCAACCTTCCTTCAGCTTGTTGACGTGGATGACGATGTCGGTGTCGCCGGCCTCCTCAAGCCGCACCAACCGCTCCATCGTCTCGTCGCTTTCTTCCCCACGCACCTTCGAGTGCACTTCGATGACGCGGCCCTTGTAAGCCCCGTTGAAGAAGCCATCATCCTCGATCCGGGCGCGCAGCTGGCTGGCGTGCGCGGTGTCCTGCGCCACCACCAGCATGAACGGATAGACGCGCTTGCGGCCGCTCTCCCGCGCGTAGAGCTCCAACTCGGTCTTCACGTGCTCGTGATAGTGGATGCCGTCTTCCAGCATGATCCCCTCCAGCGCATCCTCGTCATGCGCCTTCGGGTTGAAGTCCGCCCGCGTTGCCACCGCCGGCTCCTTCACGAAGCCATCGGCCATGGCATTGCCGAGGCCGTATTCGTAGATCACGTTGCGGAAATCCCGCGAGTTCGCGCCCACCGATTTCGGCGTGGCCGTCAGCTCCAGACCCAGCTTCGGATCGAGCTCGAAGATCGCCTTCGCCCCCGCTGCCGCACGGTAACGGTGCGCCTCGTCCATCAGCATCACGAGATCGGGCAGCTTCGACAGGTAATCGAAATAGCTGTCCCCCAAGGTCTCGCGGAAGCTGCGGATCTTCCCCTTGTCCTTGTTGATCTTGTCGACATTGAAGATGTTGATGATCGCCTCGCCGCCGAACAGATCGGACCCGCGGATGCCCCGGCCTTCCTGCCAGGTGTCGCCGGTGACGATGATCGGTGGGGTCTGGGCAAACTGCGAGATCCCGCGGAACACATATTTGGGCGAGGTCTGGCGCGAGAAATCCTGCACCAGCTTGTCGTAGATCGTGGTGTTCGGCGCCAGCACAAAGAAATTCTTCGATTTGCCGGTGAGGTAGAGATAGGCGATGAACGCGCCCATCAACCGGGTCTTGCCCACCCCGGTGGCCAGCGCAAAGCACAGCGAGGGGAAGCTGCGCTCGAAGCTTTCGACGCTTGGGTAAAGCGCCTGAATTTCCTTCAGCAGCGCATCGAGATCGAGCTCGGCGGCGAAGTCGATCTTGTCCAGCACCTCGCCCAGGATGTTGAGCGATTGCTCCTGCGGCGCGCGTAGCGAGAGGCGCTGGGCGATCTGGCGGCGGATGCGGGCGGAGTTCACCTCACTCATCGCCAGCCTCCCCGCCGAACAGCGGCAGGCCCGCGCCACCGGCTTGGGCATCGGCTTCGGCTGCTTCATCGTCCTCGGCCATCGGCAGGTTCTGGATGTTCAGCGAGTAATCGTCGCGGCCCCATTCGCACTTCTGCAGGATCGCTGTTGGGATCTTCACCAGCGTCAGGTTTTCGAACGCATCGGCCGCCGCATCATAGGCCTTACAGCAAATCAGCAGCGAGCGATCAGGGCCGACATCATGCGCGATCTTGGCGCAGGCATCATGGGTCAGCGCCTGCGTGGTGACATAGATGAAGTCAGTCTCGGTCGAATGCCCATGCCGCCAATATTCCGCCGGGTCCTGCGCGGGGGCGTAGGTGAAGCCCATGTGCTTGCACATCGCTTCGGCCAGCATCGCCGGGTTATAATCCTGCGCGATCACCCAATTGCCATACTTGTCCTGTTCGAGCAGCGAGGGCGCGAGGGTGAAGTAGCGGAAGCCGCCGCCGCCTTTCCAGTCCACTGCCTTGCTGATCCCGCCCTGATCCGCGCCATCGACCACCTTTTGCAAGCGCGGGACGATATGGGTTTCGGCGTGGTCCCCGATTTCGACCATGATCCAGCGGCGGCCCATCTTGTGGGCGACGGCGCCGGTGGTGCCAGAGCCACCAAAAGAATCTAGAACCAGATCACCGGGATCTGTCGCTAGCTCCAATATCCGCTGAATGAGCGCTTCGGGCTTTTTGCCATTGGGGAATCTGACCCCACCCTCTTTCGTCAAATTGTTGAGGGGAAAACCTTCCCACCAGGTCCCCACTTTCTCTTGCTTGATTGCCTTGCCATTGCGCTTTTCCGCAATATCTGAGAGCCAAATGACTCGTCGAATAGAGTTCGCGATGTAGTAGTGGGTTACTCGCTTGCCTCGGTCTCTGCCTGTTCGCGGCACATAGGACGCTTCAAGGAGCTCGCCGTCGTCGAGTGACTGAAACTCATCGATGATTCGCGTTCTAATACTTGTCTGTGCATTCGTATCGGAGAAGATTGCTTCAAGGTGAGTGTTGTAGGCCTCCGCACGATCCATGCCATCACGTTCAAGCTTTGCCACAGTCGTCCTAGTCAGACCAACACGGCGAGTTACAGTGATCTCTTCGCCATCACCTGTAAGGACCGTCCTAGTCTCAACAGGCGTTCCTTTGCCTAATAGGATGCTTGTGTATTTCCAGCTCTTACCAGCGTCCTCCATTGCCTCAATGGCTTCGAGTAGATCAACGCTTTCGTAAACGTCGTTGAATTTGGAGAACCCGCTCTCCCCATAAGCGTTCTTCGCGTAAACCAAGATGTGCTCAATGTTCTTTTTCAGGCGCTTATCCTCGCCTCCACCACTCGCTCCAGCAAGAAGCTTCATTCGAACAGCGATCTGATTGAGAAAGTTCCCTCGCCCAAACACCTCGTCGAGCACAACCTTAGCATATGCCATTTCGTCGTCATTCAGCTGGCAAAAGAAGGTGCCGTCCTCAGACAATAAGTTCCGCAGGATGACGAAGCGGTCGCGCATCTGCGAAAGCCAGATCGAATGCTCTAGGCCGTCAGGATATGCCTGCTCCAGCATATCACCGGTGTTGTATGGGGGGTCGATATAGATGCACTTGATTTTGCCCTCGTAACTTTGCTCCAGCGCCTTGAGCGCGAGCAAGTTGTCGCCCTTGATCAGCATATTGTCGAACAGGTCGCCCTCACGCCGCACGCTGGCGTGATAGGACCTCGCCGGATCCTCGATCAGGATCCGCGGCTCCAGCTTCGGGCGCTCGTCCTTGCCCGGCCATGTCAGTTCAAGCTTGGTCTTCTTGGTCATGCACGGTTCCTACCCCACCAACCCCAGCCAAGCCAGATGCTTAGAGCCCGCGCTCCACGGTTACGCTGACGGGGGATCGCCGGTCGAAGCACCCGCGCGTCGAAGCATTTCATCAAGCAAATCCTGCTTGGTCTTGGCTTGGCTGGCGACCGGCGGAGAGACTGGCAATGGGTCTGATTGTCGATCCAATGCTGCAATCTTCCGGCTGATTTCGATGCGGGCAAGCTGGTTTCGGCGCATCTTGGGCGAGCCCTGCCGGAACTTCTGACCCTGTATCTCCAACTGCCTCAACTGCTCTACCAGCGCGGCCCGCTCGCTCTGCAGTTCGCAATTTGGCACAGGCGAGGGGGCGGATCGCAGTGATGGCGGCGGCGATGATTCAGGGGCAATCGGATGCGCCGGGATGGGCGTCTCGGGGTCCGCGGGCAGTATTCTGCTGCGCATCGAAGCGATCTCGGCGTCGAAGGCGGCAATGTAGCTCACGAACCGGCGTTCCTTGCGCTGAGCATCAAGAAAGCGCCCCGAGCCAGGGGGAAGACCTGCCCGGTGTGCGCGAATGGCTTCCAGCTTCGCCTGAAACTGATCGCGTTTGGCTTGGGTTTTCTCGAGCCGGGTCTTGGGCTTTGCAGCCGGAGCCGCGGGTGGCGATGCGCTACGCGGTGACAGAGGCGCAGGTGGGGCCGCAGGTCTGTGCTGCACGTCTCGCGCCTCATGCCTCGACGGCGGGTTACCGGCGTGCGTGGGCGCGCCTCCCATGGCAGCCCAGTCGATCTCAATCCGGCGGGGCGGTGCCGTTCTGGGAGCGGGTGCCTGCTGGTGCGATCGGGGAAGAATTGCACCAGTCCGCTCGATCCAGCCCGGTTCGATGGCCAATTTCTTCAGGGCGGCGATCTGCTCGTCATCCAGATGCAGAGACGAGGCGGGTGACGTGGCGGTGTATCGGGTGTCCCGCTGCAACTCCTCCAAGACGCCGAGGGTTTCAGAGGTTGGTGCAGTCCGGTGTCGCCAATTGATCTGATATAGAACCTCTACTGCAATTCGCGGCCGGAGCCCTTTGGACGCCTTTCGCTCCAGCTCATCGTAGTGCTGCCTCAACTCGTTGCGCCGCTCGCCCAGCCAGTCGATCATGCGATCCTGCCATCCCTCTTCCTCGGCGATGGCATCGGCAAGCAGTGTCTTGAGTGGATCGTCGGGCAATAGAAAGCGGCTCTGGCGCCGCATTCGGGCGATGGCCCTGTCACTCTTGCGGGTTTGGGCGGCGACTTTGGTTTCCACCTCCAGCAGGGCGTGTTCGGCTTGTTCATGGATCGCAGCGATCGCCGCCACGTTTTCGCGAAGCCAGCGTTTGCGCACCTCAGCCCTTTGCTGATCGAGCAGATCGTCGAGGGCAGGTGGCGCCGGCTCGTAACAGGCTTCAGGGTAGGACGTCACGGAACCCAGCAGGTTTGCGGCTATGAACGCAGGGATTTCCTCTTCGTTCTCGTCACAGCCGACGATCATGGGGAGTGTGGCGCACAGTTCATTGCCGGACCAGATTTCGGCTTCAGCGACGGCCAGCCAACCACTGCGATTTCTGAACCGGGCGACATGCCGCCAGTCGCCGTCATAGCTATCGATGTCTATCTGGAGGGAGACCGGATAGAGGCCGAAGCCGTCGAGCATGCGATCACTCCACGCTCCAGCGGAGGGTGAAGAGCGGCTTGATTTCCGGTTTCAGGTTGAGCGCCGCCGCAAAGTCGTCGAGCATGTCCTCGACCTTCTGCCGCGCTTCCTTGCGCTTCTGGAATTTGGTCATCTTGAGCTCGTCGATGTCGCCCTCGAGCCGCTTGATCTTGCGCTTGAGTGCTAGCTTGTCCTCCATGCTGAGGGTCGCCGCGCGCGATTGTTTGCGGAGTTCTTTCGCCTCTTCTTCCAGATCCTTGATCTGCGCATCGATCTCAATCTCGATGTCGGCGGCATATCGATCGAGGCGATCGCTTTCCGCATCGATCCACTCTTCATTTTCGTTCAGCACCCGCGCCGAAAAATCGCCGAATTGCTCTTCTTCGATGGCGTCCAGCTTGGGCTCGGGTGGCTGATCCACCGCGCAGCCTGCATCCTCCGCGGGGACGATGAACAGCTGGTCCGCAACATCGTTGGGAACAGTCCGCCCGTCATCAGTGATGCAGGCAATCAGCAGCTCTTCGCGGATCGCCTCGGGCGTCGGCATGGTCGCCTTGAAAACGCGAAGCCAACCTGCCTGGCCGGCAAGATCACGAATTGCGCCGACTTGACCCTCATAGGGGTAGAGGCTGGGCCGGAAGACCAGAGCGTGGGGCAGGCCAGTGTGATCGCGCGCCTTGGCCGCTTCGATCATCTCCGCGCACAGCCCGTCGTTGATGCGGAAGAACTGCCAATCCTGCTCGTCAGCCTGTGGCCATTTCGTGGTGTAAGTGCGCCCCTGATAGCGGAACGTGTCATCGTCCGGGCGATCAAACTCTGCACCCGCGAGCTCTGCTTGCGCGGCAATCAGCAGCCGCTGGACATATTCGGGCAGGATCCGAGCAAGCTCTTTGCCTCTATCCTGAAGCTGGGAGATGACGGTGGTGTCCATTTCTCCGAGGAGCCGATTGCGGGCGTCCTCGAATGCCGCATCGATCTTGTCCTGGATCGTCGCCTTCAAAGCATCGAACTCAAACTCGACCTGCTCCGGCGTGCGCCCCTTCTGGACGATCTCAAGCACCTGCTTCTCGAAGTCGACGCCGCTGGAAAGCGTGCCCAGGACTTCGTCACTGGCACCAAAGACGCCTTCGAAGAGGTGGAACTTCTCGCTCAGCAGCTCGTGAATTCGCTGCTCGGTCTGGTTCTTCAGATTGAGCATGTTGACCACGGTGACGTCGATCTTCTGGCCGTAGCGATGGCAACGGCCAATCCGCTGCTCGACCCGCTGCGGGTTCCAGGGCAGATCGAAGTTTACAAGCAAGGAGCAGAATTGGAGGTTGATGCCTTCGGCACCGCTCTCGGTTGCGATCAAGATTGTTTTGTCGTCACTTTTGAAAGCCTCGACGATCGCCGCCTTCATGTCGGCCGACTTTGACCCGGAAACTTTGTCGGTGCCGCGGTGCTTCTCCAGCCATCGAGCGTAGGTCTCCCGGCTTTGTTGATCGCCGTTCTGCCCGTTCATGAGCACGACGCGCCCAGCGTACCCGTGCTGCTCAAGAAGCTCTCGCAGATAGAGCTGCGTGCGTACGCTTTCGGTGAAGATCACCGCTTTTCTGGCACCGCCTTTGCCTTCGATCTCGTCCAGAACCTTGGGCAACTGCTTTAGCAATTCCTCGCCTTTGGCGTTCTTCGCGATTGAATTGGCAAGGGTGAGATAGTCCTGAAGCTCGGCGATCTCGGCATCGATCATCTTTTGCGTGATCTCGATTGTCGCGCTGTCGTCGCCTTCTTCGCCAGCTTCTTCGTCGAGCTCGTTCAACGTTTCGATGTCATCGCTCATTGTGACCGAAGCCGGCTTGCGGGACCTCAACCGGCCGATCAAAGCCTCGAGATATCGTGCGACCGCAAAGGTGGATGAGCCCAAGACCTTTCGGACCTGGAGGATGACGAGCGCATTGGCCCGGTCACCATAGGAGACGGTGTCGGTCCTTTGCAGAAACTTCGAAAGGCGGTCGTAGAGCTCCTGCTCGGCGTTTCCAGGCTCAAAGTGGAAGGTCCGAGCATTGCGCCGGACAAAGCTGATATGGCCCGCTTCCTGGACCTGGCGGCGAAGGGAGCGATGACAGATTGGCTGGAGGCGGCCGCGCAATCCGTCGAGGGCGACGCTCGACTTTCCATTTGCAACATACTGAGCGCGGAATGCATTCTCGCCGCCGAAATGGCTCTCGTCGATCATCGAGACGATGCCGTACAATTCCATCAGCGAGTTCTGGAGCGGCGTAGCGGTCAGCAGGATCTTGAACCTGTCCTGCAGCGCCTTCTTGAGGTCCTTTGCCCGGGCAGAGCCGTCTTTCTTGAAGACGTTCCGCAGCCGGTGCGCCTCGTCGAAGACAACCAGATCCCACGCAATTGAGCGTAGCTCATCTGCCTTCCTTGCCGCGAATTCGTAGGAGCAGATGATGATGCCCTGTACCGCGGCGAAAGGATGAAAATGCCCCTGCTTCTGAAGGGCCTTGTACGTCGCCGATTCCATGATCTCGGATCGGAGCGAGAACTTTTCGAACAGCTCTTGCTGCCATTGCTTGCGCAGAGAGGCTGGGACGATGAGAATGATCCGCCGCTTATGCTCGGCCCAGCGTTGCGAGAGGACCAGCCCAGCTTCGATCGTCTTGCCAAGGCCGACTTCGTCGGCGAGCAGCACCCCTTTAGAGAGGGGTGACTTCAGGGCGAAAAGCGCGGCCTCGACTTGGTGGGGGTTCATCTGGACCCGGGCTGATGTCAGTGAGCGCGCAAAGGCGCTTTCATCCAGCCCTGACAAGGTCAGTTTGTGGGCGTTATAGTGGCCGTGGACTGGAGTGAACAAATTGGCATCCATGCCTTTGGAATATCGGGGAATGCCTGTGTTGGCCACCACCAAACAAAGTCGCGCGGAGATCGGTCCCAGCGTCGGTGATGAACGCCGCGAGGAATATCGCCAGGTGCGGCGGACCGATGACATCGGTTATTGATTTGTTGGGATATCCGGCCTATTTCACCCTCAATCGAACCCGCCCGGCCTCTGTCCGCAAGGATATGCACACTGGGCGGGTCTTTTGTTTTCAGGCCCTTGTCGCTAAGCGTGAGTGGGCATGACGCGCGTTTTCAGCAAACCCTCGCTCAATCTCGATCAGCAGATCGCGCACCTGCGCGACAACGGCATGGCCATCCCTGATGAGGAGCGGGCCCGGTATTGGCTGACGCACGTCAGCTATTACCGGCTGAGCGCCTATTGGCTCCATTTCGAGCGGTCAAAGGATGAGCCCGGTCCGCGCTTCAAACCGGGCACTGACTTCGACACGGTGACCGCACTGTACGATTTTGACCGGGTTCTTCGGCGTCTTGTCATGCGCGGCACCGAGCACGTCGAAGTCGCTCTGCGCGGTAGCTGGGCTTATCAGCTTGCGACGCTCGATCATGGGCACAGCTACCTCGATGCAGGGCTCTACTACGAGCGCAAGCAGTTCCACGATAATCTAGCGAAGCTTGCGAAGGACGTCGGGGAGTCCAACGAAACCTACATCGATCACTACCGGAAGACTTACCGGGACCCTGCGCTGCCGCCGGTTTGGATGGTGGCTGAAATGATGTCGTTTGGTCAGCTCTCACGCTGGTACTCGAGCCTTGCTGACCGTTCGCTACGCAATCGGATTGCTGTTCCTCTCGGGCTCACCGAAACGGTGCTGGTGCCTTTCGTCCGACACCTTGTCGACGTTCGGAACATCTGCGCTCACCACGGCCGGCTCTGGAACCGGGGTTTTTTGATTTGCCCGCGGCTACCCAGCAAGCCAAGGGATCTGCAGCTTTCGCTGGACCAGTCGGCGGGTGAACGCCCACCCGCGAAGCTCTACAACACCATCACGATGATCAATCAGGTGATGCGTACCGTGGCGCCGGATTCCCGTTGGGCTTTGGACACGAAAGCCCACATTCTCTCCCATCCGACGGGCGATCTGGCGGCGATGGGATTTCCGGAAGACTGGCAGGCAAAGCCCCTGTGGCGATGATCGGTTTCCTGTTCGTCGTGAGCAATTGGGCGTGATTTCGATCACGCCACGGGCGATCCCGTTGCATCCCCCCGCCGGATCGTCCGATACACCGTCGGCCGGGAAACCTTGAACAACTTGCCGAGGTCGCTGATCGAGTATTCGCCGGTCGCGTGCATCTTGAGTAGTTCGCGCTGCTGAAGGTCGGAGAGCTTGGGCGGTTTGCCGCGGAGCTTCCCTTTATCGCGGGCGATCTTCATGCCCTCGCGGGTGCGCAGGCGGATGAGGTCGCTCTCGAATTCGGCGAAGGTGGCGAGGATGTTGAAGAACATTCGGCCCATAGGGTCGTTGGGATCGTAGACCTGCTTGCCCAGCGCTAGGCTCACACCCCGCTTATCCAGCTCATCTGCGATCGCCCGGGCGTCCGGCACTGATCGGGCAAGGCGATCGAGCTTGGGTACGACCAATGTCTCGCCGGCGCGCACCGCAGCCAAAGCTTGGGCGAGGCCGGGGCGATCGCGGTTGCGGCCGGTTAGGCCGTGGTCGGTGTAGATGCGGTCCTCTGGCACGCCGAGCTCGATCAGCGCTCGGCGCTGGGCGGTGAGGTCCTGCTTGTCGGTCGAGCAGCGGGCATATCCGATGAGGGTGTTGGTCATTTATAACGGATGAGGCCCCTGTGTGAGAAACTAAAGCGTACCACCTTAATGAGAGAACCGGCAAGTCGGATTTGCGGAGGGCAGGGGGGCTGACCTCCGGCACCTGGAAAGTGTCCGGTGAGCGATCCCTTTCGGACAAGCAGCGGCAAAGGCCGCGCCGTTGTCGAAAGGGGCGAGAAACCTGCCAAAGGAGTTGCCTTGAGACATATGGTGGCAATTGTGACGCCGAAGACCAAAGGAGACTCGATTCGATATACTTTGCACCAAGTGGCATCTCGTTGAAATTCACAGGCCTGATGGCTATACTGCCCGCTTCGAGCAACTCAGTTGGATTCGGAGCCCGTATGACAGTCCCGGTCAACATCACACCTAACGGCCGGATGAGCCTGCCGGCGGATATCCGCAAGCGGCTTGGGCTCGTCGGCGGCGGCGCAGTTTATCTGGATGAGACGCCGGATGGTATCGTGCTGCGAACGGCGGCACAGGCAGTGGCCCGCGCTCAGGCCTTGGCGAAGCAGTACACCGAAGGTAACCCGGACGCGTCGGTCGAGGCGTTCCTAGCCAAGCGCCGCGAGGACAGCGGAGAGTGAGCGAGATCGTATTGGACGCCTCCGCCCTCATTGCCATGCTGAAAGGGGAGAAGGGCGCCGATAAAGTCGCAGCTGCGATAGCAGATGCACGGATCTGCACGATCAACTACGCGGAGGTGGTCACCCATTTCATCCATCTTGTTATGCCTGAGCGTGACGTCGACGCGATGCTCGATCCGCTGCCGATGACGATCGTGCCGACCGATAAGGCCTTGGCGCAAATGGCTGGGCGATTGCGGGCTGTCACAGCTGGTCACGGGCTATCGCTCGGCGACCGCTTCTGCCTTGCGCTGGCGCAGCGGGACGGTCTCCCGGCATGGACCAGTGACCAGGGCTGGAAGGCGGTCGCCGATGCCGTCAAAGCCAAGATCGTTGCTATTCGATGATTTCCTTAGGCAAGGGCAGGGCGCTTCCTATCTCAATGATGCTGCGTCGCCACAATCCCGCCAGGCATGTTCAACGGATTTCTCGCCAAAAGGACGACATCCCAAAATCGGGTCCGCTCTGTCATTTACCGTCGGCAGGTCGCGAAAGCTCGCGGCGACGCTACGGCATATTTGTTAGGTGAGTTGCCAGATCAGGGCGGGCAGCAACGCGAAGCCGACAAAGATCAATGCCGCCGAGATCCACCGCCAGCGTGACTGATCTCGCCACATCCCGGCAAAGGCTTGCGCCATTCGCGCTTCGCCGCCGCGCTCGCGGGTGATGCGCAGCGAATAGATTGCTGCACCTGAAAGAGACAGGCCGGTAAGCAGCAGGCCAAACAGGAACCACGGCACCTTGGTCCAGTAGCCGCCAAAATCGCCGAAATGCAGAGGATCAGCCATCTCGCTGATGCGCTGGTGAACATTCATGTCGCGCCCATCGGTCTTCAGCAGCACCTCGAATGTGGCGGGGTCGACCCACACCGCATTGGCGCGTGAACGCACCAGGATTGCTTCGAAGTCGCCGTGAAGTTGCAGCACGGGGCTTTCCTCGCCCGGCAGCAAAACCCTGCGCACTTCTAGACCGGGATAGGCGGCCTCAGCGGCAGCGAATGCGGGGGCAAGGCCCTGCGGTCCGGTTGCCACGGCCGCTTCCAGCTTCACCCGTGGCGGGGGCGGGGCATCAAGGCCGAGGCTTTCGACGAAATACCATACGCTGGTGAGCGCGATCAGCGCGACGAACCAGAGCGACCACACGCCGGCGAGCCGGTGGAAATCCCCCCACCATGTCCGTGCATCGCGGGTCCGCAACGGCTTGGTAAAGCCGCGCCACCATTTCTTGTAGACCACCAGCGAGGTGACGAGGCTGATGAGCAGCAGAAAGCCGAGGAAGGCAACGATCGGCACACCGATCTTGGTTGGCAGATTGAGATGGCGGTGCATGTTGCGCAGCACCCGCTGCGCGCCGACCCAGGGGCCTTCGCCCTGAATAGTACCGGTCGTGGGGTGGGCGTGGAGGTAGAACAGGTCGCCGCCCGCGTCCTTCACCGTGACCTTGACCGCAAAGGCCGAGGCGGTCGGTGCCTCCAAAGACCAGACCTCGGCCACACCCGGATGGCGCGCTGCATTCTCTGCGATCCGCGCCCACGCGACCGGACCCTCTGCGCTTGCCGGAGCCACCCTGAGGCTGGGTTGCAGCAGCCAGTCGATCTCGTGGTTGACCACTGCCAGCGTGCCGGTCAGCATGATGAAGGCCATGAACAGGCTGAGCTTCAGACCCACCCATTGGTGCACCGTCCACCAGATGCGCGACGTCTTGCGCTTCCTGGCCGGGCGCGCAACCACCGAACCAGCAAGATCGCGCGCCATGTCCATCAGAAGGCGTAGCCTACTTCCAGGAAGATCGAGCGCGGTTCGCCCGGAAAATGCCCGGTGCGGTCGATGAAGCCCGACACGGCGTAGGTCTTGTCGAACAGGTTATCGACCCGCAGCATCGCGCGGATGGGGCCGACCTCGTAGATGAGCGAGGCATCGAAGATCATGAAGGGCTGGACGCGCTGGCCCGACAGGCTGGTTTGTTCGGACACGTAATCGCCCCCGAACGCAGCGGCGAGGCCGATGTCCGGAATCTGGTAGCGGGTCCAGAAACCGAGCTGGTGTTCGGGCGCATTGGCGAAACGATCGCCAACGCGGTTGAGGATCCCGCCCCCACCATTGTCGCCGGTGATCTTGGTGTCGTTATAGGCATAGGCGACGGTCAGCACCCAGTCCGGGGTAATGTCTGCGGCAAGATCAAACTCGATGCCCCGCGAGGTCACTTCGCCGAAAGCGACGAAATCATCGACTCCGTCATTTCCAACGTCGCCGCGCGGATCGACCTGCAGGATGTTCCGGCGCCTGATCTGATAGCTGGTAAGCGAGGACTGGATGCGCCCTCCCATCAGTGCAGTCTTGAACCCGCCTTCGAACATGTCGCCAGTGGTCGGGCTGAACGGGCCGCCTGCGCGTGGATCCTGCGTGCCGATGTCCTGCGGCTCGAAGCTGGTCGAATACTGGCCGAATGCGGAGATTTCATCGGTGATGCGATAGACCGCGCCTGCGCGCCAGGTCACGTCTTCATCAGAGAAGCGGTCCTGCTGAACGATCCCGAAAGCGCCGCCGGTGATCGTGTCGCTGAACCGATCGAAACGCAGACCACCCGTCAGGATCAACCGCCCGATGGTCAGTTCGTCAAGCAGATAGACGCCCCAACGATAGCCTTCCGTCAAGCGATTCTCGAACGCAGGAAGGTTGTAGGTGGCAGGGTCAGACACGCCGTATACCGGGTTAAGCAGGCTGAGCGGGCCGGGCAGCCCCGGTGTCGGCGTGGCGCGCCCCCGCACAAGGCGGCTGTCGAAATCGAGTGAGCCATCGAAATAGTCACCGCCCACCAGCATCCGGTTGCCGAGACTGCCGATGTCGGTGGCCCACACCAGATTGGTGCCGAAGGACCAGTTGTCCTGCTCGCGCCGCTGGTCGCGGAACTCGCGGATGGTGGCATCGCGCACGCCGTCCCCGTCACTGTCGATCAACCCGCGCGGTTCGTGATATTGCTGTTCTTCGACCGCGTTGTTGTAGCGCAAGGTGGCATCGAAGGTGACGCCCGGCAGCGGCTCGGCTTCGATCCGGCCTTGCAGCACGTCGGAGCGCAGGTTGAGGAAGTCGCCCGGCTCGTTGTGGTTCCAGCGGCGGTCGGCGAGAAAATTGCCGTCATCGTCGGTGGACACGCCGCGCAGCCGGTTGGCGGCGAGCTCCTGATCATAGCGGGTCGCCTGAAGGATCACTTTGACAGGGCCGGGGCTCCACGACACCCCGCCATCGGCGATGAAGGTGCGTGACGAGGCGTTGAAGCGGAACAGCCCGCGATCCTCGTAGAACAGCCCGCCGCGCGCGGCGAAGTCGCCGCCCAGCGTGGAGTTGATTTCGGCTGATCCGCCGAACCGGTTAGCATTCCCAATGATCGCGCGAACGTCAGCAGTGAGGGACGTGTTTTCGGGCTTCTTGGTGACATAGTTGAACAGCCCGCCCGGTGCGCCGGGGCCGTAGAGCATCCCTGCCGGGCCTTTCAGGAATTCGACCCTTTCAAGGTTGAAGAGTTGCGGCACGGAGAAGCCCGCATAGGGATCGCCGCGCAGGCCATCGAAGAAAATCTCTTCCTGCCGGAACCCGCGCGCTGTCACGCCCGCATAGCTGAAGAAGCTTACACCCGAGATGTTGCGATAAATGTCCTGCGCATCGCGAGCGCCCTGATCCTGAATTAGCTCGCTGGTAATAACCGTGACGTTCTGGCTCGACAACAGCGGCTTGGTCGGTAGCTTGGTCGCAGCCGTGGTTTCCACCCGGTAAAGCTTTTGCGCACGGCCCGTGACGATGATGGTGCCGTCTTCGGTGCCCTGGTTCTGAGCTTCGGCGCCCTGTGGTTCGATTTGTTCGGTGCCTGATTGCGCCACAGCGGTGCCGGGGATGGCTGCAGCCGCGAGCAGCAGAAGCTTCAGTTTAAGACACCGGTAAGACATGCACACCCCTTTTGAGAATCAATCTCAGGTGTACTAACCCCGGAGTTTTTGCAATTCAATCGCAATATCAATTCATGGCGATCAGTGCGCCTTTGTGGTCCGTCGTCTTCCGTCATCCGTGTTGCTTTAGACCAACCACGGAACTGTCAGATATCGAAACCGAAGGGGTCAAACCGTTCGAGCAGCTTTACGCCGAAACACACACCAGCTGAACTTCTGCGCTGCGCCCCAAGGCGTCAGGTGTTCCTCGCGCCAGTCGTCGAGGAGAGCGAACTCGCAGCCAAGTGCAGCAGCAAGGCTTGCGGCGTCATGACGCTGTCCCCTCCAGCAGGGCGCGGCGATAGGCCGCCTGTTGCTCCGGCCTGGTCAGGAAATGGAAGACCGCCCGGTCATGCCATACCCCATAGCGGCGCGGTGGGTTCCAGCGGGTGATGTCAGCCTTTTCCCAATGGACGCGTGCCGCTGCCTCGCCCAGTCGGGCTTGTGCAGCCGCCAGCGCCGGGGCGGCAACGTCGACCACCGTCACATCGCTCCACCCGCGCGCCAGCAAGGCATCAACGAGATTGGAGGCACCGCAAAGCGCGCAAGCGCGGCGAGCGAAGGGCGCGGCTCGCTCTGAAACCAGCTGACTTCGCTGGGTGCCTTATCGGAATAGACCCGGTTCCA
>Ga0075154_10000713_pt1 | contig 26736 bp, 25 predicted proteins | sample JI71714BDNA_FD_70965 | JGI IMG/M metagenome (GOLD analysis project Ga0075154, IMG submission 70965) | Wastewater effluent complex algal communities from Wisconsin, to seasonally profile nutrient transformation and Carbon sequestration -... | ecosystem: Engineered > WWTP > Effluent > Algae...
TTGCCGTTCCCTGTCGCATCGATAATCCTTTTCCGGGTGCCAAGTTTAAGCAATTGGCCGCCAATACCATTACCGAGAATGGCAGCACGCTGTTTCCTGGCACCGCGTTAAAAAGTTTCGGAACCGGAAAATCGAAAGTCACCATCGGCTTTATCGGGATGACGTTGAAGGGCACTTCGAATCTTGTGTCCGCAGGGCGGATCGCCGGAATAAAATTTGCGACCGAAATCGATACCGCCAACGCATTGGTGCCTAAGCTGAAAGCGGCTGGAGCCGACGCTATCATCGTGCTGATCCATGAAGGGCTGTTTACCAAGACAAGCCATAGCGACCCTCAATGCACTGGTGTTTCGGGCGATTTGATGCCTATTGTTGATGGCCTGGATCCCGCAGTCGATGTGGTAATTTCTGGCCACACCCATTGGGCCTATACCTGCGATTACGCGAATATTAATCCTGCCCGCCCGGTCTTAGTAACAAGTGCAGGTGTGCGCGGCCAATATGTGTCGGCGATTGATCTGAAAATCGATCCCGTTGCAAACAAGGTCGTCGCAAAATCAGCCCGCAATGTTGTGGTGCAAAGCGAAGCCTATACCCGCGCACGCGGAACCGTTGCGATAAACACCGAGTTTCCGGTTTTTTCTCCGCGCGCAGATCTGGCCGAATTGGCCAAGCGTTATGCCGATGCTGCGAAAAAAGAGGAATCACGCATCATCGGCACTTTGGCTGGACCAGCGACACGAGACAATAACGCAGCGGGTGAAAGTGTGCTGGGCAATCTGATTGCGGACGCGCAGTTGGCGGCAACCAAAGACCCCGCAATGGGTGGGGCGCAAATCGCGTTTATGAACCCCGACGGATTGCGCGCTGATGTCAATCCCAATCCCGATGGTAGCGTTACATTTGGTTCGGTATTCGCCGCCCAGCCCTTTTCCAATCAACTCGTTGTCAAAAGCTTTACCGGGCAACAACTGCGTGCTGTTCTGGAACAGCAGTTCATAAACGCAAATTGGACAAGGGTGCTGTCGCCTTCGGAAGGATTCCGTTTTTCCTATGATATGAACCTGCCAGTCGGGCAGCGCATTTTGGCAATGTCGCTTAACGGTGTCCCGATCCGTGACGATCAGAAATACCGCGTTGCAATCAGCGATTTCCTTTCCACCGGCGGTGATCTGTTCTCGGTCTTCGTCAGTGGAACCGATGCCGCCATTGGTCCGCAAGATATTGACGCAATGATCGCCTGGCTGTCACGCGGCGGGTTGACGGCTTTGCCGAAGCTGGATCGGGTGGAAAACAGGACGGCGACCCAATAGCCAAACCCCTTGCATTCCCGCACGTTCCCGCCTAATGGCGCCGCTCCCTTAGGGGAAAGATGAAAGCCGGAGGGGCGTATGCATGGTGCTGCGTCAGCGATCGGTAGGAACAAGGAAAACGCCCATGCCGTTGTACGAGCATGTTTTTTTAGCGCGTCAAGACCTGTCACAGGCACAGGTTGATGCGCTGGCTGAAAACGCCACCAAGATCATCGAAGAGAATCAGGGCAAAGTCGTAAAGACCGAAACCTGGGGCCTGCGCTCGCTCGCCTACAAGATCAAAAAGAACCGCAAGGCACATTTCGTGATGCTTGATGTGGACGCGCCCGCGCCCGCTCTCCACGAACTGGAACGCCAGACCCGCGTCAACGAAGACGTGATCCGGTTCATGACCATCCGCGTCGAAGACCATGAAAAAGGTCCGTCAGTGATGATGCGCAAGCAGGAACGCACCGAACGCGGCGGTTTTGGGGATCGTCCCGACCGTGGCCACCGCGGTGACCGTCCCGACCGTGGTGATCGCCCAGAGCGCGCTCCCCGTGCACAAGAGGAGATATAAGCCATGGCACGTCCGTTTTTCCGTCGTCGCAAATCCTGCCCCTTTTCCGGCAAGGATGCCCCGCGCATTGACTATAAAGACACACGTCTGCTTCAGGGTTATATCTCTGAACGCGGCAAGATCGTCCCGTCGCGTATCACCGCCGTTTCGGGCAAGAAGCAGCGCGAACTCAGCCAAGCCATCAAGCGCGCACGCCATCTCGGCCTGCTGCCCTATGTCGTGAAGTAAGGAGAAACCACCATGGAAATCATCCTGCTTGAACGCGTGGAAAAGCTGGGCGCCATTGGCGACGTCGTAACCGTCAAAGACGGCTATGCCCGCAACTTCCTGCTTCCCAACAAGAAAGCGCTTCGTGCCAACGAAGCCAACCGCAAGGTCTTTGAAGCCAACCGTGCGAAGATCGAAGCCGACAACGCTTCGCGTCGCACCGACGCCCAGGGCCACGCCACCAATGTCGAAGGCAAGCAGATCATCCTGATCCGTGCAGCCTCGAACACCGGCCAGTTGTATGGTTCGGTTTCGGTCAAGGACATTGTCGACGGCCTGAATGCCCAGGACGCCAAGGTGTCAAAGGCAATGATCATTCTCGAACGCCCGATCAAAACGCTCGGCGTGTTCGACGTGAAGGTTGTTTTGCACCCCGAAGTGTCGGTGATCATCACCGTAAACGTCGCCCGTTCGGACGACGAAGCCGAACTGCAGAAGGACGGCGTCAACGTCATCGAACAGATGTTTGAAGACGAACAGGCCGAAGTCGCAGCCCAAGCCATCGAAATGGCCGAAGCCCGCGAAGCTGCTGCTGACGAAGCCGACGAAGCCGACGCCGCGCGCATCGAAAAGCTCAAGGCTGAACAGGCTGCTGCCAAGGCTGCCGAAGCCGAAGGTGCTGGCCTGTCTGCCGAAGGCGGCGACGAAGCCTGATCGCTTCTTCAAAACCAAATAAAAGCCGTCCTGTCGATAGACTGGGGCGGCTTTTTCTATTTGGGCGGCGTAACGCGGACCGCACATTATTTGAATTCAACCAGATCCCAAAAATTGCCATAGAGATCGGCGAAGACCGCGACCTTGCCATAAGGCTGCTCTGCGGGTGGGCGGACCCATTCGACACCTGCGACGGTAAAGGCAGCGTAATCGCGGTCGAAATCATCGGTCGCCAGAAACAGGAATACGCGGCCTCCTGCCTGATTGCCAATAAAGGCTTCCTGCTCGGGTTTTGACGCACGCGCGAGGAGGATAGTGGTTGCCGCTTCTGGCGCGCCCGGCGGGCTGACCAGTACCCAGCGTTTGTCCTGCTCTGCCTGATATTCGTCGGCAACCAGCGTGAAGCCCAATTTGCCAACATAAAAGGCAATAGCCTCGTCATAGTCTCGAACGACAAGTGCAATATGAGCGATACGCGACATAGGCATAGTTTGAACCTTCCGGCGATTTGGTCAAGTACCGGTACACATCCCTCGCTTGACAGAATCAGTGTCATAATACACTAATACACATTGTATAGCGCAAAGTTCATCCCGAAAGCGAGAATACCCCATGCCCAGCGCCGCCGAAAACCACTTCCCCCCCGTCGCCACATGGCGGATCAACGCAATGCGTTTTCTGTTTCTGCTTATGGCGGGCTTTATGGGTGCAATGTATGTCTGGCCGCAATTGCTGTTTGACTGGGCCGAATGGGATATGAATCGCGGACTGGCCAAATCGATGCTTGCCGCACTGGCATTGATGAGCCTTTGGGGCGTGCGTTATCCGATGCAGATGTTGCCGCTGATGCTCTACGAAGTCGCGTGGAAGACGATCTGGCTGATCTTGATCGCCGGGCGTGCTTGGATGGCGGACAAGTGGACACCCGATATTGAAGGGCTGTTCTATGACTGCATTGGTATCATCATCGCCTATTTCATCGTTCCGTGGCGCTATGTCTGGGCGCGCTATATCAAGCAACCGATGGAACCACTGCAAACGCGGAAATAACAAACGCACGCATAGCACTCGGCCAGTATTCGAAAGCCCAAACAGTCATTACCATGGGGTACATTGCATTCCCTCCCATATGCTGAATTCTATTCCTTGCGGCTAAAGCATTTCGTGTTACAAATTGCAGCTCGAGCCAGATTTTGGCACGAGTCTGCATCTCCGTGCCTGCGTCCTTCAAATGTGCAGTCATCGGGCTGGAACATCATGCAACAGGTTCGTTGGCCAATATGGGGTCGCCCAACGGCTGAATAGGGGAATAAAATCATGAAGCTTTTTTTGGCTAGAATCCTTGTTGTGCTGGGGGCGTTTGTGGCGTTCGCGGCAACCCCTGCAATGGCGCAGGCGACGCGAACTTGGGTATCCGGTGTCGGTGACGATGCCAATCCCTGCTCAAGGACCGCGCCTTGCAAAACTTTTGCAGGTGCCATTTCGAAAACAGCATCTGGTGGAGAGATTAATGCTCTCGATTCCGGAGGATTTGGAGCTGTGACCATAACCAAATCAATCACGATCCGTGCCGTCGGACTTGAAGCGGGTATTCTCACTTCAGGCACAAATGGCATTGTAATCAATGCCGGCGCAACAGGGCGCGTGCTGCTTGACGGCCTTGATTTTGAAGGTCTTAACACTAGCCTGAGCGCCATCAGCATTTTGAGTGGTCAAGTGGTTGATGTCCGCAATACAACAATACGCAACTACACCGATGGAATTACTATAAGCGGGACCCCAAATGTCAGACTAACCGTGGATAACACTCATTTTTCCAATGTTTTGGTCGGCATAAAATCTACGGCCACGGGCGGAAAAGCGATCGTAAGAGCGGATAATTCAATTTTCGTTACGATGGGTACCGCAGCCATTTTGGTTGATGGCGCACCTAACTCTGCCTTTATCAGCGGGAACTCTTTCTGGGGGGCGCCAAAAGCGTTGCAAATATTGAATGGAGCAACGGTCACATCTTTCGGAAACAACACGATCGGTACAACCGCGACCGACAATCCGACTACGACGCTTCCGCTTCGCTAGAAGAAATTTGTGCCATCACTGCTGCCGCTTCACTTTGGTACAGGTGAAGCGGCGGCGGCTTGGTGACTGCCTACTTGATGCCGTTTGTTGGTCATTTCGGCGAAGGACAGAGCCAGAAACATGTTAGCATCGGTAATCATTCTGTACCCCCGAGTTTAGGATCAGGTCGACAGGCGATAGCCGACCGCTGGCTCATTCACGATTAGTTTTGGTTGTGACGGCTCATCTTCCAATTTTTGGCGAAGGGCGCGGATGGCGACGCGCAAATAGTCAATCTGGTCTTCCTGCGCCGGTCCCCAGACGGCGCGCAGCAGATGCGCGTGCGTCAGCACTCGTCCGGCATGTTTTGCAAGCTCGGCAAACACCGCATATTCTTTTGGTGTCAGATGAACCTCTTCGCCATTTTTGAGCACAGTCCTGCGGTAGAGATCGATAATCACGTCACCCAATTGCAGGGGGTTTTGTTCGGTGTTGGGGCTGACATCCACAAGATTGTCGACATAGCGATCGAGCTTCGCTGCTTCGGTGGCGACGCTGGCAATCACCGCACGGTCCCCTTCACCAGCCCGTTTAAGTGCCCGGGCGGCAGCGCCGATAGCGTTCAAACTGGGTTTGAAATCCTCTCCGATCGAAGCGAGCAGCGATGTGCGTATGGCATCGCGTTCACGCAGCTTGGCCACTTCGCGTGCTTCCCGGTCGAGACGGGCGCGTTCCATGGCAAGGGCAGCCTGATCGAGCAGGTTTTCGAGCAGCTGTAATTGTTGCCCCGCAATCGGTGGCACGCCATCTTCGCGTGCGAGGCCAATTGCGGCCAATATGGTCTGGGCCGATTGTATCGGACGAAATTGCCAGTCGACCGGATCGAGGCGCCGGACACCACGCCCGACCGCCTCGCCCGTGGTCAGCGTCACCGCCGCGGCAGCCAGATCACTGGGCGCGAGTTGGATCTCGCCCATCGTGCTCGCAACGACTCTCGGCTCGTTATCGCCGGCCAACAATATGGCGTTGCATCCAAACAGCCGTGCCAATTCCTGCACCACAACGTCGGCGATGCTCTGCTCGCTGGTGCAGGAAAGCAGGCGGCGGGCGAAGCCTGCAATTGTCGCATTGCGTGCAGCATGGCTTGCCGCCAATCGTGCTTGTTCGCGTAACTGCCCGGCAAGTCGGCTGGTGACCAGCGCCACGATGAACAGGATGACAACCGTGGCAATATCCACCGGACTTTGAATCCGGAATGTATGAAACGGAACGGTAAAATAGAAATTATAGGCGAGCGTGGCGGCTACCGCAGCGGCCAACGATGGCCACAACCCCCAATAAACAGCGACCAAAAGCACGGGCGGGATATAAAGAAGCACCACGGGATCGGCGCCCCATCGGCTTGCAACCAGCTGTCCTATCACGGTCGCAACGGCGACCAACAACATCGCAACGGCATGACCGGTCAGCAAATATGCCAGATCGGGTTGCCGGGGTTCAGAAAACAATCTCGATATCTTCATGCGACAAAATTGCGCTTTTCCTTTCGCCTAGTCGAGAATTTTTGACGATCTTTATGCAGTGACCATCCAATTCCACATGGAACCTTTATGCCGATGAGCGACACAAGGCGCGCATGGAAAATCCAAGCACCGCTCCGCATATCGACCAAAATCCCGCAACGCACGATCACAGCCCAAAAGAAAAGCTGGCTGTCCTCATGCTCGGCGCAATCGGCATCGTTTATGGTGATATCGGTACCTCGCCGCTGTACGCATTGAAGGAAAGTTTTATCGGCCCGCACCCGATGGACGTGAATCAAATGCATGTCTTTGGCGTGTTGAGCCTGATTTTCTGGTCGTTGATGCTGATCGTCACGGTCAAATATGTGCTTGTCGCCATGCGCGCCGATAATCGCGGCGAAGGCGGGTCCTTTGCTTTGCTGGCACTAATGTCGCGGCATCTTGAAGGCAGCAGATGGACACCAGTCCTTGTCATGCTAGGCGTGCTTGCAGCTTCGCTCTTTTACGGCGACGCCATGCTAACTCCTGCAATCTCTGTTTTGTCGGCGGTCGAAGGACTGACAATTGTCGAAGCACGGCTGGAACCTCTGGTCTTACCCATCGCGGTCATTGTGCTCGTCGGATTATTTCTGATCCAATCCAGAGGCACCGCGCGCGTCGGGGCGCTTTTCGGTCCGATCGTACTGATCTATTTCGCAACGCTGGCGACATTGGGCGTTGTCAATATCATCAATCACCCTGGCATAATTGGCATACTCAATCCGGTGTGGGCGGTGGAGTTCTTCCTCTACGACCCCAAAGTGGCATTCCTTGCCATGGGTTCGGTATTCCTCGCGGTGACCGGTGCCGAAACGCTTTATGCGGACATGGGCCATTTTGGCCGAAAGGCTGTTGGCATCAGCTGGCTGACCTTGGTCTATCCCTGTCTGATGCTGAATTATATGGGGCAAGGCGCATTGTTGCTGGAAACCCCGGCGGCGGTCGAAAACCCCTTCTATCTCATGGCCCCCGAATGGGCGCGCCTGCCATTAGTGGTAATCGCAACTCTGGCGACGATCATTGCCAGCCAGGCGGTTATCTCGGGTGCATTTTCGATCACGCATCAAGCGATGCAATTGGGCTACCTTCCCCGTATGCGAACATTGCACACCAGCGAGAAGGCAGCGGGCCAGATTTACATTCCATCGATCAACTGGGCGCTTCTGATCATGGTGCTGGTCCTCGTCCTTGGTTTTGGCGAATCGACGCGACTGGCCTCGGCCTATGGCATTTCAGTCGTTGGCACGATGCTGATAACCGCCATCATGCTCGGCTTCCTGATCTTCAAGGTCTGGCGCTGGAATCGCTGGCTTGCCGCTCTTACCATAGGACTATTCCTGCTGGTCGATGGCATCTACTTCGCCTCCAACATCACCAAAATACCCGACGGCGGCTGGGTCCCGCTGGCTGTTGCAGGGATATTGTTCACCGTTTTGACGACATGGGCAACGGGCCGCAAATTGATGCGCAACCAATTGGCAGAATCTGCCATGCCGCTGCCTGTCTTCATCAATTCGGCTGCGTCGGTCCACCGCATTCGCAACACCGCAGTGTTCATGTCCGCATCGCCAGACAATATCCCGTCGGCGCTGCTGCACAATCTGAAGCATAATCAGGTGATGCACGAACGCGTGTTGATCGTGACGGTGCTTGTCGCCGAAATACCCTATGTGGATCAGGACAAGAGGCTAGAAGTCCGCAACGCCGGTCACGGATTTTACCGTGTCATCGTCAACTACGGCTTCATGGACGAGGTCGATATTCCCAACGCGTTGTCGGGACTCACCAATATCGGCGAGCCGTTCAACATCATGACCACCAGTTTTTTCCTGGGGCGGCAGAAATTCATCGTTTCAAAAGACCATCCCGGAATGATGGTCTGGCGCGAACATCTGTTTGCGTGGATGATGAAAAGCTCTGAAAGCGCGATGGAATATTTCAAATTGCCCGTAAACCGCGTCGTCGAACTGGGCAGCCAGATGCATCTTTAGTGCGTCAAGGATACGGCGAAAAGCGACGATCCCATGCAATGGCGACACCGACCGAAAAGCACAAGCTACACCCCGCAAAGTTGCTCCGCCATGGCGCGGCCCATATCGGCCTCTGGAAAGACGACATTGGTCACACCCAGCCGTTCAAGGATCAATCCGTGTTGCGGGGTCGATGCCTTTGCCCAGATAGTTTTAACCCCCAGCGATTGCAGCGCGAGAACCGACAGCACGCTGCCCTCCAGACTGGCGCCTATAGCGACCACGGCGAAGTCGACCTCATTCACGCCCAATGCAGCCAACGCCTCTGGTTCGGTCGAATCTGCGCGCACCACATGTGGCAATTCTTCTGCATGTTTCTGGACAATATCGGCGCTGGCATCGATACCGATGACTTCGTGACCCAGCGCCACCAGACGCGATGCAACCGCCTCTCCAAAACGACCGAGCCCGATGACGGCGACGGTTTTTTTGTCCGCCGATTTCAATTTTTTAGCCAATGATCACATCCTCCTTAGGATATTGATAATATTGTGATTTTCGTTGCGATGCGAGCGCGGCAAACAGCGTTATCGGCCCTACCCGTCCGACAAACATCAGAAAGATCAGCAAATATTTACCCGGATCGGTAAATTGTGCAGTGACGCCCGTCGATAGCCCCACTGTGGCAAAGGCCGATACTGCCTCAAACATCGCTTCGCGCGGCGCAATATGCGGTGAAAGCGCGACCAGCAAATAGCCTCCGCCAAGCACTAGAACCGTGGCCAGAGCAACCACCGAAATCGCCCGCCTCTGGTTATGTTCGCCGATGCGTCGTCCATAAACCTCGACATCGTCATTGCCGCGGATTTCAGACCAGACAATCAGCAGAATGACCATCACCGTGCCTACCTTGACCCCGCCTGCCGTCCCCGCGCTTCCGCCACCGATGAACATCAGAATTGATGTAAGCATCAGCGACTGGTCGGAGAGTTCCCCAATATTGATAGCATTAAATCCGGCAGTGCGTGTTGTGACCGATTGAAACAGCCCGTTCAACACATGCTCGTGCAGCGCCATGCTTCCCATCGTCGCTGCATTGTTCCATTCGAGCATAATGAACATCAACGCCCCCCCGACTAGCAAGATCGAATAGCCCCACAATGTCAGTCGCCCGTGCAGGCTGACTTTACGCCAGCCGCGCTGGGTCCACAGGTCGCGATACACCGGATAACCAATGCCTCCAGCGATTACAGCAGCCATGATCGGCGACAGAAACAGCCAGTCCGAATTGAAGCCCACCAGATTGTCACTCCACAGCGCAAAGCCTGCATTGTTGAACGCAGAAACGGCATGGAACAGCCCGTTCCACATCGCCTGATCGAAAGGCTGACCATGGCCGATCCACAGCCATAGCGATAACCAGGCGGCGATGATTGCCTCGAACGTGAAGGTAAAAGCCATGATCAACCTGAGCAAAGGCCGCACATTGCCCGGCGTGATCCCGCTATTTTCCGCAGCAAGCCCACGCCTTATGCCAAAGCCCATCGTCCGGCTGAACAAGGCGACGATCAGCACCGAAGCGCTCATGATTCCAAGCCCGCCCAGCTGGATCAGCAGCAATATGGTCAGCTCGCCCAGGCCCGACCAATGATTGGGCACGTCGAGCGTTGACAGCCCGGTCACGCAGAGTGCCGAGATTGACGTGAACCAGGCGTCGACAAACGACGTCCCCCGCCCGCTTTCGGTCGCCGACGGTAGCGATAAGGCAAAGGCACCTGCGAGTGAAACCAGCAGGAAGAGCAGCGGCACAACCTGCACCGGCCGCGCAAATAAAAGGGTCACGAGCCGGTCCAGCGTACCGACCGCCAGGCGTTCGACCAGATGTTCCGGATTATGTTGGCGTTCTGTGCTCAATGCCGACCCCCGCACCCTTCATTATGGCGGAGCGCCGATGCGGTAAAGTAAAAGCTAGGGTCAATAGCCCATCAGGCTCATCACTTCCTTGCGACTGCGCGTGTCATCGAGGAAGCAGCCGAGCAGCTTGGAGGTGACCATGCCTACGCCGTGGACCTTCACGCCGCGCCCGGTCATGCAGCCATGCTGAGCCTCTATGACCACCGCAACACCGTGGGGTTTCAGATTATCCCAGATGCAATTGGCAACCTCTGCGGTCAGCCGTTCCTGCACCTGCAACCGCTGGGCAAAGCCGTGGAGCACGCGGGCAAGTTTGGAAATACCGACAACGCGGTCGGTGGGCATATAAGCGATCGACGCCTTGCCGATGATGGGTGCCATATGGTGTTCGCAATGCGACTGGAAAGGAATGTCCTTGAGCAGCACCAACTCGTGGTAGCCGCCAACCTCCTGAAAGGTGCGCGACAGATGGACTGCCGGATCTTCTGCATAGCCGGCACAATATTCACGCCAGGCGCGGCCCACGCGGCGGGGTGTATCGAGCAAACCTTCGCGCGTTGGATCGTCACCGGTCCAGCGGATCAATGTCTTGATCGCTTCGAGCACATTGTCGGGAACGACAACCTTGCCGCTCTCGTCAATCTCGTCGTCAAAATGATTATGGGGAATGGGGCACCTCTTCGGGCATGTTGACGCCCGCCTTTCCAATAGCTCCTACATAATCACACGCTGCGGCATCGCAAGCCATTGAAGTTCAATTTGAAGACTATTCGTCCGGCGGATGCGCATCCACCAGACTATTCGGGAATAACCCATCGCACGCGGTTCGCCCAGCTTCCCATCACCGGATTGCCTTGACCGTCAAGCGCGGGATCGAATCGTGCGCGGCGGGTCAATCCTTTGCATGTTGCCGCATCCAGATCGGGATGGCCGCTGCTTTCGGAAATAAAACAGTCGCTGACTTTTCCTTCTGGCGAAATGGTCAGACGGAAAGCCGTTATGCCCTGCCGTTTTTCCCCTAGGGCGCGTGTGGGATAGTCTGCGGTGGTAATCCACGCGCCCGGATTGCCCTTGGGCTCGGCTGCTTTCATTGGCGCCGGAGGCAGCGGTGCAGGCGTTGGCGCTGTCTGCTCGGCTGGTAAAGGCACAGCTTCGGGCGTGCTATATTCGGTGGCAGGGGCGGTTTCGGGGACGCTGCTGCCTTGATCACCATCAAATATCTGGAACATGAAGATGAAAAAGAGGAATATCCAAAAGGCTACCGTTCGCCCGATCTTAGTGGTGACCAGCCAGTCGAGCACTGCTCCAAAGCCTGATTGCGTGCCAGAGGGCGCGAGCTGACGGTATTCCTTGTCGCTGTCTTCGATCAATTCCCCGGCGGTTTTGTAGCCGCCGCCATGGGAATAGGTCGGTTTGTAACCGTCTTCCTCATCGATTTCCGGAGATGCCTCCGACCAGGGTCCGGGTGGATCACCCGATGGGGGTGGTACTGGCACAGTCAAGGCCGCGAGATCAGCAACCCTTCTTGCTTCTATTTCGTGAAGGTTAGCGGTGATTGACGGCGCTCCCTTCGCCAGCCCGACACGGCAGCGCGCGCAGATATTTTGCAGCGGTTCGGCAGACATCGCCGAGCCGCGCATCAGATCATCGATGCGGTCGCCCACGGCCTCCATTTCGGCAAGCTCAGCGCCGCATTCCTTGCACTTGCGCTTGCCGAGTCCGAACATCAGCCTCGACTAACCGATTGCTTGCCCGGTCTTCGCCCAATCGGCGAGGAAGCCTTCAATACCTTTGTCGGTCAGCACATGCTTGAACAATCCCTTGATCACACTGGGCGGCGCAGTCATCACATCGGCACCGATCTTTGCGGCTTCCAGAACATGGATGCCGTGGCGGACGCTGGCGACCAATATCTCGGTGCCATAGTCATAATTGTCGTAAATCAGCCGAATGTCGCTGATCAGCTGCATACCGTCAAAACCATTGTCGTCATGACGGCCGACGAAGGGCGATACGAACGTCGCCCCGGCTTTGGCCGCCAGCAGCGCCTGATTGGCCGAGAAGCAGAGCGTCACATTGACCATCGTGCCATCGCCGGTCAGCGCCTTGCAGGTTTTGAGCCCGTCGATGGTCAGCGGCACCTTGATGCAGACATTGTCGGCAATCTTGCGCAGGATTTCCGCCTCTTTCATCATGCTTTCATGGTCGAGCGCGACCACTTCGGCAGAGACAGGACCGTCGGTCAGGCCGCAGATTTCCTTTGTCACCTCGATAAAGTCGCGGCCCGATTTCATGATCAGCGACGGGTTGGTTGTCACCCCGTCAAGCAGGCCGGTGGCGGCGAGTTCCTTGATGTCGGCGATTTCGGCAGTGTCGGCGAAGAATTTCATCGGTTTGCGTGCTTTCAGGCGAGTGGGAATCGAATGACCACCCTAATGGCAAATCCGGTCGATGATGGACAGGGTCAATCGGCACGGACTGATTGCATTCCTGCAAAGCGTGCGAAGCGAATCAATTGTTCAATGCAAAAATTGGTCCAGCGAGGTTAGCCAGATTATCAAACACAGTTGATGGGTCAGTCCCCCCGGTTTTGAGCAAATGCACCCGAAGCCGAACTATTCTATCTCCACATTGGGCATAGCCATAATGTTCAACATGATGATGCCGATAGACGCGTATCTTGCGCCCCGAAAATCCATTGTTGGGGCAAGGATTGAATTCGCTCACATTGGCAAACAAATGGCTATTTTGAAGTCCGCGAATATATCTAACTTGCTCCTCGACAAGCGCCGCACGCTCAACGTCTCCGGCGACCGATTGAACGGTTAGCTCGACGACTTCCCCATTCAGCAAATTCCGTTCAGGCAGCGCGCTCCAGCGACATCCATTTTTCGGTTGTCCAAGAGCGCGGCCGACAGCGGGGATCAGGTCACAAATCGCCTGCCCTTCCATCTGACCATCGCCAGTGGCAGCGCTGGCGTGCGGTGCCGCAAGTGCGGTCGGGGTCGTCACCATCAACATTGGCACGCCAATCGCCAGCCACGATTTATAGGGTGAGATTAAAGCGATGCTGCGTTCCCCCTGCTCGATTGAACCATCCTGCGCTGAAAAATAACACTAGCGCAGGTTGAGGTAATTGACACTCCATTCGATCGGATCGTCGCGATTATTGTCTTGCCAGCTGATCGCGTCATCGGCCCCGGTTGAACCGGTCGCACCGTCAAGATGCACGCCAATATCCAGCATATTGTGGGTGCCATTGTTGAATTTGAGGTCGAAGGCACGAATGAGATAGCGGTCTGACGCGGGCAATTGCGCAGTAACGCTGTTTCGGAGCCGCTCGGGCGATCCCTGCCCGGAAATACCGACCCCTCCCCGCGTGCGAGCCGGATCGGTCCGATTGCCAACGCGGCCTTCACCGATCAAATAGGTAGTCGGCACCCACACATATTGTACGGTCACAATGATATTGCGGTTGCCATCGTTGGTAAAAACCGTTCCGGAAATGCGCGATGCGGCGCTATTTGATGCTTGCGGCGAAGGATCGTTCAACCGGATCGCGATGCGGCCGACCTGTACCTCGCCTTTTTCGAAATTGTTGCCGCTGCCATCGATTCTTAACGAAAACCCGCCCAATACCAGCCGGTGATTGGCAGGACCGACCGGCACGGTCAGATTGATTTCCTGTCCGGACGAAATCGAGGTGGTCAGTTCCCCTCCTGTCGCGCCGGGAATGACCCACCAATTGCCAAATGCGGTGATTGGATCGTCGCTGAAGGAATCGGCTATGTTTAATGCTGCAGTCTGATCGGGCAATTTCCGAACATTGATCGAACGAATTGCATGATCGCCATTGTCATAGTGAATCCGGAAAGATGATAGCGCAGCGGCTGCTGTCAGGCCGGCATTGGCGGGTGTGCTATAGGCCAGCGACTGATTGCGAACCGATACCGAAGCCTTGATTGCCGGTTTGAGTGCCGCAACCAATCCCGGTGTGGTCCGGTCGATAACACGGGTTGGATTGACTGTAACCGGGTCGGCGCGGATCATCGTGGAACAAAGTGTGACCGAAGCCAAGCAAAGCAAGGATGCCGATTTAAAGTTCAATGATTTTGACATGAATTCCCCCTGATTTATGCGGGTAATGAAAAGTGAGCTTGAATTGGCTGGTGCTATTTCAACGCAGAATAATCGACTTTCCATTTAATATGCTCAGCTCGATCATTGTCCTGCCAAGAGACGATCTCACGTTCTGCTGCGCCTGTTCCCGGCGCCATATGGACACCGAAATCGCGCAGATTTTGTGCCGATAAATTGCTGTCATTATAGCCCAGTTCAAAGCCACGCAGGATGTGGCGTGCGTTTTCCGGCACGACACCGCTGGCCTGAGATCCAACACGCGCCCCTGCGTCCATACCGCTGCCCGCCAGACTGTAATTACCCGCGAGATAGATATTGGGTACCCAAGCATATTGGATGACATAATCGACCGCACGGGAATTGTTCGATGCAGTGGTCCAAAATCCGACCTGCGCCTTTCTGGTTTCCCCTATAAGCTTGACCGATATACTGCGCACTTCATCATCCTGCGGAACGGTCAGGCGAAATCCGACCAACGCCAATGTGGAATTGGGCGGGCCTTCAGCGATATCGGCGGCAAGGCCGGTTCCGGAAACTTCGCCAGCAACAACCCCGGGAATGTTCCACCAGCTTGCGCTAAAGGCGAAGTTGTCGTCACCATTATTGTCCGCAATCGATCCACGTGCCCTTTCCCCTTCGCGCAAGACCGCCACATGTTTGACATGATGGTCGCCGTTCGAAAAGCTCAGTCGAAAGGACGACAGGACCGAGGTTTGATTGAGCGGTACAGTGGGCGTTCGCAAACTGTTGTCGGGATCCAAATCCGAACGCGTATCGCGAGCGCGCAGTGCGACGCGCGATTGCACCGGCTGCAAAACCGTCCTGATTGTATCGATACCCCTTTGATCGGTCGGCAGGCGTGTGACATTTTGTGGAAGATCAGCCTGCGCGGGTCCTGCCAATGTGACAGACATGGCCATCGCAGAAATCCAATACCCCTTCGAAAATACTCTCATATGCCCCTCCACATTTTTCCTGTGCGTTTTCACGCCGTTCCAAATCACATCATGGAATGTGACGATGATACCATGTTCCTGTTTTGCAAATGAACTTTTTATGAACTCTTTATACAGCCAATTGTCAGGCCGAGGATGTCCACGACAAGCGCAATCCCTTGTCGTAGTTACTTCACCAACCCGAAAACGCCCATCAGCAGCGGGTCGTTGGTCTTGCCGGGATTGGCGCGGATGTCGGCTTCTTCCATGCCGATTGCGGCCCAGATCGCATCGTCTGCCTTGAGGGTAATGTCTTGCGACAATGCGGCAATGTCGAAACCTGTGACGGACTGAACTGCCTTGCCGATCACCTGGTCGTCAAACAGCCGCAGTCCATCCGAAACCCCGGGCAGCATCGAATCGAGCAATGCCAATCCCATCTTTCCACGTAGGAATTGCGTCGCCGCTTGCGGGCCGCCGCGCACAATTTCATTCGCTGCTTCGATGCTCACCGTTCGAATTGCATCCGCCACCAGCGGCGCGGCACGCTCGGCCCCCTTTTCCGCCGCGCGGTTCAGCTGGCGTTGCAGCCGGTCGCGGAACGACTGGCTTTGCAGCACTGCCGACAATATTCCCGAACTGCGCGCGCCGCCTAGCCGGTCAGGCAGAGGAATACGCGCTACGCTATGATCGTAAAATCCACCGGGTTGCAGCAACAGCGCAAAGGCATTTTGCGACGACAGCGATAGCAGCCGACGGATCACTTCGGTCAGACTGATACCTGGCATGCTCTGACATCCTGCCAACAGCACAAATCCGCTGGCAGCACTTCCAGCAAGCAGTTGGCGACGGTCAATCCGGTTGATCATGGCAAAGCTCCTTTTTCCCCAATTAGCTGAAGCGTATCAGACTTTTGATCGCCACGCCATGACCGGCCGATGAACGGCTTTTCCTTGCGCCGGCTTGGCTGCGGTGCCACATCTCAGGCATGCGCGAGAAAGAATTACGGCTGGCCCTGATCTGCTATGGAGGCGTGAGCCTTGCCGTTTATATGCACGGCATCACCCGCGAAATTTGGCATCTGGTCCGCGCCAGCCGGTCCTATCATGAAGGCACACCGACGCCGGGGGGTAGCGAGGATATCTATCGCGAACTGATTGCCGAGATAGAGACTTTGTCTGGGGTGCGGTTGCGAGTGCTAACCGACATAATTTCTGGTGCGAGTGCAGGCGGGATCAACGGCATTTTCCTGTCGCAGGCGATTGTCACCGGCCAGTCGCTCGAACCACTGACAGACCTGTGGTTGCGCGATGCCGATGTCGAAGTGCTGCTTGACCCCGATGCTCGCCCTTTGTCGCGTTTCTCCAAATTCTGGGCGGCACCGATTGCCTGGACGGTGTTGCGGCGGCGCGGCGGCGCTATCGAACAGACCGTGGCAGAAGAAGCGCAGGATGAGGTCGCCGCCAAGCTGTCGCGTTTCGTCCGCGCGCGATGGTTCCAGCCACCCTTTGGCGGGGAAGTATTTTCTCGGCTATTGCTCGATGCCTTTCAGGCGATGGCTGAGGGGCCAGCGGGGCAAAGCCTGCTCCCTGGCACACAACCGCTCGACCTCTTCGTGACCGTCACCGATTTCCACGGGCATAGCGAACATTTACGGCTCAACAGCCCGCCCGATGTGACCGAGACTGAGCACCGGATCACCATCGGTTTTTCGACACGCGGCAAAGCGGAGGGCGAGCTGGCTCATGCGGCGGAGTTGGTCTTTGCAGGCCGCGCCACAGCGAGTTTTCCCGGCGCATTTCCGCCTTTCACCGTGCGCGAACTCGACGGCCTGCTCAAAAGCCGGAAGATCGAATGGGGCCGCCGCGACGGCTTTTTGCAACGCATATTGCCAAAGCAATTTGCCGCAGGCGTCGCCGACGATGCCTTTTTGATCGACGGTTCGGTGCTGGCCAACGCGCCCTTTGCGCAAGCCATCGGCGCGCTGCGCGATCGCCCTGCAAGGCGCGAAGTGGACCGGCGCTTCGTCTATATCGACCCCAAACCAGGCCGACCAAGCTTTCGCATTGGCAAGAAAATGGGGGAGGAAGGCGTCAAACCGCCCGGCTTTTTCGCAACAATATTCGGCGCGACCTCTAACATTCCGCGCGAACAACCGATCCGCGACAGCCTGACCGCAATCGAAGGCCGGTCACAGCGCATCGCCCGCATGCGAGAGATCACCGAACATCTGCGCCCTGAGGTCGAGGAAATGATCGAGGCGATGCTTGGGCGAACATGGTTCCTGTCCAAACCGACAGCAGAGCGTATGCGCAAATGGCGGCACAAAATGCTGGAAAAGGCGGTTGCTTCGGCTGGCTACAGCTATCCCGCCTACGCCCATTTGCGATTGGCAGGTGTGCTGGACGATCTGGTGGCAACCGCGCGGCGCAACTGGCCCGACTGCAGCGATGACCAATGTGCGACCTTGCGCAATGTCCTTTGGGCTGAGTTTTGCGCGCGCAAACTCGACCGGTTGACCGGCGGCAAGGGCAAGATTGTCGCCAGCCCTTCGATCCTGTTTTTCCGTAGGCATGATGTGCGCTTTCGCATCCGCCGGCTGCGCTTCCTCGCACGGCGATTGGCGGAGGATGTCGAACCATCCGGCGTAGTCGAACGCGCGGCGACCGACGCAATGCGCAATGCCATTTACGCGAGCCTTGCCCGCTATTTCGAACTGGAAACGTCCGAATATCTCGGCGGCGAAGTCGGCGAGGCGGCAAAATCTGCGCTGACCAAGCCCGACGAATTTATTGATCTTTTGCAAACCCGCTTCGCCCTTGAGCAGGTCGATGCCGAAACCGACCAATTGTTGCTCGACGCGATGATGGCGCTGCCAGAGGAAGCACGGCGATCGCTGCTATTCGGCTATCTGGGCTATATCCTCTATGATCTTGCGACCCTGCCGTTGTTGCAGGGCGAAGGGCTGGATGAATTTGATCCAATCAAGGTGGACCGAATTTCGCCTGAGGATGCGCGCAGCATCCGTGATGGCGGCGCGGCGGCGACATTGAAGGGAATCGAATTCAACAATTTCGGCGCCTTTTTCAGCCGCGCCTATCGCGAGAATGACTATCTATGGGGTCGGTTGCACGGGCTCGATCGGCTGGTCGACATCGTCATCTCGTCGCTGCCTGCGTCCGCGACAATCGATGCCGCGAAAATCCTAGCATTGAAGAAGCGGGCCTTTACCGCAATCCTTGATCAGGAACAGCACCGGCTTGGTCGCGTTCAGCCTTTGATTGCGGAATTGCGGTTGGAAATTGAGCAGATTGGCGTGGCCGTCTAAACAGCGCTCTCCAATTTAATCTCGCCCGCATCCGCCAGCATTTTCAGCATCACCGCTGCCCCGCATTGCTGCGACTTTGCAGTGTGGCTGAATTTGCCGTCAGCAACGAATTTGCCGCGATCATAATGGTTGGAAAAGCTCCAGAGATAGGGCGTCGGCACACCCAACCCGCGATAGCCAAGGCCGTTATACGCCTCGAGCCGATAAAGCGTGCGTTCAAGGCTCCAGTCCTTCTGCCCGGTATAGCCCAGCAGCCGAAGCGCATCCTTTGCGCTTGATTCCCAATCCGAAGGCGGCAGCCAGACTGACGGGCGGCCAGCGGGCACTTGTCGAGTACGTGCGGTCAACGGGTGATCGCCATTGTGCAGATGCGCGCGGAAGTTGAAGCTCGCCTCCAGACCATGAGTGACCGCGATGAAATGCCAGGGGACGCCGGTCGCAACCGCCACCCGTTCGTACCGGGCTCGCGCTTTGCGGATCATCGTCAGATGCCAGTCGGCGCTTTGCTGATAGGCAGGCCGCACCTGCAGTTTGCGAAACAGGCGGCGATATTCGCCCTTCAAATTGGCAAATTCCCGCGACCGGCTGAGCGGGGCGTCGGGTTCGTCCTCAATCTTGGGTAGCTCAACCTTGGGAGCTTCAACCACAGGGGGCTCAACGGGAGCGGGCAATGTCTCTACCACCGGTGGAACTTCCGGCACAGGAAGCTGTTCAACCGGTGGCGCGGCAACCTCCGCCTGTGTGGGCAGTTCCAGCGTCGGACCAACGCTAGCATTGCCATAGGCTTGTGGGTTCATGAACATAGGCAATCCCAAAATCGAAGGCTCCATGTTCACACCCATGGGCTTCATCGACAGCATCTCGGGGATTTCATGTTGACCCTGATGCAATTCGGCAAGCAACGCACCTGCCTTATCGGCAAAGCCCGGGTCGGTTTCTTCGCTGCGATCGATCAGCGCTACCAAACGCGGCAGCGCCAGCCGATAAGCGGATTCGGCGAGATCAGCGATGCTTTGCCCTTTGCCTAGCGCTAGCGAGGATTGCGGCAACCCCTTGCGGTCGGCTTCAACCTCCAGCCGGATCACCGCATCGGCAAGCCGCATATAATTGAGCGGCTTGCGCGGAATGATGTCGAGAATCTGACGCGGGACATCGATACCCAATATCCGGCCATCCTGCGCAAAGGCACGCTGGCCGACAAACAGACCAAAGGCGGATGCGCCCGCCAGCCGCAACCAGTTCCGTTTCTGAAAATCGACGTCGGCCACCGACTCCCTCCTTACGCATCAAAAGCTACGCTATTGCGACAGGGCTAACAAGCAGATTGGCAACGTTTTTACCCAAGCGGTTCAGCTATAAGCAAACTCGGCACCATCCAGATCGATCTTGGGAACTTCATCCTTTTCGCGCCAATAATCCTGATTATGCTGCCATTCGACTTTGTCGCCACGCCGAGGCATCTTATCGAGATCGCGCATCAGATAGTTGGGATTGAAATTCTCACCCTCAATCCATGGCAGGCGCGGCATATTATGGTCTTCGGGGCGGAAGCGCACCTCGACCCGTTTCGCACCTTTAGCGTCCATATGGTTTAGCAGGCGGCAGACAAAGTCGCCGAGCATATCGACGCGCAAGGTCCAGCTTGCGCGAAAATATCCAAACACCCAAAGCATGTTGGGAACGCCGGTGAACATCATCCCGCGATAGGTTGTAGTGTCAGGCCAGTCGATTGGCTTACCATCAACGGCAAAGGGAATGTCGCCCAGCACTGACAGATTGAAGCCCGTCGTTGCAACGATGATGTCGGCCTCCAGCTCTTCGCCCGAAGCAGTGAGCACGCCCTTTTCGGTGAAGCGGTCAATTGTGTCGGTAACCGCACTCACCTTTCCGGCAGCAATTGCTTGGAAGATGTCACCGTCGGGAACAAAGGCCAAACGCTGCTGCCAAGGCCGATATTTCGGTGCAAAATGCGGCTCGAATTCGAAATCATCGCCTGCATAAGCCCGGATTAGCGCGCGCAGTTCTTCGACCACAACATCGGGTTCGGTCAGGCAACGCTGGGTGATCACATCCTGATCAAACATGATCTGCGCGCGCACAACGCGGTGGATCGTCGGTTCATCAATACCGATCTGCCGCAGGCGGTCGGCCAGCTCATTGGCGTTGGGGCTGCAAAAGAAATAGGTGGGTGAGCGTTGCAGCATCGTCACATGTGCGGCCTTTTCGGCAAATGCCGGGATGACGGTTGCGGCGGTCGCACCCGAGCCGATCACCAGCACCCGCTTGCCGGTCACGTCGGTCGCTGGATCCCATTTCATCGCGTGGACAAAAAGGCCTTTATAGTCCTCTATACCTTCCCATTCGGGCAAATATGGCCGGTTGTGGTCGTAATAGCCTTGGCACATCCATAGGAAATTGCAGGTGAAGCTCTTGTGCGAACCATTTGCGATGGCTTCGACTGTCCAGAGATTGTCCGCGCTCGACCAACTGCACCTCGTGATTGTGTGGCCGTAGCGGATATGATCGCCGATGCCGTTCTCGTCGATCACCTCGCCCATATATTTCAATATCTCTTCGGCGCTGGCGATTGGCGCACCGATCCACGGTTTGAAGCGATAGCCGAAAGTGTAAAGGTCCGAGTCGGAACGCACGCCGGGATATTTATGGGTTTCCCACGTGCCGCCAAATGTGTCCTTGGCTTCCAAAATGGCATAGCTTTTCTGCGGGCATTGTTCCTGCAAATGGTAAGCTGAGCCTATCCCCGAAATACCCGCACCGACGATCAGCACGTCAAAATGTTCGACGCTCCCCTGCCCTGCCGCTACCCGTTGCAAACTGTCGACATCCGCCATTGTCATTCTCCTCAAACGCAAGGGTGACATCGGACGCGCGAATTGCAAGCAGCACATTGATTCGAGTCAAATTCGGCGATTAGAATCCAAGTGGGATTCCGGATAAAAAAAGGGGAAGACGTTTCCGCCTCCCCCCGTTTTTGACCAGTAGGGTATTGAAAGTTTTCAGAGCATATATTTCATTTTGACCGATTGGCTTGCTGTGCCTGCGCTGACAACAAAAGCCGCAGATTTGAACTTGGGCGGACCGGTGACCACGGCAGGATTGCGTGAAAAACCAAAGCCTTCGCGCGGGATCATTATCGCCATATCCAGTTTGTCATTGCCATTTTCGTCATGCATCAACGACGCAGCATAGGTACCCGGAGCGACGCCATCAAAACGAATTGTGCTCGAATTGCGCGCGGCCACGCGGGCACGATGGCTGTTGGGATCTTTGCTGCAATTGGGGAAAAATTTGGGGTTTGCGGTGACGCAAACCAAAACATTTCCCTTCATGTTGCGCAAACCGGAAACGCTGACACTCAAGGTCGCAACGTCTGCTGCCGCAACACTGGTGCTACCGAGTGTTGCCAAAGCGGCCAAGCCCAATATCGGTGCCGCAAATTTTGTCCCAAAAGCGAAAATAGAGCCCATAATTTCCTCGATATGCATCGTGATGTTTCTGGTGATGGGTTGCTGTTATCAACCAATTTCCTAATTTCCCATTAACCATAAAACGAGGAAACAGTTCCCAGCCCATATGGTTGGTCACACCCATCACCGTCATGATGAAGAGAACGACCCCAAGGGCAGCGTAGTGGATCGGTATCACAAACACCAGCACGGGAATCACAAAGGCTCCGGTCAGTGCTTCCCACGGATGGAAACTCATCGCCGCCCACGCGGTCGGCGGTCGGCTTTCGTGATGGACTGCGTGCGCCAGTTTGAACCAGACGGGTATGTGCATCAACCGGTGGGTCCAATAAAACCATGTGTCATGCGCCGCGAGATAGAGCAGCACCGATAGCGGCAGATACCAGAGCGGATAATCGGATATGTCGCGGTAAATCCGGGTCCAGCCCAGACTGTCCCAGCCCCATGCAACCAAACCGGCAGGAATTCCGTAGATCGCTGCCGATACTAACGACCAGTAAATCTCGCGCCGCATTTGCGGGCGCAAACGGTCGTACAGACCAGGACGAACACGTCCGGTCAGCCAACCGAAAAACCCGCTGGTGATCAGGTAACGCACGCCGACAATCAGTGTCATCACCATCGCGGAAAGAAAGGCGGCAAGCATGCAGCGCGCTTAGCTGTTGTAACGGCATTGCACAATGTCCGACCGACCGAGCGACGGGCAACTCCGTCGGTTGGCTTATCGGATCACGTCACCAGGCGCATTCGTCGGCCTGATACTCCCCGCCTTGCATGTGCGGATTGCCCGGCGTCCAAGGGTCTTTGCAAGCGACAACATGAAAAGCGCTACGTTCATTCACCTGCATGTCGAGTATGGTGTGATCACGGGCATTAGCGGGCACCGGGAACAATTCCTGCTGCCCTCCCTTGTCGCAAGCATTGCTACCCTTGCTACCCTCGACACAAGTGGCCAGCCGCAGTGGAAAACCGCAACGGTTGTTGATTCGAACGCTGAAGCCCCTTACTCCGATGATCTCTATGCAGTGATAGGCATCATTGGGATCGACGTCCTGCGCCGATGCCGCCGGAATTGACGGGACCGATATCAGCATTACCGCAACCAGCGCGGCCCCTACTTTGCCTCGACTAATAGGGCCGGACATAGCGCGTCGGCACGCAAATTGACGGATTGCTGGCAAGCGCTTTGCAGTTTTCAAACGCCTGATCCCGCGCCGCTTGATAGCTTTCCCTGACCTGTGCATAATCGGCTTCGTGCGTGCAAAGCCGGTCAAGCGTTTTCATGGCTTCGTCGAGCACATACATCAAATTGGTCATGTGAACGATGCTCGAAGCGCTTTGTGGCGGCTTGGCGTTTTCGGCAATTTCGGCAAGCCGCGCATCCTGATCCATGCACTGGTTGGCGCCTGCAACCGCCGAAAAGATTGGGATTGGCAGCGTTGCCGGTGTCAGACCAGCTACCAGCGTCGCTGCAATCATTGTTTTGATTTTCACACCGGTTCTCCTTGACCCTGTTTCGAAGGAGCCATCATTGAACCAGTTGAACCGATTTTGGCGTGACGCATGTCACACCGAAAATAATTCGCGTCGGATTTATACAATCATTGTCAATTCCGGTAACTTACTGTTAACTCTGCAAGTCGGCGATTCGAAATCCGGGTTGCCAACCGTTCGGATCAACCGGACAAAACAGGGGTCGCATCACTGGCGCAGCGTCTGCGCGGGGGTGCTCTGTAAGTATCTCCTAAGTTGGCGTTGCGATATTACGCACTAGGGAGACTTTAAATGACCAGAAAATATCTTTTCGGATCGGCATCGATCACCGCCGCAGCGATCCTTGTTGCACTGGGTGGAGCCACATATTCCACACCCGCAATGGCAACCGAATGCCTGCTCGACACCAATGACGATGGCGTTGCTGACGCTGCCGATACGGACGGCGGTGCCGTTGGTTCGGGAACCGATGCTCTGGCTTGCGGCACGGGTGCAACTGCCACCCAGGCGGGCGGTGTTGCATTGGGTACCGGCGCTCAGGCAACCGGACCGAGCCCTGCCAACCCGATATTCGCAACCGTCGCGGTCGGCTATAATACTTTGGCACACGACAACGCAGTGGCCATCGGCAACAGCGCGCAGGCGCGCTTCAGCGGCGTTTCCAGCCAACCCAATATTGGCATCAACGCAGCAACAGCCATTGGTGGTAATGCTGTCGCGATAGGTTCGAATACTGTCGCGATCGGATCGACTGCCCGTGCAGGCTTAGGCTTTGCCTTCAACAGCCCTGGCGATCCAGTCAGCGCCGGCAATAACATCACGGTCGTGGGCGGCCGTGCTGAAGCCAATCAGAATGATGCAACGGCAATAGGCGCAAACAGCGAAATAAGCGCCGAACTCGGCACTGCGCTCGGCAGCCAGACGCAAGTGTCGCAGGCAGGCGGCATTGCGATTGGCTTTGGTGCCAGCGCCCAGGGACCGAGCACGGTGAACCCGATTTTCGCCTCAATTGCGATGGGCCATAACGCAATCGCCGTCGACAATGCGGTTGCGATTGGAAACACCGCACAAGCGCGCTTCAGCGGTGTATCGAGCCAGCCCAACGTTGGCATTAATGCTGCTACAGCCATTGGTGGCAATGCGGTCGCGGTAGGTTCTAATACCGTCGCCATCGGATCGACGGCCCGCGCTGGCACAGGCTTTGCCTTTAACACTCCGGGCGCTCCAGTCAGCGCAGGTTTCAACCAGACCGCCGTGGGTGGCCGAGCTGAAACCAACGCCACGGGTGGAACCGCAATCGGTGCCAACAGCAATGTTTCTGGCACAAACGGAACCGCGCTGGGACAAGACACGCTTGTCGCCGCCAGCAACGCCGTTGCTATCGGTAATGGCGCGAATATAACGGCGGGCGGCAGTGGATCGATTGCAATCGGTTCCGGATCCAGCGCCACGCTGAACTTCGCAACGGTTGTTGGTACAAATGCACAAGGTACCGCAACAGGCGCATCCGCATTTGGTAACAATGCCAATGCTTCCGGCGCGAACGCAACCGCACTGGGCACTGGCGCCCAGGCAGTGGGTGCCGGTTCGGTTGCACTTGGTGGCGGCTCGGTTGCCACGCAAGCAAACACCGTTTCGGTAGGCAATGTCGGCACCGAACGTCGCATCGTCCACGTGGCAGCAGGGACCGGCCTGACCGACGCCGTGAATGTCGGGCAGTTGAACACGGCAATTGCCGGGGTCGGCGGTTCGGCAGCAGCAGCTCAAGCTACAGCCGATACAGCCATTGTTAACGCGGCAGCAGCGCAGGCTAGTGCAAACACTGCACTTGCTGAAAACGTTGTGCAGGATGGACGTTTGACGGCGGTTGAAGGTGTCAATGCCACCCAAGACACGCAGATTGCGGCTATCCAGACTGTGAACACAACACAATCGACGCAAATTGCCGCCATTCAGACAGTCAACACCACACAGGATAACCGTCTGACGGCAGTTGAAGCACTGAACCTGACGCAGTCGAGCCAGATCAGCAGCCTGCAAACGCTGACTGCTGCGCACACGTCGCAGATCAACGATTTGTTCAATATCACCGATAAGGATCGGCGTGAGGCACGTCGTGGCACCGCTGCGGCAATTGCGATCACCACCGCGCCGATGCCGTCAGAGCCCGGCAAGACCAGCTATGCGCTGAACGTCGCAAATTATCGCGGCGAACAGGCAGTCGGTCTGTCACTCGCGCACCGCACCAGCAGCGACAATCCGTTCGCAATCACCGCTGGCGCCTCGTTCGCAGGTGGCAAGGATATTGGCGCCCGCGTCGGTATCGCTGGCGAATTCTGATCTGCTAAGGGCTGACTGAAAGGTTAGTCTCCCTTAGTCAGCCCAAGACAGGCCGGAGCTGTAAAGCTCCGGCCTGTTGATTTTTGCTCAGGAACCGGATCTCTCCTATTGCCAGTATTGAACCAATCTCCACAGGTTCTTGAATACTGACGCTTCCCCTGATCGCTTGGCTCGTCTAGGTGCCAACAATGGATAGCGACCGATCCAGAGATAATCTGAAATGCGACATTGCGATTGTTGGCGGCGGCTTGGCTGGCGGCCTGATCGCGCTGGCGCTTGCCCGGTTGCGGCCGGAACTGAAGCTGGTGCTGATCGATCAGGACAAGAGCTTTGGCGGCAATCACATCTGGAGCTTTTTCGCGAGCGACATTGCGCCCGAGCATCGTTGGCTGACCGCACCGCTCGTTACCTATGGCTGGTCGGGATATGAGGTGCACTTCCCCGCCCATTCGCGCTCGATCGACAATATTTATTACACCATCGAGTCCGAACGGCTGGACTGGTTGCTACGCAACAACCTGCCGCAAAACTCCCTTTTTTCGGGACGCGAAGTGAAAGCAGTCAGCCCGCGATTGGTGGTTCTCGATGGCGCACAGCGGATCAACGCGGGCGGTGTGATCGACGCGCGCGGTGCTGGCGACGCGCATCATCTCGATTGCGGCTGGCAGAAATTCACCGGACAGTTGCTGCAGCTCAAAGACCCGCACGATATGA
>Ga0075154_10000715_pt1 | contig 26656 bp, 11 predicted proteins | sample JI71714BDNA_FD_70965 | JGI IMG/M metagenome (GOLD analysis project Ga0075154, IMG submission 70965) | Wastewater effluent complex algal communities from Wisconsin, to seasonally profile nutrient transformation and Carbon sequestration -... | ecosystem: Engineered > WWTP > Effluent > Algae...
GCCGAGGCCGTGACCGACCCGCCCAGCGAAAGCAGGCCGGCGTCGGCCAAAAGCTGGACAAGGCCACCTGAACCGATGCCGCCCAGCACTGTGCTGCCATCGCGCAGACCGCCGCCATCGCCGCTGGCGTCCATCACAACAGCGCCCGTGATGCTGAGGCTGCCGGCATCTGGATCGTTCGGCCGGTTGGGGTCGCGCTGCACCACCAGCTGCACGCTGCCGCCATTGCCCTGCCCGCCTTCGGCGCCAATGCCGCCGCTGCCCGTGGCATTGCCGGTGAAGCTGGCCAGGGTGATCTGCCCCGGCGTGCCATTGTTGCTGCCCGGCCGGGCGCGCACCAGCACGCTGCCAGCGTCGCCCTGCCCGCCATTGGCCAGCGGCACCGCGCCCACCTGGTTGATGCCACCGCGCCCGCCACTGGCGTTGGCGTTGATCACCACCGCGCCAGCCACCAGCCGGCCGCCGTCGCTGAACAGGGTAACAGGTGCGCCCTGGGCCTCCCCGCCAACCCCGCCGGCCGCTGCCGAACCGCCGGTGCCGGCCACGGCCGTGGCACTGATTGTCAACGGACCAAGCGTGAGCGTGCCGAGCCCACTGCCGCTGCCGCTGATCGCGCCAATGCCGATGCTGTTGCCCGCGGCATTGCCGCCGGCACCGCCACCGCCACCATTGCCGCCGGTGACATTGGCGTTGACCGCCAGCGGCCCGGTGGTGAGCGTGCCGGTGGTGGCACTGCTGCGGATGTCCACGATCGCCCCGGCGGCATTGCCGCCGGCGATGCTGGTGCTGCCGCTGCTGTTGCCGCCAACAACCTCGGCCGCAACGGACAGGGAACCAGCCGTCACCGTGCCCGAAAGGGTTTCGCCGCCGTTATTGACCCACAGCCGCGCCGTGCCGCCAGTGGCGGCGCCGCCAATGCCGTCAACGCCGCTGCCCGCCAGGCCAGTCACATCAAACGACAATTCACCGGTGACGCCGAGGCTGCCCGTGGCCACCACCAGCGCCGCCGTGCCGCCGATGCCGTTGCCGCCGGTGCTGCCATCAACAGCCGTGCCGCTGGCGAACAGATCAAGTTCGCCGGCAAAGGTGGCATTGCCGCCCAGAACGGAGATGCGGGCGGTGCCGCCGCTGGCACTGCCGCCTTCGCCCGTGGCCCCAGCAAAAATATAGCCATCGCCGTCCACAGCCAGCGTGCTGCCACCGGCAACTTCAACAGCGGCAGTGCCCGCCGTGGCAGAGACGCCACCGGTGGCATCGCTTTCAAGCGAAAGATAGTCCGTTGTCAGGCTGGTGCCAGCACCGGTGAGATTGAGTTGCACGGTGCCAGACGTGGCCGCGCCGCGGCGAAGGCCGGTGCCACCGGCGGCCGATGCGCCCAGGGTCACCAAATCCGCGGCCGTTAACTGACTGCCACCCGACAGGCTGACCAGAACAGTCCCGCCCGTGCCACTGCTGCCCACCAGGCTGCCGCCCTGGCCGCCAAAGCCGCCGGCGTTGATGTTGACAAATGGGGTGGTGATCTGGCCGCCGGTTTGGATCAGTTCAGAAATGCCGCCGGTGGCCGCGCCGCCCCGGCCAATAACCTGGCCCGTGGCGTTGATCTGCACGATTGTGGTGGCCGTAATGGTGCCTGCCGATTGCAACCGGGCGGTGCCGGCCTGGATGATGCCGCCGGGGTTGCTGACATTTTCAAAGCCGACAGCGCTGGCATCGATGGTCAGGAAATCACCAACAGTTGCCGTCGCGCCGCCAGCCACCAGCATTTCGGCCATGCCGCCGCCAGTTTGACTGGTGCCAACCGCCGAACCACGGGTGCCGGCATTGATCGAAAGCGTGCCCCCGACATCCAGTGTGCCAGCATTGAGCGTGGCGCGCGCGAGGCCGCCCTGGGCTGCGCCTTCAAAACCGAGCGCGCTCAAATCGAGACTGCCGCCGACGCTCAGCAGGCCAGCTGTATTGGTCAGGCTGACGGTGCCGCCGGTGCCGAGGTTGTTGAGTGTGGTGTTGCCGCTGGTGCCGCCAGAACCATCGCCGGCAGCAAACAGATTGCCGGTGACCGAAAGCTGGTTGCTGTTGGCGATCGTGATGCTGCCACCGGTGCCGGTTCCGCCGGCATGGGACACGCTACCCCCGCCTATGGCGTCGGCGCCCAGGCGCATGTTGGAATTGACCGGGTTGACGATGGAGAGGCTGCCGGCCGGGCCGGTGGTTTCAAGCGTGACGAAGCCACCGAGGGCGTTGCCGCCTACCCCGCCGCTGCTGCCACTGCCGCTGCCGCCGGTGGCATTGGCCAGTATCTGGGGCGTGGCGGTGCCAGTGTTGATGGTGGCCGTGCCCGCTACCGACAGCCGGCTGGTGCCGCCGGTGGCCGCGCCGCCTACCAGGCCGGAACCGGCCCCGGCTGCGGATTCCAGCCGGAACTGGCCGGAGATGGTGGCCGATGCCCCGCTGGCCACCAACATTGTTGCCTGCCCGCCGGTCGCAGCACCGCCGGTGCCGGCCGCATTGTTGGCGCCGCCGGCACTTGCCGTGAGCGTCACGCCGGAGCTGGTGAAGCTGCCGCCTCTGATATCGACCAGCAGAGTGCCGCCCGCAGCACCGCTGCCATTACCCATTGAACTTATTGATTGCGCGCCGCCATCGACCGACAGGCCGGGACCGGCAATCTCGACCGTGCCCAGCGAGATGAGGGTGAAATCACCGCCCTGTGCCGTGAGATCGGCAGAGCCCAGCGCGAACAGGGAGCGCAGATTGGCCGAGAACCCGCCCAGAACGCGAAGCAGGCCAGCAGGCCCGACGTTGACATCAATCCGCCCAGCCCGCGATTGCACGCCGGGCGTGGCGACTTCGGTGAACACATTGGCCGCCGCGCTGAGCGAGCCGCCAACCAGCACGCTGCCGAGCACGTTCAGGGTGAGATTGCCGCCGCGCCCGACCAGGCCACCGCCTTCGGCCGTCATCGTAAGATTGCCGGCAACATCCAGCGTGCCGGCCTGCACATCGACGCCAAGCGTGCCGCCGGTGCCGTTGCCGCGCAGCGTAGCCGGCGTGACGCCGCCATTGCCATCCAGCGTGAGGATGCCGTTGATATCAACCAGGCCGCCGGTGACGGTCAGCGTGGCGGTGCCGCCGGTGCTGTTGCCGCTTTGATTGCCGAAGCCGGCAATGGCGTTGGTTTCCAGCCTGACGTTGGTGGGTATGGTGAGCGTGCCGCTGTTGGTGAGCCGCGCAGTGCCGCCGGTGCCGGAACCGCCCACGGCGACGCCGTTGCCGCCTTCGCCGGTGGCATCGATCGTCAAATTGCCGGGCAGCGACATTGTGCCGGCGTTCAGCACCTGGGCGGTGCCGGCCGTGCCATTGCCACCATTGGCCGAGCCGGAGCCGCCAAAGGCGCTGGCGTCTGGCCCGATGATGCTGGTGCTGACCCCGGTAACCGTCAGGCTGCCGCCGCTGGTGACCTGCATGGTGGCCGTGCCGCCGGTGGCGACGCCGCCATTACCGGCGGTGCCGGCGCCGCCAAAGCTGGCGGTCGACAGCAGGAAGGATGGCACGCTGCCGACATCGATATTGGTGGTGCCGCCCGAAATCAGCTCAGCCGTGCCGCCGGTTGCCGCCCCACCCGTGGTGCCTTGGCTGCCGAAGGCCATCGTATCGAGCGAGAGCCGGCCATTGATCGTCGCGCTGGAGCCTGTTTGCACCGTAAGGCGAGCGGTGCCGCCCGTGGCCGCGCCGCCGGTGCCGGTCGTGCTGGTGCCGCCTTCGGCAAAGGCGCTGAGCTCGAAATTGCTGGTGACAAGCGAGCCACCGGTGAGCGTGACATTGAGGACGCCGGCAATGGCATCGCCACCCGGTTGCGGCGAAAGGCCAAAATCAGCGGACCCATCGACAGACAAGCCAACGCCGCCGAACGAAACGGCGCCGGCCGAATTGAGGTCGAAGGTGCCGCCGCGCGCCGTGACGCCGGGATTGGCCACGCTGACCCGGCCCCGCACTTGGGCCGCGAGCTGGCCATCAACCTGCAGCGTGTCGCCAGCGCCGACATTGATATCGATATCGCCGCCCTGGGCAGCGGCAGCGGCATCAGTGAAACTGGATACTGCGCCGCCCTGCATTTCCAGAAAGCCGCGCAGGCGGATATCGCCATCGGTGTTCAGCGTGATCGTGCCGGCATCGGCGTTGCGGCCACTGCCACTGGCGACAAGCGTGCTGTTGCCGGTGACATCAAGGCTGCCGGCATTGACATCGAGCAGCACGCTGCCGCCAATACCGTCGCCGCGCACGGTGCCGGCCGAAACCGTGCCACCGGCCGCCATCTCGAGCAGGCCGGTGATGGTGGCCGTGCCGCCATCCTGCACCAGTTGCACGCTTCCGCCGCTGGCATTGCCGGTGTTGACCCCGGTTCCGGTGGTGGCATTGGCCCTGATGAGGAGCGAGCCTGGCACTGTCAGTGTGCCGGCGGTGGTGATGCCGGCCGTGCCGCCAAAGGCCGAACCCGAGGTGCCGGAGCCAGTGGTGTTGCCGCCGATCCCGCCGGCGGCGATCCGCAAGGTGGCCGGCACGCTGAGAGTGCCGGGGTTGGCCACGCTGGCGGTGCCGCCACGGCCAATGCCGCCATTGCCGCCATTTGCGCCATTGCCGCCGATGCCATTGGCGTTCAGCCACACTTCGGGGCTGTTGGTGATGGCAATGCTGCTGCCGGCACCGATCCCGGTCAGGCTTGCTGTGCCGCCCAGCGCTTCGCCGCCGGCGCCATTGCTGCCATTGCCGCCAAGGCCAGTGGCGACCAGCTGCAGCGTTTGTCCGTTCATACCAAGCGACAGGGTGCCGCCGGCTTCGATCCGGGCCGTGCCGCCAAAGGCCGCGCCGCCAGTCAGGCCGTTGCCGCCAACACCGGCGGCAGACAGGGTCATGTTGGTGCTGACCGTGGCGGTGCTGACAGCCGCAACGCTGAACGCGGCGGTGCCGCCCCGGCCAACACTGCCTGTGCCGGTCGGGTTCAGCCCGCCCGCCCCATCGGCGGCAAGATTGACGATGGGGCTGGAAAATCCGCCGCCCGTCACCGCCAGGCTGGCCGTTCCGCCGCGCGCTGTGCCGCCTTCGGAGCTGGAACCGGCATAACGGGCGTTGGCAGTAGCCATGACGCCGGTGCCGGTGACGACCGTGGTGCCCGCCGTAGTGATGTTGATCACACCGCCGCGCAGATCGAGACCCGCATTTGCCGCCGTGCCTTCGGCATCGGCATTCAGGGTCAGGCCGCCGCCGGCCGAGAGCGTGTCGCCTGCGCCCACCTGGACATCAATAGTGCCGCCAAAGGCCAGCGCCCCGTTGGCTGTCGTGCTGCTGGACACGGCGGCCGTGCCCGAAATGCTGCCATCCACCTGGAACAGGCCATCGCTGGCCAGCAACAATGCACCGCCCAGCGCCTGATGGCCACTGCCATTGGCGGTCAACTCCAGATCGCCGTTCACATCCAGCGTGCCGGCGTTCACATCAACGATCAATGTACCGCCCGTGCCATTGCCGCGCACCGGGCGGGCCAACACGGCAGAATTGGCGTTCATCACCAGATCGCCGTTGATGGTGGTGGTGCCGCCGCCCAGAACGAGGCTGCCAGCGCCGCCCTGGGCATTGCCGGTGGAATCGCCGTTGCCGCTGGTGGCACTGGCCAGGATCGACAAGCCGGCCGGCAGGGTGAAATTGCCGCTGTTGTTGATATTGACGGTGCCGCCATTGGCGCTGCCACCCAGCAGAGTGGCGTCGCCGCCAACTGCGGTCACATCGATTTGCAGCGTATTGGGTGAGTTTGCCAATTGGCTGAAACTGCCAGTGCCGGCGGTGGTGAACGAAATCACCCCGCCCCGCGCCAAGCCGCCCTGGCTGGTGCCCATGCCGCCATTGGCCACGGCGCGCAGGTTGAACTGGCCGATGCCGGTATCCAGCGTCATGCTGCCAGCGTTGTTGATACTGATGCTGCCACCGCGCGCTTCGCCGCCGTCGCCGCTGATCACATTGTTGCCAATGGCATTGGCCTGCAAATCGACTCCGCCCAACACATTGAAGGTGGCGCCGGCTGCCGTGGCCAGGAACAATTGCCCGGCCGTGACAAGGGCCGCCGGCCCGGCGGCCAAAGTGGCACCGGCGGCGCCGGCCGCCATTGAGATGCCCTGATTGAGCGTGAGCGTGCCCGACTGCGCCTCGATCCGCAGCCGGCCCGCCGTGGCCAGCCCGCCAACCGTGCTGAACCCGGCCGATGCAGTGAAATTGACCTTGCCGTTGATGGTTGCCGTGCCGCGGCTCAACCAGTCCAGCGTGCCGCTGATGGCCTGGCCATCGCTGCCATTGCCCAGCATGTTGCCGTTAAGGAAGGCATCAAAATCGCCGCCAACCGTGAAAGTGGAAGTATCGGCGGTGGTGATCGTCACCGCCGCGCCCTGGGCGATGGCGCCGGAAAAATTGCTGCTATTGTTGCTGTCGGCCAGAATCTGCAGCCCGCCAGCCACCGTCATGGTGCCGCCGGTACCGGTGATGGCGATACTGCCGCTGCTCGCCTGATGGCCGGTCATATTCTGAACGATGTTCAGATTGCTCTGGAAATCCAGTCGCCCGGTACCGGCAAGATTGAGCGTGATTGCACCGCCGTTGGCGTTGCCTTGCGGCCCGGATAAGCTGAGACCGCCTCTGGCCTCGGCGGCCAATATCGTATCGCTGGTAAAGTTGATTCGGCCGGTGCCGGTGGCGGCCAGGCTGATGTTGCCGGTAACGCCATTGCCGGCAGCCAGTTCGCTGGCTCCGGCGTTGGCAATACTGCCCAGTTCGATGCCGCCGCTGCCAGAGAAGCTGAGCACGCCGGCGGTGCTGCTCACCTCAACCAGGCCGCCCGTTGCCGTGCCACCTGCGAAGGTGGCGAGACCATTGCCGGCAAAGGCGCCGGCGTTCAGTTGCAGCGTGCCAGCATTGTCCAAAATATTGGTCGTGCCGGCGTTGACGATGCGCAAGGTGCCGCCAATCGCATTGCTGCCATAGGGGCCGCTGCCCTGAATACTGGCATTGGCACTGATGGCCAACGGGGCGCCATCATTGTTGGCGATGGTGAGTGTGCCGCCAGCATTGAGAATTTCGACCAGGCCGCCACGGGTCAGCCCGGCTTGAGCTCCGGGGAGACCAAAATCATCTCCCGACAGACCATCGGCGGACATCTCGACAACATCGCCAGACAGGTTCAGCGTGCCGCCCAGCGTGCCGACACTGGCACGCACGGTGCCGCCGGTGGCCGCCCCCTGCCAGCCGCTGGCCAGCATGGTGACGCCAGGAATGATGACCGTGCCGCCGTTGTTGACGATTTCAGCCAGATTGCCCGTGCCATTGCCAGTGCTGCCGCCATTGGAGCTGCCGGAGCCAAAGCCCTGCGCGTCCAGGGTTGCGGCATTGGTGGTGGTCAGCGTGCCCTGGGTGATCAACAGCCGTGCCGATCCGCCCGTGCCATCACCACCGCTGATCCGGTTTAGAGTCGTGCTTCCACCCGTTCCCCGCGCTGAAAGCGAGAGCGTACCGACCTGGAGGGTTCCGACATCGGGCACCTGCATGCCACCAGCAATCTGGCCCAGATTCACCTGGACGTTGCCGCCCTGGCCATTGCCGGCCGCCGTGCGCCCGTCGCCGCCCTGGGCATTGGCATTGGCGGTCAGACCGCCGGTGATCACCATATCGGTGCGCGTGCCCGACACGAAATGCGGGGTGGCAAGAACAGAGATGTTGCCACCGGTGGCGTTGCCGCCCGCACCCGACGCGGTGTCACCATCGGTATTCCCGCCAATGGCCGAAACATCGATGGTCGGATCCGTCGCCTCCACCCGGCCGCCGCGCGCCAGCAGGGACACGAGGCCGCCCGTGGCATTGCCGCCAGTGCCGCCATTGCCGCTGCCATCGTCACTTGGTGAATTGCCGCCGACTGCATTCACGGCAATCGAAAGCCCGCCGAGATTGACCAGTGCCTCGTTCACCGTTGGCGCAAACGAGCCGCTTGACATGCCGATCTGCATCTGGCCGCCAACCGCAGCACCGCCATTGCCCGCAGTGCCGGAAACGGTCTCACCACCGGTGCCGCCCAAGGCGCGGAAACTGATCGAGGTGGTATCGAAACTCAATTGGGCCCGCCCGGCACGGGCGAAAATGAACATCCCGTCCGATCCCGCAAGACCATTGGCAATGCCACCGGCGCCGCCCGTGCCTGTATCGGAATTGCCACCGCGGCCGCCGACGATATCGGCATTCAGTTGCAGGGCTCCGGCAATGACGTGGGAGCCTGCGCCGGTTGGATTGCCCTGGCTGATGAGGTCCACATAACCAAAATTGGCATTGCCGCCGGCACCGCCTGTGCCACTGATCACCGCAGCGCCATCCCCGCCCCTGGCGCCGGCTTCCAGGGTGAGCACACCGGGCAGATCCAGCTTGGCATCAATGGCCAAGACGGAAAGATACCCGCTGCGCGCCGCGCCGCCAGTAAGGCCGGAACCGCCATCTGCCCCGACATCGATGGTGGCGGTGGCCGCCCCGTGCTGCCGCGAAAGCAGATTGACTCTGACCATGCCGCCGGTGGCGATGCCGCCCGCGCCGCTCAACCCGTTGCCGGCGATGGCCCGGCCCGAAAGCGTCATGGCACCGGTGACCTGAAGACCGGGTTCAGTGGCACCGGCACCGGCATTATACTGGATAAACACAGACGGGGGCTGGCCGATGCGATCGTCATTGCCGGTGGCATTGCCGCCAATTTCGCCACTGCCGCCAATGGCATTGCCGCTCATGCCGAGGTTGCCGCCCACGCTGACGCCGCCGCCCGTCATGGTCAGCCGGGCGCTGCCGCCCTGGGCAGCACCGCCGTTGCCGCCAACATCGCCATCCCCGGCCAGCCCGCCGGCAAAGAACAGGAGATCGGCGCCAAACTGCAACCGGGCATTGCCGGTGATGTTCACAATAGCTTGACCGCCGCGCGCCGAACCGCCGTTCAGCGCCCCGCCCACCGACCCATCTGCGCCAGCGCCTTCCGCCTCGATGCCGGCATTGCCGGACAGCAAAAGCTGGGTGGCCCCGGTGGTGCTGCCTGCATTCACCTGGGCGGTGCCGCCGCGGAAATCATTGCCGCCAGTGCCCGGCGAACCAAAGGCATTGGCCGCAACGCGCAGGCTACCGGCATCGACGCTGCCGCCAGCCAGGAGTTCAAGCGTGGCTGTGCCGCCCTGAATGGTGGCGCCGCCGGTTTGTTGTGGCGGGCCGTTGCCGCCGCGCCCGCCGCCGGCATCGAGTTGCGCATCGGCGGAAATGACAATGTCCCGCTCGAGATCCAGGGCATGGCCTATCTGCATGCGCGCCGTGCCGCCAGTGGCATTGCCGCTTTGCTGGCCGGTGTTGCCGACACTGCCAAACGCATTGGCGCTGATATTCACGTCGCCGCCAATGAACAAAGTCAGGCCCGCATTGGACTGCAGAAACGCGTTGCCACCTGCGCCAGCGCCGCCGCGACCCGTATCTGATGCACCGCCATAGCCGCTGGCATCGACAAGCACATTGCCCTGAGCCTGAAGCAGGCCGCCCACGGCCGACACGGTGGCGCTGCCGCCGGTGCCAGCGCCGCCGGCCTGGCCTGCGGCGGTGGTGGAATCGCCAAAGCCAAGGGCGCGGGCCGTGATATCGCCCTGCACCAAGACTGTGCCGCCGCTGGCGCTGGACACTTCGGCGGTTCCCGCCGTTCGGCTGGCACCAGATTCGGCGTCATACTGGGTGGACGCATCGGCCAGCACACTGCCAGCCACATTGAGCGTTTGGCCGCTGCGCGCGCCGATGATGGCCTGGCCATCGGCATGGATTTCGATATTCGCCGCAGCCGTGATCCCGCCGCTTTGTGCCAGCACCTGGCCGATATTGCGCGAGCGGATCGCCACGTTGGAGGTGAGGGATTTGTTGTCGATGTTGACCGTAACCGAACCGGTGCCGGCTCCGGCCGAAACCGGCCCGCTGAACTGTTCGAGGCCTGAGCCGCTGGTGATCGCCTTGATGTCGTGCCCACCCGACAAGACAATGGCGTTGCCATCGATATCGGCCGCCATTGCGATATCAAAGCCGATCTGGTTTGACCCGGAAATGAGCAGGGTGATGGCGTCATTCTTGGGCACGGCCATCATGTAGATGCGCGAATACTGGCCAGCGCCGGAATCGACGCCGTTGCCGGTGATGCTACCGGTGATGGCGTTGGTGCCGCCCGCGGCGGAACCGACATTAGCGGTGATGTCGAACAGGCCGCCATTCAATGTGAAATTCACATCTTCGGCCATGACCAGCGCTGCTGATCCGTTCACGCCAATGGCACCACCCATGGTGATGCGCGGTGCCACGGCAATCACATAATCGCCGCCATCGTTGCGGGCATTGATCTGTGCCCCCGGATCGATGGTGATCGCCGACGTGCTGCCACTGGCGCCCTGCAGGCGGAACCGGTTGCCGGCATCCATGAATGGCAGACCGGCCGCCGCACCAACGGGATCATTGGTGGTGAGCAGCAGGCTGCCGACATTGAAGCGGGCGGTGTTCGACAGCAACAGGCCGCCGGGGGCATAAAACCAGATGCGGCCGGCGGCATCGCTGTTGACGGTGCCGGCAAACTGGATGGCGCGGCTGGTATCGGTGGCGATGATGCGGTTCAGAACGGTATAGCTGGCGCCGTTGACGCCGGACCCGGCGACAAAGCTAGCGACCCGGCCGGCCGGCAGGAAATCGATGGGCGTGGTGCCCGTTGCGGTGTCGGTGGGCACCCAGTTGATTGTGGCCTGGGTGGTATTGACGGTCAGCGTTTCGGTCAAGGAGCCGATTGAGCGGTTGACGGTGCCAAAGATAACATCTGGCGTGCCTGAAAAGGCTTGAGCATGAACGATTTGCGGCTGCAGCGCCATCATCGCAGCGAGCACGGCCGGCGAAGCGTTGAGCGCCAGACGGGTGCGGACGCTGGCGCTGCCCGCCACCATTGGCATGGATTGATCAAGCAGACGCATCACCGGGCCCTCCACGGCAAGATACGGGTGGTGAAGGTGAGGAGAAGCCGGACATCGCCTGCGCTGACCGGCCCGGCATCCTTGAGCGCCACCGCCGCTGACAGATCAAGCCGCGCCCGATCCCAAGCGCCAATCCGGGCCCCGCCGCCGGCCGAAACCAGGCTGACCGGATTGGGCAGTCCAGGCCCCTGCCCGCGCGACCAGGCCCAGCCGGCATCGCCAAACACATAGGGTTGCAGCGACAATTTCGCCGCATTGGACAGGATCAGCGGATCATGGCGCAGTTCCAGGCTGAAGCCGGCGCCATCGTCGCCGGTGAGCACACCGGGATCAAAGCCGCGGCCCACCGTGTAATTGCCCAGGGCAAAGCGTTCAAACCCGAACAGGCCGCCGCTGGCCCATTGCGCGCGCGGCTGAAAGGCAGCGGTGAGCGCGGCCGAAAGCCGGGCTTCGGCCACGGCGGTGAAGCGCAGATTGGTGGCGGTGGGGCTGGCACCCACCAGGCTGGGCGGCACCACGCCGGGGCCGGCACACACCAGCGGCTGATCAAGGCAATCCGGGCTGGCGCCCATGATATCGAGCCCCTGACGCAGTTCCAGATTGGCCGCCAGGCGCCAGGCGCTGGTGCCGCCGGGGCCGCGCCCGGCGATATCGGCCCATTCCCCGTCCAGCCGCATATAGGCAACCCGCAGCCGATCACGCGACAGCGGCGCGGCGTTGAAATTCACCCGCTGGTTGACGATGTCGAGGCCCGATCGCGCCGTGAGGCTGCTGGCCTGGCTGCGGCGCAGCGGATAGCTCAATTCCAGATTGGCAAAGAACACCCGCGCATCCACCGGCGGCACGGTGGCGCCCAATGTTGGCTTGGTGACAGCATGGGTGAGCCGCCCGCCAAGACGCAGGCCTTCACCGCCGATGGCGAAATCATGGCCGGCCTGCAGCACCTGCTGTTCGCGCACATCAGCGGTGGCGTAATAGGAAATGAAGCTGTGATCGCCCAGCCCGGTGAGGCCATGCAGTTGCAGCCGCGCCTGGCCGCCCCAGGGCCCGGTTTGCGACGGCGCCAGATTGTTGATCACCAGATCCGCTTCCAGCGTTCGGCGGCGGACGCTGACTTCGCCCACCATGTCACCCGGCGCCGAGCCGGCCGGCTTCAGAGACAGGCGCACATCCATGCCGGGCAGATCGCGGGCCAGCAGCAGGTAACGCTCGGCCGCGATGCGATTGAACACGCCGCCGGTGATCAGCTTGTTCAGATAACGCGCCACCTGGGCTTCGTTGCGGCCGGCGTCGCCGCGCACGCGGATGGCGGTCAATCGGGCATAGAGCACCTCGAATTGCACGGTGCCGCCCTCGATCCGCTGCGCAGGCACCTGCACCGCCGCCAGATAGCCCTGACGGCGCAGATGCGTGGCCACCGCGTCGCGGATTTCGCAAAGGACGGCAATCGGCTGGTCCTGCCCGGCAAGCGGCTTCCAATAGCGATCCAGTTCGCCCGCCGGCACCGGGCCCAGATTGTTGAACTGCACCTGTTTCAGCGGCAGCTTGATATTGGCATAGGCCGGATCGGACAGCGCACAGGGGCTGCGTTCGATATCGCCATCAACCTGCAATCGGGACTGGCGTTCCGGCTGCGGGCGGCGCGAGGGATCAATTTCTTCCCGGGTCGGGGCTCCGGTGGTGCCAACCTGCGCGGCCGCCGGCGTGGACAACACAGCCAGCAGCATCAGACGCAGCATATCACCACGCCTTCCCTGCCATGCCGCAGGCCCACGTCGGTCCATTGTCAACATCCCCCACAACGATGGTGCTTGCGACCTTGTCGTTGGGGTCATCGTAAACGAAGCCAGCGCGATAAGGCCAGACAATTATCTTTGCATTACCAAGCTTTGTGGACGCCAAAGGACGGCGGCGGCAGGACCGGGGAGCAGCGGATTCCAAAGGCCTGCGACCGCAGCGGGCAATCAACCTGCAATGCTGTCCAGAAAAAAGGGGCGACCAGTGGTGGACCGCCCCTTCTTCCTTGGGAAACTGTGCAGACGCCGCCAGTGCGGCAATGCTTTACATATCGTCCGCGTCATCCTCTGCCGAAGGGCCGACCAGCAACGCATCGGAAATGCCAGCGGCATTGTCGCGGATGATCTTTTCGATCTTTGCGGTGATCTCGACATTTTCCTTGAGATATTTCTTGGCGTTTTCCCGGCCCTGGCCAATCCGGATGCTGTCGTGGCTGAACCACGCCCCGGATTTCTCAATCACCCCGGCCTTCACGCCCAGATCGAGAATCTCGCCGATCTTGGAAATGCCTTCGCCATACATGATGTCGAATTCGACCTGCTTGAACGGCGGCGCAACCTTGTTCTTCACCACCTTCACCCGGGTGGTGTTGCCCACGATATCGTCGCGATCCTTGATCTGCCCGGTGCGCCGGATGTCGAGACGCACGGAAGCATAGAATTTCAGCGCATTGCCACCCGTGGTGGTTTCCGGATTGCCATACATCACGCCGATCTTCATGCGCAGTTGGTTGATGAAGATCACCAGGCAACGCGACCGGCTGATCGAACCGGTGAGCTTGCGCAGGCTCTGGCTCATCAGCCGGGCCTGCAGGCCAACATGGCTGTCGCCCATCTCGCCTTCGATTTCGGCGCGCGGCACCAGCGCCGCCACCGAATCGACCACCAGCACATCAATGGCATTCGATCGCACCAGCGTATCGACGATTTCCAGTGCCTGTTCACCCGTGTCGGGCTGGGAAACGATCAACTCGTCGATATTGACGCCCAGTTTCTTGGCATAAACCGGATCGAGCGCATGTTCGGCATCGACAAAGGCCGCCGTGCCGCCATTACGCTGCGCCTCGGCAATGGCGTGCAGCGCCAGTGTGGTTTTCCCCGAGCTTTCCGGGCCATAGATTTCCACCACGCGGCCGCGCGGCAGGCCGCCAATGCCCAAGGCGATGTCCAGACCCAGCGAACCAGTGGAAATGGCCTCCACCTCCATCGCGTCGCGCTGGCCCAGTTTCATCACCGAACCCTTGCCAAAGGCCCGATCAATCTGGGCCAGAGCCGCTTCCAGTGCCTTTTGCCGATCCATTCCCGATTCCACTACTTTCAGTGCCGATGCCATGACCCATTCCTTTCGTGAAGCGCAGGGTTGAGTTCGTCAACGGCTTTCGATGTACAACAAATGTTCTCATTGAACAAGAGGGGAACAAAATTCAGTTGGCATCATCATAGGCCGCACTGATGGCGGCCATAAGTTCGTTTATGCTGAAGGGCTTGCTGATGAAACGCACGCCCAGCGCATCGGCTTCGCGGTGGCGCGGCAATTCGGCATAGCCCGACATCAGCAACAGGCCGATGCCTGGCCGCAGCTTGACCGTCTCCAGGGCCAGTTCCACCCCATCCATCCCCGGCATCATCACGTCTGACAGCAGCACATCAATCACTGCATCAGACTTGAGGATGGCGAGCGCGCTCGTGGCTTCCTCGGCCGTGGTCACGATACAGCCCTTGCGGACCAGACTGCGGCTCAGCACTTGCCGCACCGACGGTTCATCTTCCACCAGCAGCACGCGGCACGGGCCGGCCAACGCCGAAACGACCGGGGCGGGCTGCGCCCGGTGGATCACGCCCGGTTCGGCCAGATGCCCCGGCAGATAAACCACAAAGCTGGTGCCAACACCGCCGGGCCCGGGCCGGGCAAAGATGAAGCCATCCGATTGCTTGACGATGCCATAAACGGTTGAAAGGCCCAGCCCCGTGCCCTGCCCCAGCGGCTTGGTGGTGAAAAAGGGTTCAAAGATCTTTGCAGCAATTTCAGGCGGAATGCCGCTGCCGGTGTCGATCACTTCCACCGCGACATGATCGATGCGGGGCATGATGTCATAACCCAGGGCCGGCACATCGTTGGCGGCGATATCGTGAAACCGGATCGACAGCCGGCCAATGCCGGCAATGGCATCGCGGGCATTGATGACCAGATTGACGATCACCTGTTCCAGCTGGCCGGGATCGGCCATGGCGTGCAAGCGGCCGGCGGCTGGATCAATATCCAGCGCGATGGACGGACCCAACAGCTTGAGCAGCAGCGGCCGCAGATCGTTGACCAGATCGCGGATGCAGATCAGGTGACGGCGTTGGGGTTGCTGGCGGGCAAAGGCCAGCAACTGGCCCACAAGCCGGGCACCGCGCTGGGCATTGCGGTTGATTTCCTGCAGCGCGCCGCGGTCGGTGGGGCTGCCCGGTTCCGATTCAAGCATCTGGTCGACGAGGCCGATGATGCCGGTGAGCAGATTGTTGAAATCATGCGCGACCCCGCCGGCCAGCTGGCCCACGGCCTGCATGCGGGTGGAAGCGGCAACCTGGCGTTCCAGCCGCACCTGTTCGCGGATATCGCGCATGGCCAGCATGCCCGCCGCGCCCAGGCCAGGGGGAAAGGGGATGATGCGGACATCCTGAATATCGTCGGGCCGGTTGCGCAGCGCCATGCGCACGGTGCGGCCGTGGCCATCGGCCATGGCTTCGTCCACGGCGCGGCGCACGGATTTCTGGGCTTCAGCCACGGCAAGTTCCTGCGGCAACATGCCGGGGCGCCAGGCATCACCGGCCGTGGCCGCCAGCGCATCGTTGCCGGCAAAGATCCGGCCCGATGAATCGAGCAGCGCCAGGGCCATCGGAATGCCTTCCAGCAGCGGCGCAAAGCCCGGGCTGGACGCGCCTTCGGCATAAGGTGCAGGCCAGGCGGCAGGGGCAACAGGATCAAACATCGCCCAATCTGCAACGGCCGCGGGGGGAGTTTGTTCAGGAATAACGCTGCTCCGTCCAGGGATCGCCGTCATTGTGATAGCCGCGCACCTCCCAGAAGCCCGGTTTGTCCACGGCCAGCACCTCGATGCGCACCAGCCATTTTGCCGATTTCCAGAAATACCAGCGCGGGATGATGGCCCGCACCGGCCCGCCATGATCACGGCTGAGCGGCAGGCCGTCGTGGGCATGGGCGATCAGGCAATCATCGCCGGCAAACCGTTCCAGCGTGACATTGGTGGTATAGCCATCGGCCCCGTGCAGCACCACGACATTGGCGCCCGGCAACGGCTGCACCACGCTCAGCAACTGGCTGGTGGCCACGCCGTTCCAGCGATTGTCGAACCGCGACCATTGGGTGACGCAGTGGATGTCGGACACATCTTCCACCTGCGGCTGCGCCTGATAATCGGCCCAGCCCCAGTTGATCGGATGGGCCACGGCGCCGTCCACAGTCAGCCGCCATTGCGCCTTGCTGATATCGGGCTTGATACCCAGATCGAGCACCGGCCAATTGGTGACCAGACGCTGGCCGGGCGGCAACCGATTGGCCTGATCCGGATCATGCTGGCCGGTGAGCAGCCGGCCGCTCTGCGCCCAGGCCTGCTTGATGGCGATCAGCCGTTCCTTGATGCCATTGTTCTTCTTGGCAGCCATCAGCCGCGATCCCGCATCAGCCGGGCCTTGTCGCGCTGCCAGTCCCGTTCTTTCGATGTTTCGCGCTTGTCGTGCAGCTTCTTGCCCTTGCCCAGGGCGATTTCGATCTTGGCCCGGCCGGTGCGGTTGAAATAGAGGGTCAAGGGCACGATCGTCATGCCCTGGCGGCTGACGGCGGTTTCCATCTTTTCGATTTCGCGGGCGTGCATCAGCAATTTGCGCGGGCGTTTCGGTTCGTGATTGAAGATATTGCCGTGGGAAAATTCCTGGATGGTGGCGTTGATGAGCCACATCTGGCCATCCTTCACCTCGGCAAAGCTTTCGGCGATGCTGGCCTGGCCCTTGCGCAGCGATTTCACTTCGGTGCCGGTGAGCATGATGCCGGCTTCCACCACATCCTCGATGAAATATTCAAAGCGCGCCCGCCGGTTTTCAGCGACCGTCTTGGCCTTCACGCCAACTTCAGGCTTTGGTCTGGCCATCACATCAGCCCGGCGTGGACCAGGGCAGAATCGACGGCGGCCTTTGACGCCGCCGAAGGCTCGATGATGGGCAGGCGCACTTCGGCCGACATGCGGCCCAGGCGGTTCAGGGCATATTTGGTCGGGCCCGGCGAACTGTCACTGAACAGGGCGGCATGCAGCGGCTGCAGCCGATCGTTGATGGCCAGGGCGGCGGCATAATCCCCGCGCAGCGTGGCCTCCTGCAGCTGGGCGAACAGGCGCGGCGCCACATTGGCTGTCACCGAAATTGCTCCCACCCCGCCGTGGGCGTTGAAACCGATGGCCATATCGTCATTGCCGGAAAGCTGGATGAAATCCGGGCCGCACGCCAGCCGCTGCTGCGCCACGCGGGCGATATTGCCGCTGGCATCCTTGATGCCAACGATGCGCGGCAGTTGGGACAGGATCGCGACGGTCTCCACGCTGATATCGGCCACTGTGCGGCCCGGCACATTGTAAAGAATGATCGGCAGGCTTGTGGCGTCGTGCAGGGCGGTGAAATGCGCGATCAGGCCGGCCTGGCTGGGCTTGTTGTAATAGGGCACGACGATCAGCGCAGCATCGGCCCCCACTTTTTCGGCGTGAGCCAGATGGGCCATGGCGGTGCGCGTATCGTTGCTGCCGCACCCGGCGATCACCGGCACGCGCCCCCGCGCCACCTCCACACAGGCGCTGATCACGGCATAATGTTCGTCGTGGGCCAGCGTGGGCGATTCCCCGGTGGTGCCCACCGGCACCAGGCCGTGGCTGCCCTGTTCGATCTGCCATTCGACATGGGCGGCAAAGCCATCGAGATCCACCGCACCGTTTTTGAACGGGGTGACCAGCGCCGGCATTGATCCCTTGAGTTGAAGTCCATTCATTGCCTGTTCCTCTGCCGCACCCTATCACGGACGGCATGCACAATCAGCGCAATAGAAGCGGGTGGGCCGCCCTGTCCAGCATTGCCGCCATGGCTGCAATGCTGGTGGCCACTTCGGCGGCGGCCCAGTCGCTCGATGCGGCCACCATCGTCCGCTATCAGGCCCGGCTGGCTGACAATGACAGCGGCCGGTTTGACCAGCTTTCGGCGGCACCATTGACCGGCGGACTGACAATTCCGGTGCTGGACGAGGTGGTGACCTGGGACCGGCTGCGGCGGGAGGCCTTCAAGGGCAATTTTGCCGATTATGCCGCCTTCCTGGCCGGCCATGCCGATTGGCCGGCGGCGACCACCATCCGCCGGCTGTCCGAACGCAGCATCAGTGACGCAACGCCGCCCGATCAGATCGTGCGCCATTTCGCCCGCCTGGCACCGCTAACGGCCGAAGGCAAATGGCGCCATGCCGAAGCACTGGCCGCCACCGGCCAGGCCGGCGTTGCTGCCAGCTGGGCCCGTGATGCCTGGGATTCGGCCGGGCTGGACGAGGCACAGGAAGCCCGCCTGCTGGCGCGTTTTGGCGATCGGTTGCGGCCCGAGGATCACGCCAGCCGCATGGACCGGTTGCTGTGGGCCGATCGCATCACCCCGGCCGGCCGCATGCTGGCGCGGGTGGACACCGATACCCGCCTGTGGGCCCTGGCCCGCATCGCCCTGAAACGCGGCGCCCCAGATGTGGCGGCGCGGCTGGGCGTGGTGCCGGCCCGGCTGCGGCGCGAAGCCGGACTGATGCTGGACGAGGCGCAATGGCTGATCCGGTCGGGGCGGGCCGATGAAGGCCATGTGCTGCTGGCCGGCAACGCCACGGCGCGCATTGACGGCGGACCGCTGACGCTGGGCCAGGAAAGCTGGCTGAAGGAGCGGCTCGATATCGGGCGGGCGCTGTGGCGGGCCGGCAATCACGAGCGGGCGCGGGCCGTGCTGGCCGGGCACGGGCTGGACGCCGCCCGCATGGCGACGCGCCCACTGGCCGAGCGTGCCCATCTGCTCGACAGCGAATGGCTGGCCGGTTGGCTGGCGCTGCGCAAGCTGAACCAGCCCGCCCAGGCCCTGATCCATTTCCGCGCGGCCCGCGCCGTGGCGCAATCGCCGATCAGCCAGGCGCGCGGTGATTACTGGGCCGGGCGCGCCGCCGAAGCCGCCGGCCAGCAGGCCCAGGCCCGGCAATATTATGCCGCCGCCGCCCGCCACCCGGATTATTTCTATGGCCAGTTGGCCAGCGAGCGACTGGGCCAGCCGCTGGCGCTGGCGGGTCGCCCCCTGCCCGCCGTTGATGCCACCGCCGCCGGCAATTTCCGCGCGACAAGCCGCGTGCGCGCGCTGTTTGCCTTGGCCGACGTCGATCGCGGCCGGCAAACCATCTTCCTCAAGCAACTGGCCGATACCGCCGAAACCCCGGAGCGCGCGGCGTTGGTGGCTGGTCTTGCCGGCCCGCTCAACCGCCCGGATGCCGGCGTGCACGCCGGCAAGGCCGCACGCGGCACGGCCGAACTGGCGCTGATTTCCGCCGCCTTCCCGGTGCTGCCGCTGCCCGACAGCCTGCGCCCAAGCTTCACCATCATCCACGCCATCGCGCGCCAGGAAAGCCAGTTCGACCGTACGGCACGCTCAAGCGCCAATGCGCTGGGCCTCATGCAGCTGGTGCCCGCAACCGCCGCCGAACAGGCGCAGAAAATGGGCCTGCCCGCCAGCCCGGCCAGCCGGTTGACGCAGGATCCGGTGTGGAACGTGACGCTGGGCAGCGGCTTCATCGAGCGGCTGCGCAACGCCTATGGCGGCTCTGCGCCGCTGGCGGTGGCTGCCTATAATGCCGGGCCGGGCAATGTGCGGCGCTTCCTTGCCCAGAACGGCGATCCCCGGAATGGCGACATCCTCGATTGGATCGAGAGCATCCCCTTCTCCGAAACCCGCAATTATGTGCAGCGCGTGCTGGAAAATGCCGTGGTTTATGAAACGCTTTATCCCGATCGGGCGGTGACGAAGGGCCCGAACCGGTTGAGCGAGTGGCTGGGCAAGAACACGCCGGGGTGATGGGCAGTCCGCTCTACAGGAACCTCGTCATCCTGAACTTGTTTCAGGATGACGCAGTCCTTTGATGGGTTAGCGGCCTCAACCCAATTTCTTCCCCAGCGCCTTCTCGGCAATCTTCACCAGTTCCGCGTCCGGCTCAGGCCAGTTGAGGTCCACCCCGGCGCCCAGCGCCTCGCAGATCAGTTCCAGGCTGCGCACGCGCGCCCATTTCTTGTCGTTGGCCGCCACCACATGCCAGGGCGCGGTGGGCGGCGAGCACAGGCGGAACATGTCTTCATAGGCTGCCACATAGGCCGCCCGCTGGGACCGGTTGTGATAATCATCCTTGCCGGTCTTCCAGCGTTTCCATGGGGTTTTCAGCCGTTCTTCCAGCCGCTTGTCCTGCTCATCCTGGGTTGTGTGCAGGAAGATCTTCACCAGCCGCACGCCGTCGGCCAGCAGCAGCGCCTCGAACTGGTTGATCTCGTCATAGGCCTCGCGCCAGCGTGGTTCGGGCGTGAAACCATCCACCCGCTCCACCAGCACGCGGCCATACCAGGTGCGATCAAATACGGCGATTTCCCTGGCGCCGGGCAGTCGCTGCCAGAATCGCCACAGATAATGGCGGGCGGCTTCCTCGCGGCTGGGCGCGGCGATGGACCAGACCTTGCAGAAGCGCGGATCAAGCGTGGCGTTCATGCGCGTCACCAGCCCGCCCTTGCCCGACGCGTCCCAGCCTTCGATGGCAACGATGCCCTTCAGCCCCTGCGCGATATAGGCGGCCTGGATCAACTCCAGCCGGTGCTGCAAGGCCTCCAGCCGGGTTTCATAATCACCGCGCGGCAGATCATGATCGGTTTCGAAATCGGCGAGATTATGTGGGCTCATGGTCGGCAGGCTGGCAGCCCGCCGGCATTGAGGCAAGCGCCGCTTAATCAACCACCCTTATATGCAGTTCCCTGAGCTGCTTCAGCGACACCGGCGCCGGGGCATTCATCATCAGGTCCTCGGCCTTCTGCGTCATCGGGAAAACGATGACCTCGCGGATGTTCGGTTCATCCGCGATCAGCATCACCATGCGGTCCACGCCCGGCGCCGAACCGCCGTGCGGCGGCGCGCCAAACTTGAAGGCGTTGATCATGCCGGAGAAATTGGCGTCCACCTGTTCCTTGGTGTAGCCGGCGATCTCAAACGCCTTGTACATGATGTCCGGCCGGTGGTTGCGGATCGCGCCCGACGAGAGTTCAACGCCATTGCAAACGATGTCGTACTGGAACGCCTTGATGGTCAGCGGGTCCTGGGTTTCCAGCGCTTCCAGCTCGCCCTGCGGCATGCTGAACGGGTTGTGGCTGAAATCGATCTTCTTGGCGTCCTCGTCATATTCGAACATGGGGAAATCGACGATCCAGCAGAATTTATACGTGTTCTGCTCGATCAGGTTCAGCTCGGTGGCGATGCGGGTGCGCGCCAGGCCGGCCAGCTTCGCGGCCTGGGTTTCCTTGCCGGCGGCAAAGAAGCAGCCATCATCCGGGCCCAGACCCAGCGCGTCATAAAGCGCCAGCATCCCGGCCTCGCCATGATTCTTGGCGATGGGGCCGCCAAATTCGCCGCCCTTGCGGGTGACATAGCCAAGACCGGCATAGCCTTCGCCGCGCGCCCATTCGTTCATGTCGTCGAAGAATTTGCGGCTCTTGTCGGCCGTGCCCGGCGCCGGGATCGCCCGCACCACGTTGCCGGTCTCGACCATCTTGGCAAACAGGCCAAAGCCTGAGCCGACAAAATGGCTCGACACGTCGCTGATGATCAGCGGGTTGCGCAGATCCGGCTTGTCATTGCCGTATTTCAGCATCGAATCGGCATAGGGAATGCGCGGGAAGGCGCCCTTGGTCACGCTCCAGGGTTCGCGGCCGCCAAAGCCGGCAAATTCCTCGAACACCCCGGCCAGCACCGGCTCGATGGCTGCAAAAACATCGTCTTGCGTGACAAAGCTCATTTCGAAATCGAGCTGGTAGAATTCGCCGGGGCTGCGGTCGGCCCGGGCGTCTTCGTCGCGGAAGCACGGCGCGATCTGGAAATAACGGTCAAAGCCGGCCACCATCAGCAACTGCTTGAACATCTGCGGGGCCTGCGGCAGCGCATAGAATTTGCCGGGATGCACGCGGCTGGGCACCAGATAATCGCGCGCGCCTTCCGGGCTGCTCGCCGTCAGGATCGGCGTCTGAAATTCGGTGAAGCCCTGATCGATCATGCGGCGGCGCAGCGAGGCAATCACGCCGCTGCGCAGGATGATATTCTGGTGCAACCGGTCGCGGCGCAGATCGAGGAAGCGATATTTCAGGCGGATATCCTCGGGATATTCCGCTTCACCGGCCACCGGCATCGGCAGTTCATCGGCGGTGGATTGCACGACGATATCCTTGGCGCGCACCTCGATCTCGCCAGTGGGCAGCCGGCTGTTGATCGCACCCGCATCGCGCAACACCACCTCGCCCACGATGGTCACCACCGATTCCACCCGGATCCGGTCGAGCACCGGGAAGGCCGGCGAGGATGGGCCAGCAACAATCTGGGTCAGGCCGTGATGATCGCGCAGATCGACAAACAGCACGCCGCCATGGTCGCGCTTGCGGTGAACCCAGCCCGACAGTTTCACCGTCTGGCCGGCATCGTGGCTGCGCAGCTGGGCGCAAGTGTGGGTGCGATATGCGTGCATTTTTCCGTGGTCCGGCAACTTTGTTCAGAAGCGCGGGCTAGCACACGTCATTCAGCACTTTGTCAAGCGGCGAGATTGGGGTAACGGGCGCCATGCACATCCATCCGCTGGTGACGGACACCGCGACGCTTGAAGCTCTTTGCGCCCGTTGGGCATCCGCCGATTTCATTGCGGTGGACACCGAATTCATGCGCGAGAGCACTTATTATCCCGATCTGTGCCTGGTGCAGGTCGCCTGCAGCAACGAAGCGGCGGCGATCGATCCCAAGAGCCCCGATCTCGATCTCGCCCCCCTGCTCCGCCTGCTGGTGGAAGAACCGGTGCTCAAGGTCTTCCACGCCGGCGGGCAGGATCTGGAAATCATCTACAACCTGACCGGCAAGACGCCGCAGCCGCTGTTTGACACCCAGATTGCCGCCATGGCGTTGGGGCTGGGCGAACAGATTGGCTATACCAACCTGGTTGCCGCCTATGCCAATATCCAGATCGACAAGGGCGCCCGCTTCACCGATTGGGCGCGGCGGCCGCTGAACGATCGCCAGATTGATTATGCCATCGGCGATGTCACCCATCTGGCCCGCATCTTTCCGCGCATGGTGGAAAAATTGCGCCGCACCGGCCGCGGCGAGTGGCTGGACGATGAAATGGCCCGTGCATCCGATCCGGCCACTTATGCCAATGATCCGGAAAAGGCGTGGGAGCGCCTGCGCCTGCCCAGCCGCAAGGCCGATGTGCTGGGCCGGTTGAAGGCGCTGGCACGCTGGCGCGAACTGGAAGCGCAAGACAAGGATGTGCCGCGCGGCCGCATCGTCAAGGATGAGACGCTGGCCGATCTGGCCTCCTCCCCGCCGCGCACCCAGAATGATCTGGCCAAGGTGCGCGGCCTGTCGGCGGCCTGGGCCGGCAATGGCATTGGCAGCAGGCTGATGGCAGCGCTGGAAGCCGCAACGCCGCTGGGCCCGGATGACATGCCATCGCGCGAACCGCAGCGGCCGGGCCTGTCCAGCGAAGGCGCCTTGATCGCCGATCTGCTGAAATTGCTGCTGAAAATCCGCGCCAAGGAAGCTGGCGTGGCCCCGCGCCTGATCGTGCGCGCCGATGATCTGGAAGCGCTGGCGGCCGGCCAGCGCGACGGGCTGGAGATGCTGAAGGGCTGGCGGCGCGACATTTTCGGCGCCGACGCGCTGGCGCTGGTGGAAGGCCGGCTGGGCTTTGCCGTCGCCGATGGCAAGCTGAAGATGAGCACGCTCAGCGCCGATTGAGCGCTGATCAGGCCAGTTCCAGCCGCGGCGTCAGGTTCAGGGCCGCGCCCAGCAGTTTCAACCGACGCTGCACGGCATCGCCGCCGGCCAGATCAGCATGGGGCTGGCCAAGCCGCAGCAACAATGTGCTGCCATGGCGCTCCAGCCGGCTGGCCGCCAGGCCCACGGCGGTACCGCCGGTGAGGCGTTGGCCCAGCCGCAGCGCCAGCCCCCAGGCGCGGGCGCGCACCAGCAGCGGCACTGGCGCCAGCGCGATCAGCGTGGCCATAACCGGCGCTTCCGGGCTGCCGCCAAAGCAATAGTGCAGAGCGCAGGCCAGCGCCGCGCGTTCCGCCGCCGTGACCGCCACCCAATTGCCGTGCAGGGCCACGTCCACACCGCGTTCGGGGCGGAAATCCGGGTGGGCGCGCCAGGCGATGTCCGACAACAGGCAGGCCGCCAGCCGCAGCCGCCGATCGCCAACCGGCTCATCGGCAAACAGCGGGTCCATCCAGTCGAACAGCATGTCGCCATGTTCGGCAAAGCGGCCCTGGCGCGCGCCTTCGGCACGGGCGGCAGCGATCAACGGATCCAGTGCCTGTTCCTGCGGCGGCAGATCGGCATAGAGCAGGCCTTCGCGCAGGCCAAAACCCGAGGCAATGACACTGGATGAACCCAGTTTCTTCACCACTGCCGCCAGCAGCATCGCCGCACCCGGCAACGATGGCAGCCGCGAGGTGGACAGGTGCGGCACCGCCTTCAACGTGGCGAGATCGGTATGCGACAGGCTGCGGAACATCTTGGCCGGGGCGCTGGCGGGCATTTCATATTGATGGACGATCGGCAGGGGATGGCCGGTCATCCAGATGTGGATCTGCGCCAGCGCCCGCCACGATCCCCCCACCATGTAGAAAGGCTTGCCCTTGCCCTCCCCCGACCAGGCCACCGTGTCGAGCGCCTTGGCGATAAACGGGCCCAACGCACGACGATCCCGCTTGCGCACCGCGTCCAGCCGCAGCGCGCCGATGGGCAGGGAAATGCGGTTGCCCATCTCGCCACCGGCCACCCGGATCAATTCCAGGCTGCCGCCGCCCAGATCGCCGACCACACCATCAGCAAAGGGTATGCCCGATACCAGGCCCAGGGCGGCGCCGCGAGCCTCGGCTTCGCCGTCGATCACCTCGATCACCAGCCCACATTCGGCAGCGACCCGGTTGATGAAGGCCTGGCCGTTCTTGGCCTCGCGCACGGCGGCAGTGGCAACAGTGCGTACATCGGCAACGCCCATCGCCCGCACCAGCGCGGCAAAGCGGCGCAAGCCGGCCACCGCCACATCCATCGCGCCGTCGCTCAGCCGGCCATTGGCAGCAATGCCGCGCCCCAGACCGGCCATCACCTTTTCGTTGAACATGGTTTCCGGCATGCGCGTGCGGCCGTGATAGACGACAAGCCGGATCGAATTGCTGCCGATATCGATAATGGCGCAGCGGTCATCACGCGCCGCCGGTGCAGCCAATCCCATCCGGTGAGCAAGGCCCAGCACAGGTTCAGGCCAGCCCGGCATCATCGGTCTGGTCATCAAGATCATCGATTTCGTCGGGCAGCATCAGCACCGGCACGGCGGTGGCATCGCGCATGTGGCCCCGGCCGGACAGCGACGGGTTGGTCATGAAATAACGATGCAGGTTGAAGGGTTCCTCACGGTCAGCCGCCACCCGCGTGTAGCGGCCGTGGGCATCCATTTCCCAGCTTTGCTGATTGTCCTTCAGATTGGCGACCATCACCTGATCCACCACCTGGGCATGGACGGTGGGGTTTTCGATCGGCACCAATATCTCCACCCGCCGGTCCAGATTGCGTGGCATCCAGTCGGCCGAACTGATGAACACCCGGGCCTGGCGGCTGGGCAATTCATGGCCGCCGCCAAACACGCAGATGCGGCTGTGCTCCAGAAAACGTCCGATCACCGATTTCACCCGGATATTGTCGGAAAGGCCGGGCACGCCGGGCCGCAGGCAGCAAATGCCGCGCACGATCAGATCAATCTCCACGCCGGCGCCGCTGGCTTCATAAAGTTTCTCGATGATGCCGGCATCGACCAGGCTGTTGAGTTTCACCCAGATCGCCGCCGGGCGGCCGGCGCGAGCATGTTCAATCTCGCTGTCGATCAGACCATAAAGCCGATCACGCATGGCCAGCGGCGCCATGCCCAATTTCTCCAGCCGGGTCGGCTGCACATAGCCGGTGATATAGTTCATCACCTGCGCCGCATCGCGGGCCAGCAGCGGATCAGCGGTGAAGAAGGACAGATCGGTGTAAATGCGCGCGGTGATCGGGTGATAATTGCCGGTGCCGAAATGGACATAGGTGCGGATGCCCCCACCCTCACGGCGCACCACCATCGAAAGCTTGGCGTGGGTCTTCCACTCGACAAAGCCATAGACCACCTGCACGCCGGCGCGCTCCAGTTCGCTGGCCCAGCGGATATTCTGCTCCTCGTCGAATCGCGCCTTCAGCTCCACCACGGCCGTCACCGATTTGCCGGCTTCGGCAGCATCGATCAGGGCGCGCACGATGGGGCTGTTCTTGCCGGCGCGGTACAGCGTCTGCTTGATGGCGATCACATCGGGATCGGCAGCGGCCTGGCGCAGGAAGGCCAGCACCACCTCGAAACTCTCATAAGGATGGTGAACCACCAGATCCTTGTCGCTGATCGCGGCGAAACAATCGCCGCCATGTTCGCGGATGCGTTCGGGAAAGCGCGGC
>Ga0075154_10000718_pt1 | contig 26559 bp, 22 predicted proteins | sample JI71714BDNA_FD_70965 | JGI IMG/M metagenome (GOLD analysis project Ga0075154, IMG submission 70965) | Wastewater effluent complex algal communities from Wisconsin, to seasonally profile nutrient transformation and Carbon sequestration -... | ecosystem: Engineered > WWTP > Effluent > Algae...
GTTAGATGTGGATGCAAGACGTGTGAATAATACCCACGTCGTCTCATGGAGAACAGCCAAAGAAGTCAACGTAGATTATTATATCGTAGAACGTAGACTTGCGAAGGAAACAGAATTTACTCAAATACCTGGCAAAGTTGCAGCAAATGGTAATACAAATGCAGTACAAGCTTATAGTTTGATTGACAATGATGTAGCTTCTTCAGGTGTTTATATCTACAGGGTAAAACAAGTAGACTTCGATGGTAAATATACTTATAGTAAATTAGTAAGTGTAGCACATCAAGGTGAAAATGCCATAGAACTTTATCCAAACCCTGCAAAGGGAGAAACGAATCTTGATATTGTATTAAGTACAGATAGCAAGGTAAGTGTAGAGATCTATGACAATGCTTCTAAACTTGTAAAAGTCATCACAAATGAAGCATTCCAAGCAGAAGGCATTAAGTCATATTTGATTGACTTAAATGATGTTCCAGCAGGAGTGTACAATGTAAAAGTGACGATTGATGGTGTTGCAACCCAAAAGAAATTTATCAGAATAGAGTAAGTTTCAATTGAACATATAACCCCAAAAGAGAGAGTCTTACAGAAATGTAAGGCTCTTTTTTTTTGAGCTATTAGGTAAAAAGAGATAAATACTTAAGCAAATATTATCAATTGTGTTATCAATTTACCAACATAGGAATTGCATCTTTTTGATTCACAGGATGACCTAACCGAATCAACTTGCCCAAGGCATAGGTTTTGAATTGTTGAAGCGATTGATAATTTTGCGAATTATTGTAGGGTAATTCGTTGAGTGAAAGTAGTAAGATTTCATTAGTTTGAATGATAATGAAGTATTTCCTTAATTGACCAACGAAATCGCTATATATTTCGTCTAATAAAAAGTAGCTATTTCTGGTAATTATTAAATATTAAAATATGAAACAATTGATCGTCATCACTTTGATATTGACATTAGCATCTTGTTCAAAAAATGATGAACAAACAATTACATTTTTAGATTGTGAAGAAGAAACAAAAAATTTCAAAGAGTATAATGGTGAAGAAATAGGGTGTAAATTGTTTTATAACCTAACTGAATACAAAAATCAAAGTTACCTTGAATTGAATGCTCATTGTGCAGACCTAATTAGGCCTGTTGTAATTAATGAAAGTTGTGTAGATATTTGTGAGAATTCGCCTTACGATTTTAATTCAAAATGTGCTAGTTATTTAAGAAATAGGAAAATTATAAAGGTCATGTTGATTGAGAATTGAGCATCAAAAAATGGTTAATAAAACATCCGTAAAAGTAAATTTAAGAAAGTAATAAGGCCTACCTCAATTTTTGATTTACTATTTGTCTTGTCTTACAAAAACAAATTTTACACCATTATCAAATTAATAATAACGCAGAGGTAAGAATACCGAAATATTCTGACCTCTGCGCATCAATCACTATAAACTATATTTATTGTCAAATGATGCATGCCTAGATCTAATTACAACCTAGATCTATTCTGGACTGCACATCTGAGTTTGGAAAACATTGGCCAGAAGGTAGGGCATCGGGAACGTATCTTTTAAGATTGGAGTCGTATAAAGCGTTGCTAATGAAGGCTTCGATAGCATTAATTTCTGAATTATTGAGCCCTAATGGTCTAAATAAAGGATCCAACTGATTTGTTGTAATGTGGCTATTTTGTGGTGTTGCATTGTTTTTATACACAATCACATCTCTGATACTTCTTAAAGTAGAGCCATGGCCATAGAATGGACTATCTTTTAGGTTGTACAATTGAGGGACTTTAAATTTGTAGTAATCTGATGTTTTACCAGTGAATCCACCTCTTCCCAAGTTTGCAGGGTCATTTGTTTTTGTACCAACTGTAGGTTCAGGACAATCGATCATATCTGCCAATCCTATAGCATTAAATTGCATACTATTAAGTGCTGGTCCTGTATGGCAATTTACACATCCTGCTTTTCCAAAAAACAACTTTGCTCCTTCTTTTTCTAAGATTGTCATAGCATCTAGCTTACCACGCAAGTACTGCTGAAATGGGGCTTGATTTGATAGCAATGTACGTTCAAAAGCTGCAATCGCCAGACCAACATTCTTTTTAGAGTATCGTGTATTTTCAGGTTCATGGGCAAATACTTGGTCAAAAAGATTTTTATAAGCTCCCATCTTTATTACGTCTTCATCTATATCGAGTCTATGTACACTCATACCAGCTATGGCTTGTGTCTCTAGTCCTTCGAAACCTAGCTTATTTGTTTCGATTGGTGTTCCAGCTGGCCATAAGTGTTCCGTTCCTTCATTAAGGGCGGTAGCGCCAAATTGGCCATTCCATAACATGTTTTTTTGATAAGCACCATTCATTGCCGTTGGTGATCTTAAGGGTTGGACATCTATGTTCTGCGCTCCAGGGAATGGTCTTCTCTGTTCACCTATAAAACCAAAACCTTTGCCGCCTTCGCCTATCCCTTGTATGACGCCTGATTGAAATCCCGCTTCGGCATGATGGCAAGATGCACATGAGAATGTCTTTACAAAAGTTTCATTTTTAGCGGATATTCCCAAAGCTGTTTCGTGAAATAAAAAGCCACCCAAAACTACTTTATCTTTTGTAATTGGGTTTCTAGGGTCTTGTGGTATATTAGAAAAATCATCTGATTCAGGTAGTCTATAATAAGAAATTTCTCCATTGGGTGCATACCCTTTCATTAAGGCGATAAGCTCAGTATCTATGTGATCTATTTCTTCTGTGGTAGGATTGGTACTGACATCAGAACTACAAGAATAAAATATACTGGTAAATAGCAAAATTGAAACAAATGAAAATACTGTCCTCATCTCTTAATGATTAAATTATGTTATGTAAATATTGGTAAGATGATTTAAATCAAAACATATGCCAAATTTTAATAATATGTATAATCGATATGAAGTTGTACTTTTAGTAGTTGATTATCAGTTGATTAAGCAAGGTGTATTTGGATATGATTTAGGTCATAGTAGGGCATTGACAGATGGTGTCTATTAAATATAGTCGATATTTAGCGGTAAGCTTAGCTATAGTATTTTAAACATCGATTGATGGTCGATGCCTACTTCTTTGAAGATACCGCCTTCGGCTGTATAACCATTATTTAAATAAAACTTCACAGCTGCTAATCTTGCATGCAATTCTATTTTTTTATAATTTTTATTAATAGCAAATTGCTCGCTAGCTTGTACCATAAAAGTTCCTACACCTTTTGATTGTGCAGCAGCAGATACAGCTACTTGTCTCATTTTTAGTGTATGACCATCCACAGGTTTTAAGATGAGTATTCCAAGCAGTTCATTTGAACTTTGGTCATAACAAGCTATATGAAAAGAATCAAATTCTGTAGCGATATCATTTTCATCAAATTCTAAATTTAGTGGTTTGCGGAGGACATCATATCTTAGTTTAAGGGCTTCGTCAAACTCAGGCGTTCCGAAATCTATCATTGCGCAATACAAAGACATAAATTAATTGTTTATTGGAAAGAAAATCTTGTTGAGTTAGTTTTTAAGAGTATAAAGTGATTATTTAATCTCCTTATAAGTTTCAGTGTAACCTGCAAAAATCCCTAATCCATTTTTAATATTAGAGTGTATTTCTGGATTCTGAGAGAAGCTTGAGTTATGATTGTCGAAACCAAATTTTTCAACTGTTTTATAATAGGCATATAGATCTTTACTGACAGTCAGAAATCTTAGATATCTTTTTACTTGAGCAGTTGAGTCTGGTATTTGTCCACTTCCTGGGTTTCCTCCTTCACCATCGGGTAAATAAAGTGATGATTTAGGACCTTGTGATTCTGCGTCATTTGGATTAGGGTTTGACAAGTCAATTAGGTAACCCGCAATATTATTGTATTTATTGATAGATGATACGAGATTTTTAGGGTCAGGCGCGTAAGTAGTATCTATTGGGTTACTGGTATTAGTGAATATTAGATTCCAGATATAATAGTTTTGGCCAATATCCTTTATTTCAAAATCTACCCTTTCAACTATATCAGATATAATTTCTACTTGGGCATTTTTCGGAGCCATACTTGATGATGTTATCTGTGGGTAACCTGCTACATTTACTTTTAATTCATAAGTTTTATCAGCTTTAGGTGGATTGATGTCAGTTGTGTAAATGCCATCTTCTACTTCCTTTAAAGGGATAATTAAACCTGTACTTTTTTCAATGATTTCTACTTCGGCACCAATAACAGGTGTTATCTTAGTTTTGTTATCCAATAAGTCTCTACTGTAGGTTAGACTGACTACCCACGGTTTGTTTACTGTAAATGCAGAATTAACGACAACACTTGGTTTGAATGTTCCTCTTATCAATACATAGTCTTCTTCGCACGATATCTGAAAAATCGCGAAAAGTAAAACCAATATTTTTAAGCGTCCTATCATTTTGCATCTGTATTATCACCCAAAATTAAGCATTATTATTTAATTGATAAGTTTTTTTTTGATAATTTATTTTATGTAAATTCTTAAATATAATTTATTGTTATTGCGATATCTATTTATTTTATAATAATATTTTGTTTAAGTTGTTTTTAGCTCTTTTGTACAATATTTTATTTTAAAATTTTATCGAAACGTTTATAGAAGGTGTTATTGGTAAAATACTTACTTTTCTTGCTGTTGCATCATTTGGTGGCTCAGGATTTTTATAGATATAGATAAAGTATGCATTTAGTCGGTTGTAGACATTGTAAACATTAAATTCAAATAGCGTATCGAAGTGTTTTCCTTTTACTGTATAATTGGCATTCAAGCTGAGATGATGAAAAGCTGGTAACCTATAGTTGTTTCTACCATTAGATTTTAGAAGTGTGGTCCCTAAAATGCCCTCATATTCTTCTGCGGCAAGTGAAAAAGCATTTCCAGTGGCATACACAAAATTAAGACCAAAAGAAAATGCATCTGATAATTGGTAACTAAGACCAGTATTCATATTTAAAGGTCTGTCATATGTAGCAGGGAATGGTAGTCCTTGATTAAGCGTAGGGAATTGTCTTTCGGTTCGAGTGAATGATGTTGAAATCCATCCTTTCAGTTTTCCATTTTTTTTATGTATCAATAACTCTATACCACGAGAACTAGACTCACCTACAACTAGATTTCTTTCCCAATCTTTTGATGTATTGAAGACTGGTACAATATTGTCATTGTTTATTAAAAAATAGAATAATTCTGTAGGTGATGTATATTCTAGCGAATTTTCAAATGTTTTTAAATAACCACCTATACTTACATAGAATTGTTCATTGATATTGTAGGTATAATTCATGCTAAACTGATGTGCATTTTCGGGTTCAATATTTTCAGTAGAGGTGACCCACAAATCAGATGGTAATCCAAGACCAGAATTTGACAAAAGATGCACGAATTGTGTCATTTTGCTGTATGCCACAGAAATCATATGTCGTTCATGTGGTGTGGCTATGATTTTTAAACGTGGTTGGAAGGATTGATAAGTGGTATTATTCACATTAAAGACGGACATATGAAGGCCACCATATAGAAACAGGTCAGTATTAATTTTAAAATTATCTTCCACATAAAAATTGTATTCTGAAGAGCTTATCAAAGAGTCTTTGTCTATGATGCTTTCTGCGTCACCTTCTAGGATAAATGTGCTTTGTTTGATAGTAGGATTAAATTTGTGAATTAAAACATTAGAGCCTGCGCGCAATACATGTTTATCGTTTAGATAATATTCAAAATCTGCTCTGACATTGTAATCTATGATATTGGATTTTGAAATGACATCTAGTTCATTTGTTCTAACAGTGTCAGGTTGTGTGGATGTAGAAGCAAATTTGTAGCTTGATCTAGAACCATTGTTATAATTCAGAGCACCTGCCTGCATTTTGATAGCAAATTTGTCATTTAAGAGCGCATTCCATTTTAGTGATGCCATTTTGTTTCCCCAATTTAAGCCATTTCTATCAAAAATATTTAAGGAATAGTCAGTACCTTGGATAGTTTCATCTTTGGTCAATTGGAGATTATCAAAACCAGTGTATACCATCAAACTGATGCTACTTGAAGGCGATAAAGTATGCGTGATTTTGCCTAATACATCGCCATATCCTATATTGATATTATCATACTTGGTATATTTTCTTAAAATGTTATTGACATAAAAGTTCAACCATGATGTCCTAGCGGACAAATTATATGTTGTTTTGCTATTTTTTATGGGTCCGTTTAGATGAACTTTAGCGCCTGGTACACCTACAGAAATGAGTGTATTGTTTTTGGACTTGTCACCATCTTTTAAGTTAATGTCTAGTACTGATGACAATCTGCCTCCGTACCTAGCTGGAAAACCATTGCGATGTAGACTTGCTTCTTTGATACTTTCTTCTATAAATATGGATGACACACCTGCTGTATGACTCGTCTCATAAAGGGCTATACCTTCTAGCAAAATCAAGTTTTGATCAGGACTACCACCTCTCACATACAGTCCACTTTGGCCTTCGCCGCCTGACTGAATGCCTGGTATAATTCTAGCATTGTTTATAATGTCTTTTTCGCCAATGATAGAGACAAAATCTTTGGTTCCGAATAGGTCCATTAATTCGCCACCTGTGTTTAGGTTGTGTCTTGACTTACCGTCTATGATGATCATGGGTAGTTCATTATCATTTTCCATGTAGATATCGATATACTTTGAAGTACTGATATCCATAGATATTGACTGTGTCTTGTACCCAAGATATCTCACTTCGAGTGCTGTCTGACCTTGTGGAATTTTAAATATAAAGTAACCATGTTCATTGGTAATGACAGAAGTATTTGAGTGGTTTTCAGTGATGATGGCACCATTTACCAATTCACCTGAGAGTTTGTCTCTTACTGTCCCACTCAGACTGTATAATATTTGTTTTCTGAGGTCACCTTTGCTCTGAAGGATAAACTTATTAGGTGGAAGTGTGAGAATGAGTAACTTATGGTCACTAAATATAGCATATAGTATGTCTCTTAGTTGGCGTTTGTTTTCGGGTATGTTTATAATTTTGTCATCTGTGAGCAAGTTTGCATTATAGCTGAAGATGACATTGAGTTCATTAGATAAGTAATTTAGGTAGTCTTTTTGCGTTTTATTGGACAAATCATTTGGAAGGTTGATTTCTTTTTTTAAAAGCTCCTTTTGCCCATAAGTATTATATGAGAATGAGAATAAAATGATGACAGAAATCATCCATTTGCCCATATATGTTTAGCATTTAAATGATTTTACAATTACTTTACCATTGATGATTTCGTATTTTAATCTTACGATGACAGCTAATTCCTGGAGTACTTGGTCTAAAGTTTCGCTAGTGTATTTTGTATTTATTTTACAATCATCATCATTCATTTTAGTTGGAAATTCTACTTGAACATTGTAGAATGAGCCAATACCCTTCATGACATTATGGAGGTTTTCATTAACAAAATTGAGCTCTTTTGATTTCCAAGCGGTCACTTGAGATGTCTGATCTTTTGTTAATTCTACTTTGTCTCCTATAATTGTTAACATGTCACCTACTGTGAGGATGTATTCTTCGCCATTATAAGTGTGTTTTACACGACCTTCTGTGACATAGATTTGAGAAAATAGGCTATCAGTTGTTATATTAAATTCAGTACCTAGGACAGTCACTACACCATGGTTGGTTTCTATGGTAAATGGTTTGGTTTTGTCTGGCGCAATGTCAAAATATGCTCTTCCCGATAGTTTTACAGTTCTGCTTTGTGATGCTGTGAGTATGCTTTTTTGGTCTAAATCTATGATAGAACCATCTTCTAGTTTAATTTGCTCCCCTGTAGCTGTATACACTTTAGCTTCTGGAGCGATCACATCGTCTCCTGATTGTATGACAAAGATTGACGCCAAAATCAGTACTGCTACTGCAGCTATTTTGCCCCAATGTTTAAAACCTGTAATAGGTGTTTCTGCACCGATTCTTTGATCTACTTTTTGCCATGCAGCTTTTTTGTCTACTTGTTGATACTCTCTGAGGTCATTACTCACTTCATTGATTCTGATGGTTTGTCTGAGTGCTTCGAGATTGGCTTCTGATTCGTTTTTCCAGGATTCAAGCGCTTCATATTCGTCACGATTGGGTTTTCCTAGGATATATTTTGATATTAATTGAAATGGATTCATTTTTAATGATTCTATGATTTAATTAGGGTTTCGGTATGATCATTTCCCGCAACAACTTTAGTGCTTTACCCATGTGATTCTCTACTGTTTTGACCGAGATATTCATGCGTTCCGCAATTTGGGTGTAAGTTAAGCCATTTACTTTACTCAAGGTGAAAACTTCGCCACATTTTGGGGGTAATTGTCGTATAGATACATATATTTGATCTAAAAGCTTGTAATTTTCTATTTCTTCTTCTTGAATATTGGATTGACTATCTTCTTCGGTCTTACTTATGATACGCACCACTCTGAGACCGATTCCGTCTCTTCTCAATACTTCCAAACTATGATTTTTTACCATAGTATATACAAGGGATTTGATATTTCTGTCTTTATCGAGCTGATCTCTATTATTCCACACTTTTACGAAAACATCTTGGACAATATCTTCAGACTTATCAATGTCACCAATGATTCGATAGGCCAAATTGCACAGTGGCGAATAATGGGTCTCAAAAAATTGTTTAAATATTAATCTGTCCAAGGGAGTGATAATCTTTTTATTATATCACAGCAAATATAAAACTTTTAACCTTGATTATGAAGTTAATTTTAGAAAGTATGTTAATTATTGGTATCAATACGACATTTTGATGTTTTTAATCCTTCAATATTTTGCAATTAAAAAAGTACCTATTTTTACATACTTTCATCATTCAGATTTGGTTATTTGTCGATAAAATCTTTATATTTGGAATTTATTAACAAATTGCTGTGTTGGTTTGTTAAGAAAGGCGTAATAAGATACTACCTATATATTTGAAACGTAATAAAACTTAATGATATGATGGAATTTTTAGCAGATGCAGACATTTATTTGAAGACCTTTTGGTATATAGCCTTACCTGTTTCTTTGTTTTTTATCATTCAGACGATCATGACGGTAGTAGGTGCAGGTCATGGTGATACGGATGTGGATACACATTCCTTCGAAAGTCCTATGGAGTTGTTTACGTTGCGCAATATGGTCAATTTTTTGCTTGGCTTTAGTTGGGGAGGTATTAGTTTTTACAGTACGATCGGCAATAAACCATTGTTGGTCGCTGTGGCGATATTGATCGGTCTTTCATTTGTAGCTATGTTTTTTTATTTGATCAAACAAATCAAGAAGCTAGAAGAAGATAATACTTTTAATATTGAAGAAATAAAAGGAAATGTAGCAGATGTTTATCTCCGAATACCAGAGAGTTTATCAGGTAATGGAAAGATTCATGTCAGTCACAGAGGAACCTTACATGAATTGGAAGCTGTCACAGATCAAGGTCTCATTCCTACAGGCGAAAAAGTCCTTGTCCTAGATGTACAACCTGGCAATGTCGTACTTGTACGAAGGTTAGAATGATTTTCAAAAAAGATATAAATAGATACATTTAACTAATTTTATTCACCACAAAACAACTTTTTCCTATGAGCGATTTCACGCCTATGATTTTGATTTTTGTCATCATCATGATTGCATTTGCGTTAATCCTTGCGCTAATATCCAGATACAAACGGTGCCCATCAGACAAAATACTAGTCGTCTATGGCCGTACAGGTGGTACATCTGCCAAATGTATCCATGGTGGCGGTGCATTTATCTGGCCAGTCATCCAGGATTATGCATACCTAGACCTTAAACCTATCTCTATCGAAGCCAATCTCACCAATGCACTGAGTAGACAAAACATCCGAGTCGATGTGCCTTGTCGATTTACCATTGCTATCTCAACAGAAACAGATAGTATGAGTAATGCAGCAGAGAGATTACTTGGGCTCGCACCTGAACAAATCCAAGAATTGTCCAAAGATATCCTTTTCGGTCAGTTGAGACTTGTCATTGCAACTATGACCATCGAAGAGATCAACTCAGATAGAGATAAATTTCTAGACAACATTTCTAAAAACGTAGATACCGAGCTTAAAAAAATAGGTCTCAAACTCATCAACGTAAACGTCACAGACATCAAAGATGAGTCCGGTTATATAGAAGCATTAGGTAAGGAAGCTGCAGCAAAAGCCATCAATGAAGCCAAAATAAGTGTCGCCGAACAAGAAAAAATAGGGGAGACTGGAAAGGCCATGGCAGACAGAGAACGTGATATCTCCATAGCGGAGACCCACAGAGATCGTGATGTCAAGATAGCAATGACCCAAAAAGATCGAGAAGTGAGCATCGCATCAGCCAATAAAGATGAGTCGATCGGTAAAGCGGAAGCTGAAAGAGATACTAGGGTAAAAATATCTGAGGCAAATGCACTAGCCGTAAAGGGTGAAAACGAAGCCAAGATATCCATCGCCAACTCTGATGCCCTGCGTAGAGAAAAAGAGGCAGAATCAAATAGGATCGCCATCACGGCCGAGAAAGTACAACAAGCACGTGCACTCGAAGAAGCTTATCTGGCAGAGCAAAAAGCCGAACTAGCAAGGTCAGAAAGAGAACGCTCTAGCCAAATAGCCAACGTAGTCATACCTGCGGAAATAGCCAAACAAAGAGCCATCATAGAAGCACAAGCAGATGCTGAGCGTATACGTGAAAATGCAAAGGGTGAAGCGGATGCCATCTACGCAAAAATGGAAGCGGAAGCCAAAGGTCTTTACGAAATCCTGACCAAACAAGCAGAAGGATACGAACAAGTCGTGAAAGCAGCGGGTGGAGACCCAAGCAAAGCATTCCAATTGTTATTGCTAGAAAAACTTCCAGAATTGGTGAAAACCCAAGTAGAAGCTGTCAAAAATATCAAGATAGATAAAATCACTGTGTGGGATTCTGGCGCAGGATCGTCAGATAATGGCAATGGTGCTACAGCAAATTTTGTCTCAGGCATGATGAAATCCGTACCACCACTCAATGACCTATTCAACATGGCAGGATTAAATCTTCCCACTTATCTGAAGGGAGCAGATGATAAGGATGCTCCGTCGGTAGATGTCACCGATGATAAAAAGTAGCGAAAAAAAGCCGGATTCAGTAATGAGTTCGGCTTTTTTTTTATTTTATTTCCAGATGAATTTGAGAAACTATTAATGATCACTTCTTCATTAAGTGTATCTAAACGAACAAGGTTCCCTTTCCATTTTTAAGGGAAGGGGTAGGAGGAAGGGTGTAAACGAAAACTGCGAAGCTCACTTCACAATAACAAATCTCCAAATCAAGCAAATTCCCAAATTACCAATATCAAGCTTCAGGTTTGAAAAACGCTAAAGTTTTTATTACAATCAATCTGATAAGCAACATCCATGGAATGCCATGCATAAAAAAATCACCCCAATCCATCAACGACATGCCTTCTGCACCACCTGCGATCCATCTGATTTTGCCCCATATATGTGGTTCGGGAACAAAAGGTGCTAATCCTAGGGTAAGCGACGCCATGATTACCATGGTCCAATCATTCCAAAATTTTTTATCTTGCATTTGTATATTTTGTGAGACAAAGGTAAGTGTTTTGTCTTTTTATTAGCGTGACTTTAGTTACATACTGGATTTGATGAATGGTAATTTCCTATTTTATTTAACTGAAAAGATTACATTTGCATCATAAAATACTAGTTATGACCTTACAGCATATAAAGGTAATTGGTTTTGATGCAGATGATACACTTTGGGTAAACGAGCCTTATTTCAGGGATGCGGAAGAAAAATTTTGTGATCTGCTAGAAGGATATTTACCAAGACATACGATCAATCGCGAACTATTTGCCATCGAAATAGCCAATCTACCTGTCTATGGATATGGTATCAAAGCCTTTATGTTGTCCATGGTGGAGGCAGCCTTAAAAATCACAGGAAATAAGATGCCCGTTGATATTATTTCAAAAATACTTGAGATAGGTAAGACGCAACTCGATCAGCCTGTGGAAGTACTTGAAGGTGTGGAAGATGTATTACAATCACTGACAAATAAGTATCGACTTGTAGTTGTGACAAAAGGTGATTTGCTAGACCAAGAGAAAAAACTTACCAAGTCAGGACTGACCAAATATTTCCATCACATAGAGATTGTATCTGAAAAACGTCCTGATGATTACCAGAAAATATTGCGACATCTAGATGTGAAAGCGGATGAGTTTCTAATGATAGGCAATTCTTTAAAGTCTGATGTTTTACCCATTTTAGATATCGGTGGTTATGGTATTCATATCCCTTTTCATACGACTTGGGAACATGAAAAAGTAGATGTCGTCATAGATGATCCGAAGTTCAGACAAGCAGAACATATAATCGAAATTTTACAATATTTGTGATATGTACGAGATATTAGATATTGATCATTGGAATAGGAAACAAATCTTCCATTTTTTTAAAGGTTTTGATGAGCCATATTTTGGTGTAACGGTAGATGTAGATGTGACAAAAGCTTATGCCAAAGCCAAAGAGATGAAGACTTCTTTTTTTCTATACTATCTACACAAATCTCTTAAAGCTGTCAATGGTATTCCACCTTTTTTATATCGGATAGATCATGACAATGTTTTGATATATAAGGAAGTACATGCATCTGCCACTGTCAATAGGGAAGACGGTACCTTTGGATTTAGTTATATGCCATTTGATAGTGATTATCGTGTATTCGAAAAAAATGCCCTGATAGAGATAGATAGAATTCGATCTACGGATGATTTATTTCCTGCGTACAACGGAGCTGATGTTGTGCATTTTTCTGCGCTCCCATGGCTGAAGTTTACATCTTTAAGTCATGCACGGATATTAGGCAAAAGTGCAGGTGAACCCAAAATATCTTTTGGCAAAGTGACCAACGAAAACGGCGTCATGACCATGCCTTGCTCTGTACATGGGCATCATGGATTGATGGATGGTAAAGATGTAGGTCATTATTTTGAGTTATTTCAGCAATTGTTGGATGAAGATTAATTTTTAGGTAGAAAAGGAGAAGATTTTTACTTACTTATGTATTTCCCGTTTTGGTTTTCAAAAACTTTGTAACCTTTATTTTTTATATCTGTAATATTACTATCGCTGAGGTATCTATATCCAATTAAATTGTAATAAAACCTTGCATCAATATAAAATGGTTCATTATAAACAATAATTGAGTCAGTTGGAAAACTGTTATTATCAATAAGTTTTTCCATTTCAATTCTATATTCTGGCTTTGTCAATCTTGGATTTAATGGCTTTATTCTTTCGATACTATATCTAATTGCAGCTATAAAAAAAAGAGCTTGTATAAAAATTGCCAGTTTTCTATATCTTTTACCGAACGATATTCTACCTAAATATTGAATAAATAAAGCCATTGAGATAAAAAAGGGTAATGCAGACATGATCATGTAAACTTCCCTTTTTGTAGAAGAAATGGAAAGCAAAATGAATGGAATAAGTATCCAAGTTGATAACAGAAACCGTTCTTTAGTAATTCTTTGTAAAGATTTTACCAATAGAAAAATTAAAGGCAAATAAATTAATTCATTAATATTGATTCTTAAAGTTTTTAGATAATAATACCATGGGCCTGCATGACCTTGAACAACAGAAGTGATTGGATTTATAATGCCTTGTAACATAGATGCTGATTCTATGGGGAATTTATAATTTATCCATAGCAACCAAGGTAGGACAATAAAAGTCATTGTCATGGAAGAAAATAAAATAAACTTAATGATGCTTTTTAAATTTCTATTTATGAAAATGAAGTATGACGTACAAACAAATAAAATAAAAAATGCCATAACCCATTTACATAGAAAAGCAAGACCTGTAATTAGGCCTATTTTAATTGCTAAACTTACTATCGAAGTGTTTTTTGTGATCGAAAAATATACTGCTAATTGAAATAGGAAGTGAAATAAAGTATCCACATGATCTCCAGATAAAAGCCCAATATTAATCTCATATAAAATACCATTTATGGCGTAAAAAAATGCTGCTGTAATTCCGATTTTTTCATTGAATAATTTTTTAGCAATTAAATAAGCCAGATAAACACTTCCTAATGAAAATATTAGAGAAGGAAATCGAAGCCCGAATTCATTGATACCAAATACCTTAAAACTAAAAGAAATGATCCATAATGACAGTGGAGGCTTTGCTAACCATATTTCATTTAATGACCAATCGTTATTGTCTAAAGGGATTAGCCCATCATTTATAAGTCTAGGAATTAATGGATTAGTCATAAGGCTTTTGGCAACTAAGGCATGAAATCTTTCATCCCATTCACCTAAGCTTAACGACATCATTCCATAAACTCTGATCATAAAACCAAGTACAAGTATATGTATAATATTCGGCCTAAATTTATTTAAAGACATTACTTGGTTCTAAAATTATGTAACATTTTTCTGAATCATCAAACCCCTACTTTACACTAAATGTCTTTTTATCTTTTCCTACACCTTTGATAATCATCTCTCCCCAACCTTTTGGTAGGCTAGTTTTACGTTGTGTGATGCCATATTGTCCTATCTGTAATCCACCGAATCCTGCCAATACTGCTTGCAACATACCACCTGCGCCAGTCGCAAAATATGGATTGGTACCACATGCACATTCTGCCAGCACACCGAAAGGTGGTACTTCATTCAGTTTGTAACTATTGGAGAAGATTTGAGCTGCTTTTTCATTTTCGCCTAGTCTATTATACAGCACACCAAGGATGGCAAATCCCATTGCAGGTCCATCTTTGGCATATCTTGGGGTATAATATTCCAAATCTTTACGAATGGTTTTTTCGTCTGTGACGATGTCTAAAGGATAAGCTAGAAGGTTCGCATCCGCTTGTTTGATCGTTACGCCATCATAAGTGGCATTTTCTCTAGTAGTGCCATCCGCAAATGTCAAGATCGGAATATTGTCAGCAACGTGGTTCCAGTCTGGATCAGGTGTCATACCCAGTTCGATACCAGCTTGTGTGGCATATCTGAGCACCGTTTTGGCCATGCCATTTGTAAAAGCATTATTATCAATATTTTCCTGCCATTCATTGGCACCGATGACGTTATTGATGTCATATTTGCCTGGGCCATTTCGCTCTACACGACTCGTCCAGAAAGCAGCTACTTCCTTCAGCACTGGCCAACCACGATCTTTGAGCCATTGTTTATCGCCTGTTACTTCATAATATTTCCAAAATGCCCATCCTATACATCCTGTGATATGATGTTGGAACGGTCCAGTCAATGCCCACACAGGCGTATCTTCCGAACCATTTGCTGATGACTCCCATGGAAACATAGCACCTTTGTATCCGTGTGAAAATGCATTTTGTTTTGCTGCTTCTAGTCTTTCAAATCTGTATTCTAATAATGATTTTGCCATATCAGGTTGTAACGTGAGTAATGGTGGGTACATCCATAATTCTGTATCCCAAAAAACGTGTCCATTGTATCCCAAACCTGATAAACCCATCGGACTCAGACTAAAAGAAGTTTCCGCTCTCGCAAAAGAATATAAGTGATACAGTGCAAATCTGATGTCTCTAGTGATGCCATTATTTCCAGTGACTTCTACGTCACTTTTCCAAATGTCCGTCCAAGCTTCTTTGTGTTTTTTGAGCAATCTATCTTTACCTTCTAGCATCGCAAAAATGGTCAATCTTTCTGCTTCATTATGTGGGTCTTCGTACTGCGCACTTGATACGGTAGATGATACGATGCTAAAAGTATAGGTTTCTCCTGCTTTTAACTTCTTGTGAAATTTAGCAAGATGCATATTGTAATCCCAATCTTCATGTATCAAAGTAGGTTCAGAACCATGTTCCTCTTCGAATATAAAACTATTACTTGCAGCTACTTTGAGACGACCTGATGGACTATTTCCTACGGAAGTGAGTAGTGGGATTTTGACGTGTGGGCGGTCTATCTCTGCATAAAAATTTCTGACATCAGCCAAGTGATTTGGAGCTTCTATGACACTCATAGGCGTTATGGTGATATCTTTTAATGCTTTGATTTCTATGATAGTGAGTGCTGTATATGGCAAATGTCGGAGCGACATCATGGTAGAAGTGACTTTTGCTTTTTGGCCGACATCAAATGTGGTAGCCAAGGCGGCTTCTTTCATATTTAAGGTCTGCACATAGTTTTGGATATCTTTACGGCTAATGCGACTGCCATCGATATCGAGATTCATGTTCACATGATTGAATGTTTTCAGGATATTGCTGACACGTCCACGCTGATAGTAATCATAGGCGCCATTAAGTACTACGTCTTGCACTTTGAGTGGTTCGGCAGATGATACAATACCTACTACACCATTGGCTAAAGTGACACCATAATAATTTTTAGGATCTATATCATTGGCTACCACTTCCCAAGTCGATTGTGCAGAAACGATCGAAACATAAAAAAAGATGATTGTAATTATGGTTAATATTCGCATGATGTATGGCTTTAATGATTACAACTACAAATATATGTTTTACAATGATCTAATCTAAGCTTTAGTGTGAGTATTTTAATTAACAAAAAAAAGGAATGTCAAAAATCATCTGACATTCCTTTTTTTATTCTTTAAGATTAGAATAGATATTTATAGAAAAATACTCCTATTTTTATTTTGCGTGGTACAATGTATTTACCCTTACACCATTTTCATACACTGCCAAAAAGGCGTCTCTGAATCCCATTTTTCTTACTTTGTAGATGTCTTTGGATGCTACCGTAATGTCATCGTATCCACCAAGTGTGTATCTATATACTGATTTATTAGGGAAAAACTCTGTGGATATATCACCAATATTGACCAATCTAGGGAAGTCAGCATTTGCTTTTTTCATGGCGATAAATTGGATTTTATATGTCAAACCAGTTTTTGCTTCTTTGTCTGCTGTCCCATTTCCTTTATTATTTTGTGATGCCATTTCAGATGGCGGGATAAGTCTACCAGAAAGTCTACATCGCTCAGCATGAGAGGCAAAAATGATTTCTAATGTTCGTTTATCTTCGCCTTTGTAAGTTTTAGCAAATTCACTATACTCTTTTCGGGCTTCTGCACAATTGCCCATTGAACAAAGTGACAGCGCAAACATATATTTAGCTCGTGGATATTTAGGGTCAGCCTTTAATTTATTGAAACAAGGCATCGCATTTTCGAAGTCATTGGTTGCGAAATATGATTCTCCGGCTTTGTACAAAAATTCTGCTGCTTCTTCATCATATGTAGATTCAGGTGCATCGTAGGTAGTTGCTGGAATCTCCACTAGTTCTTCCACGATTTCTTTTTGTGGCTCTGTTTGTTTTAGACCTTCTTCTGCATTTACAATGACTAATTCAGTAGTGTCTTGTGCGATGATAGGTGTTGGCAAAGCTATATCTCTGTTTGTGTCAGTCTCTACTTCAGGTGTAGAAAGTGGCAATTCTTCCGTAATATTTACATCTTGCAACTCTACAGCCATAGGTGGTACCATTTGGGTAGCTGCTTGTTGTTTTGCTCGACCTAATTGAAATAAAAGGCCTAGATTTAAGTTTACCACACTCAGATTTAAATTGTTGCTGCTACTAATTCTTCTAGATTCGAAATATTCAGCATCATCTATTGCTCCGTTTTTATTGCCATCACTAGCGTCTCTGAATGATTTTTCGTAAGCAACTTCGCTAAGGTAAGTGGTTGCAAAATAGTCTGCTCGTGCTTGGATACCTAGTTGGTTGGTGAGTTTATAGATGAATTTCATTCCTGATGACCAAGCAAACTGCCAATCATTGGACACGCCACCAAATCTATAAACTTCATAACTTTGATTAAAAAATGATTTTGTGAATAACAAATCAGGTACTTGAATTTGGCTGTAGCCACCTCGTAGATAGATATCAAATTCAAATTTTTTGATACCAATTTTAAAGATTGGTCCGAACATACCGAATTTAGTTTTCCATTTATTATCTTGTTTGACTGAAGGTCTTTCTAGAAATTTGTGGTACATGTAGTCTGAAAATGCTTGTTCGCTATTATTGTCAAAAATTCCAGCATTGAAGCCTAAACCAAATTTTCCGAAAAAGTAATCAAAACCACCACCAATAGACCTCCCGGTTCCAGAAAACATCTCTTGCGATCTGAATGCTCCCATTGGTTCAGAGATGCCACCATTAACTTCTAATTGTAGAAATCTATTTTCTTGTGCTGTAACAACACTTAAGGTCGCTGTACATAAAAAAGTAAATATAAAAAAAGTCTTTTTTGCCACTAATTTGGAATAAGATAGCAGACTGTTTGTTTTGTAATACATGGTTTATCTTTTATGATAAAATGATAAAAAATTTAATATTTAATTCCATCCACAAATTGTATCCATCATTTAATGCTTTCTAATCTAGTTTTATACACAAACCTACTTTGAAGTAAGTAGTTGAATATAAATACTTTAATAAATAAAAAAGTATTTAATGATCGATTTTAAGTGGATTGGGTTGGAAAATATGGGTTGTTCTATCAGATTCTCGCTACAAAAGTAATAATTAATTTTTTAAATGATAACATATTATCATAAAAATAAAATTTTAAATAACTATCTTACAGTTACTTGAGTATTACATGATCTTATTTTTTAATACCTAATTGGATGATTATGTTTTGTGATAATATGCTTTTTTAAGTGGATTAGCAAGGTGAGATGTGTAGTATCAGATAGAATTAGATACTACTAAAATATATCTAATCCTAGAGTTTGAAGACTTTATGTGGAGATAAAAGTACTTAATTTAAGATGGTTTTTATACCAAACTGTAATGAAGATGTGTGGATTTTATCGTTTTTAGGACCTATGCCAGGGGTAAACAAATGTCTATGATAAGATGGTTGGACATACAAAGATGTATTGTGAAATATCTTTTTTTCGATACCGATCCCAAAACCTGCTGTTACAAAATAATTGTCTTTGAGTGCAGCTCCATTAAACAATCCTTCTGTAAATTCTTTTTCTTCCAGTCTTGGTCTGACAGGTGTATACCTATCAGGTGATGGTCTACCTTCTATACGCTCTATAGGTTTGTCATATGCAGCATTTACGATAAGGTTCATCGCCGCTCCGACCATGATGTAACTGCTCCAGCCTTTTTTATCTAAAAAGTGGTATTTTAAGTTTAGTGGTATACTAGCAATGTCAAAAGAGATTTTGTCAAGACTTGTTTCAAAATATACATCATTCTCATTGCCAAAGGCTTCTTTGAATAATGCTGGTTGATATTCTCTTTTAGAGTAGTCAAGTCCTGTCTCTATTTCTAATTTGTCTTTTTTTGTTGATAGACGGAGACCATAAGAGTTATTTAAGGCTTCTTTTGTATAAGAAGGTAAAGAATATACTTTGTCAAATGGTGTATTGATAAGGTTAATGTCAGCAGATGTAAATGCTGCTAAAGCAATATTTTTTTTGTTTTTATTATTGCTGATCTGTAGTGGAAAAATAGAAGCCATTTCAGTATAAACTGGTTCTATCCCTAATGGTATTGGTTTGATATTTAATAATTCATTTGAAGCCAATTGACCATTGGTCTCCGCTGCAAATAAAGTTTGACCATCTTCTTGGACTACATCTGCTACAATTGTATTTGTAGATGTAGTCATGTCATTTGTAACATCTGTATTTACATCAGGAATACTATTGTTCATTAAGATGTAAGTATCAGATGACATTGCATTGGCAACATCTATATTTTGAATTAATACGGGCGAAGCAGATGTATTTGCTTTTAAAATTGTATTGTTAGATACCTTATAAGGTGCAACATAACGCGCAGTTGTATTAGTTTTGTTATTCGAGTTTGATTTTGAATGGGCATCAATTGTTGTAGCAGTATTTAGAGATGCTTTATTACCTGCGCTTGCGTACTGAATTTGTTTGTCTTGGCTTTCTTTTTCTTTATTAGGGAATATATAGCCATTGATATTTGTCAATGTAAAAATAATAAGGAAGACTGCTGCCAATTCCATTACTTTTGACAAATAAATGGTATCTTTTCTATTTTTAATGTTGTTTAACTTCTCTTTTAATATATTCCATTGAGTATCTTTTCCAGCAAGGTGGTTGGATGATAGTTTTTCTTTGACTGTACTATCAAATCCTTTATCGTCTATCTCTTGGTGTAGATCAGCATCAGCATTTAAAACTTTTTCAAACGCTGACCAAGTATCCTCGCCCAAAGGGCTAGATACCGATTCCAATTTATCTTTAATAATATCGTCAAATTGATCCTTGCTCATCTTACGTTTTCGTCGTCACCCAATAAAATATTTTTTAGTTTGGTTCTTGCTTTCACAAGATTTGACCTACATGTACTTTCGGTGATATGCATCATTTCCCCTATTTCTTTATGGGAGTACCCTTCTATGACATATAAGTTAAATACAGAACGATATGAATATGATAATTGCTGCAAGGCTTTTAATATTTCTTCACTACTCATATTGGAGATGGCATCAGGTTCATTGGAGCTGACATTATACGCTAATTCCAAATCTTCTTCTTTTCTTCGGACTTCCTTTCTATAATAATCTATGGCTGTGTTGATTATGATCCTTTTTATCCATGCTTGTAGTGATGTACCGACATGGTACTTGTACATATTTTTAAATACTTTAATAAAACCTTCATGTAATATATCTAGAGCGTCATCGTTACAGTTAGCATATCTTAATGCTAGTGTCATCATAGTAGAATAATTGTCTTCATACAATTTTTTCTGAGCCCACCGCTCATTATTGATGCAGGCCTCTATAAAGGTTGTTTCGTCAAAATGTTGTTGTAATACTATATCCATACGATAAAGGTATAATTTTGTTTTTTAACCAACGAAATTATTTTACATAAAAAGTATATTAAGTCGTCAAAAACGCATTTTTTAACACTTTTTTAGTAAATTTTCGGTGTAGTCAAGGTAATATTAGGTGAATTGGTTATGTGAGAAGGATTAGTTTTAGAAGAAGAATTGATCGAATTGTGGGTAAATGTTGATTGCTGATGTTATGCTTGATTTAGTAAAGACTGACCCATAAGTATGAAACGCTAACTAGATAAGGATAAGTCTCAATTTTTTAATATCAGGAAAACTGATATTTATTTTATATTTATATTGCTGATATGTTTTTTTATCCCAATACAAAACCAACAATTCCATTCCGGCCTGAAATAATCAATAGAATATCTGCAAGTTTATCCAATGTTTGTTTTTCCTTTATTTTCACATCGTCATCTAATTTCATATCTCGAAGAGATTGTAATAGAGCCTTTACAACATTCAAAATTCTCTTTGCATCAAACATAACACCATATAAAGACTCTTCTGTTTTCCTGTAGCCATCTCCAGAAATATTATTCATTATATTATAATAAAATGTAAAAACACCTAAATCGTAAAATCCATATTCGTGAGGTTCTTTTGAACTCATAATATATATTATTGAATTTACGTTTCCATGGATTACCATAGAAGAACCATCTATCCTGTGAGATTCTATTTTGGGTATGTCTACTTCATACCATCCTACTGTTTCTATTTTCCCAGAAATACATGATTCTACTTTTTCGTACCCTTGAACATAAAGCGCTAATCCCATGCTAAATATTTTTTAACTTATAAATTATTAATGGATTATATTTTTTAGTGTTGATTATTAGGTCACCCATTTTAAAAGTTCTTTTCCTAGTTATTTCCACTTCACCTACTCCAATACCCTCTTCAATCGATTGATCAACTTCGTAGTAACTGGTAGTTTTGGAGTAGTTAATTCACCTTCATACTTTTGACCTGTTTTTAAAAATAGGGTTGTAAATGTTCTTGAAGTAATTCCCCATTTGAATAAAAAAGTCTTTCTGCCCAAGTTTTTTCGTACTCTTTTGGTAGACCTCGATCCAAAATGATATACCAAGCTATCACCTATCCCTTTGAAGTGGCGAACACCTGCTTTGTATAGCTTCATAGATAAATCAGGGTCTGAGTACATTCCTGGGCTAAACTCAATACTGAATCCACCTACTAGATCCCACATATCCACATGTATCACATTGGGTGGCCAAGTGCTCCCGCTCCAATCATCTCTGTACAAAGCTGTATAATTTTCGAGTAGTTCAGTTTCTTTAAAACTTTCGATATCTCTACCATAATCTTTAACGACAGTACACTTATTTCCATTGGTGGTCGGCTCTATCATGGTGGATGACAGCATAAACATCTTCGTGCCCAAACCTTGGATATTGGTCCACATTTTCCCATCCCAATCAGGTAAGACATACATATCGTCATTAATATAAATGATATAATCTGACATGACTAGTGATCTTGCTGCATTCAGTCCGTAGCAGATGCCAACATTTTGCTGGGCATGGACGAAGTCAAAATCAGTTTCGTCACGAAGCCATTCCAATGTACCGTCTTTACCTTGATTGACGATGATAATGATCTGAATGGGTAGGGTAGAGTGACTCTGTATACTTCTGATGCAAAGCTGGAGATAGGGAAGGTTATTCCATGTAGGGATCAGAATACTAAACCTAACATCGGATGGTGGTCTTGATCTTTGATATTTAGTGATCTGATCTAACATGGATAACTTATAACGCTTGGATGATATCGTATTGTGTCAGGACTATCAAATCTCCTGAACGATCTTCTGCTATCACAGCTGGAGTGTTTTTAGAGATATATTTATTCAGGTCTTTTACTGGAAGATCGATGGATACTTTAGGAAAAGGCGCTGCCATGATTTCTGATACATGTTTTTCGCTATTGTGCAATGGATTGGTAAGTATAAATTCCAAAATATTGCTTTCGGTCACAGAACCTACGATGACTTCATCTTTGGTAACTGGTAGTTGTGATATATCTAGGTCTTTCATCATGTGGAGCACGTGTTTTACGCTGTCTGTTGACGTCACTGCGATGAATTTTTTGTCCCTTTTATTTAGAATCAGATCTCTAACCTTCAGCTCAGTATCTAAGAATCCACGCTCGCGCATCCAGTCATCATTGTACAGTTTGCCTACATATCTACTACCATGATCATGAAATAGGATCACCACAACATCATCAGGTTTTAACTGATCTTTTAGTTGGTGTACACCTGCAAGCGCTGACCCTGCACTGTATCCTAGAAGGATGCCTTCTTCTTTTGCAAGTCTTCTTGCAGCTATGGCCGCATCCTTATCAGTTACTTTTTCGAAATGATCTATGAGAGAGAAGTCAACATTTTTAGGAAGGATGTCTTCTCCGATGCCTTCAGTGATGTATGGATAGATTTCTTTTTTATCAAAAACACCTGTTTCATGGTATTTTTTAAAGACAGAACCATAAGTATCTATACCCCATATTTTGACATTAGGATTTTGTTCTTTTAGGTATTTTGCTACACCTGATATGGTACCACCTGTACCTACACCTACGACAAAATGGGTAATCTTACCATCTGTTTGTTTCCATATTTCTGGGCCTGTGCTTTCATAATGAGCCTCACGGTTAGAGAGATTGTCATATTGATTGAGCCACGCAGAGTTTGGAATTTCTTTACTTAGTTTTTCTGCCACAGAGTAGTAAGAACGTGGATCATCGGGTTCTACATTGGTAGGACAGACGATCACTTCTGCACCTACTGCACGTAACATATCCATTTTTTCTTTAGACTGCTTATCACTTGTCGTAAAGATACATTTGTATCCCTTAACTGCTGCTGCAAGAGCGATACCCATTCCTGTATTACCAGAAGTACATTCTATGAAGGTACCACCGGGTTTGATTTTGCCAGCTTTCTCCGCATCTTCTACCATTTTGAGTGCCATTCTATCTTTGGTAGAGTGTCCAGGATTAAAAGTTTCAATTTTTCCTAAGACTAAACATGGGATGCCTTCTGCTACTTTATTTAATTTTACCATAGGTGTATTTCCTATAGTTTCCAAAATATTATTTCGATAATCCATTATTTATGATTTTGTTTTTACAAAATATTTTGCAAAGGTAATATATTGGTACTTAATATGTAGTCAAAATGTGTTAAATATGTCTTAGGATGATCAATGGCATTTGTAAAGGTATGGATCATTTGTGATGACAAGCATCTTTTGGGATCTTAGTTTTTGATGGGATGTAAGTTATTTGGTTGAGTTAGCTCCGAAAACATGAATTTATTGATAATCAACCGTTTTACCCTAATTATGTATTGGCTCGAACAGTTTTCGTTTCTAAACGCAATTTTCTGAAGTTTTGTCTAAAAATGAAAAGGACGGTCACACAATACACTAGGAAATTTAAATAACAAAAATGTATATTATTGTAAGAAGAGAATGCAGATAATGACAAAAATGACAGATAATTAAGATTACATGTTACAAAATGGAAAATTGCGTGCAAGGATCATTAATCATTTCAACTAAAAATCTGGCACTTACATTTATTAACTCGTCGCCTCATGCCGGCTAGGCAAATACTTTTTGCATTGCCGAGTCCACTCTAAAAAGGTTATTAATATTTTGACATATTAATTTTATTACATATCTTAGTGGTTCAAAATTAATATAAATGTTTAAGCGCAATGTAGGATATCAACAAACTGAGTTATTTGGTTTTGAAGATAAATTGACAAAGAAACAATCTCTATATTTACATAATTCTACTGAGTTTACATTTTTCGAGGAGGTGTTTCAAAAGATAGATGAGAACTTGTTTTCACCTTTGTTTTCTTCAACTAAAAGTCGCCCTAATGCCCCAATCAATCAATTAGTAGGTTCACTTATTTTGAAGCACCTATATGATTGGACTTATAGTGAATTATTTAAGAATTTGACATTCAACAGCTTAACAAGATATGCCATTGGAATAAAAGATCCCAATATTGATGTTTTCTCCGAAGCAACGATCTTCAATTTTCAAAATAGAATCATTAATTATTATGAAAAGACGGGCAAAGACCTTGTAACTGAAGTTTTCGATAAACTAACTGCAGGATATCTAACACAGTTTAAAGTCCTTACCAACAGGCAAAGAGGAGATAGTTTTTTAGTTGATTCGAAAGTTATCGATTATTCAAGATTACGCTTGTTTGTGGAAGTTTTAAAAAGACTAAGTCGAGTCATAGGCAGTGATGCAAAACAGGAATTTTGTGAAAAAATAGCCAAATATCATAGTAAAACAGCAGGTCAATATGTTTATGAAATTGCCAGAGAAGAGCTGCCTGATGAACTAGACCAAATAGCCTTGGTATATTTTGATGTGAATCAATTAATAGAAGGAATGGAAAAAGAATCGAATGAAGTACTTAATTTCAGACGCGTTTATAAAGAATATTTTACCGTAGAAAATCAAAAGATTACAATAAAGTCAACAAAAGACTCAAGTTCAAATAATTTAAAATCACCTGACGACCCAGAAGCCACATTTAGCAGTAAGTATGGAAACGGTCATGTCGGTTATAGTACTCATTTAAGTGAAACTGTTCATCCTGATAATAAAATCAACTTCATCACTGATATAGTGGTTGTGAAAAATAATGTTAGCGATGATAAAATTTTAGAAAAACGGATCCCCGAATTAAAAAAGAAAACGCCTTTATTAAATGAATATTTTGCTGATAGCGCTTACGCTAATGAGAATATTGACAAATTGAATAAAGAACATGGAATTACACAATTTCAACATGGAGTAAAAGGAAGAAAGTCAGATGCTAATCTTAGAATCAAAAAGGAAGGCGAATCATACATTGTTTCGTGTGCGGGTGGACAAGTTATAGAAGCTGTTAAAACAGAAAAAAATTACTACGTAGTTTTCGACCCTGAAAAATGTAAAAATTGTCCAATAAAGGATTTGTGCAAATTAAAGAGAAGAGGAGGTAAGAAAACACAATCAACCCGGTTTTACTACTTTGAAGAAAAAAATATACTCGCTCATGAAAGGATTCAAAATATTGAGAAGTTAAGCCCAGAGTTAAGGAATTCAAGATGTAATGTTGAAGCAACCGTAAAGGAACTCAAAAGGGGCATGCAAAACGGAAAAGTTAGAGTAAGACGGTGGATACGTGTGTCCTTTCATATGGTTTTCACAGCAATTTCCATCAATTTAAGGAGAATTCACCTTAAAAATGATAAAAATGATTTCACTATCCGCCGTAATACACTATATATGATGGTATTCGTAATTGCCACAAAAAAGAAAGGTGAATATGTTAGAAAATATCAAATCCCATATTACAAAATTTCAGCATAATGGCAACGCATATATTGCATTTTAAGCCTACTTTTTAGAGTGGACTCATTGCCAAAAAAGTATTCAAAAACGCTAGTTCAAAAAAATGCAATTGCGGAGCACCGTTCATTCTCGTTACAAAATGCTTTTTCTATTGCCATTTTTAGTCATTCTTTTAAATTTTGTAAATGTTGGGCAATAGACGCACTTT